>Ga0157375_10006239_pt1 | contig 10381 bp, 5 predicted proteins | sample M35metaG_FD_115311 | JGI IMG/M metagenome (GOLD analysis project Ga0157375, IMG submission 115311) | Miscanthus rhizosphere microbial communities from Kellogg Biological Station, Michigan, USA - M3-5 metaG | ecosystem: Host-associated > Plants > Roots > Rhizosphere > Soil | place: USA: Michigan... | reverse complement strand
GCTCATGCCGACAAAGCGGCGCATTCAGTGGTGAAGGACCATCCGGATTGGCTTCAGCGGAAGATTACCGGAGAGCCCGCGGTGTTCACCGGCGGCGCCGCGTTCTGGATCAGAGAAGGCGATGAGGACGTTTGGATCTCTCCCTATGCGCCGCAGTGGCGCAAGCAATACATGCAGCGTGTGCGCGAGATTGCCGCTACCGGTTTAGATGGGATTTATGTAGATATCCCGTACTGGATGACGCACTTCGACGGTTGGGAGGATAGCTGGGCGAGCTTCGACCAATACACCGTCGCCGCTTTCAAAGAAAAGACCGGGCTGGATGCGAAAAAGGATTTAAAGCTTGGCGACTTTCAAGATGGTAATTTTCGCAAGTGGCTTGATTTCCGTATCGACACGCTCACCGACTTTGTCAAAGAAATCCGCGACAATGCTCGCACTGTAAACCCCAATATCATGGTGATCCCCGAAATCTATCCGGGGATCGAAGAGGAAGCGACTCGGGTTGGTTCAGACGTATATGAAATGTACAACGTGATCGACGTCATCGCGCACGAGTATGAATTTGGCAATGGCGGACACATGGCAGCGGTACGTTCGCAGGTTGACTGGTTCTTGTATCAAGCTGGTATGTTGTCATTCCGTGCCTTCGCAGAAGGAAAGGCTTCCTGGATTCTGAATTACTCGTGGGATGGGCAAAAAGAAGTTGCGCCACAAGAGCCGATGAAGAATTTGGCGAATTCCATTGTCATGACCGGCTGCAACTTCTGGGATGCCCCAGGCCATTCGATGGGAGGCTCCAACGATCGAGCGACCCGCAGAGTGATTTTCGAATGGATCGAAAAGAACGAAAAAGAACTGTTTTCTCCACGGCAACCGCTCAATCCCATCGGCGTTTATTTCTCTCCCAAGAGCCGTGACTACACAGCAAAGGATTTTTTGCCTTCCTACCGTGGGACGATGGTGTTGCTCATCCAGCAGCATCGCGCGTTGCAGGTGGTCACGCCGAGGACACTGGCCGGATATCACGGAAAAACTCTGATTCTGCCTAGTGTCAGCACGCTGAACGAAAGCGAAAAGCAAAGCCTGAAGTCTTTCGTTGGCCAAGGTGGACAGGTGGTTGTTCTGGGAGTGGATGCTACAGGGCTTCCCCAGTCGGCAAAGAAGATGGTAATGGCCAACGATCCGGGCAAAGCCTACTTCAACGCTCTGGACAGCGATTTCGCCGCGGGTTCAGCCAATCCGCCAAAAGATCTGCTAGACACTTTAGGTACTAATAATGATATCCAACTTGATGCTCCTGCCACCCTGGCAGCCAACTTCGCAATTGTGAACGGAACGGCCCACGTATATCTTGCTAATTTCGGTGGTCTTGTACCCGCTAAGGTTGTCGTTCCGACCCCGGTCAATATTCATATAAAGGTTCCCGCGGCAATGGGAGATTGGCTTTCCTATCTTCCATTCCTTGGCGACGCCCAGGTTGTACGCGGGGTGAAGCATGGGGGCAAAATTGAATTTACCCTGCCACCCCTGGAACGGGGCGCGGTGTTGTCGTTTGCCGCAAAGAAATAAGGAAGCGGCTGTTTCCGGCGAGCGACTCTTCCTCCAACTCAAATGGGAAAGTGGGACTTGCGTATTCAGTCACGCATGCCCATTTTCCTCTGCAAGCATGAAGTCTCAACCCAATTAGGTGATTCACATGTGTCGGAAATATGAAGAGTAGAGCCACATTCCTTGGACTCTCGTCGGTGGTGTCCTTAACGACGCTGGTACTAATCTTACTTTTCAGTACATTGTCGCGATTCTCCGACGGGCAGACATCCCCCACAGCACCCAAAACACTCGCAGCAAAATTTCCGGACGAAACGGAAGCTGACCAATTTACCTGGCAAATCTCTCGCGATTGGAAATTTTCTTGACCTGGGTGGCTCGATTTTCGTGAAGATATCCTACCTGCTCTCATTTTGTCTGTACTCACGCCAGTTTCAATTCGCGAATCGCATCTCCTGCACCACTGAGATTCGTCAGTTTCATCTCCGAATACTTTCGCGACAAAATGATCCCTGGCGCACCAGCGCGGAAAGCTGCTGTAACCGCGTCTTTCACACTTTGCGGCGTGCGTTTACTATTGTTCTCCTCAGTCGGGATATCAATATCAAGTCCGGGCCATATCTGGGTTTTTGTGCCGGCAACTCCTGCCAAAGCACGTTTGGTTTCGCGGTAGACATAATCGGATGACAGGCCAGTGTAGGGAATCTCGTCGTAGCTGCGCTCTTTGTATCCCATTACCTCGTAGGTGAACTCCGTCAGTTGTTGTTTGGTGAGGTCTCCATAGAGCGTCGAGCCGATGTTGTCTACATACAAAGCCATGCGCTCGCCGCCGCAGTTGTTGTACATCACAACCTTGACGAAATCCGAATATTTCGAGAGTTCTTGCCAGTCCTGCTCAGCACGATAAATAGGGTTAAAAGAGGTGTTGTGCCATATGTGCCAGCCCACCGGGATCGTTGGCTTGGCGGTCTTTACAGTTTTGTAGAGTGCGGCATAGGTTTCGCGCAGGCTGTCGGTAAACATCATTTCCCATGCGGCCAGTTCTGGGTATCGCAACAAAATTCGCCAGAACTGAACGAAACAGCCGTCAGATGGGCGTTTGCCAGTGCGCGCTGAACGCACGTATTTTTCGAGTTCAAGAAATCCCTGTTTGGCTCGATCAGGATTGATGCCACGTTCCCTGGCTTTTTTGTAACAAAACTCGCAGAAACAGGTCACGTTGCCGGGATCAATCGGCGGCGTGTCATGCGTAGCTCCAAGGCTATCGCAAAGTGCGCCTTGCCGCTCCGACCCCCACATGATTCCGTCGACGTCATAGGAACGGGCGAAGTCTTCAACTAACCCAGAAAAGAAATTGAGATAGTTCGGATTGTTGACACACAGGGTTTCCTGATTTCGTCCGTACAAATCCTTCTCCTGCACTTCCTTGATGTTTGGCAGGTCGTTGCGGAACACATCTTCCATCCAGCAGATCACTTTCATCCCACGCTTTTTAGCCGCAGGGAGCACTTCGGCCAAGATGTCGAGATCGCCGTGGTCGGGCGCGTGAGCGGGTTGGATGACCGTGTTCTTGTAATACTGCGGATGGGGTGTGGCAAAGTTTCCGCCGTGATAGTTCAGGTCGTAGACCTGCTTGCCGTGATCGGGCAGCGGATATCCGGGAATCTGCCGTCCAGCAATACCGCGGCCATAAGTGAACACTGCGAGAAACAGAGTATTCACGCAGCCGCGCTCTTGAAGGACATCCAGGACTTTCTCGGTCCCTTCATCGACGAATGAAATTGCTCCCACCTGAATGCCGATCATTGGGGAGGAGGGAACCACCGCCGCTTGTCCCATAGACGGCATGGCCAGAGCAGCGCCAGCTCCAGCTGTGAGTTTTACAAATTTACGGCGACTGACGTCCGGTTTTAACATGCGTTTTCTCCTACTGTTTTTGATAGCAACCAAGATCAATCTTGCCAAGTTTCATTCGCGGTGAGCCGTCAAGATCGAGTTCACCGACAGGCAGTTCATCCGTGATGCCAACAGCAAGTGCGGGTGAATTCGATTGGAGACGAAAGTCGTGCGACGCAGCATCGACGAAGTTTGGATCGAGAAACCGAGAATGGCGGTCATTTCCCGTGGATTCCACATATTGGTCGAATCCCGTTACAGTGCCTGATGCCCCTATCCAAGTGCTCGCCTTGGCTCCGGAAGCGCAATAATAAAGGTTATGGTCGATCTCGGCTGAAAGATGGTTCTTATCGGCTTGAGATTTGCTCAGCGAGGTTAAGCAGCGCGAGCCAGCATACACAATGTTGTTGGCAAAAATGTTGTCCGACATATTCCACTGCATCTGGAATTCGCCCGTGCCGGTTCCTGATGTGTCGTTGTCGTAAAGCGTGTTGTTAACGACTGTACAGTGCTCGGTGTGTCCGCGTTCCGGAGCATAGCCTCCGATGGAAATGCCAGCCGTGTGAGAGTGATAAATAAGGTTATTTCGCGCAATGATGTAGCTGGTGGCCCGGTCCTTATGCTCGCTGGCCAGTTCAATCCCAAAGTCCACATCATGCATCACGTTCTTTTCGATTAATATCCTCGTGCCGCCGTCCACATAAATACCATCAGAGTTCTCTTCGTTGCGATAAGCCGGATTGCCTTTGGAAGTGATGTTGTAGACCAGGTTCCCACTGACAACTCCATCGCGCGCTTGGTCAACAGCGGGATCCGGGGCTGTGCGCTCAAAACCGATGACGTCGATTCCGATGTTGTTGTTGTCATGAACAACATTGTGGGTGATGCGAAAATTTGTGACGTTACCGTTCACCACCAATGACTCGCTCGAGCCGGTTTTGAGGTGATGTACCTCATTGCCGTCGATGACCAAGTCGGTAATGGGAGTCTTGGCATCCGTGCCATATACAGCGATACCGAATCCGTTGCCACCACGCCCGGGAGCGTCGCGGCCTTCAAAAGTCTGCTCGATGTGATGGACGTTATTCTTCAGCAGCTCAATATGGGAGCCGGCACCGATCACACTAATGCCGAGCGGGCTGAGCCGATGCTCTGCAGTGTGGAAGTTGCGAACCTCCAAACCTTCAATTCGCACATAATTCTGATTGTGAATGGTGAGCACGCCTTGCCGACCTGCGGGGGTGAAATGTCCTGCATCGAGGACCGCCGGTTCACCTGGGTAATTTTTGAAAGTAATAAATCCATCGCTCGCGTTGCCGGAAACATTAATGCTCACGAGTTCTTCATAAACACCACCATGCACCTGGACCGTGCTGCCGGCACGCGCAGTATCTGCGGCGTGTTGGATAGTCCGCCATGGTGCGGCTTGCGTGCCGGGATTCGAATCATTCCCGCTCAGCGACACATAATAAGAGGTATTGACCTGGCCAAATGCAGCGGTAACACAGACAAATAGCGTAAAAAGAATGGCGACTTTCAAGTTCACACCTTCCTGGGTTATAGACAGAGGTTTGAATCCTATGCGTGAACCCGCGATCCTCGGGAACTCAAAATCTTTTGTGCGTTTGTGCGATATACCTTCCGCAATACTTCGTCTGGAAGCCCGAACCCATTCAGGGCCCAGTGGTAGCCGAACAAATCGTGTTCGTAAAAGTGTTCGTCTGATGTTTCAAGAATTCTGAAGGTAGTTCGGTACATTGACTTATCGAACCCCATGTCAGTGCCATAAACCAGACGGTTCGCATACTTTTCATAAAATTTCGCTGCAAAGCGAGGAACGGGGGCCGTCTCTGCATAGCGTGCGGAAATATCGGCATACAAGTTTGGATGTCTTTCGAGCACTTGCCCCAGCCTCGCTAAGTCGTAATCGAGATTGGCAAAGTGGCAACAGATGAATGTTGTGTTGGAATGCTTTTTTACCGTGCGTTCCAGGATGTCGATCATTCCCGAAAGCTTGACAATGTCCGGCCGATTGTCCAGCCGCCAATGGAAGGCATTCATCAGGCCGTCGTTGGTATGGTCCATCGGCTCATACATCCAAATGGGATCGGCTACGTGGATATTCACCGGAAGGCTCAATTGTCCGCATCGATCAAACAGCGAGTCCATGCGCGCGTCGTCCGGGTGCATGCCGAAAGCTTTGACCTTCTCGTTTACCAGCCCTTTGCCTTTGTCATGGAGTTCGCCGACTCCGCCTGTGCCCAAGCGATGGCATGCTTCCAACGCCTTCACGGCTTGAGGCCCGAATCCCGGCTGGTCATAGCCTGTGTAATCAAAGCCGCACCAAATCTCAAAGCGACCCGGGTATCCGGAAAACTTCTGTTGCACGTCGATGAAATCTTGTCCCGAAGTTTCTGTGAGCAGGATGGTCTTCTCAATGCCTACCTCATCCATATTTTTGACCCACTCGGCAATTTCCGCCGGTGTTTTGGCGTAGGCGTGGGAATGCATATCAACGATGGGAAATTTCGCCTTGGGAACTTGAGTGATCGGAACTTTGTGCAAGGACTTGGGCCGGTAGTCCTTCAACAGTATGGTCTCCGGGGAAGCTTGCTTTGCGTCGCAAGAACCGGAATCTTGTTGATTGGGTGCGGAAGGTATGCCCCATACTGGCGTAACCCCGGCCGACAAACCAGCGGCGCTTACTGTCTTCAAAAAGGAACGCCGTTGCATAATGATCTCCTTTTTATTCGTTTGATAGCACCAAGCAGATTCTCAAAAATGAGGGGATAACTGCTATGCAGCCTTTTTCTGTGCCGCGCTCAGGACAGCACGCAATCTTTGCCCGACGATGATTTCCTCTCCGGGCTTGATCGTCATGGAAACCAGCTCGATATGATCTGGCACTTTGAGTTCCTTAGGATTAGGATTGCCTTCGCGTACTGCTTTCACCAGGCTGGGATTGTCCGCGCCCAACACCTCAATGATGGGATCGTCGGCACGAAGCGCTTCTGCGCAATCTGCGATGGAGAACTTCCAGGCTTGCTGGTCCCATCTCACTCTCAACGTCGGGTAGCGATTTCCACGGTTTGGAACATATGTATCTGTGGTAACTCCAGGCACAGTTTCGACCAGCTTGCGGATGCGATCGATGCGCGCATTCCACTCCGCATAAAGTTTCTTCTCGTCGACTTTTAACCATGTTTCGAGCGCCGTCAGCGCGCCGATGACCTCTTCCTTCCCAACTTTCATGGGGCGGCAAATGGCACCTTCACGTGGACTGCTGTTTAGAAGAGCGGCTTCAATCAGGTCTTTGCGCCCCAAAAGCAAACCGCTGCACTGGGGCCCACGCAATCCTTTGCCTCCGGAGAAACAATACATATCGATACCCATCTTGGCGTAAAGTTTTGCATTGTCCACGGGAGGGATTCCCGCGGCATCATCGAGCAGCATGGGAATTTTGCGATCCTTCGCGATCTTCAGTTCCTGCTCCAGTTTTTCAGATAAAGAGTTGGTGTAGATCATGGCCGTGTTATCGGTGATAGAGTTGGCGACTTCTTCCGGAGAGTGAGCAAGCACCAGCTTGGCCCCGGTGAGTCGAATGGCGCTGTCGAAGGCGCTGCGCCCTCCCGTCATGACAACCTCGCTCTTCATGCCAGTGGTGTCAGGGAGCTGCCAGATTCGATGGTCATCAGTGCCGGCCATGCAGGCAGCTGTTGCTGCGGCCATAGCACCAGCCGAGCCGGAGGTCACAATGCCGGATTCGGCGCCAGTCAGCTCTGCCAGGCGGCGTCCGACGGCGCGTTGAAGTTCGAGCATATTGACGAAGTATTCGGCAGCTGCGAGCTGGGCCTGACGGACTTCGGGAAACTCCAAGGAGCCACTCAGGTAGGTCCAGGTACCACGACAATTGATAATGGTCTTTACGCCGAGCCGGGAATAAACGTTGTTCTTTCCGCTCTTGCCCACGGTCGCGGCGTAGAGATCACGGGCTGCGATTTGGCTCAAGAGTGGGGCGGCTGCCAATAATTTGAAGAAAGAACGGCGACTAGAACCAATTCCAGTCATGATGACTCTCCTTGATCGTGCTGCTTTCCCTCCGTCACGACAGGGCTCTTAGGGTTTAACACAGAAATTTCTTATCGCCAATCACTTTCTTTCGTTTTATATTGATTTCTTTCCTTTTTTATCTATAGCAAAGAAATACGATAGGTAGGGTCAGGAATGGCAGGGTAGGCGAAATTTGCAATTGTGTGCCGTATCTGGTGATTGGCGCGGGCAGATGTCTTTAGTTTTTCGTTACCACATTGAATAGATCCGCACTCATTGATTGAGGAGATCTTATGGATCGACGTGCTTTTATGAAATCCGCTACCGCCACCGGGCTCACATTGGGCTTGAGTCAGGCTGTACATGCCTCCATTCCAGAACACAGTTGGGATAAATACGATTGGGGATCAGGCCCTGTAGTAACGGACCGCCTTTATCAGGGACCATTCCCACAGTATGGGCCGGCCGCGGTGATTCCCGACAGCGGTGTCTGGATGATCACTTCGCCGTCGCGAGATATTGTCAGCAACTACGGCATGGGTCTTGTAGTTTATGCCTCTGACGATACCGGTTTGCTGCATGTTCCAGGGCAGACACTGGAGCGGACGCTGGAAGACCTGATCAAGCTGCCATTCGCGCAGAAGATTTACATCCGCCCCAACTGGCGCGATGTTCAAAAGCAGCCGGGACGCCTGGATTTTCCCGAATGGTGGAAGATGACATTCGATCTGGCGCGCCGTTACGAGAAGCGCATCGGCTTTCGCGTCATGCTGGAAAATCCCGACTTCCCGGATCCCGGCATGCCAGATTTTCTGTTCAACAAAGTTCCCTACATCAAACTCAAGGGCGAGTGGACGGGCGACACCAAGCAAATGCGTTATCGAAAAGATAATCGCGTGCCTCGCTACGACCACCCGGCCTATCAAGCTGCATTTCGCGAACTGAATGAATTGCTGGCCGCCGAACTCAACGGTCATCCGCAGGTCGAGTTCATGGACACGATGATGTACGGTTTCTGGGGTGAAGGACACACCTGGCCATTCGAAGGCAATCCGTTCCCGAGTGACTTGGTTGCGGAGCAGACGTGGTCGTCCATGTTCGAGATGCAATTGCAACACTGGACTAAAACTCCTTTGGCCACCAACACGCAGCCTGATTTCAGCAATGTGGGCAACTCAAATTTGGTGGATCGCACGATCCGCACTGGCAACTGGCTCCGGACTGACACGATCTTTATTGAGAATACGCAGATTGAGGCGCTGAGCTATCGGCCACCGTGGGTGGCTGCCCTTTGTGAAGTTGGTTTCACCACCGGCGATCCGAAAGAACTTCAGATTGACGAAGACGGCATCACTTACAACGAGCAGATCATCGCCCACGCGGCGGATGTAGGCGTGAATTATCTATCAGTCTGGAGTTGGCACAACCAAAACGCGGGCAACATTCTTAGTTACTACCAAAAGTTTCCAGGCCCAATTGACGAGATGGCGTTGCAGATTGGATATCGCGTTCGTCCGTCGTTTATCTGGACCTTCACCCGGGATGGAGCCAACGGCATCGTGGTCGGACTGGCGAATGATGGAATCTCACCTGTTCCGGGAGTACTTCGCCTTACTGTGTTCGGTGAGGAGAACAAGGTTTATGCTTCGGGTTGCATTGATGCAGGCTATCCCAAGCCGACGGGAGTTCATCAAGCCATGCTGATCTTGCCCGCTGGTGCGCAGCCGGCTGGTCTGCGGTTGAAAGCTGAACTCGAGGTTAAGGGCGTTCGCTATCCGGTCCGGTGGGCCTGCCGACAGAAGGTCAATCCAGATGGCTCATTGACGTTGCGCCACAACTACAATCCAGAGCGGCCGCTGGTGTAGCTGTCTCCTCATTGGGGCCAAACCTCCAATAGGAGATGTTGATTGAACTCAACCGGCAGATGCACGTCGTGTCCTGACACCGTGCCCAGATTTTTTCCTGAGACGTAGTCAACGACGCTATAGTTTCGATCTTCGAGTCCTCGTAGTTCAACGGATCCTTTCCACTGTTTTGCGAAGAAAGCGTAGTACATGGCTTCGCCCTTGCGAATGGCATGGGTCTCGGGTAAATCGTAGCCGATGTCATAGAGCTGGCCGAGATACTGCCCTCTAGATAACATTTTTTCGCGATAAATTTGCAGCCACTTTTCGAAATCTTTTTCCCGCTCCGGCGTCAAGTCCGACTTGCCGTGTTTGACCGCCAAAGATGGGATGACAAACTGCGTACCTACGACTCCTCCGACACCTACGGTTGAGGCAAAGTCGCTACCGCCGTCGCTCAGTTCCACGTGATCGCCGAAAAAGGGGACGTCGTCGCCCATCAGAGCTTTTAACGTTTTTCCCTTGGATCGGACCTGGAAAGAACTTTCCGGATCCGAAGCCACGGACATATTGAAATGTGGCATGGTGAAAAATGAGAACGCCGTGCCACAAGGGCAAAACTCTACCAGTGCCCCTGGTTTTACGGATTGTGCCGTTTTGTAAATTGCCTGGAAGAAATCAGGCAATGCCTCAACCGATTCTTCGGGCTCCTTGTGATGATGTGCCGGGTTGTAGCAACGCGGCACTCCGTTCATGTCCTGGCCGTCGAGCTTCAGTCCATCGAACCCCCAATCCACCAGAATTTTTTTTACTAACGCTTGGTGATACTGCACGACGCGCTGGTCCGCAGGACATAAATAATCGGAATTCCACCAGGAAACTTTTCGCTTCGAGCCATCACGGTTCAGCAACGCATAATCAGGATGATCACGCAGCAACGTTGAAGTTGGCACGGCGCTGAGCGGTGACCACCACAGTTGAGCCTTGAATCCCTCCTGATGTATGCGATCCGTCAGAGCGCGAATGTCAGCATCTCCATT
>Ga0157375_10006237_pt1 | contig 10382 bp, 10 predicted proteins | sample M35metaG_FD_115311 | JGI IMG/M metagenome (GOLD analysis project Ga0157375, IMG submission 115311) | Miscanthus rhizosphere microbial communities from Kellogg Biological Station, Michigan, USA - M3-5 metaG | ecosystem: Host-associated > Plants > Roots > Rhizosphere > Soil | place: USA: Michigan... | reverse complement strand
CAAAGAAAGTTAGATGCTTTAATTAAAAAAGAAACATCTATTCCGGAAAATGTTGAATTGCAAAAATATGCGGGCATTTATGTTTTAGAAAATTATAATACTCCCATAACCCTGGAGGTTCGTGACGCTAAATTATGGGCAAAACTTCCGGGACAAGAAGATGACGAACTTCAATGGATTTCTGAAAACGTTTTTACCGTTAAAGGAAAGCCAGGCTATACAGTTACTTTTCAAATGGAGGGCGGCAAACCAAAAGGATTTACCTCGGTGCAGCCCAATGGGACATTCAAAGCGGTATTTAAAAACTAAGTAAGCTAAATATAAATCCGGAAAAATCGATAAACATCCGACAAAGGTAAAATAAATCCGCAAAATAGTGAAAATTACAAAATTCAAACTAACGGAAATAGGAAAGCCGTTTATCGTTGACCGTCAATTTTGAGAAGAAATTGAAGAAATTAGCGTGAAAAACACCTGAATAGTTACGGAATTCGGATGCGTGTCCGGGAAAAACCACATGACCGGGAACAATATTGTCCGCGAACTATTTGGCTTAAAACTTCGTAATTCTTTTCTGCAAATCCAAATAAATCAGCAGATAGCTTTAAGCAAGACAAATTTAAATTTATGAAAACAGGCGACGGCAAATTGCAGGATTTTCCGGTAAACGTGAAGTTCAAATTATCGGCATTGTGGGCATCGGTGATGTTTTGCTACATCTACGGCGATATTTTCTCGTTGTTTCTGCCGAGCCGGCTGCAAAATCTGCTGAACGGTCAATCGGGTGTCGGGGCGACAACGCCTTTGAAATTGCTGATGTTTGCCGTTTTGATGACATTGCCGTCGGTGATGGTTTTTCTGTCTCTCGCCTTGAAAGCGAAAATAAATCGCCGTTTGAATATTTCGCTCGGCATATTTTACACGGCGGTGATGATGCTCGTCGGCGCTGGTTCAATCGGCGAGTGGATGATTTTTTACACTTATTTAGCCGTCGTTGAAATCATCCTGACTTCGCTGGTCGTTTGGTTTGCGTGGCGTTGGCAAAGAGAAGACGGCGCGGGAGAGATTCGATGAATTTATCAACAAACAAAAAGACGGCGCGAACAGCGGGTTTTCTTTACCTGATCGTTGTCATAACCGGAATGTTCAGCTTAGCTTACGTTCCGTCGAAACTGATCGTCTGGACGGATGCCGCCGTGACATTTCAGAATATCGCCGCGTCCGAAATGCTTTTTCGGATGAGTCTCGTCAGCAGCGCGCTTTGTTATCTGGCGTTTCTTTTGCTGCCGCTCGCTTTATATTTTTTACTGCGTTCGGTTAACGAAACGGCGGCGAAATTGATGATCGTTCTGGCGGTTGTCAGCGTCCCGATCTCGATGCTCAATCTGCAAAACAAGTACGCCGTTCTAACTCTGATTAACGGGGCAAATCATCTGAAAATTTTCAGCGAGCAGCAAATCACTTCACAAATGATGACGCTGCTCGAAAATTACGATCACGGCATTTTAATCGTCCAGGTATTATGGGGCTTGTGGCTGCTGCCTTTCGGTTTCTTGGTCTATAAATCGGGTTTTCTGCCGCGAATTTTAGGCGTTCTTTTGATGCTCGGTTGTTTCGGTTATCTGATCAGTTTTGTCGGGAATACAATGATGCCGGATTACGGCGAAACAGTCATCGCCCGCTTTGCGCGAATGCCCGCCGCGTTCGGCGAAATCGGAACGTGCCTGTGGCTTTTAATCAGAGGTATCAAAAACAATTCTCAAATTCCAACCGTAAATTGACCTGAAGTTTTATTTAGTTATATACAATGCAAAAACAACTATTGAATTTCGAGACGGTTGAACCTCACGAAATGCCTGCTAATCAATGACTTTTAGAAACAATATTCTCGGATCGATAATTACCGCTTTCAAACCACCCGGAATTTGAATTTTCGCTTCCAGCTGATTTCTTTCGATTGAAAACTTCCGGCGCAGAGCTAATTCCAAAACGAGATCATCCTAAAGTAGATTTTCTGAGCTTCTTCGGTTCCGATCAAATGCCTCAATTAGGAACAAGTTTCTAAGTGCCGAGTGCGGGCGAAAGTTATTGTACTCATGTTTGAACGCACGGATTTCTCTTCCGCACCTTCCAAAGATAATGACCAATTGACATTCAAACATCCGTCTCGAAAGCTACCGTTGAAGGATTCGATACACGCATTATCCATTCTTCATTTATTTTTACAAGAACTTGATTTTTAATTTTCATTATAGCTTAGTTCATTAATAGCGTTGTCTTCAAGATTTTCACGATCAAGATCATAAAGCCGGAGCGTATTCAAATCCTGATGCCCGCTCATTCGCTGAATATTTCTGATCGGCACTTTCTGTTTGAAGGCTTGGGTGATCGCCGTTCGCCGCAGATCATGCGGCGAAACATCGCCGATGCCGGCTAATTTGGAATACCTTTTGACCAGATGCCAGACGTGCCTGGTCGAAAGCGGATTGTTCTCACCGAACCACCTTTTATTCGGATCAGCCTGAAAGAGATAAGCGTCTTCGCCGTTCGTTTTCATCGTTTTGCGATTGTCTCGATCGAGGCTCAAATAATCATCAATCGCCTTTTTAACATCTTTCGGCAGCGGTCTGATCTCTTCGCGTCCGCCTTTGAGTTTGACGACGACAACCCATCTGCCGCTCGTCCATTTAATATCCGAAACTTTCAGATTACAAACTTCCGAAACGCGCAGGCTAAGACGCAGCATCACGAGCATCAAAGAGTAATCTCTGGCTCCGAGCAAAGTTTCGAGCTTGAACCAGGAGAGCAGCGACATCACTTCTTTGGGAACCAATGCGCGCCCCGGACTGTGTTTCGGTTTCTTCGGCGGCGGAACCAGTTTGGCGGATGCAGGATTACGTTCGAAAATCCCAAAGGCGCGACCGTATTCAAAGAGCGAGCGGATGATGGCGAGCTTTGTCGATATGGTATGCGGGCGTTTTCCTGCTTTGATCAAAAAATCGCGCCAGTCGATGACATCCTCGAAAGTCACCTCAAAAAACCTGACTTCTTTTCCCTGACGGCGTTCACAATAATTAACAAATTCCTTTAGAGTGTTGCGATAAGTGCGCCGGGTTTCTTCGGAAGGAGATTTAAGGATGAACGATTTTTTCAGCTCCTCGTCATTTTGAGGAACGCCCCTGACGGCGTTTGAATCATTTAATTGAAGTTTATCGCTCATAAATTAACCTACAACGTAAATAATCATTTGTTTTGCCCCATAATTCAGCTATTTTGCCCGAATTCCCCTCATTTTTTACCAAAATACTATATGTAGCAAAAATAAAGTATATCAGAAAAACTAGCTTATCTGATACAACGTGAAGAGACGGATTAAAATTTTCTCTCTTTGGATCACAACCGACCGAAAACAATATATTTTGTAGATCAATGTGTGACGTAGCACTTGATCTATGAGTGATTTTTTAGTTTTTTTAAGCTGTCATTTACATTCTACAAGGCTTTCCAAGCGCAGAAATTAGGAAAGAATTCTTTAATTTTTGTCATTGAGAACGATTTTGTGCCCGAAATAATGCCATCTTATTGGTAATTAAAAGCAATTAATGACATTTTATGAGTGATTTTTTGTAGTCTTTATGGGTTAGCCAAATTGGTAACTCCTTTGATTTCAACGCGGGAAAAAGACAGTTTATGGGTAAATTCACACTCCCAGTTGAAAGCCATGGTAAGTTGAAAACTTTTGGCAAGCTGATGCCTTCAATTTGAACTTTCGGCAAACTTATGAGTTCAATTTGTAACAAAATAGGTAAATGCAATATTTGTAAGTTATTGATTTTAAGTTGAAGCGCGGCAAACTTATGCCTACAGTCGTGGCAAACTCATGGGTTAAGTAACAAAAATCCAATTTTTTCCCCCGTGCCACATTTTGAAATGGATGGTAATAATGACCTGTTTTGAAGCGGGTCGGGACAGATTTCAAAATCGGGATCGATAAAGTCGGGCGTTTTACGTCATGAATAACTGAAGATTATTGAGCAAAAGAAATGAAAATTCAGCAGAAGATATGCGAATTTGCCGTTTTGGTCGAAATTTAGCAAACGATGTGCAAAAATCAGCTTACAACTTAAAGCTATGTAAGCTTAGTTATATCTTTATTTAGCTAACTTATTTGACTAACGGGATTTGTGTGGAATTTAGCAATCAATGTGAAGATTTACATGAACGGCGGATTAACGCGAAACGATTTTTTATTCGATAACCTTTTGATAATCGCCGAACGAATCCAAATCGGTGGCGCGAGCATTCTTTTTGAGCGTCGCGGAGAAACGGTATTTGTCAAAAACATTCTCAAAGACTTTTTCCCAAGTGCGCGCCAAAGCCGCGTTGCGGGCGCAGGTTTTCATTGCCGCAAAGCTCTCCGACTCCACTGCGAAGACGCGCCGAACGGTTTCGCAAAAATCTTGATCGTCGTGCGCGATAAAACCGTTTTTCTCGTGTTCGATTAAAAATTTCGGTCCGCCTTCGGGCATCACTACGCCTGGAACGCCCGACGCCATCGCTTCGAGCACAACGTTGCCAAAGGCGTCGGTTTTTGAAGGAAAAACGAATAAGTCCATATCGGCAAAGGCACGAGCTAATGCTTCGCCGCGGAGCACGCCGGTAAATTGCGCGCTCCGCAGATTGCTTCTCAGCCAATCTTCCTCGCTGCCGTCGCCGACAATCAAAAATCGGTAATCGCTTAATCCAGCTTTTTGCAAAGCCGCGTCCAATTCGGCGAGAAAACGCACGTTTTTCTCCGCTTGCAATCTGCCGACGTAACCGATTGTAAAAACGTTATCCGTTCTTTGCCGCTTCGATGGACTCAGAAATTCCGTGTCCACGCCGCGGCTCATCAAAAACGACGGGCGGCGCGTCATTTTTCTCATCAGCCGGACGAGTTCTTCGTTCGGCGCAAGCTGCACCTGCGCGAGAAAGTGCATTTTCATGGAGCCGTGCAGTACCGCTTTTTCAATTAGATTTCCCAACTGCCGCTGCATTTTCGCGGGCAGCCAGCCGAATTTTTGTAAAGCACGCCGCGCCGCGTATTCGTGCCCGTTTGTGTGCCACGAGGCGACAGCGAGAACGCTCCAGAAATGCGCAAAATAAAAACCGAGCTGGCTGACGTCGCTAAAGCCCGTCAGATGTAGAACGTCGGGCGAGAAATCTTTCAAAACTTTTCCGACCAGATTTTTGTGCCGCCAGAGAAGCGGGTCGTATCTGAGCTCGGTGTCGAGTTTGATTGCCGCGCGGCTTCGTTTGAGTTCGAGAATTTGCAGATTTCCCTCTGTCCAAAAGCGCGTTTCCTTGCCGCCGCGCACGCACAAAAACGGGTAATCCTTTTCTTGAGCGTAAGCGGTCAAACGACGCAACACGTTTGCCGCGCCGTTCGTTTCGTGAAATGTTTCGGCGAATAAAGCGACGCGCGGAATCTTTTTCATATATATTTCTGCCGGTTAAAAAATTAAAAAAGGGTCTAGGGTAGCAAACAATGACTAAAAGATTATTTTTGTCCGCTAAAATGTCATTATCAGCCAAGTTTTATCGGACAAAGAAAGAACGTGCAAACTTGATTTTACCGGTCAAAATTTTGTTGTCTTCTTTTTCATCATAAACTATTAGATAAGAATAGGTTACAAGATTTCTAACTTAGCTTTGCTACCCTAGACCCATTCTTAATTATTAGTCCATTACTGGCAACTGATTTAAAGATAAAAAAATTTTCTTACATATGAGTGTGTGCGAAAAATAGACTTTTTGCTCATTTAGCTTTAATTCGGTCTATTATTTGAGTCACCATTTACTAGAGTGCCAAAAACGAGCGTTTCTGGCACCATTCTTTTGAAACTCTGATAATTACCTTATTTCTTGCGAAAAGCAGTTTCAAAATTCGTCCCAAAATCAAAGTGTCAATACTTATTCTAAAAAGGTCAATAAAACGACCGTTTTATGGACAACGGATTTACACTCGGAACTGTTCAAATCCAACTTTTAATTTTGAACGCAGTTATTTATTAATAAAATCAGTCAATTGGTGCAGCAGTTCATTGCGGACTGTTTTTCTTATTCAAGCCGGTCTCGGTCAATCACACGGCGCAAATGCTCTTGATGCTCATCGCCCCATTTTCCCAGAGCGGCGATCATCGGCAGCACACTCTGTCCAAGTTCGGTTAAAGTGTACTCGACCTTTGGCGGCAGCTCGGCGTAAATTTTTTTTGCGATCAATCCGTGATCTTCCAGTTGATTAAGCTGGACGTTCAATACTCGGCGCGTCGCCGCCGGGATTTTTCTCTGCAGCTCGCCGGGTCGCCGCGCGCCCTCGGAAATAAAATACAAAAGGTGAATTTTCCACTTGCCGTATAAAACTTCCTTGACGAGATCGAGCCCGCAGGTCGGGTCAATAGGAATCTTTTTCGTATATATTGCCGTCATCGTTTGTTTCAAAAAATTTATTTTATCAAAAACTGTCGATAGGGATAAATTTCTCCCTATTCGATTCCATTATCCGTATTTTAATTCGATTTCTATTGCACGATAATTGAAATAGGAGGAAAAATCGGCGACTGCCGTTAAAAGCGCCGGTAAAAATATTATGAGCATAAATACGGATTTACAAAATACGAGCACACAAGCCGGTTCGGGTGAACTATCCGGCAAAACGGTTTTGGTGACCGGCGGAACGAGCGGAATGGGCGAAGCGATCGTTAAACGATTGACACAAGCGGGCGCGAGCGTGATCACGGTTGCCCGCACGAAGCCGGAGGAATCTTCCTCGCCGGCATTCTTCATCGAGTCCGATATCAGCACAACCGGCGGCGTCGAAAAGGCGGTCGGCGAAATCTTTGAGCGTTTCGGCGGCTTAGACATTCTGGTCAATAACGTCGGCGGTTCCGGCGCTCCGAACGGCGGCTATCTGGCGCTTAACGACGATCACTGGCAAAACGCCTTCGACTTGAATCTGTTTCCTGCCGTGCGTCTCGACCGGGCATTTCTGCCGCGAATGATCGAACGGCGATCGGGCGTTATCGTTCATATCGCTTCCATCCAGCGAACGCTTCCGCTCTATGAATCGACCATCGCATACGCCGCCGCGAAAGCGGCGCTCGTCAACTACAGCAAAAACCTTTCAAACGAGGTTTCGCCGAAAGGCGTCCGGGTTGTCGCCGTTTCGCCCGGTTTTATCGAAACCGAAGCCGCCCGGCGGATGATCGAAAATTTAGCCGAAACAGCCGGTACCGATACGGAGATTGCGCGGCAGGGATTGATCGCATCGCTCGGCGGCATTCCGATGGGAAGACCGGGACTGCCGGAAGAAGTCGCCGAACTGGTGGCGTTTTTAGCGTCCGACCGCGCTTCGTATATCACCGGCACCGAATATGTCATCGACGGAGGAACCGTTCCGACCGTTTGACGAGCGGCTTTACTGAAAAATGAAAGGAAGATAAAATAATGATTGAAGAATTAAATCAGCCGATCCAAATAATTAAGGCGAAGATCGAAGTTAACGGTAATTTTACCGGCACTTCGATCTTCGCCTTTCACAAAAAGAATTGAAAAACTAAAAATTATGTGTTCGTCACCGATTTTGTTTAACTACTTTCTTTTCCCGCAGTTTTACGCGATTTACTTAAAAACGATTCCGACCCCAAAGCGAAAATTGTTAGCCACCCGACCGTTTGTATAAATCGGGTTGTAGTCGATCTGAATGGCGCGAAAATCAATACGCTTACTGATTTTGATATCCAAACCGCCGCCGAATGCGCCGGCGAGACCGGTCTCGCGAAAAGTCACGTTGTTGAAAATCGGAATGCTCGACGGACAACTTGCCGATGCGCAGAAGAGGTTTTTATAAGTGCTGCGATTTACGGCAACGCCGGCGAGCGCGTAAGCGAAAGGTTTGAATCTCTTTTTTGATGCGTTGTCTTTTATCTGAACACCGCCCAGGAAATTAGCAACGGAACGAATGTTCATCTGTTGGAAGTTATAATTGCCGATGATCGGATCCGCAAGAGTTCCGTTAAAATTGCGGTCGCTTTTCGCGTAGGAAACCATTCCGCGAATGCCGAACCAACGATTGATATTGCGCGTGTATGCCGCCTCGATGCCGTCAAAGGTTGCGCGATTTCCGTCGCTGACCTGCTGGTTCGAATAACCGACGTAGAACTCGTTTTTGTTGAAATCCGTCTGAGTTTGAGCAAAAGCCGGAATGCTCAAAACGATTGCCAGGCACAAAGCCTTGATTAATTTATTCATGATTACATTTACTCCCTGATATTGATTTTTCTGGATTTAACCGCAGAAATTGCCTGTCCAAGGCAACTTACAGTTAAACAAATAAATCTGCTTGTTCGAAAGCTTTTGTGACGAGTCGCGAGATATGAAACGCGACTCGTTAATTCAGTTAACTGAAAGTTCTAATCAGGAATGAAATTATTATCCTCGCTGTTTGATACTGATACTTATTAAGATGTCTAAAAAAACGGCGTTTTGCGATCGAAGGCGCAAAACGCCGTTTTTACTTTAGAGTTATCTGGAAAAAGCAGCGGGAATCGGAATATCGTTCGCCAATCCGAACTGAACTATCGTGTAATTATTGTCTGAACTTCGCAGGATATACCAAATTCCGCTGCGATAAACAGCTAAATCCGCCTTTTTATCGCCGTCATAATCGGCGGGAACCGGAATATCACCGGTTTGCCCCCATTTGACGGAGGCATAATCGTTTGTTCGGCTTCTCCAGAGATACCACGTGCCGTCGCGATAGACTGCATAATCGGTCTGCCCGTCGGCGTCGTAGTCCGCCGGAACGGGTTTATCCGTGTTGACGCCGAACTGAACGGCGGTCATCGGCAGTTCAGCCTGCAAACTGACATACCAATTGCCGCCGCGATAAACCGCCGCGTCCGAGCGCCGGTTGCGGTCGTAATCCGAAGGAATCGGCACGTCGGAGCTCAAGCCGAACTGGAAAGACTTGTAAGCATTATCGGAAGACGTCAGTTGATGCCAGATGCCCTGCCGGAAAACGCTCAGATCGGCGCGCCCGTCGTTGTCGAAATCGGACGGAATCGGCTTATCGGTCGACAGACCGAACTGCGTCGTCGAAGCTGCGCCGTTCCGGCTGCTCAGAATCCACCACGTGCCGTCCCGATAAACCGCGAGATCGTTTTTGCCGTCGCCGTCGTAATCCGCCGGTACGAGCTGATCGTTCTGCATTCCCCAGCGAACAATCGCATAAGTATTGTCGGAGCTGCGCCAGACAAACCATTCGCCGGTATCCGGACGGAAAACCGCGATGTCGGCTTTTTTATCGCCGTCGAAATCAAACGGCGCGGCGCGTAAGCCCCCGACCGGTTCAAGCTTGAAGGAAACCAGGTTGACGGATTGACCGGGAATTTGCGAATCGCCCGCGACATATACGTTGCCGCTTCCGTCAACAAAGATATTCGTCTGCGCGTGATCGTCGATCCATTCGATAAAATAATCGTCGTAAAGATACGGATTGCCGAAGCGATACGTCCAGTCTATCGTTCCCGACGACAGGTATTTAATGATCTGCATATCGAAATTGGCAAACCCTTCGGAAGAAACGGCGAGATACGCGTTGCCCTGCGCGTCGAGCGCGAGCTTCGGATCGCCGTCGTAATCGCTATTCCCGGGACCGTCGTAGGTTTTCGTCCACTGCTGAACGCCGTCCGCATTTATTTTCGAGATATAGACATCGAGATCGTCCTCGAAATAGCGATAAATCTGCCCCGCCAGAAAAATGTTTCCGTTGGCGTCAACCTTCATCGCGAACGGCGTATATTCCGGATCGTCTTCGTTGTCGCCCCAGGCATTGAGCTTTTTTGTCCAGAGGGTCGCGCCGCTTCCGCCGTTTATTTTCTGAACGCTTGTAAAGGCGTCGATAAAATCATCGCTCAAACCCATCACGACGACGTCGCCCGCCGGCGTAATTTCCATTTCGTGTGCCTGATCGTTCTTTTCGCCCGGCTGTGAATTATAGCGATTGAGCCACAACTGCTCGCCGGTCGGGCTGTATTTAATGGTCAAAAAATCTTCGGCGTCGCCCGCCACGCTGTTTCCCGAGTAACCGGTGACGTAAACGTTTCCACCGGCGTCAACTTCGACCTCTGTCGCCAATTCGCCGAAGCCGCCCGCATACCGTTTCGCCCACATTTGGTTGCCGTTCGTATCGTATTTGACGGTTGCGTAGTTGGCGTAATTGCCCCACGAATAGCCGGTCACGTAAGAGTTGCCCACCGCATCGACCTTGATAGAACGCGGAATGTCTTCGCCGCCGCCGCCCGAATAATATTTCGACCATTGCAGATTGCCGTCCGCCGAAT
>Ga0157375_10006235_pt1 | contig 10384 bp, 8 predicted proteins | sample M35metaG_FD_115311 | JGI IMG/M metagenome (GOLD analysis project Ga0157375, IMG submission 115311) | Miscanthus rhizosphere microbial communities from Kellogg Biological Station, Michigan, USA - M3-5 metaG | ecosystem: Host-associated > Plants > Roots > Rhizosphere > Soil | place: USA: Michigan... | reverse complement strand
GATCGACGGTCTCGACATCCATTTCATCCACCAGCGGTCTTCTGACGACGACGCGTTTCCGCTGCTGATCACGCACGGCTGGCCGGGCTCCGTCGTCGAGTTCCACAAGGTGATCGAGCCGCTGGTGGCATCGGGGTTTCATGTGGTGTGCCCGTCGCTGCCGGGATACGGGTTCTCCGGCAAGCCGACGGGCACTGGCTGGGGCATCGAGAAGATCGCCGACGCGTGGGAAACCTTGATGGGTCGCCTGGGCTACGAGCGGTACGGCGCGCAGGGCGGCGACTGGGGTGCCGCCGTCACGACGCAGATCGGGCGCAACGGGGGCCGGTGCGCGGCGATCCACGTGAACATGCCGCTCGCCCGGCCGACCGGCAGCCTGGAGAACCCCACCGATGATGAGAAGCGGGCACTCGAGCGCGTCGGCTACTACCGCCAGTGGGACACCGGCTACGCCAAGGAGCAGTCGACTCGGCCGCAGACCATCGGCTACGGGCTGACCGACTCACCCGTCGGGCAGCTGGCGTGGATGGTCGAGAAGTTCTGGTCTTGGATGGACTGCGACGGTCATCCAGAGAACGTGCTCACCCGCGACGAGCTTCTCGACAACGTGATGCTCTACTGGGCCACCGCCTCAGCGGCGTCGTCGGCGCGGCTGTACTGGGAGAGCTTCCGGATCTTCGACGGGGGCGAGCGGAAACGCGTCGAGTTGCCCACCGGCGTCGCCTCCTTCCCGAAGGAGATCCTCCAGGCGCCGCGTAACTGGTGCGAGGCCGCCTACAACATCACCCATTTCACGAAGATGCCGCGCGGTGGGCACTTCGCGGCGTTCGAGCAGCCCGAGCTGTTCGTTGACGACGTCCGAACCTTCTTCGCTACCGTGCGCTAGGTGAGCACGGTCGAGGCCGACTACCTCGTTGTCGGTGCGGGCGCGATGGGGCTCGCGTTCACAGACACACTGGTCAGCGAGTCCGACGCCACCGTCGTGGTGGTGGATCGAAACGACCAGCCTGGCGGCCACTGGACGACCGCGTATCCGTTCGTGCGGCTGCACCAGCCGTCGGCGTATTACGGCGTGAACTCGCGAAACCTGGGCAGCGACGCCATCGACCAGGACGGTCTGAACGCGGGCTACTACGAACTAGCGAGCGGCGCCGAGGTGTGCACCTACTTCGACGCGGTGATGCGCAAGCATCTGCTCCCGTCGGGTCGGGTGACCTACCTGCCGATGAGCGAATACCTCGGCGACGGCCGGATCCGCACGCTCGGCGGGGACGAGATCGAGGTGACCGCGCGCCGCGTCGTCACCAGCCACGTCGAGATCATCGTGCCGTCGATGCGTCCGCCGTCCTACGCAGTCGAAGCCGTCGATTGCGTGCCGCCCAACGAGCTGCCGCGCATCCGCGAGGCCAGGGACCGCTACGTGATCGTCGGTGCGGGCAAGACCGCGATGGACGCCTGCGTGTGGCTGCTGCGACACGCCGTCGCGGCGGAGCGGCTGACGTGGATCAAGCCCCGCGACGCGTGGGTCTTGGACCGCGCCGCGATCCAGCCCGGTTCGCAATTCGCCAAACGAGTCCTGCGCGACTTCTCGAACCAGCTCGCCGCGGTGCACGAGGCCGAATCACTGCCAGACCTCTTCGATCGGCTGGAGTCGAAGGGGTGCCTGCAGCGCATCGACATGTCCGTCGACCCGACGATGTACCGGTGCGCGATCCTGTCGCAAGCCGAGCTCACCGAGCTGCGGCGCATCGAGGACGTCGTGCGGATGGGTCATGTCCAGTCGCTCGAGCCCGGCCGGATAACCCTCGACGGAGGAACCCGCGACATCGACAGATCCGCGTTGTTCATCGACTGCTCGGCAGACGGTTTCGCCAATCGGGAACCGGCGACGGTGTTCAGCGCCGACCGCATCTCGCTGCAGGCGGTGCGGACCTGCCAGCCGGCGTTCAGCGCGGCCGTCATCGCCCACGTCGAGGCGGCTTACGCCGATGACGAAACACGGAACGCATTCTGCGGGCCGGTGCCATATCCGCGTGAGCCGACGGACTGGCTACGAATGATGTTGGCGTTCAACAAGAATCAGCTGCAGTGGTTCTCCGACCCGGACATGATGGCCTGGGTCGACGCGGCGCGGCTCAACGTTTTGCACCACGTGTCTGCTGCGGTCAGCGAGCGGGCGCGCGAAAAGATCATCTCGGTGCTCAATTCCCAGCTGCCCGCGATCAACGACAAGCTGGAAAAACTACTGGGACAAGCAGATTAGACCAGCGACCTGAGCTTCGGCCGCCGCTTCCCATCGATCAAGCGGTTGTCTCGTAGGCATACATCGGCTCAAGCCAGGTATCCGACAGCGTGTATCCGGCAGGGAACGGGTCGGTGGGATCGAAGCCGACTTTGATTAGCTGGGTGATCCAGGCCTGCCCTGCGATACTCGGGATGATCGCGTCGATCGAGCCTTGCTTGGTGGTGCTCTCGACCACCGCGTCGAAGGTCGTTCCCAAGATCGACTCGTGGATGAAGTGCTCGCCCGCACCGATCTGGCCGCGGGCGTGCATCACGGCAAGGCGTGCCGACGTCCCGGTGCCACAGGGGCTTCGGTCGATGCGGCCGGGCGATACTACGACGGCGTTGCGCGCTCTTACGACACCGTCAACGCGTTCTGGGGGGTTGGTGAATGACAGGTTGGTGATGCCGGGATACTCGGGATGCACGGGGTGCACCGCAGGGGCAAGCTGCTCGATGGCGGCGGCCTTGATCCGTTCCCCCATCACGCGCAATTCGCGCCCTTCGGTGGGATCCAGCTTGAAGCCGGCACTGGCCGCGTCGACGATCACGTAACACATTCCACCCCAAGCGATGTCGACGACCAGCGTCCCGATGCCGGGGACGTCGATCGTCGCGTCGAGTTGATACACGAAAGCCGGCTGATTGACAAAGCGGACACTGGTCACCTTTCCGTTGCGGCACTGGCACTCCACATCGATAAGGCCGGCCGGGGCTTCGAGAGTGAACCGGGTGACGGGCTCTTCCATGGGGAGCATCCCGGTCTCCAACAAGACCGTGGCCACGCATATGGTGTTGCTGCCCGACATCGTCGGGTACTCCGTGGATTCCATGATGACGTAGCCCATCAAGGCCTTCGGATTGTTGGACGGCAAAACGACGTTGACGTTCCGGATCACATTGCCGCGCGGCTCCCGCAGCAAGCGGAGACGCAGGTCGTCCCGATGGTTCTGCAGGTAGTTCCGCTTGTCGAACATGGTCTCACCGGGCACGTTGCCGACGCCACCCACCACTACGTCGCCAACCTCCCCTGCCGCATGGCACCCAACTACGTCGACGAGATTGTTCAACTGCACCGAAAAGCTCCTTCCAGCGAATTATTTGTCGTGTGTACCTTCAGTTTTCGCCTTTCAACGACCAAGCAGTCCGCGCAGCAACAGACGCAAGCGTTTCGGGCCCCCAGAGATCACCGAGGGTGTAGCCGCGGGGGAAGGGGTCATCGTCGTCGAGCACGCATTGGTTGAAACCGATGATCCAGCCGCGACCACTCACCGAGGGCAACACCGCCTCGTACGGGCCGACGCGGGTGACGTCCTTAAGGGATCCTGTGAAGGTGGTGCCGAGCAGGCTTTCGTGCACGAACTCCTCGCCGAGGGCCAACTCGCCGCGCGCGTGCAGGGCGGCCATGCGCCCGCAGGTGCCGGTGCCGCATGGCGAACGGTCCAGCACCCCAGTCCATGTCAGAGGATCATTCAGATCGACGGCTCCGTTCGGCACAATGACCGTGTTGCGTCCCGACGCCCACGGTGTGGGCGACGGGCCGTGAATCATCGACAATGCAACATGATTGATGTCGGGATTCAGCGGGTGCTGCACTGGGAAGCACTGTTGGGCCGCAGTGCGCAGCACCGCGCCCGCCCGGACGAGGTGGTGCGCGGAGCCCGGCACCAACTCGATCCCCAGATCGACGGCCTTGGCCTGAACAAAAAATTGGCCTCCGAAGACGATGTCCACTGGAACTGTGCCGTATTCGGGCAGCTCGAGAGGATAGTCGACGGCCACCGCGAACGCCGGGACGTTGTCGAACGTGACGCGTACGACCTTGCCGCCAACGATGTCTGCGCGCACATCGACGATCCCCACCGCGGTGTCGACCCGCAGAGTGGTGACGGGTTCGGTCACCGGCAAGGTACCGGTCTCCACCAATGCGGTGACCGCGCAAATGAGATTGCTCCCCGACATCGGCCGAAAGCCGCCCTGTTCGACCACCACGATGCCGAAGTCGCTGCCTTCGTGCTCCGGAGGCAGGATCAGCACCGCGCATAGGCCGGGGTACCCCCGCGGCTCGTGCAGCAGTAGCAGACGTAGATCGTCGAGGTGTTCGCGGCAGTATTGCAGCCTCTCTGCCATCGTGGCGCCTTTGACATGCAAGTGGCTGCCGATCAGAACACGCCCGGGTTCCCCCGCCGCATGCACGTCGACAGCGTTGATCGTTTGCCTTCCGATCACAGCCACTCCTTCGGTCTGGCGATCAACGAATCCCGCGCCTGGCGCGGCTGCCCAAGAAGCGGTCCGGTGAGACCGCGGCGGACACTTCAGGCGGCATTCGATCGCTGTGAGTGGTGATGAGATCGGTGATGACCTCCGCGGTGCCTGGAGCCAAGGCAAGTCCGAGCATGCCGTGCCCCGAAGCGATGTAAGCGTTGTGTAGGTTGCCGAACTTGCCGATGACAGGTCGGCCATCGGGCGTCATCGGACGTAGCCCGGCCCACGGTGCCGCCTCCCCCGGCGGGTTATCCCATCCGACAAGATTCTCCTGGGCGGCGCGACGGATCCCGGCCACGCGGGTGGGGTTCACCGATTCGTCGAACCCGCCGAACTCCATGGTTCCGGCCAGCCGCAGCATCCCGTCAAGCGGGGTGACCGCGACGCGGGCGTCTTCCAACGTCAGTGATGTGCGTAGCCGGATCGGCGCGGGCCGGTAGTCGATGCTGTACCCCTTGCCCGGGCGGATCGGCATCGGGGCACCCAGTTTCTTCGACAACGGACCGCTCCACACCCCGGCCGCCAGTAGCAGGACATCCCCGGCGATCAACTCACCGCTCTCGGTGACGACCCCGGTCACGGTGGCACCGCGCAGCTGGAAGTGCCGGATACGGGTGTTTTCCCGGATCTTCACGCCCAACACCTCGCACCTCTTGACCAGACCACGGCTCAGGGAATCCGGTTCGACCTGACGGTCATCGGCGAAGAACAGGCCATGCTGGATACGGGGTGAAAGTGCGGGTTCGGTGGCCTCCACGCCGTCGCGGTCCAGGTGCGTGGGATGCATCCCGAAGCCCTCGAAGACGGGCAACGACTGGCAGTGCTCCTCGTAGCGCTTCCGAGATTCGAAGGCCAGCAGCACACCGGCCGTGTGCATCTCGAAATCGATGCCGTCCCTGGCATATTCGTCAAGCAGATCGGTCGCGTCGGCGGCGAGGCGAAGGTGTGTCTGGAGACCGAACCGAAAGTCGCGTTCGGTACAGTATCGCGCCATCGTCAGCATGAACTTGACGAATGCCGGTGCCACCGAGGGCTTCACATACAGCGGGCTATCCGGTTTGAGCATCCACCGAAGCGCTTGCAGGATTACCCCGGGCGCCGGAACCGGGCCAGTTTCGGCCAATGCGATCTTGGCGGCGTTACCGTGTGTGGCAGCGGAACCGGTGGCTCGCGCCTCCGTCACCACGACGTCACAACCAGCGTCCGCCAACCGATACGCGCTGGCCAACCCGACCACCCCGCCGCCGACCACTACGACTCTCATGCAGCCGCTGAACCTCCTGGCGGTGTTTGATCGGCGCTTTACGATCGCTACCATTCGTGGCTGTTTGTATGACAATCTTTACGTGATCCAAGACACTATTCGGGCCTCAAGTGAGCTGTCAAGCCTCCGCGCGGGCGGACCGTCTCCGGACATCCGTGGTCAGACGGGAAAGCCAGGGTGAACCAGACGCCCTGGGCGAATTGTCAGGCAATGTACAGTCGATGCCGTCAACGGAGGTTCAAACGTGGCAGTCAGTTCGGCCGACGAGGTCGCAGGTGGCGGGCCTGCGTTCATGCCAGTGGCGAACACGACTCGCCGCAACGGCGTGATCACCGAGATCAAACGGGGCATCGTGCTCGGCACGATCAAGCCCGGTGAAAAGTTGACCGAAACGCAGCTCAGCAAGGCGTTGGGGGTCAGCCGTCCAACCGTTCGAGAGGCGCTCAATCAAGCCGCCCACGAGGGACTGCTGATACAGGAGCCCTATCGCGGAATTCGTGTGGCCGACCTCACCCCCGCCCGCGTCCTCGACATCGCCGACGTGCGGATGGCACTGGACTTGCAGGCGGTGTCGGCGATCCTGGCCGAGACGACGGGTCGCCGGCTGCGGGCTCTGCTGACCGCGTGGGACACCTACCAGCGGGATGCCCTCGCCGAGGACCCGCTCATCCAACACGAGGCACATATCGCTTTTCACCGCGCCATCTGGGAAGCCTCGGAGAACACGCTGTTGATGAAGATGTGGCCGGTCACCGAAGCCCACCTCACGATCATGCTCGCGCACGATCAGGCCGCCCTGCACGACACAGAGCGGACCCTTGCGGCCCACCGGCCGTTGATCGAGGCCGTTCAAAGCAGAGATATGGCGCAGATTCACGCTGCATTCGCCAACCACACAGTCGACGTCGCCAAGGATCTGGTCGCGACGATGACCCGGTTCGCACCCAGCATGGCGCTCTAACGAGACCCAAGGGGAACCGTCGGCGACCCAGGCCTGATTGAACTGTGCCCCGTGCCGACATCCATCCGGTAGCGGCGGCAGCGGCGTAGGGCTGTAGCTCCTAGAAGAATTGCGGCCATGTTTTCGACACGCAGCCAGGGTCCGTGATGGTGACTCTTGGTTCGACCAAGGTCAACAAGCCGAAGGCCATTGCCATTCTGTGGTCATCGTAGGTATCGATGGCCGCTGGTTGAAGTTGTCTGGGCGGACAATGATGAGCGTGTCTCCGTCGTCGGAAATGCTCACGGCGGCATCGAGTTTCGTGAGTTCGACCATGATGGCGTTGAGTCGGTCGGATTCCTTGTAGCGAAGGATGTTGGTGGACTACATGGTTGTGGGGCTGTCGGCGATCGCCGCAAGAGCCGCAATCGTTAAGGCCATGTCCGGCATGTCACTCAGGTCGACTGTGCACCCCTTGACGGGTGTGAGGGAAGCTCTGGAGGCCACCGTCGTCGGTGGCGAGCCGGGCAAGCGACACGCAACTCATGGGTACCCTTGATCTTGCCGATCCACGCCGCGGGCGACACGTCGGTGCCCCCGCCGCCCCCTCGCTGGGGCGACAGGCTTTGGCCCGGACATGTGATGGGCGCTTAACGAGCGTTAGGTGCGTGCTGCCGCGGGCAAGAGTGTGCGCAAGGCGCAGAGGCGCTGAAAGTCCTGCGGGACAACGTGATAGGGCGACTGAACCGCGACCGGCGTGGATCTGCCGGTCGCCGTGATTACTCCGCTGCCCGGGCCTGCGTTTCGCGCAGGAGCCCCAGGAGTTCGTCGGCGCTGATCTGGATGTGTTCACGTACCGCTGAGACGATCCTGCGTTGTCGGTTGTGCAGGATGGCCTCGACCAGTTCGCGGTGCATCCCCCGGTTGCGCTCGGTGTCTTGGCGCGCGGCAATGTCGGTGCTCAGCGCGAGATTGACAGACGCAGAGACGATCGGCCAGATTCGCTCGAGCATGGAGTTGTGCGACGCCATCCACACCGTGCGGTGCAATTCCATGTGGGCCTCGTTCTCGCGGACCGTGTCCCCACTGGCGGCTGCCTCGTCATAGGTGATCCAGACCTGCCGCAATCTCTCGCGAACCGAATCGTCTTTGTCGGTCGCGATGGCCTTGGCCGCGATCGTCTCCAGCGCCGCGCGGACGACGGCGATATCGGTGATCGTCGCCGCATCGATCTCGGCGACGGTGACGCCCTTGTGCGGCTCCTGGACCAGCAGGCCCTCATGGATCAGCTGGTAGATGGCCTCACGCAGAGTGGGACGGCTGACACCGAGGTCCTTGGCCAGCTGGACTTCCCTGATCCGTTCCCCCGGCTTCAGCCTGTTCGTGAGTATTGCGTTGCGCAGCTGGGACAGAACGGCATCGCGCCGGATCACACTCGTCACCGGCGACAGATTGCCAGTCACGTGTTACCTCCACACTGCTGATTGTCTGCCAGTCATCGGCTCGCGCTCTAGCCTAGCTGGAACCCTTCTGCCAACACGTCAGCGCGGTCGACATAGACCGTCGCGTCGGCCGTTACGAATGCGCTGCCCGTGATCGCCACGCGGCAAGCTGGTGTCGTCCCGGCCATAGTCGGCTCGACGGCACGGCCGGTAAAGGTCGCCCCGGTGACACTCTGGTGCACGAAGGGCTCCCCGAGCGCAAGCTCACCGCGCCCGAACAGGGTCGCTACTTTCGCGGTGGTCCCGGTGCCGCACGGCGACCGATCGACATTTCCGGTCGGGATCACCACCATCACCCGCGTCGGCTCGAATTCCCGTTCCGGCCTGGTGAATAGCTGCACGTGAGTGGCGCCGCGGATCTCCGGAATGACAGGATGCTCAACCTCGAATGCTGCGTTGACCGCAGCGTGCAGTCGATGCGCGACCGCCACCGCCGGGCCGGTGTGGTGGGCTTCCAACGTCACGTCGAACTGGCTCGCCTCCGCGATAACGTAGAAGTTGCCGCCGTAGGCAATGTCCACGGTCACCGACCCGAAACCGGGGACGTCCACGGACTTTTCGGACCAGGCGCAAAATGCCGGCGCCCCGACAAAGGTGACTTCGGCGACCCGGCCGTCGTCGATGTGCGCAGTGGCCTCGATCAGGCCGGCCGGAGTGTTGAGGCGCACCACGGTCTGTTCGCCAGTTGAAGGCACCTGGCCGGTTTCGATCAGTGCGGTGACGGTGGAGATGGTGTCGCTTCCGCACATCGGCAGATAGCCGTGGGCCTCCATGAAGAAGGCGTCGAGATGGGCATCCGGCCGCGACGGTGGCATGACGACAATCGCGCTCGTCAGGTTGCCGCCGCGAGGTTCGAGCACGAGCGAGCGGCGGATCCAGTCATGGTGCGCCTCGAAGTACCGCATCTTGTCCATCGGCGTCTGGCCGATCAGCGGCGGAATGCCAGAAAACACAAGACGGCTCGGCGCACCGCCGGCGTGAGCGTCGATGACTTTGAAAGCGTGATCCGCGCGCATGAATCCTCCTCTACGAGGGCTGGCAGCCCTTAATCGCCTCTTGACAGTGGCCTGACGGTGTCCATATTGTGCCCATGTCGCTGATTGTCTGACAAGCGACCATGATCGTCGAATCATACGAGAACGAGAAATGAGGCATTCGATGGGAGACAAACTGGAACTCCACGGGATCCCGCCGGCCATGATCACGCCGTTCACGGCGGACGGCGCCCAGGTGGACAGCGATGCACTGGCCGATCACACCCGCAACCTCATCGACGCGGGCGTTGGCGGACTCATCCCCGGGGGATCGACGGGCGAATTCGTCGCGTTGAGCCGAGCGGAGCGCGAATTGGTGCACTCCACGGTGATCGCGGCAGCCGAGGGTCGCGTCCCGGTGGTGCCGCAAACCGGCGCGCTGACGGTGCAGGAGGCCATTGCGCTCAGTGTGCACGCCGAAAAGGCCGGCGCGGCTGGTGTCATGGTTGCGCCACCCTTTTATGACCCGTTGTCCTTCGCGGAGCTGCATGCCTATTTCTCGCAGGTGGCGGGCGCGATTTCGATCCCGGTCATGCTGTATCACATCCCGAGCGTGACCGGCCAGGAGATGAGCCCGGCCCAGATAGCCGAACTCGCCGAGATTCCGGGAGTGGCGTCGATCAAGGACTCCAGCGGCGATGCGTCAGCGCTCACCGAGCTGCTGCAGATGTACGGCGATCGGCTGCAGGTCTGCAACGGCTGGGACACTCTGACCTTCTTCGGCCTGGCGTCTGGCGCGAAGGCCTCGGTTTGGGGTGCGGCGAACATCTTCCCCGGGCTGGCCGTCGAGCTGTTCGACGCCGTGGCCGAGAAGGGCGATCTTCAGGCCGGCCGCGCACTGTGGTCGCGGATCTACCCGATCGTCCGGTTCCTGGAGGCCGAGTCCTACACCGCGCGGGTGAAGGCAGCCTCGCAGCTGGTCGGCGTACCGGCGGGCCCGGCGCGTTCGCCGTACCTGCCGTTGAGTGCCGAGGATCTGGCCACTCTTCGCGACCTGCTTCAGGCGGCCGGCCTGAAGGTCGGCGAGCACACGCAGGTCTAGGCCCGCGGTGAGCCGAGGGCTATCAGCGTCACCGATGCCGGCGCCCAGCGTCAT
>Ga0157375_10006233_pt1 | contig 10387 bp, 12 predicted proteins | sample M35metaG_FD_115311 | JGI IMG/M metagenome (GOLD analysis project Ga0157375, IMG submission 115311) | Miscanthus rhizosphere microbial communities from Kellogg Biological Station, Michigan, USA - M3-5 metaG | ecosystem: Host-associated > Plants > Roots > Rhizosphere > Soil | place: USA: Michigan... | reverse complement strand
GACTCGCCACTCGCAACGAGTCGGCGGCAGATCTCGCCGCCGAGGAAGCCGGTTGCTCCAGCGACAAAGATCATCGTGCTCCTCCGTTCATGGGTCGAAGGTCGATTCTATGACCGTCGTGTCACACTCGCCAGAAGCGGCGGGATCGACGTCAGCGAATCTGCTTGCCGGAAGCCGGCCGCCCGATCAGCATGTAGCCGTAGTGTTCCGCGAGAAATCGCCGATGATCGTCGGTCAGGTCGATCCAGCATTCCATGTGCGCGATCGACGCCATGGATCCCTCCGCGAACGCCACACGAATCGCGTCGCACTCCAGCTTGCGATACTGCTCCCAGCTCGCGCGCCGCTGCTTCAGGAGCACCGCCACGGTGTCGCCCATGAACAGCCCGATCGAATCCTCGACGGCGGCCAGTTCACGATCCGACTCGCTCACGTCGCGCGTGAGTGCCTCGATCATTTCGCGCGTGGTCACAGGCGAAGAGTCCGCGCCCGCGCGCGAAGCGCTCGAATCCTTCGCCGCACCGTGCTCCGTCGTGGAGCACGCCACGACGGTCACGAGGGCAAGGCCGATTTTCCGCAGGTTCCGAGCAAGCATACGGGCTTCTCGCGCAAGAACTGGATTCCATTCGCGAGCAGCCGACCGGCAGCACGCGACCATTCGCGAGCGGGGAACAGGAGCGACACGCTCCCCGCGGGCGCCCTGTACAGAGCAACCTCATCTCGCCGTCTCCGCAGCAGGCCGCGGAGCGTGAGGCGCTCGCCAGTCCGCTGGTTCCGACCTTTCGTGTACTCGGCCATCGCCGCAGTGACGCCCTCGTGATCGCCGCGATTCAACTCCGGCAGGACCGAGCGTCGAAAGTTTCCGGGCCCCACGTTGAAGATGAAGCTGCCGAGCGCGTCGATCTGATTCTGGGTGAGGGGCGTGGAGATGCCTTCGAGCGCCGGGTCCACGATGCGTGCGACGTCTTTCGCGAACAGGTCCTGAGCCTCGGCTTGGCTGATCCGATTGTACGACTCACCCGGCCGAAGCATGTGTCCATATCCGACCGTTTTGTTGCCGACACCGTCATCGTAGACCTTCGGAATGAACGCCTCTTTCTCGCGGATGCGCTCGAGTCCACGCGGGCTTATGTGATACTCGCCGGAACGTGCAGCCCGAGGTCCCTGGGTGCCGGCGACAGGCGATGCGTTCTTGCCACGGCTCGATGGCTCTCGCTTACATGAGGAACTGACGGCAAGCACAAGCACAAACGTCGCCGCGGTTAGGTGAGAACGGGGGATTCTTGTCACCATCGCCGATCGGGCAAGCGAGATGCCCCTGACCGCGCAAAGGTACCCGGATTGAGTCTCTCACTTTTTCAGCGAGAGACTCGGCGATCTCTCGCGACCCGGCGCACAAACTGCGCGGCGGCAGGCGCCATATGGGACCCGGGACCGCCGTCGAAGACGGCGAAGACCGTCCCGGATTCCGGAAACCGCACGCCATGAGTTTGGTTCGCGCGTCTTCAGACTATTCGAGCGGCGCGATCGCCGCCGGCGCTTCTCCACGCCGCAACCGCTCCCAATTCTCGCGCAGTTCGGCACGGTGTCGGCTGCGCCATTCGAATACAAGCGACAATCGATTGGGCGGGAAACTTCCGCGAATGCCATCGCCGTCTATCTCGACGGCGATCGACTGATCACCGCATCGAGCATGAAAATGCGGACGCGCGTGATCCGCGTAGAACATGCTAATGACGATCCCATAGAACCGGCTGACCTCGGACACGCCGGGACTGTGCGGAGGCTCGCCCGCAGGAGCGCCATCGTCTGCATTCGGATGTGGTGAATTTCGCGCGAGCACTCGAGCGTGCAGCGATTCTGGCGCCCAATCCGCCCCATTCGGCCATTGGATGGTCTCAGCGCCCAACCGAACCCCGGCAAACTCGCGCGGGTCACGCAGCGGCTCGAAAACAGGACCAATCAGACCGTCCGCGAGATCCGCTTCTCCCGCAACGCCGTCACTGAATTCCAGCCAGAGCACATGATCGCGGACGTAGCGGACCGCAACAACGCGAATGAGCTCGAAACTGGATCGCGAATCCCTCATGCCGCCGAGGCTACGCTCGGCGGTAGTGCCGAGTCAAGCACGCGAGACTTCCGCCGGCTCAGCCCCAGGCTGATCATGGCACCGAGGAGAAGAATCCCGACGGCGAGAGGAACGCTCACCGGCTTCGTGACCATGTCGAAGACCACGGCAAGCGCGACCCCACTGTTGGCGACCGGGAGCGTTCGAACGAGAGTCGGCGGGACGACCTTCAGCATCGGTCGGTCCGCACCCTGCTTCGCGAGATTCTCGAGAACATGCGTGAGTGCTTTCGCCTTGATGCCAAGGTACGTGCCGGTCCCAAGCAGGAAGGCGACGCCGAGCAGGCCGGAGATTACGAATCCGCTCTTCCAAGCCTGGGCGCCACCGCGGCTAACCATGTAGGAGCCGGTGATGACGAAGGAGGCGAGACAGAGGGGAAATGCCCGCGACGCCGAGACGAGCACTGAGTGCCATTCCAGCGCCTCGCCGATGGTGCGAGCTCGAATGCGTCGGCCCACGGCGAGCTTGGTAACGGCGCCGGAGCTGGCGGCGACAACAAGCGTCATCACGTGCAGGAAGAGTGCGATGCGGTAGCTGTCCATGATCAGTGACCTCGGGAAACGAGTGCCGGGACGCGAGCCTGACGGCGTCGCTCGTTGGTAGAAGCTCGTTTCCGGCGCTTACGAGGCGCTTAACCGGAATCCGCTATCCGCTTACCGGAGCTCGACGTCGGACTTCCCTTGCGCCTGCGCTGAGCCAGGGGCCACACTCTCGCCGATGTCCGGCCGAAGCCTGGCCACACGTCGTACAGGTACAAACGGCGGATGGACGCCAACGGTCGCCGGACGGCGTACCGAACTCGTCACCTTGAAGTCTTCCGGAGAATCGAACGATGAGCGAATTCATTTACCTGTACCGGACCAGCGACGCGGATCGGCGCGCCGCCATGTCGGCGGAGAGCCGCCAACAGAGCATGCAGGCCTGGCTCGAGTGGATGCGTGGTCTCGAAGCAAACGGCCACATCAAAAATCCCGGCAACCCGCTCGGCACCGAAGGGCGCGTCGTCCGCGGAAAGGCGAAGACGGTCACTGATGGCCCGTTCGTCGAGATCAAGGACCTCGTCCTGGGCTACACCGTGATCGAAGCGAAAGACATCGATCAGGCCGTAGAACTGGCAAATGGATGTCCGATGCTCGCCGGCGAAGGCTCGGTCGAAGTGCGGCCCGTCGCTCCGATGTGAACGTGGGAATCCCCCGCGAGCTCGACGACCATCTTTTCCGCCGCGAATCGGGAAAGATGGTCGCCGCGCTCACACGGATCTTCGGGGTACACAACCTCGACCTCGCCGAAGACGTAGTGCAGGACGCGTTCGTCCGCGCGCTCGAGGTCTGGCGAATGCGCGGCATTCCGGACAATCCCGGCGCCTGGCTGATGACGGCCGCGAAGAACCGCGCGCTCGACGTCCTGCGTCGCGAACGAACGGCGCGCACCTTCGCGCCGGAGATGGGACGGCTTCTCGACACGGAATGGACGTTGTCGCCGGCTGTGAACGAGGCGTTCGACGTGCACACGATTCGCGACGAGCAGCTGCGGATGATGTTCTCGTGCTGTCATCCCAGTCTCGCCGAAGAAGTACAGGTCGCGCTCATCCTGAACATCCTTTGCGGTTTCAGCGCTGGGGAGATCGCCGCGGCCTTCCTGAGTGGTCGCGCCGCGGTGGAAAAACGGATATCGCGTGGGAAGAAAACGCTCGCGGCGAGCAAGCGTCTGTTCGACCTCGTCGACGCGGACTTCCTGTCGCGCCTCGCCACGGTCCACCGGGCGCTCTATCTGCTGTTCAACGAGGGATACCACGGATCGTCCGCCGAGCTCGCGGTGCGCGCCGATCTGTGCGCCGAGGCGATCCGCCTCGTGATGCTGCTGCGCGAGTACACGCCGGCCGACACGCCGGCGACGAACGCGCTGGCCGCGCTGATGCACCTGCACGCCGCGCGACTGGCAACTCGCGTTGATGCGGACGGCGAGTTGAACCGACTGGGCGATCAGGATCGTTCGCGCTGGGACTCGCGGCTCATCGAGCGGGGACTCGCACTCTTCGATAGATCGGCGACCGGGAACGAACTGACGGCATTTCATCTCGAGGCAGCAATCGCCGCGGAACACGTGCGAGCCGCGAGCCTCGACGAAACGAGCTGGGAGTCAATCGTCGCGTTGTACGACCGGTTGTTGGCGCTCGAGCCATCGCCGGTCGTCGAGCTCAATCGCGCGATTGCCGTCGGTCAGCGCGACGGCGCGGCGGCGGGGCTTGCCGCCCTCAATTCGATCGAGGATCGCGCGCGCCTCGACGCATATCCGTTCTATCACGCGGCAATCGCCGAGCTGGAGCTCGAACAGGGCCGGGGCGACAGCGCGCGCGCACACTTCGCGACAGCGATAAAGTTGTCGCGAAACCAGATGGAGCGCCGATTCCTCGAACGACGCGTCGCGGCGTGCGACGCAGTCCAAGCCTGACGTCGCGGCTACGAGCCGCGCCTTCCGGATTTCTGCGAGGTCGCGTGCGGTTTGACGATCGGCGGGCGATTCGCGGGCGCGGGCGCGGCCACGCGTTGCTCCGGTGTCGGAACGCCCGGACGTTTGCGCGAGAAATCCGGAATGTTCGGCTTGCCCTTTTTCTTCATCCTGGCCTCCTCTTCGAGCTGAAACGCCGAATCAGAGAATCACCGCCGGCGACCATTCGATAATGCAACACATGGTCGCGCGTGAACAGTGACCGAACGCACCCCGAATCTGGGTCAGGCTCTCGATACATGGATTGCAAACGGGTCTGACCCCAATGATTTTATCCGGGGGATATTGCGGTTTGGATTTTACCAGGATATAATTCTCGCCATGGCTGATCAGAATGACGAGGAGATCATGTACACAGCATTCGCAGGAACCAGGCGCATTGCCGCTGGAAATCGCGACAGCATTCTGGCGGAAGTAAAACAGTATACCGACAGTAACGCCGATGGAGTCCTGATATTTGAGGACCTCACCGGCAAACAGGTCGATTTCGACTTCAGCGGCTCCATGGACGACGTCCTCGAGCGCGGTCGCGCTCGAATCGTCCGGATGCGACCCGGTCGCCCGAAGTTGGGCGTTGTCGGCCGCGAAGTGTCGTTGCTCCCACGGCATTGGGAGTGGCTCGAGGACCAGCCGAACGGGATCTCGGCCGCAATTCGTCGACTCGTCGACGAGGCCCGTAAGCGCGAGCCGGGCGCGCAGCGCGCTCGCCGGCTCCGCGATGGCATCGCCCGCTTCATGTGGTCGATGGGTGGCGACCTGCCGAACTTCGAGGAGGCGACGCGCGCTCTCTACGGCGAAACCGACGCGCGCTTGGACGAACTGATCGCGTCGTGGCCGGCTGACGTTCGCGAGCATATCGGTCGCCTCGTCAACGAGGTGAACCGCCTCGAGCAGCTCTAAAACGAGAGAGCGCGACCCGCCACCGGTCGCGCTCTCTCGTTTTCAGTCGGCCCTGTCTAATCACGGCCTGACAACAGGCGCTCTTGGCATCATCCCGTCCCGCGTCGCCGCGTTGTAGGCAAACGCCGCGAAGATCACCGCAGCTTGCTTCAAGTCCTCGGGACGCATGCGCTCCATCGTGTCCATGTTCGTGTGATGAATGCGCACGTCATAGTTCGCGTACTCCTGGATCGGATTGAAGCCGGGAACTCCTTCGGCAATGAAGCTCAAGTGATCGGTATTTCCGATTCCCGCGTGCACGTTCTTCCGCGCGCTCAGATCCTTGAATGGCTCGAGCCAAGCGTCGAAAATGCCCTTGGCAGCGTCGTTCCCCTCAGTGAAAAACCCATAGACCGGACCGTAGCCGGGATCGATGTTCAAGTAGACGGAGAATTTGTCGCGCGCGGCTTTGTTCGCGTCGCCCGACAGATGCTGCGCGACCCATGCCTTCGAGCCGAACAACCCTTCCTCTTCGCCACCCCATAGCGCGACGCGAATCGTACGGCGGGGCTTGGCGCCGACCGCCTGCAGAATGCGCATCGCTTCTAGCACGGTCACGGCGCCGTCGGCGTTATCGGTCGCTCCCGTCGCCGAGTGCCACGAGTCGAGGTGCGCGCCGATCATCACGACTTCGCTCGACAGACGCGGATCGGTGCCCGGGATCTCGGCGATGATGTTGTAGCCGCTGGTGTCCTGCGTGAAGTAGCGGGCCTGCACGTTCACGCGAACGGTGACGGGCACCTTGTTGTCGAGCAGGCGAATGAGGTTGTTGTATTGCTCGCCCGCGACGACGACCGTTGGAACGCCGTTGGCGCCGGCGTCGCGTGTTTGCAGAAAGATCGTTCCGTGCTCGCCGCGGCTCGGCTTGAGCACTGCGCCGACGCCCACGTCATGGAGAATCGTCGCGACACGTTGCGCTTCGCTCGGACCCCCACCTCGACCGCCCCCGCCCCCGCCCCCCCGACCACCGCGGCCGGCGCCGATTGGCGTGTAGGTGTCCGCCGGCGCGTTCGGCGCCGTGGGGTTGATGCGGTCCTCGCGAATGAACGTCGTCATCAGCGGCTGCGAAAGCACGATCTTGCCCTTGAGCGACGCTTTGATCTTTTCGAGCGAGTCTGCCACGACGCCGCCGATCATCACCGGCGTTCCGACGACGTCGCCGCTCGTTGACGGCGACCACGCGTCCGGGTAGCCGATCATCGGCGCGAAGCGAGGGCTCGTCATCTCCAGCGCGAAGCGCTGCAGCTCCCACCCGCGCCCGAAGGGCCAGGACTCCATGTGCACGTCCTTGAGGCCCCAACCGACAAGGTGGTCACGAGCCCACGTCGCGGCGCGCATGTACGCGGGCGAGGCGGTGAGGCGTGGACCGATCACGGTTGCGAGGGTGTCCAGCATCGGCCAGGCTCGAGACCGGTTGAGCCCTTCGTCGCGGATTTTCGCCATCATCGCCTGATCGATTGTTTCCTGGGCGGAGATCACCGCCGGCCGGGCTGCGGCGATTGCGGCGCCGGTCACAACGAAAATGAGACGTCTGAGCATTTGCGGTGTAGGAAGGGAGTCGGGTCGGATCGTCAGTGTCCGCTGAGAAGATGGCGAACGCGCGGCTGTCGCGCGATTGCTGAATCCGGTCTACCCTTCCCCCGCCATGTCGTATGCCGATTTCCTCGCCTTCCGCCATTCTCTGCCCCGCGCGCCCCGTCTCGAACGTCAAAACGTCCGCGCCCGCGGGTTGACCTTTGCTGTTTTCACCACGCCGCCGGTTGCTGGTACCACGCCGCTCGTTTGCATCAACGGCGGCATGCTGTACGGTCACTCAATGTTGTGGCCGGCGTTGTCGCCGCTCGCCGAGGGTCGCCAGCTCATCCTGTACGATCAGCGGGGGCGCGGTGCGTCGTCGGCGCCGGCCGATCCGAGCGCCGCGACGATCGATGACGACGCGGCCGACGTCGGCGCTATCCGGCGCGCGCTCGGAATTCGAAAGTGGGATGTGCTCGGGCACTCGTGGGGCGGAGGTATCGCGATGCTCGCGTCCACCAGTGATGTCGTCGGCGTTCGACGTCTCGTCCTCGTCGACGCCGTCGGACCGACGAGTGATTGGATGGCTCCGCTTCGAGCCGCGCAGTTGGAGCGATTGCATGGCGACGCACGCGACGCTGTCACTCGCATCAGTGAAGAAATGCTCGGCGATCCGAACCCCGCACTGCACAGCGAATACAGTCGCGCGGTCTATCCGGCATGGTTTGCCGACAGCGAGATGGCAAGCCGTTTTACACCTCCGACCGCGATCAGCGAAACAGGCGCCGCCGTCCTTGCACGTCTCCGTCACGAGGGGTACGATTGGCGCCCACGGCTGCGTGCCTTTTCAATCGAAACGCTCGTCATACACGGGGAGCTCGATCCCCTTCCCCGAACGATTTTTCCCGACGCCTCGTATAACCTTTCAAACGCCCGTTATGTCGCAGTTCCCTCCTCCGGGCATATGCCGTTTTGGGAAGCGCCTGAGCGCTTCTTCGCTGTCGTAGAATCCTTCCTCTCGTAGTTCCCTCCCTACCCCCAGCCCGGCTCGTTGGGCGCTGTCTTTCCCACCTCCGGTATGAAGCGAGCGACCTTCCTTCTCCTCGCGGTCGCGCCTGGCTTCGGCCTTCTCGGCGCGGTTCGAACGTCACCTGCTCGAACAACGGAACCGCTCCCGGTCCGTCATGATGCCGCGGCTTCAGGCAACGTCGCGCGCGCCATCGCCAGCGTCACGGCTGTGGCAACGCCCATCAAGGATGGCCGGGGCGAGGTGCTGCGACGACTGAAGCAGGGCGCTCGCGGCACCTACATCAACGAGATTCTTCTCGAGCGCGATTCGACGCTCGTGCGCTGGGCGGATCGGCGTGGGATCCCGCTGACTGTTTGGGTTCAACCACAATCGAACATCAACGATTTCAGCTCGGCGTTCGTGCAGGAAGTTCACAACGCCTTCGAAGCATGGGACGGACTTCGACTCCCGGTGCGCTTCGCGTTCGTCGATGATTCGAGCGACGCGAAGATCCACGTGACCTGGATCGATCATTTCTCGCAGCCGATCAGTGGGCGCACGCGCTGGGCGCGCGACGACGACTGGGCGATCACCGACGCGAACATCACGCTCGCCGTGCACCACAGTTCCGGCGATCTCCTCGATGACGACGCGGTACGGGCGATGGCGCTGCACGAGATCGGCCACCTGCTCGGCCTCGATCACACCGTCGATACCGCGAGCGTGATGGCGGCGCGTGTTCGCGTGCGCCAGTTGTCCGATGTCGATCGCGCAACGGTGCGGCTCATCTACACGCTGCCCGCGGGCCCGGTGCGGTAACCGCGACGCACATGCGCCGACTGGACGCGGTGGTCCTGCTGACCGTGTCAGCGTTCGCAGTCTTCGTCGGCGCGCAGGTCGTTCGCGCCACCAGCGTGCGCGCGGCCGTCCACAAAAAGCAGGCTGTCGCGGGCAAGTCCGAAGCCGTGCTCACGGCGCCGCACATGGCCGTGCAAGAACGCGGGTCGACCGGCTCCGACTCGTCGGAGCTCAGGACGATCATCGTCAAGTCCGCGCTCCCCGCGCCGGTTCGTGATGATGCGGATATTCGCATTCGCATCGCGGCGGTGGCGAGTGGTACGTACATGAGCGACATGCTCGATGACTTGAACGGCATGCTCGTGCGATGGCCCGATAACGGCCAGCCGCTACGGGTTTGGGTGCAGGACAAGATCGATCTTCCTGATTGGCAGGCCGCGGATGCGCAGACCGCGCAAGACGCGATCGCCGACTGGCAACACGGCGGATTTCCGCTCCGCTTCACCTTCGTGCTCGACTCGTCCACGGCGGACATTCGGCTGGTCTGGACCGACCGCTTTCCGGCCGAGGTGGGACAGCGCGTTGGGTCGACGCAACGCACTAGCGACCAGCACGGATGGATCGCGACCGCGCAGATCATGGTCGCCCTACACGACAGCGCCGGCACGGTCATTCCGCCGGCCGGACTCGCCGGGATCGTCAGACACGAGGCAGGGCACGCACTCGGCCTTGGTCACTCGCATGACGAGAAGACCAAGATGTTCCCGACCGAGATGGTGCACGACATCGCGCCTGCCGACCGCAACACGCTCAGATTGCTCTACAGCATCCCGCCGGGCCCGCTCAAGTAGCCGAAGGGAATCCTTCTTGCCCGTTGTCGTCGCCGTGAAAGCGAACGGCGACGAACGCGTTTTCGACATCGGGATCGTAGGCGGCGGCCCGGCAGGATTGAGCGCGGCTATTTGGTCGGCGCGCTATCTCCACTCGGTGGCGCTGGTCGACAGCGGCGACCCGCGGAATTGGGAGACGCGCGGCATCCACGGCTTTCTTGGGTTCGAAGGCGTGCGGCCGCCCGAGTTGCGTGGCCGCGGCAGAGACCTGTGCCGCCAGCTCGGCGTGAATCTCGTCGACGCGATCGTCCTTCGCGCCGATCGCGTGAGCGACGAGCAGTTCATGCTCTGCATCGAAGGGGGCGGGCGGCTCATCGCGCGCCGGCTCCTACTCGCGATCGGGCTTCGCGACGTCTGGCCGGAGATCCCCGGTCTCGAGCACGTATACGGTTCGAACGCGCACGTCTGTCCCGATTGCGACGGTTACGAGTCGCGCGGCAAGAAGATCGTCGTCGTCGGAAACGGACGCCGCGCGGTGGGCATGGCGCTCAACCTCACGACCTGGTCCGACGACATCATCATCTGCACGAACGGCCGGTCGCCAGAGATCGACGAATCGGAGTACTGCGACAAGCTGGACGCGCTGAATATTCCGGTGCT
>Ga0157375_10006231_pt1 | contig 10388 bp, 9 predicted proteins | sample M35metaG_FD_115311 | JGI IMG/M metagenome (GOLD analysis project Ga0157375, IMG submission 115311) | Miscanthus rhizosphere microbial communities from Kellogg Biological Station, Michigan, USA - M3-5 metaG | ecosystem: Host-associated > Plants > Roots > Rhizosphere > Soil | place: USA: Michigan... | reverse complement strand
CTGAAGACGATGCGCAAAGCGCTCGACGCCGACAAGTCGAAGAGCTACGTGGTCGAGGTCTCGCCGCTGGGCCTGGTCGAGATGACGCGCCAGAACGTGACCGACGGGGTGCGCGAGATCCTCACCGCGCCCTGCCCGACCTGCCACGGCGAGGGCGTCGTGCTCTCGGCCGAGACGGTGGCCCTGGAGGGGCTGCGGAAGATGCGCGAAATCATCGCCGAAGAGGGCGAGGCGGAGGCCTTCCTGATCCGCGTCAACCCGAAAGTGGCGGCGGAGCTGACCGACGCCGACAGCGGCCTCACCGAGCTCGAGGCGGAGACCGGCAAGCGCTTCCACTTCGAGGGCGGCGACGCGCTGGCGATCGACACCTTCGACATGGTCGAGAAGGGCAGCCGCGAGGAGATCGAGGAGCGGGCGCTGCCGTTCAAGGTCGGCGAGGAGGTGCTGGTCAAGATCGACGAGCCGCACATGTACAACGACTCCGACGCCGTCGCCCGGATCGACTCCTACATCGTCAGCGTCACCGGCGGCGGTCCCTACGTCGGCGAGCGCAAGCTGGTGCGGATCGAGGAGGTCGAGCGCTCGGCGGCGATCGCCTCGCTGCTGGGCGGCGATTCCGCCAACGGCTCCGCGGCCGCCGGAGATGGCGACTCCAAGCTAGACTCCGACGCCGCTTCGCGTAAACGCAGCCGTGGCCGCAGGGGCGGTCGGGGCCGTTCGCGCGCCAAACAAGGCAGCAAGGAAGACGATTGAGCATGTACGCGGTAGTCGAAACCGGTGGCAAGCAGTACAAGGTCGAGGAGGGCACGTCCCTGCTCGTCGATCGCCTCGATGCCAAAGAGGGCGACAAAGTCGCCCTGCGTCCGGTGATGTTCCGCGACGACACGGTCGTCGCCGAGCCCAAGGAGCTGGCGAAGGTCAAAGTCGAGGCCAAGGTCGCCGAGCACCTGCGCGGCCCGAAGATCAAGGTCTTCAAATACAAGGCCAAGAAGGGCTACCGGCGCAAGGCCGGCCACCGCTCGGAGCTGACCAAGCTCGAGGTCACCTCGCTGAAACTGCAGAAATCGGCCGCGAAAAAACCGGCCGAGAAAAAAGAGACCGCCGACAAACCCGCTGCGAAGGAGGAGACCGATGGCTCATAAGAAAGGGCTGGGCTCCAGCCGCAACGGGCGCGAATCGAATCCGAAGATGCTCGGCGTCAAGGTCTTCGCGGGCCAGGAGGTCAGCGGCGGCGAGATCATCGTGCGCCAGCGCGGGACCAAGTTCTGGCCCGGCGAGGGCACCGGCCTCGGCCGCGATCACACGATCTTCGCCACCCGCGCCGGCCGGGTCGATTTCAAGCAGGCCCGCCGCGGCCGCACCATCAGCGTCCTCGCCGAGGACTAGCCGCGGCGAGGGGCTCGGCGTCCCTCGCCGCCGCCGTCGTGCGCTGCGATTGGCGCTTTAGGGGTCGTGGGGACCCGAAAAGCGCCATTACCCTCTCGTGTCCATGTTCGACAAGGCGAAAATCTGGGTCGAGGGCGGCGCCGGCGGCAACGGCTGTGTGAGCTTCCGGCGCGAGGCGCACGTGCCCAGAGGCGGGCCCGACGGCGGCGACGGCGGCAACGGGGGGGCGGTGGTGCTCGTCTGCGACGCCTCGAAGCGGGACCTGGGAGCGCTGAAGGGGAGCAAGCACTTCCGGGCCCAGCGCGGGCGCCACGGCGAAGGCTCGAACCGGCACGGGGCGCGCGGGGAGGAGCTGGTCATCCCGGTGCCGGCGGGGACGCAGGCGAATACCGTCGACGGCAGCGCGATCGACCTGGTCGAGGTCGGCCAGCGGGCGGTCGTCGCCGAAGGGGGGCGGGGCGGTCACGGCAACAAGCGGTTCGCGAACTCGACCCGGCAGGCGCCGCGCTTCGCCGAGAAGGGGACGAGCGGCGAAGCCGACTGGATCGAGCTGCGCCTGAAACTGCTGGCGGACGTGGGTCTGGTGGGGCTGCCGAACGCGGGCAAGTCCTCGCTGCTTGGACGGCTGACGCGGGCGGCGCCGAAGATCGGGGACTACCCGTTCACGACGATCTCGCCGGTGCTGGGGACGATCGAAGGCGAGGACCGGCAGGCGGTCGTCGCCGACATCCCCGGCCTGATCGAGGGGGCCGCCGACGGGGCCGGCCTCGGGCACGAGTTCCTCGCCCACGTCGAGCGCTGCTCGATGCTGGTCCACCTGGTCGAGCTGGCACCGGCGGAGGGAACGCCGGAGGACAACTACGAGACGGTGCGGGCCGAGCTTTTGGCCCATGGCGCCGGGCTGGAGCGGCTGCCGGAGCTGGTGGTGCTGAGCAAGCGCGACCTGCTCGCCCCCGACGCGGTGGCGGCGGCTCTGGCGGAGTGGGAGCGGCGGCTGGGGGACGCGGTGCTCGGGGTCCAGTCGGTCTCCGCCGCGACCGGGGAGGGGTTGGACCGCCTGCGCCTCCAGATCCTCGCCGACCTGCCGCAATCGCCCCTGCTCGCCGCGTCCGGTGCCGACGCCGCCGCCGGGGCGGCCGAGTTCGAGGTCGAGCACCGGGTCTACCGGCCCGCCGGCGAGGGCGGCTACTGGGTCGAGCGCGAGGGCGACGGCGCCTTCCGGGTCGCCGGCCGCGGCGTCGAGCTGCTCTTCGAGCGCCACGACACCAAAAACGAAGAGGCGCTCGCCTACCTCGAGCAGCGCCTGGGCGAGATCGGGGTCCTCGCGGCGCTCACCAAGGCGGGCTTCGAAGCGGGCGACGAGGTGCGCATCGGCGAGCACGAGTTCGAGCTGCACATCTAGTCGGCGGACCTGGGTGGGGAGCGGGAGTCGGGCCGCCGTGCTGGCTCTTGGGAGTCAGGTCAGCTGGGAGAGGGCGGCGGCCAGGGCGAAGCCGAGGACGGTGACGAGGCCGGCCAGGCGGCCGGCGTCGGCGCGGGCGTCGGGGATCATCGAGTCGATCAGCATCACCAGCAGGGCGCCGGCGGCGAAGCCGTCGATCGCGGCCTGGGCCTCGCCGCTGGCGGCGTCGGCCGCGAGGTAGCCGACGACGGTCGCCAGCGTGCAGATCGCCGCGACGATCAGCCAGAGGCGCAGGATCGTCTCCCGCGAGCGCCCCGCCTTGCGCATGTCGTCCGCCGACCCCATCGCCTCCGGCAGGTTGGAGACGAAGATCGCCACGAGCAGGGCGATGCCGACTCCCTTGCCGGCGGCGATGCTGATCCCGAGCACCGCCTGCTCGGGGATCCCGTCGAGGAAGGCGCCGAGAGCGAGGGCGGTGCCGCCGGAGGAGCCCTGGGCACGGCCGCGGCGACCGCGCCCGCTGGCGAAGCGGTCGGCGATCAGGCCGTCGAGGAGGAAGTAGGCGAGGGCGCCGACGCCGAGCCCGAGGCCGGTGAAGCCGGCGCCGCCGAGGTGAAGGCCCTCCTGCGCAAGCTCGAAGCTGACGGCGCTGATCAGCGCTCCGGCCCCGAAGGCGAGGACGAGACCGACCTGCCGCGCCGACCAGCGGCGGGCGAAGGTGAGCAGCGCGCCGATGACGAGCGAGCTTGCCGCGAGTGCGCCCCAGCCGATAGCCGCTGCCATCTCGGCTACTTTGCTCGCCATGACCTTGGTCGTCAAGCTCGGTTCCTCGATCGTCGCCGCCGACGACGGCGAGCTGCGCGCGGACGTGCTCGATTCGGTCTGCGCCCAGGTGAGCGCGCTCGAGCGGGGCGGCGAGCGGGTGGTGATGGTCACCTCGGGGGCGATCGCCCGGGGGATGCGGCTGCTGGAGCTGCCGGTGCGCCCGCGGGCGATGGACGAACTGCAAGCGGCCTCGGCGGTCGGCCAGGGGAGCCTCTTCCGCGCCTACGAGAGCAGGTTGGCGACGGGTGGAACCCGGGCCGCGCAGGTGCTCCTGACCGCCGCCGACATCGCCGCCCGCACCAACTACCTCAATGCCCGTCAGACGCTGCGCCGGCTGGTCGAGTGGGGGGTGGTGCCGGTGATCAACGAGAACGACACCACCGCCACCGACGAGATCAGCTTCGGCGACAACGACTTCCTCGCCGCCCAGGTGGCGATCCTGCTGGACGCTCGCCTGCTGGTCCTGCTGACCGACGTCGACGGCCTCTACACGGCCGACCCGGCGCTCGACCCCGGCGCGGAGACGATCCCCGAGGTCGGCGACTTCGCCGAGCTGGCGGCGCTCGAGATCGGCGATCGCACCTCCGCCTTCGGCTCCGGCGGCATGCGCAGCAAGGTGGCGGCGGCGGAGATGGCCTCGGAGTCCGGGATCCCGGCGACGATCTGCAACGGCACCGCCGCCGGCACCCTGCTCGCGGCCGCCGGCGAGGGGACGGCCGGGACCCGCTTCCTGGCGCAGAGGGGCAAGGCCTCCAGCTTCAAGCTCTGGCTCAAGTACGCGAAGCCGGCGCGCGGCCGGATCGCCGTCGACGCGGGCGCCGCGCGGGTTCTGCGCGAGCATGGCTCCAGCCTGCTCCCGGTCGGGATCCTCGCCGCCGAGGGCGAGTTCGCCGCCGGCGACGCCGTCGACGTCACGATCGACGGCGAGCTGATTGGCAAAGGCATCAGCGACTACTCGGCGGCGGAGCTGGCGCGGGTCAAGGGGATGCAGAGCGAGCAGGTGCGGGAGCTGCTGCCGCAGGCGGCGGACGAGGTGATCCACCGCGACCGCTTCGTCCTGCTCTAGGCGTCCAGCTACCCTTGTCCGATGGCCGTGACCGCGACCAGCGTCGCCGACACCTGCGCCGCCGCGAAGCGGGCGGCGAGGGTCCTCGCGCGCGCCTCGACCGCGACCAAGGACGCCGCCCTGGGGGCGACCGCGCGGCTGCTGGAGGAGCGCGAGGCCGAGATCCTCGATGCCAACGCCGCCGACCTCGCCGACGAGCGCGCGGCCGGTCTCAGCGAGGCCCTGCGCGACCGCCTCGCGCTCGACGCCGGCCGCGTCGCCGCGATGGCCGCGGGCGTGCGCGCCGTCGCCGCGCTCGAGGACCCGGTCGGCGAGGAGCTCGAACGCAAAACCCTGGCCAGCGGCCTCGACCTGCAGAAGGTCCGGGTGCCGCTGGGCGTGATCGCCGTCGTCTACGAGGCGCGGCCGAACGTGACCGTCGACTGCGCGGCGCTGACGATCAAGAGCGGCAACGCGATCGTCCTGCGCGGCTCCAGCTACGCCGAACGCTCCAACGCGGCGCTGGCGGCGGTCGTCCGCGAGGCCCTCGCCGAGGCCGGGCTGCCACAGGACGCGGTCGCCCTGCTGGCCGGCGGCGGCCGCGAGGGGCTGGCCGAGCTGGCGACCCAGGAGGGCCTGGTCGACCTGCTGATCCCGCGCGGCGGCGAGGGGCTGAAGGCGGCGCTGAAGGACGTCGCCACGGTGCCGGTGATGTACGCGGCGGCCGGCAACTGCCACGTCTACGTCCACGCCGAGGCCGACCCCGAGATGGCGCGGCGGATCGCCCTCAACGCGAAGACTCAACGCCCGGGCGTCTGCAACGCGGCGGAGACGCTGCTGGTCGACGCGGCGATCGCCGAGCGCTTCCTGCCGGCCGCGCTCGGCGACCTCCGCGGCGCCGGGGTCGAGCTGGTCGGCGACGAGCGGGTTCGCGCCCTCGCCGGCGGGGCCGAGGTCGGCGCCGCCGAAGCGGAGGACTGGGACAGCGAGTTCCTGGCGCTGAAGATGGCCGTCGCCGTCGTCGACTCGATCGAGGGCGCGGTCGAGCACGTCAACCGCCACGGCACCGGCCACTCGGAGGCGATCGTCACCACCTCCGAGGAGGCGGCCGAGGAGTTCGCCGCCGGGGTCGACGCCGCCGCCGTCTACGTCAACGCCTCGACCCGCTTCACCGACGGCTTCGAGTACGGGATGGGGGCCGAGATCGGCAACTCGACCCAGAAGCTGCACGCCCGCGGCCCGATCGGGATGCGGGAGCTGACGACCTTCAAGTACGTCGCGCGCGGCAACGGCCAGATACGTGAGTAGCCCCGCCGGCGGCATCGGCGTGCTGGGGTCCGCCTTCAACCCGCCCCACCTCGGTCATCTCGCGCTCGCCCAGGAGGCGCTCTGGCAGCTCGACCTCGACGAGGTGATCCTGGTCCCCACCGGCGACGCTCCGCACAAGCGGATCGCCGACGACCCCGGGCGCGAGCTGCGGATGACGATGACCCGGCTGGCGGCCGCCGACGACTCGCGCTTCTCGGTCTCCGCGCTCGAGGTCGACCGCGAGGGGCCGTCCTACACGTATGAGACCTTGGAGCTGCTTGCGGAAGAACGAGGCGACACGGGGCTGGTGTTCGTGATGGGGGCGGACGCTGCCGTGGGCCTGGAGAGCTGGCGCAACCCGAGGCGGGTCGTCGAGCTGGCGCGGATCGCGGTCGCGCGCCGGGCCGGGGTCTCCGAGGCGGACGTGGCGGCGGTGCTGCGCAGCCTCGGCGCCGAGGCCGAGGCGACGATGCTGGAGATGCCGCAGTTCGGGGTCTCCTCCTCGGCCGTGCGCGAGCGGGCCGCCGCCGGGCGGCCGCTGCGCTATCTGGTGCCGGAGCCGGTCGCTCGCCTGATCGAGGAGAAGGGGATCTACTCGTGAGCGCGCCGGCGGCCGAGTCGCTGGTCCGGCACCTGGCCGCGCTGGCCGACTCGAAAAAGGCCGAGGACGTCGTCGTCCTCGACATGCGCAAGCTCGTCTCCTACACGGACTTCTTGGCGATCTGCACCGTCCGCAACGACCGCCAGGCGCGGGCGATCGTCGACGAGGTGAGGGTGCGGGTGAAGCAGGAGCGGGGCTTCCTTCCCGGCGGCGTCGACGGCGGCGGCGAAGACGGCTGGATCGTCCTCGACTACCTCGACTGCGTCCTCCACGTGTTCACCGCCGAGGCCCGCGAGCGCTACCAGCTCGAGGACCTCTGGCGCGAGGCGCCGCGCCTCGAGCTCGATCTCGAAGCACCCGAAGAGCCCTCGGTCGCCAGCGCCTGAGATACCGTCCGAAGGCCGACGTACGGTGCCGCGCATGGGAACCTTCAAGCGGGTGCTGCTGGGCTACCGTCGCGCCGACGTGGACGCGGCGATCGCGGCCCGCGACGGCCAGATCCGCGCGTTGGCGCCGCGCGCCGCCGAGTGCGAGCGGCAGGCCGCCGAGATCGCCGAGCTCGAGCGCGAGATGAGCTCGCTGTCGGGGATGGTGATCGAGCGCGAGCGTGAGATCCGCGGCCTGACCGAGCGCCTGCGCGAGGCCAACGAGCGGCACGACCGCAGCATCGCCTCGCTCGACGCCGTCTCCGCCCGGCTCGAAGACATCAACGCCCAGGCCCGCGGCCAGGCGACCCGGATCCGGATGAAAGCCCTGACCGAGGCGGTCGAGGTGAGCCGCCGGGTGCAGCGCCTGACCGACGCCCAGGAGCAGGCCGACGCCGGCGTCGAGCCGGGCGGTGTCAAGGAGGCCTTCGACGGCGTCTTCGAGGGCCTGGTCAAGCTCGAGATCGGCCCCCTGGGCGATTTCTCCCAGCTGGTCGGCTTCGAGGACGCGGTCGGCCAGATCGGCGCCTCCGAGATCTCCGTCGAGCGCTTCTCCGAGGGCCGCGCGACCCTCTCGATGCGGCTGGACCAGCCGGTTGAGCTGCTGCGCGAGCTCGAGGAGCTCTCCTCGCTCGAGTTCAAGGTGCGCCACACGGCGCCCGACAACCTGATCCTCGACGTCGACGAGGACCAGGGCCCCGAGCAGCGCGCCGCCTAGCCCGGCGGCAAGCCCGATAAACTCGGTGGTCGATCCGGGGCTGTAGCTCAGCTGGAAGAGCGTCGCGCTGGCAGCGCGAAGGTCAGGGGTTCGAGCCCCCTCAGCTCCATCTCGACGATTCGGTGGGCGCGATCAGCCGTTGCCGGGTGTGCCGGGCCGCGCTCGACTGCCCTGCTTACAGCGTCGCCTCTCCAGGGTTAAGGGTGTCCAAGACCAGCCGGTCCAACGGCGCGCTAAGAACTGGCAGCCCGGTATTAGCAACGGAAGTGTCAGGAACCCTTTGGATAGAGGCAGTGGCGTGTTTCAATCGCTCCGTCCAAGCTCGAGGGGAGAATCGATGAAGCAGGCGTCGCGGCGGTCCAGGAAGTCCTTTTCGGCAGGCGCCGTGCTCGGCACGACCCTGCTGCTGTGCCTGGCGGCGATGCTCGCCGCCGCGCCGGCGGCCTTCTCCGCCCCCGCCCGCGCCCCCTACGTCGTCGTCCTCAAGGACGACGTCGCCCATCCCGCCAACGTCGCCCACCGCCACGAGGAAAACCGCGGTGCTCGGGTTAGCCACGTCTACGGCGTCGCGATCAAGGGCTACTCGGCCACCCTCACCCCCGGCGCGGTGAAGGCGATCAGGAAAGACCCCAATGTCGACTACGTGGAGCGCGACGGCGTCATCCGCCCCAAGGGGCAGGTAGTGGGCACTCAGTTGAAACGGGTCTACGCCGCCCAGAATCCCCAGCTCGACATCGACGGAGTCGATGACGCCAGGGTCAACGTCGACATCGCCATCCTCGACACCGGGGTCACCGCCCACCCGGACCTGAACGTCGTCTCACGCGTGAACTGCGTGGAATATTCAGGCTCGGGGCCATGCAAAGCCGGACAGGCCAATGACGATGTAGCAGGCCACGGCACCCACGTCGCCGGCGACGCCGCTGCCATCGACAACGGAATCGGCGTGGTCGGCACCGCACCGGGGGCCAGAATCTGGAGCGTAAAAGTGGTCAACCACATGGACCACGTTGGATCCGACGATATCGGCATAACCTTGGCCTCGGCCAGTGCCAAAGACCATACCGCCGAAGGCAACGCCCATATGTCCGATGCGATTGCCGGGATCAACTGGGTGACGATTAACTCCAGTCAGATCGAGGTCGCCAACATGAGCTTCGCTTGCGAAACTGACGAAGGAGGCTGCGCTCGCGTCGCCTTGAAAGAAGCGATCGCCACCTCGGTCAACAACGGCGTGGTCTGGGTTGCCGCCGCGGGACAAGTGGGATCTGAGGTTGCCGGTAGTGCCGACAACAATATGAGGTACTACCCGGCGCTGCTTTCGGACGTGATCACGGTCTCCGCCATGGCGGACTACGACGGGCTCCGAGGCTCGCTCTCAAACTCCGATGGCTGCCCCCTGGAAAAAGGATTCCAGCACGACGACCGACTCATGGGGCAAAGCGGGGGCGGCACGTTTCTGGGCGACCAAGGAACCCTAGGGAGCAACTACGGACCCGAGGTCGACATGACCGCGCCAGGCAGTTGCGTCTTTTCGACCTGGTCTCCTAACGCCAGCGGTACGAATGCTTATGGCGTTCCTAACGGCAATGAATATGGAGTCATGAATGGGTCCTCGGTTGCCTCGGCGCTGGTCGCCGGCGCGGCCGCGGACATCGCCGCCCAGTACAACCCCAACAACCGGGCCGACGTCGAACAAATCAAGGCGGCGCTGCTCGGCGCTGGGAATTACGATTGGGAGGACCTGCGGAACGACTTCGGCGAGCTTGTCCCTGCCGACGGCGTGAAAGAGCCCCTGCTCTCCCTCGACGGCGTCCCATACATACCCAGCCCCACCCAGCCGCCCGTGAACCCGCCGCCGGTGACCCCGCCGACTGTGGTTTTCACGGGCGTCTCAAACATCGGGCTCAACTCAGCCACGCTCAGCGGCACCGTCAACCCACAAGGCGTGGAAGCCCATTACCAGTTCCAGTGCAAGAGGTGGAACGGCACCGACTTCGACCCCTATTTCACCGTCGCCGACGGCTCCGTCCCGGCTGGAAGCAGCGCGGTGCCCGTATCCGTGAACTTCACCGGTTTCGAAGTCGGCACCGGCTATCAGTGCAGGCTGATGGCGAACAACGCGGGTGGCCTTACCTATGGCCCCACCGAATCGTCTTTCAACACGAAGAAAGTTCCCGTTGTCCAGACGCTGCGGCCGGCCGAAGTGACGAAATCGAAAATAGTCATGGCCGCGCGCTTTGAATCAGGCGACCCGGGGACCTACTACTTCGAATACGGGCCTACTGGCAGCTACGGCTCGAAAACGGCGGAAAAAGCATTCTCGGCCGGTAGCGGGTTCCAGCCGGCCGCCCCTGCGCCAGTGGAAGAAGCGCTGGTCGGTTGGACCGTGCACTACCGGCTCGTGGTCAAAACGAACAGCATCGGCACGTACGTGGGCGGCGACCAGATAGGCACCACCGCCTGGACCCACGAACTCTCGAGCGGCCCCGCCGGGGCGAAATCCGACAAGCTGCTCGACGTCTCCTGCGCGACGGCTACCAACTGCGTCGCCGTCGGCTATTACGTGAGCAGCGGAAGCACGGTCGTGCCGGCAGGCGAGAGGTGGAACGGCAGCTCCTGGGTCCTAGCCACCCCGCCCGCTCCCGAAGGGGCCATTTCCACGCTCAACGGCGTCT
>Ga0157375_10006229_pt1 | contig 10389 bp, 7 predicted proteins | sample M35metaG_FD_115311 | JGI IMG/M metagenome (GOLD analysis project Ga0157375, IMG submission 115311) | Miscanthus rhizosphere microbial communities from Kellogg Biological Station, Michigan, USA - M3-5 metaG | ecosystem: Host-associated > Plants > Roots > Rhizosphere > Soil | place: USA: Michigan... | reverse complement strand
TTTCCAGTTTGTCACGAAGTTCTGTAGTCTCACTTAATAGGTTTAACACTGCTATCGATGCCCCGGTAATGGATGGTGCCAGGGTATTCGAAAACAGATAGGGTCTCGACCGCTGCCTCAACATATCAATGATCTCCTTACGTCCTGAAGTAAACCCACCCGACGCACCGCCCAGCGCCTTGCCAAGCGTACCGGTAATAATGTCGATCATACCCATCACATTATGGTGCTCATGTGTACCACGACCGGTCTTCCCCATAAAGCCCGAGCAATGGCTCTCATCAATCATCACCAGCGAATTATATCTTTCAGCCAGTTCGCATATTTTATCCAATTGCGCAATGGTACCATCCATGCTGAAGGCCCCATCAGTCACAATAATGCGGTGACGGCAGCTTTGTGTCGCTTTAAGCTTTTCTTCCAGATCGGCCATGTCATCGTGCTTGTAGCGCTGGCGCTGGGCCTTACATAACCTTACCCCATCAATGATCGATGCATGGTTCAATTCATCCGATATAATTGCGTCCTGCTCGTTAAACAATGGTTCGAAAACCCCGCCATTAGCATCAAAAGCTGCGGCGTACAGAATCGTATCCTCGGTACCCAGAAACTCGGCTATCTTGGCTTCCAATTGCTTATGTATATCCTGTGTGCCGCAAATAAACCGCACCGACGACAGCCCGTAACCATGTGTATCCAGTGCTTCTTTTGCAGCCTGTATCACCTTTGGGTGACTCGATAACCCCAGGTAGTTATTCGCACAAAAATTGATCACTTGTTTTCCGCCCTGCACCGTAATATCGGCACCCTGCGGCGAAGTAATAATGCGTTCTCTCTTATACAATCCGGCTTCTTCAATGCCGGCCAGTTCCTGTTCTAAAACGGGTTTCAAGGTAGTGTACATAGTTTTGTAATTATTGAGGCCGTAAAATTAAGTATTTTTTTGAGTTGATTTCGAGTTAACCCTGTTCACTAAACCGGATAGGGGGTGCTCCACGGAACAGGTGGAACACCTGGAACGATGTGGAACGCCCGCAAAGGTTTAAAAAATTAATTATTGATTAAGCAGTAGCCTGTTTGCACCCGGGAAATATCCCCAGCTGTACCTCATACGATTAAATTACAAGGCTGTATCTTTCGGCTTAACGCCCATTGGTTCTTTTGAAGGACAAATTATATAAAAGAAAAACTTCATTCTCTGCTGACGAATAAGTGTGTTTTTTACTTTTATTGTGTATTATTGGATTTTAGAGATTTAAGCCCCTTTCTATTATAACAATGTCCGTTAGAAAACAACATTGGGAAAATGTGTATCAAACCAAACAACTAACAGAAGTAAGCTGGTATGAACCCATTCCCGAAACCTCACTATCTATTATAAAACTGTTTAAACTGCCAAAGGATGCTGCCATTATTGATATAGGTGGAGGAGATAGCCTTCTGGTAGATTATTTGTTAATGCTGGGTTATACCAATATCACCGTGCTTGATATTTCGGCAAAAGCGATTGAACGGGCAAAGGAAAGACTAGGGGAAAAGGCTTCACAGGTAAAATGGATAATAAAAGATATTATCAATTTCCATCCCGATCAGAAATATGACTTATGGCATGACCGCGCAACATTTCACTTTCTGATTGGAAAAAAAGAGCAGGATAAATACCTGGAGATGGCGCATCGGTATCTGACGCCGGACGGCTTTATGGTGTTGAGCACATTCAGCAAGGATGGCCCGGATCAATGTAGTGGCTTGCCGGTTCAGCAATATTCGGAAAGCAGCTTGCCGGATTTATTTGTGCGATATTTTGAAAAGATAAAGTGCTTTACCAAAATGCACATTACCCCTTTTCACACCATACAGAGCTTTGTGTTTTGCAGCTTCAGGAATAAACCGGTTTAACAGCGCCGGTTTCTGAAGAATATTGGCATACCATTTCGGGTGGTATATATTTAGATTCGGTAATAATCCGGATTAGTTGGCCGAATACCAGGCTGAGGTATAATCCTTGTTCTCGTACATCAGTTTGGCTGAAATAATACCATGCTCACCTTTGTGTATCGCTTTGTAATCGATAAAATAAAAATATTCAAACAACGGATTCTTTGACTTCGGGAATATCACGCACCACAAAAATTTATCGGTAAATGGTTTCAGTTCGTAATTTTCAATATGCTCAATCAGGTACGATGAGCTTCTGATCTCTAAGGAGTTTACATCAACAGCAGGAGGTAATTCTGCCGGATGACCTTTAAAATAATCTGCTAATTCTGAACTCATATTAATGAGTAATCCGCCTTCTATTTTCATAAGTGGTTAAACGGAAATATTTTTCTATAGGTTATGAAAAAAGCATGCTTTTTGAGAAAAAATTATTAACAGTTGTGTGCAATGGTAAGGCAACGAAAAAGCCCCGGCCTGTTTAGGCCTGGGGCTTGGGTATTCGTCTGTTTATCTGCGTGTTAATTCTTGTCAAAGAAAAGCTTGGTGGTAACCACATCACCGCCTATAGCTGCAGAGGCCTGATCGTAATTTGTTACGTTTACGTTTTGTTCGTTCACCGGATAAGTAAAACGAACCGGAAAGTCGCTCTGCGCGGTTGATGGAGCAATTAATACCGGGTAATCAAGTACCCTGGTAAATATCCAGGCATCCCATCCCCTGTTATAAAGTGCCAGGTAACCTTGAAGGGCTATTTTTTGCAAGGGGGTAAGCGCTGAACCGTCAGGTGCGGTCGCAGTGGCAAATGCAACATTTGGCTGCACCAGGTAAGCAGCCGCACTGGCGGCCGGCACTCCCCAAAACTCCTCTGATGCAAGGACCCCATTGTTGTAATAAGTAGCTGCAGAACCCCCGATAAGAGCTTTTGCCACAGCTTCGGCTAAGTAAAATTGTGTTTCGGCATAATCCAGCAGATCGCCGGGAAAATCAGGATTAGTGATTTTACCGATTGAACCTGGTACCAGTAATGGACCCGATGGCTTGGAGTTGCCGCCGAAGCTAACATTTGCACCCGGGTCTCCCCCGGTATAAGTGCCTTTATTATTTAATGTGAAATAATAAGGCAACCTTGGATCAGCAGGCGAGCCAGTCGGCTGTAAATAATTCATAATAGTAGAGTTGGCAACAAAGTCTTGCCGGCCGCTTTGTACCAGGTCAACCCAGACAGGATTCGTATTTGGTGTTAGGGCCAGATAATTAAAAACTGCGTTGTCGGCATTTGACGTAAACACGCCTGAATTTCCGCTTACCGACACTGCGGATGTAATCACGCTCGTCGCTTTTGGCGGATCGCTGTCAGAAATTACAATGCCCATTTTAAGTTTAAATGTGTTTGCAAATTTTTCCCATTTAAGCGGATCACCGCCATAAATAAGATCAGCCCCGCCAAAACTTGCACCTGTTTGATTTGCCTGCAGAACGGCAATGTCAGCATCCAGGCGGGTTAAAAGATCATAATAAATAGTTTTTGCATCATCAAACTTCGGGAAAGGCTGATTTATGTCCAGCGCCTGGCTGTAGGGGATATTGCCGTAAGTAGTAACCAGGTAGAAATAAGTATACACTTCCATGATGTCCACTATTGCGATCTCATTTTTTTGTTGCGTAGCATCGGTTACATCACTTGGAATCGTCTTCTTTGACTTCTCCAAATTCGCCAGCACCGTGGTATAAAGGCCATCCCAAATGTTATCAGGTATGGCACGCGATTTAAGGTTATAATTTGATTCATCTGTATAGGTGGTCTCTTCCCACTGCTGTTCTATCAAACGAAAAATATTCAAATTTACATTTGATGAGGTTAATGTGTTCACCAAGGCATGCTGGGCATTAGTAAATAAACTGTACGAAGGTACAGTTAAGGGATGCTTCGGATCAACATTTAATTTCTGTATATCTTTAGTACAGGCCGATAACATTGAAACCAGTACTAAAATTATGGCTTTGTTTTTCATGTCCGATATATTTAGAAAGTTGCTTTTAAGTTGAAAGAAATGGTACGAACGGATGGATAAGAACCTTCCTGTATACCCTGTAAATTACCAGCGCTTATTCCGTCCTCAGGGTCCGCGTATGGTAGGTTTTTATGGATTATCCATAAATTGTGACCTATAAGCTGCAAGGTTATACCTTTAACCGGCCCGAACTTTTTGGTTATGCTTTCGGGCAAAGTATACCCAATAAGAGCTTCGCGCAGTTTAACATAACTCGCATCATAGATAAATGCTTTGTCAGGTAAATACACGTAGCCGAAAGCTGTGTAATCCTGTGCACCGATTCTTACTTTATTTGGCTGCCCCTGTTCATTTACCCCGGGTCTGATGAAGCCGCCGCCGTCGGAAAGTGCGTTACGTACCGGCTTGCCCAAGTCATTATTATAAGCAGTCTCAGGATAAAGACCGGTAGCAAGGCCGTAAGCCATATCTTGTGAAAATACCGAACCGCCTTTACGGATATCTATCAGGAAACTGAACGTGAAGCTTTTGTACTTAAAAGAGTTGTTTATACCGCCGGTCCAGTCAGGATTAGTATTGCCAATCACATGATTGTTAGTGGTAGTAGTTATATATTGCCCATCGGTCCCCACTACTTTTTGCCCATTCAGGTAAGTATAATCAGACCCCCTGATAGTTCCCAAAGATCCACCTAGCGGCGCGTTTATGCTTTCGCCATTCTGGAAAGAGCCAAGGTTGAGGTTTTTGGCTTCATTACCGCTGCCGTCTTTAAAAAGAGATTCGACTTTGTTGGCATTGTGAGTGAAGTTTACCCGAACATTCCAGTTGAAATCTTTCGTACGTAGAGGGGTTCCATTTACTGAAAGCTCCACGCCTTTATTGCGGATAGTCCCGGCATTTAAATATTTATTGGTATAACCTGTGGCACTTGATACTCTTACCGGTATTATTTCGTCGAATGTGAGCGCATTGTAGTAAGATGCATCAAAACCCAATCTATTGTCGAAGAAACTTAACTCCAAACCTATTTCCTTACTTTTTGTACGTTCGGGCTTCAGGTTTGGATTGTTTTTAATCAGATTAAGCGATGTTTGCGGTGCGATATTGTACGGCGAATTGATATTATAAGTATCCAGGATAACGTAGATAGGTGCATCACTGCCCACTTGTGCATAGTTAGCTCTTAATTTTCCGTACGATAACCATTTCAAATCCTTAAGAAGCTCCGAGAAAACGAAGCCGCCCGATATAGACGGATAGTAGTAGGTATTGTTGGCTTCAGGGAGCGTAGAAGATTTGTCCCTTCTTATCGTTCCGTCCAGGGTAAACATTTTCTTCCAGGTTAATGTTGCGCCTGCAAAAATACCGTCCACTTCACGGTGTAAGTCATTTTCCAGCGGCGCTGTTGGCGTAACCAGGGAGTTTGATAAAGAATATATACCTGGTATGATCAAACCACCATTAGTAATGTTAAAAATATTGTTAGTGGAGTTCTTCCTGATGTTGCCACCCAGTAATGCTTTCAGGTTGAAATCCTTTGAAATATCCTTGTCAACGTTGGCCAACAAATCAAAGTTGGTTTCGGAGTAATTGTTGTTGTACCTTGAATAATAGGGTACACCAATGCTCGTAACATCATAGTGCTCCTGGTCAAGTTCAGAGTAATTATCCAACGACACCCTGCTAGTAAAAGTTAACCATGAGGTAGGTTTGTAAATGGCATTCACATTCCCCAAATATCTGTTACGGGTGTCCGTTTCATAGTTATGGTTGGTTACCCAATAAGGATTGTTCCAAAAAATAGCACCATAGTCGCCACCCTCGGGATCCGCCATGTTCCAGGTTATATTTTGGCCTGTTCTGTCGTAAGCAGCTTTTAGTTCCTTGACGTCAACATTCATTTCCCACCATTCCCGAAAATTTGTGAAAACGTTTCTATTATCTGAGTCGGTCCCATCATAACCTGTGCCTCCGCGGCCGGTACCTTTGGTCTGATAAAAATTGATGCTGGCGCCAACCGTTAGTTTTGGAGTGATATTGTAAGTGCCGGCAAAATCGACCTGGTTTTTCTTGATGCTGCTATTAGGGATGATGCCCTTGTCGTCACTATAGGTATAGTTCAGTTTAAATGTGCCATTGTCGCCGCCGTTGGTGATCAAAATACTTTCATTTACCGAAAGCGGCTTTCTGAAAAAGCTGGCCGGGCCATTTTTAGCGGCAACCCATGGCGTGGCTTTTCCAAAGTTCGGAGATGTTTTGTCGAAAGCGTCCCATTGGTAAACCATCAGTTTCGGATCGAATCTGGCACCGAATGACGCATCTTCTGTTGTTGGTGTAACCAGGTCAGGCTGGCCATCTCCATTCACGTCAAAGTAAAAGAAGTAACCACTTGGATCGGCATAGTATTGGCCATAGCCCGCACCGTACTGGGTCTGATACTTCGGAAAAGTAGACTTATCCATCTCGGATAGCTTTTCAGTCGAATTAATAGTGATTCCCAAGCCCTTATGGGCTTTTTTGGTCGTGATCAGGATAACGCCATTACTGCCCCGTGAACCATAAAGTGCTGTTGCACCTGCGCCCTTCAAAATAGTGTAGCTTTCAACATCATCCGGATTTATGTCTGAGGCCGGGCTACCATAGTCGTAACCGCCACCACCGGCCATCTGGTTCGCGCTATTTTTATTGGTGTTATCAACCGGAACGCCATCTATCACAAAAAGCACCTGGTTATTTCCATAAATTGATTTATTGCCGCGAATCACAACGTTTGTTGAAGAACCTAAAGCATTGTTCTGGCGGATTTCCAAACCAGACACCTTACCGGACAACCCTTCTATAAAGTTGGTTTGCCTCTGCTTGCTTACCTCGTCGCCGCTTACCTGTTGGGCAGCATAGCTTTGTTGGTTGCGCGTCCTGGTTAAACCTAACGCACCAGTTACAACCACCTCGCCCAATTGCTGGCTGGCTGTAGCCAATACAGCATTTAGGGTAGGGCCGTTCACTGTTAGTGTTTGCGGAGTGTACCCGATAAAGCTAAATGTTAGCTTGGTGCCATCGGCTACATTGAGTAAATAGGTGCCATCAATTTTGGTTTGTGTACCGGTGTTGGTACCGCTCACGCTTACGGATACACCCGGTATCGGCAAACCGTCGTCTTTGCCCGTAACTTTCCCGGTTACGGGGTGAGTTTGCGCAAATAACTTGGCCGTAGCCAGTAAAAAGCACAAAATCAGAAGTAGAGATTTTTTCATGGGTAAAAAAATGGTTAAAAATTAAAAATACACCTGAAGGGTCAAACCTTACAGCATTTTTTTTAACCAATAGTTTTCCTGGAACCTGACTTATTCGTCGTTTTAATTAAATGTATCCAAAAAATTACATTAATAATTAAATTGAAATTCAACTTTGCAGCCTTTAATCAGGATGTATCACGGTGTTAATTAGGAGTTAATGTCAAGACAGTTGATGAGTTTAACTGCCGGAAAATACGCGAGGTGTTTTCCGGCTTCTTTTTGCGATAAAAATAAGTAGTGAGAGATTGCTCAAAAATCGGCAAAAAGGAAATGCTTCGTGTTGTCTTAGACCAGTAAACCTAAAGTTAGGCAAGAAAAATGGATATGTCATACATTTTTAACAAAAATTCATACTAATGTGTATGTATATTAAACTTTTTACATTTCAGCATGTCAAAATGGGTGTATATTGCGTATATTTATTATTGCTTTATAGAAGGGTAATGAGGGCGGTTGATTCTAACATTCAAAGGGCTTATTGCTGTCGCTGCAATATTGAAGAACATTAGCGTTATAGTCCCATCTGAAAATTATCATATCAAGTATATAAGATTATGAAAAGGATATTCAAATATTTAACACTTACCGGCTTTAGCGCAGTAATGTGTTTGTTTATGGCTGCAACGGCCACTGCCCAGCATAGAGGCGGAGGTGGCGGAGGAGGTGGCGGCGGCCACGTTAGCAGTGGTGGCGGTGGTTTCTCAGGTGGGGGCCATGTCAGCAGTGGGTTTTCCGGCGCAAGCCGTTCATCGGTGGGTATTGCACCAGGCAGCAGCTTTACACCTCGTAGCGGCAGTTTTGCACCCCGCACGGGTAGTGTATCCTCGCGCAACGGCGTTGTTGCATCCAGAGGAAGTTTTGGAACGCGTACCGGCGCAATAAGAAATGGTGCCGTTGTTGGTGTTGGCGCTCACCGGGGTTATGTTCCCGGTTCCGTTGGTGGCGGTGTTTACGGGCACGGTGGTTATTATGGCCACACTCACGGATGGGGAAATAACGGTGGATACTTCTACTATGGCGGCTACTATGGAAGCCTGTACTATCCATGGTTGGGTTTAGGCTTCGGCTTTCTTCCTTATGGTTATTATTCGTTTTACTGGGGCGGCTATCCATACTTTTACAGCGATGGCTTCTTTTATACTTACGACGACAATCAATATACGGTGGTTGAGCCACCAGTGGGCGCGGCTATAAATGCGTTACCGAATGGTGCGCAATCTATTGTGATTGACGGTCAGCAGTATTACGAAAAAAATGGTGTTTACTACCAGGCCGTTACAAAAGATGATGGTACAGTAGTGTATCAGGTAATGGGTAAAGATGGTCACCTGAATACAGGCGCATCCGGAGTAAACTCCGTTATGCCGAGGGTTGGCGATATCGTAAGCAAGTTGCCTCCCGACTGCCGTAAGGTAAAATTATCCGGTACTACTTATTATGTATCCGAAGATGGAATCTATTATCAGGAGATCAGAGACGACAATGGTAAAAAAGCTTACAAGATTGTAAGCATAGACGGTGCAGGTACTGCCGATAATCAGGATAATAACAATAACGATCAGTCATCCGAAAATCAACAATAAAGGGTCAAAGGGCTTTTCCATATCCGGAAGAGGTTAAATTAAATTTCAGGGGATATTCGATGGGATATCCCTTTTTTATTCGACTATATTTTTAGTCTATTTACGTAAGTTGTTGATAATGAGCAAGAAAAAATGTATCATATAAAGCGATTTTAAGTAACCTTTTGGTAAAGAATAGCGTAAAAGCAGTCATATTTGTTATTCATAACAGCAATTATCTGACTAAGATCTCTTGACGTGGGGGCGGCAAGAGATTTTTTTATTTACACCCTCGCCTGGCTTTTAACAGCTTGCCTCAAAATTTCCTTATACGGTTTTATAAAATGTGATTGCATATGCTTTTGTATACAAAACCGGACGCTTTGTCTATCCGCTTATACTTTTATAAAAATTCAAAATCATCAAAAAGTGCCTTATGACAATATTTTACAAATTTGGCTGACTTGGCATAAAATTGGTATTTGCCTAAATGACGAACAAAACATCTACCTATGAAAAACATAAATAGAACCACCGTAATATTAAAAGCGCTGGATATAGAATTAAAGGCATTGTTGCAAAACGACCTTGGAAATTTCAAGGCCGCGCGATCGGTGCAAAAACAACTTCAGGCTAAACAGGCTGCCTGATCTGTCTATAATTGCCATCTACCTATGAAAGAAAAAGAGTTCCGTTGTGAACTCTTTTTTTATGGCAACAGGTGTGATTTTATCAAAATGAAATATGACTTAAATACTTATTTTGACAAACATTTTGAATGTCCGCGGTTCTATTAGGGTTTATTAAAATAATGAGAAGATACCTCCTGCTTATTTGTATTATAATTATCAATCTAACTGTTAAGGCTCAAAGCTATTGGCTAAGCGGCAGGGTTACCAATCAGGCAAACAAAACAGTTGCTTATGCCGCTGTTTATGTAAAAAATTCAACTTATGGCACAGTAACCAATGATGAAGGAAAGTATCAGCTCAAATTATCTCCCGGAACTTACAATGTGATTTATCGTTTTGTAGGGTATAAGGAAGTAACAGAAAAAATAACCATTGGTAACGAAAATGCCCGGCATGATGTGCAGTTGATGGACGAAAGTTACGTGCTTAAAAAGTTTAGCACCGATTCGGCAATGGACATAATGCGGCGTGTGCTCGGTAAACGTGAGTATTATTTAGAACAAGTAAAAAAATATTCGTGTATTGTATATGTAAAAGGTGTTCAAAAGCTGATTCATTCACCCAAATCATTGATGGGACAGGATGTGTCGAGCGCGTTGAGCGTGGATAGTACTGGTAAAGGAATATTGTATCAGTCAGAATCATTGTCCAACTACAATTTCCAACTACCCGATAAGGTGAAGGAGGAAATGATCGCCTCTAAATCATATGGTCAAAATACCGCGTTCAGCTACAATAAAGCATCGGACCTGGCCGTAAATTTCTATAAGAATATTTTTTTTGTGCAAGGATTAAGTAGTCATGGTTTTATATCTCCGTTGGCATCAAATGCGCCACATTATTATAAATATGATTTGATCGGCTCAAAAATAGAAAATGGTATCAC
>Ga0157375_10006225_pt1 | contig 10393 bp, 3 predicted proteins | sample M35metaG_FD_115311 | JGI IMG/M metagenome (GOLD analysis project Ga0157375, IMG submission 115311) | Miscanthus rhizosphere microbial communities from Kellogg Biological Station, Michigan, USA - M3-5 metaG | ecosystem: Host-associated > Plants > Roots > Rhizosphere > Soil | place: USA: Michigan... | reverse complement strand
TAGAGGCTCCGCCTAACACACTATTGGAGCCATAGGATTGATGAACATTAGAACAGAAACAAAGGAGTCCTAGATGGCTTGGGGTAAGAATCAAAACTGGAAGTGGCAGCTACGAGATAGCAAAGGCCGCTGGATTGAAATGGGCCGTGGGGTAAAGTGGTACTCCCATAGTCTGGGCCGTGAGGTCTCAGGTACCGTTGTCGGTCAAAAGGGTAAGAATGCTATCGTCAACCTTACATCCGAACCGAACAACGCTAAGACCGGTAAGCCACAGCAGGTTTCGGTAAAGGGTAGTGACATTGAGGTCATTGAGAACAAGGCTACCCTGAACCCGACAGCCGACAAGGCCATCAGCGCCACCGATGCGATGCTGAAGCAGGGTCAGCGCACTGCTGGCCCTAAGGCCTCAGTACCTACTCCTGTAGTCAACAAAGTAGATGCGCCTGCCGCCAAGAAGTACAACGATGCAGGCCTGACTCCTGATGAGCAGAAGGCTGTTGACTTCCAAGAGAAGAAAGCAAAGCAGGCCGCAGAAAAGGGTGACCTTGACGCTGCTGACCGCTATGAAACTGCCGCTGCCAAGACCCGTAAGATCGGTGAAGACAGAATCAAGAACGGCGAAGGCGATACTCCTGCCGAGGATACACCTGACGCTGAGGAAACACAAGCCCCAGCCAAGTCCACCACCAAGGCACCTACACGTAACGCCGATATCGAGCGCGATCTGGGTCTTCTGGAGCAGGAAGCAGAAGACATCAACAACCTCACGGACGAAGATGAGAAGGCATCTGCCCTCGAAGCTGCACAGTACGACCTAGTCAACGACGCTGGCGACGATGTCACCATGCGTCTGGCCGATGGTAGCGATGAAGGCAGCTATGACGTGGCTGTTGAGGATGCCAACGGTAAGGAACTGGGCCGCGTGCCTATGTCCGAGAGCGCTGGCGACCGTGTCGATACCGCGAAGGCTGTCCGAGAGCTTGCTAATGGGCGTACCCCTGCCAAGGCCGACATCAACGACGCACCCGCAGACGAGCCTGCAAAGGCTCCGGAAGCACCAAAGGCCCCAGAAGCGGCCAAGGCCAACGTACCGCTGGACGAACTTGAGAAGCAGGCCAAGGCTGATGGGGACACTGTCCTCTATCACGGCGGTCTACCTGAGGGCACAACCCTCGATGGCATCGACCTCAACCGTAATGGAACTCAGCAGAATAAGCGTGGACAGTCCTTCGGAGGTTTCTACCTCACCGACGAGTCCTCCAAGAGTTGGTCTGACAAATACGCCATGGAGCGTAACGGCGTCATGCATGGCTTTGCCATCGACAAGAACGCCCGAATCGATGACCGTGGAAAAGAGCAGATCGACCGCATCTCCGCAGAGGACCGGGCCAAAGCTGCCGAGACCGCCGATATCATCAAGGGCAGGGACCTTCTCGGACGTACCCAGTACGTCATCCTCAACAAGGATGTCGTCAAGGGTGTTGGTGAAACCAACCTCAAGGCGGACAAGGCCCCTGAAACGGCACCAAAGGCCCCTGAGGCGGCTCCTGCCGACTCCGGTCAACCCGAGTTTGCGCCGGGAACCTATGCTTTGCCGTGGGACTCGTTCAAGACTGCCGACAAGATCAAGAAGGGTGACCGCATCCTCACGCAGGAACACCCGAACAAGCCGGGTTCGGGCGAACAGGTACCTGTTCACCCCACGGACACTCTTGTTGCTAAGGGTGCAACTGCTAAGCTCTCCGGTAAGACCGCTGAGGTTGTCGGCGTCCAGCCTATCATGGGACAGAACAAGACTTCCATGGGCAAGGTTGTCGGTAACAAGGTCGATCTGAAGCACGCTGACGGTACAGTGTCCAGTCATGAGCTTTACGCCAACCGTGGAGGTAACAACTCCAAGGGTGGTGTCATCGTTGATGACAAGAACTTCCGTGACTCCATCAATGCCCCTGCACCAGCACAGGAAGCACCGAAGACACCAGAAGCCGCTCCTGCCCCTGAGAAGGCTCCGGAGACCCCGGCAGCACCTGAGGCACCTAAGCCTGCTGTTGTGTCCCCAGAGGATGTTCTAAAGGCCGCTGGTGTCACTCGTACCGAACCTGTTGCCCTTCCGGGTGAGAAGTTCGCTCCGACGCGCCAGCAGCAGGACATCATCGACTCAGTTCTTCAGGGTAAGAACACCGCTGTACAGGCTCTTGCCGGTACCGGTAAGACCTCCACCCTTGAAGCGCTGGCTCTTCGTATCCAGCAGCAGTTCCCTGACAAGACCATTGCGTACATCGCGTTCAACAAGTCAGTCCAGCGCGAAGCCGAAGGCCGTATGCCGGGGAACGTCGAGGCCAAGACTCAGCACGCTGTCGCATACGGTTGGGCAGACAAGTGGATGAAGGACCGCTCAAACGACAGCACATCTCTTCGTCGAGCCGATGATGTGGCCGGATTCCTTGGAATCCGTAACACTGTACGTGACGCGAGTGGTGGTGACCCTATGTCTGCCAAAGAGCAGGCAATGGCCGCTGTTAAGACCGTTGATACCTTCGCCCTTAGTGCCGAAGATGTCCCGGATGCTTCCCACATGCCTGAGAAGGTGCGGGCTATGGGACCGGAAGCGCAGGCTGCCGTTTTGGACGCTGCAAACAAGATTTGGGCTGACCTCAACAAGCCAGACGGTAAGATGCGATACTCGCTTGACCACATGCGTAAGCAGTGGGCACTTACTAAGCCTGACCTTTCCAAGGCGGGATCAGGCCTGAAGCGTAAAGCTGACATCATCTTCATGGATGAGGCTCAGGACACGCCTAAGGTTATGGCCCACCTCATGGACCAGCAGACCGCCCAGAAGGTTGTCGTTGGTGACTCTAACCAGAACATCTACTCTTCCTTTACCGGCTCCATCGACTATATGTCGCAGGTCCAGAAGGACGTAGAGCTTCCGCTTACCAAGTCATGGCGCTTCGGTCCTGAAGTTGCGGACATCGGTAACCGATTCCTAGAGTTGGCCGGTGCACCCACCCGCGTGGAGGGTGCAGGCGCGTCTTCTAAGATTGTCCAGAACATGCAGGACCCGGACGCTATTCTTGTGCGCTCCAACGCAGGTATGCTTGGAGAAATTCTAGGTGAGCTTGAAAAGGGCCGCACCGTTGGTGTTCCTGTTGGTACCAAGAAGGACTTGCAGTCTCTTGTTGCATCTGCCGCGTTCCTCAAGGGACAGGGTGATGCTCCGCCAAGGATGCACGATGACCTTGCAGCATACCGTACGTGGGATGAGGTTGTCGCTGAAGCTGATGCGGGTAACCCGACCATGGTCAAGGTTGCCAATATGGTCAACACTCATGGTATTGGTGGACTGCGTAGCATCCTCAACGAGATCGTAGAGAAGGGTGGAGACGGTCTGGAAGGATTCGTTCTCCGCAAGACTTCCGATCCTAACGTGTCTGCTGCTGACGGTAAGACCTTCGGCAACAATAACGCTGATTACCTCAAGCAGGCTGGGTTCAAGTTCGGTGCGATTCCGGGTGCTGAGCCTATGAAGTCCGGTAAGAATAAGGGCCAGCCACGTAAGGGCTGGATTGCTCGTGGTAGTGATGACGAGCAGCGTGCCATGTTCCAGCGTGCTAAGGAACTGGCGTCTGGTGAAGCTGTTGACGTTACTATCTCCACCGCGCACAAGTCCAAGGGACTTGAGTGGACCAAGGTCAAGATCGGTGATGACTTCAAAGGTCCTAAGCTCAACGAGCAAACCGGCGAAGTTGAAATGCCGAGCGCTGAAGAAATGCGTCTGGGCTACGTCGCGGTAACTCGTGCCAAGGGTGAACTCGATCCGGGTTCTCTCGCCTACGTCTTCGACCACACGCAAGAGAACGGCGGAATTCCGAAGGCACCGGAGACCAACGAGCCAGACAACGCAAAGGATGCCGAGCAGCCTGTTCCGACAGCACCTGATGATCCTGAAGCAGGGTCTGACGCGCCTGAGGATGTAGCTCCGTCTCCTGAGTCTACACCACAGGAAGCTGACCCTACCGATGGTAGCCAGCCTTCTGACTGGACAGATGCCGCTCCGGAGGAAACCCCTCAGGACGCTCCAGCACCGGCTCCTACAGACCCTGAAGCACCAGCACCAGCGCCGGAACAGGCCCCTGCTCCTGAGCAAGCTCCACAGGACCAGCCTGCTGATCCTGCGGTTCCGGAGCAAGCACCGGTCCCAGAAGAGGCTCCTACGGCCCCTGAAGCACCACAGGAAGCTCCAGCACCTGAGGCACCCACCCCAGAGCCACAGGACGTTCCTGAAGGCGCTAAGGAGACCCCAGAGGGTACTCCGGTAGCTAGCGAGGAAGCTGTCCCAGAGGCAGACCGAGAGCCAGACCCGGAGCCTGAGGATGTTGTGTCTGATCCTGAGACTGTGCCTGCACCGCAGGAGCTACCTAAGAAAGAAGCTCCTAAGCCGGAAGCAGCCCCAGCACCTGAGGAAGAGGCGGCTCCTGTCCCTGAAGAAGCCCCTAAGGGTGGAACAGCGGCTCCAGAGCCAAATTCTAAGCCTCTACACCCTGTAAAGGCGAAGGCAGCGAATTACCCTGACGGCACGATCATTCGAGACACCCAAACAGGTGAGGCGATTGAGAAGACCAACGGAAATTGGCACGTAGCGGGTAAGCCAGATACAGCGGCTAATCCTGACGACATTGCCAGCCCGTACGTGTACGATATGCCTAAGCAGGCGGATGACTCATTCGCTCCGTTTGAAGGTATTGACTCTGTCGGTCCCGGTGATATACTTGTTACCCGTAAGGGCACACAGGTTGCTGTTGTTGGTAAGCGTGACGGTAAGCTCGTCGTAGCCCCACACAACCAGACTCCGGAATGGCGCAAGTCCCGTCCGTCGCTGGCTACTATCCCTGCCGAAACAGTCAAGGGTGTCAACAAGTTTGACTCTGCTCCTGCTTCTTCCGGTGGTCAGTCTACTGGCGGTGCTCCTGCCGAACGTAAGCGTACACCGTTCTCATCCAACCGTGGTAACAGCAATGTCACCATCACCGATGTGGGCGGAAACGTTATCAAGGTAGGCGACACTGTCCGTACCGATATGGGTACAGGTAAGGTTGTCCGCGTTCGTCCTTCTGATGGTCCTAGCGGTTCTGCATTCATTGAGTTCCCTGACGGCACCATCAAGAGCTTCCGTTCCAACAAGATGCGAAACACTGCACACGCTGAACCTCAGGCAACTGGTGGAGATGATCCATCCAAGATGGAAATCGGTACCATGGGTGAGGCTGGAGACGGTCGAGCATTCATGGTCGGTAAGGGTAACAAGCCTATCTTCAAGGGAGACGTAGTCGAACTTGCAGACGGTACCACAGGCAAGATTTCCGGTTTTGCGAAGGGCGTTCAGTCTGTCAACATCCGTGTTGAGGGGCGTGCGAGCGATCTCCGCAAGAAGGCTTCGGTTGTGGACGTTCCGGGCTACACTGCTCCGGACGCTGCTCCAAACGATACCGCACCTGAGGCACCTACACCAGAGGCTACTCCGGAACCTTCTGCTCCTGAGGCACCAGCCACACCTGAGGAACCGACGCCTGCCGTGATCAACGACCCTAAGGAATCCCCTGAGGACCGTAAACAGCGTATCGCTTCGGACATCTCTAGGGCCAAGGACCCCGAGTTCTTGACCAATTGGTGGGACACGGTCATGAAGGACGACATGAACGAGTCTGACATCTACGAAATCTCCCCGGAAATGCAGTGGAAGATGGAAGAGATGTTCGCCGGAAATTTCTCGCGTGACGAGAGTGGTATTCAGGCTGCACGTGGTTGGGCTATCGGGGCTTGGGTCGCATCGAAGGACACCAACCGCACCCCTGAACAGCAAGCTAAGATGAAGGACCTTCAGGCTCGAATCACTCAGTTTGTTCAGACACAACAGAAGGGTATGGAGGATGCCTCCGCCGAACAGGCCCGTCAGGGTAGGTCGGTAGTCCGTAAGCCTGACAACCAGACGCCGGATGAGAACATGTCACTGAAAAGTGATCGCGCTCTCAAGCCTCAGCCTGCATTCAAGGATGCAGAACTGGAAGCTTACTCCGGTATCGAAGCAGGTAACTGGTCCAGTGACCTCTTTGGTGACAATTCTCCACTGAACGTCAACTCTAAGGCGGGAAAGGGTCTGGGTAATACCCACGTTGTTACTAACAGTAATGGTGACTCCTTCCGACAGGGTGTCAAGGTGTATGACGCCAAGAGTGGTGAATACATTGGGGTCGTGATGGGTGCCCGTCGAGGTAATGGTGGTCAGTATGGTGTCAATGTCCGTAAGGGTGACTCCGACCCTCGTCGCATGATGAGCGGCGGGAATGAGCAGATTTACAACGTCGAGAGACTCATCAGCGAACCTGCACCGAGGGTGTGGGATAAGCAACCCGACCTGACGTTCAGCGAGACTGACACTCACAATGCCATCAGCAACAAGATGGCTGAGGCTTATCCGGGAGTCACGTTCAATTTCCGTGACGATATCCCGATCCGTCGAGCCAAGGAGTACGCAGAAACTGTTTCTAAGATTCTGAACAAGTACCCTCAGCTTAGCGCAACACTGACAAGTGTTGAGTCTTCGCAGATCGATCCGGGTATCAATGCCTTCGCCTACGCTGCCACATCCAACCATCCGGGTCTTCGTGACACTAAGGTTGTCTTCAACGCCAAGGTCGGCAGCCGAATCAAGGGTCTCATGCAGGCCGGGAACAAAGAGAAGTACTTCAACAACATCCCGGAAGGCAGGGAGATGGAATACGTGATGACTCACGAATTCGGTCACGCCCTTGACTACATGACGGGCAATATCTCTGATAACGAGGTGTACGAGTTGATGAAGGAAATCCTCCCTCCTGAAGTACTGGGGGACAGGACAAAGCTCGGTAAGTACCTCTTCAGAAACGGTATGGTCTCAGAGTACAGCACGGAGGGTAACGCGGTCAACACTGTTGAACTGGTTGCAGAGTCCTTCGCGGACGTTGAGCTAAACGGTGCGAGCGCTAAACCGATCTCCAAGCTTGTCCACGCGGAACTTATGAAGCGTATCGATGAGATGAGCGGTGGGTCCGGGGTAATTCCGGGATATAGCCCGACTCAAGCCCCAGAAGCGGTACCAGCCGCAGTATAGCTTGACAAAATAGTAGTGGGGCGGTAGAGTAGAATCTATCGTCCCACTACTACCAACACTTTAGAAAGGCAAAAATGCTACTACCTGATACAACATGGGGCACTCTCCGTACCATATTCTTGGCTGACGCACAGAATGGCACCATTACATCTGACAACCTGATGTTGCAGTCACCGGAAATGTACGACGAGTCGTTCAACCATGAAGATGACGAATATGTCTGGCCAGACCGTGCTAAGAGATTCCTCGACGCTGGGGAAATTCCGGAGGATGTCGATGCCGGGGAGCTTGACGAGTCCCCTGAGGCTATCACAGCCGCTGGAGAGCCACAAGAAAACCCCGGTACCGAGGCTGAATGGGAGCCACCTTCCCCGCTGTACTTCACTGTAGCAGAGGACGGCTCCGTACTCGAACTGGTGAAGATGGAAGATGATGGACTCTTCATCCGCATCGAGTCGAAGTGGGTTGACATTTCCGACGAGGAAGAGTTCCCCACAGTATACGAACAGGACATGCACTTCGCAAATGACGAGTCAGTCGGGGCATGGGATGCCGAGCTTGAAGATAATGATGAACTGAAACTCGAAGACATCCAAGACTATCTAATCAAATAACGGTTAACACGGAAGACCAGCCACCATGGTACAATAGTACAAACACACTAACTTTGTACTTATCCTGTGGCTGGTCTTCTCTGTGTCGCCACCAATACGGAAAAAATATTATGCTTGACAATAACTTTGTATCCGAAAGGCAAAAAATTGGCTACTAGAGCAAAGAAGAGCGTCGAAAACCAGCCAAGGGACCGATTTGGACGCTGGGTCGCGCAAGGCGCAAACATCAAATGGCGTGCCGATGGCCGAAACAAGATCGGTATCGTGAAAAGCGCTTTCGACGGAATTGCGAAGGTAGAAGAAAGAAACCCAGACGGTACATCATCTGGCAATACCTACGACGTTCCACTTAAAGAAGTACAGGTTCTCGCCTCCAAGGCCCGTATTCCAGTTGCTGGAGAAGAGTTTACCGGAAAGTCCGACAATCTGCAAGAGAGCCTTGACGATCCTACCTTCAAAGATGAACTAAAGAAGAAGGGTTCCAAGTACATCTCCACGCCTTCAGGATACTCTCTGGAAGTGAAGGATGAAGAAGACTCCAACCCATTGACCTACCAGCTATACGCACCCAACGGCCAGAGCCTCGGCATCTTCTCCAAGGAAGCGCTGGCGATCCTTCAGCAAATGATCGATACGGCAGAGAAGCCGGAAGATTCTGCTCCTGAAAATGAGTCTACCACAGAAGAGACCGTAGCACCAGAGCAGGTTGCGTCTCTTCAGGCCCGCGAAGTACGGAATTTCCGTGTCCCTCCTAAGGTCAAAGAAGAGATTTCTGCCGTACTGGAAACTGGAGCTACAAGCTTCTCGGCTGAGGACTTGACAAGGGCTAAGGCTCTTGCGTACGATGACACTGTATCCCTCTCCGACATCAAGTGGATCGGGGCATACTTCTCAGAGATTGAGGCTGCTGAGCGCCTGCGTGGCGGCTACAATGGCCGCAAGTGGGCCTCTAAGGTCCTAGCACCTGTCGAGAGCGACCCTTATGCACCGGCACCTTCTGGTGTTGAGTATGGCCGCTATGACTTTGATGACGAGGTGTTTGACTACTTCGCCATCAGCGGTGAGGAAGGCTCGCTTGACTCCTACGCCCTCATTGCCGTAGACTATGAGACCGGTGCGGTCTACATCTGGAGGGATGAAGGCTTCGAATTCGAAGAGGACATCGACATCTCCACGTTTGACGCACCCAACATTACACCTATCGATGTTGATACAGCGCTGGAGCTAGCCAAGTACATCGACACCAATGTCGATTATGACGGATATGATATCCGAGATTCGGACGAGGAAGAGCGCAACCTGTTCCTCATGGCCGAGGCAGAGCTAGACAATGATGAAATGTACCGAGTGTACACAATTATCGCTGACGCTACAGGGTACACCCCACAGGAGCGCTCTGCCAATGCTCAGCGACAGAAGCGTGGTCCGGGCGGCAAGTTCGGCGGCGGTCAGGCTACAGGTGCTGCCCCGGAGGGCCAGCTAACGCCTCAATTCCCTAAGGCCAAGCTTTCCTCCGAGCTTCCTGTTGTTGCAGACATCTCTGCACGAATCGAAGAGTGGATTGCCTCTGCACCGGAAGCCGCAGAAGGCGCTCTAACGGCCTCTGCTGAGTTTGCCGGGGAAACACCCGCACCAGTTGCAGGAGAGGCCCCAGCAGCCGACGCAGCCCCTGTAGAAGAGGCTCCAGCCGACGCGGCACCAGCCGCTGAAGGTTCTGCCCTCTACTTTGCCATCGTGGACGAAGTTGATAAGACTGCCGTGATGAACGCTTTCGCTATCCTGAAGCAGGACGGCGGGCCAAAGGCTTACCTACGCGAAAACGCAAAATGGGCAGAGTCTCCCGATGTCCTTGCAGACATTCAAGGTACGACTCCACCCCCTGTTGTTGAACTAGCCATACCTGAACCGGCTAAGACCGTTCTGGCACAGATTGACCAGCATGACTCTACACAGACTCAGCAGGCTACAGATAGCGAAACCCAGCCAGCCGTAGTGACTGCCAGTGCCTTTGACGATGCTGGCGTACGCGGGTACGCTCTACCTAACGGTAGCTACCCGATCTTTGATGTAAACGATCTGGCTGTATGTGTGGCTGAGTTCTCTGCCAAGGGTGATCCGGAAAACTTCGAGGTAAAGCGTCACATCCGTAAGAGGGCGTTTGCACTTAACCGCATGGACCTCGTCCCGGCTGAGTGGCGCACCCCTACTACAATCGAACGCGGCATCGAACTAGAGACCGCTCCAAATCTCTACGGAGAGTTCGGAGAAGTCATTGTAGCTGCTGGCGGGCATCGAGGACACCGTGGCGGCAACGCTGCGGCACTGAAGCGCTACTGGACTGTTGGTCGAGGCGCTGCAAAGATTCGCTGGGGCACCAAGGGAGACCTTACACGTGCACACCGACACCTAGCAAAATACGTTGGCTCAGAACGCGCTTGGGGCTTGGCACAGAACTACCACCAGTCCCTGTTCGGAGTTTCGAACTACAAGAGAGATAACGGGTAACACGGATGAAGATTCCACCAAAGTTTGATGAAGACATCATCAAGAACTTCAACCTCATTGACCCTGTCGTTGAAACTGCACTAGTAGCAGCCGCGACATCGGTTCGTGATCTACAAGAAACTAT
>Ga0157375_10006224_pt1 | contig 10394 bp, 8 predicted proteins | sample M35metaG_FD_115311 | JGI IMG/M metagenome (GOLD analysis project Ga0157375, IMG submission 115311) | Miscanthus rhizosphere microbial communities from Kellogg Biological Station, Michigan, USA - M3-5 metaG | ecosystem: Host-associated > Plants > Roots > Rhizosphere > Soil | place: USA: Michigan... | reverse complement strand
TGCTGAGAGAAGGCAACGAACTTGCGAGTGAGATCGATTTCACCATTCCGAATTGTGTCGATACGATCGAGGAAACCGTCAGCCTGATTCGCGAGAAGCGCGCTGCTTGGCTGGCGGCGCAGGGCGCGAAGTGATTCGCAGTTTTATGGGTTCTAACCGGAATCGTATAAGACTCACACTCTGCTCACGCGAAATCTTCGGCGAGTGATCTCGAATTTTTGTGACGAAGCCACAACCTCATCTGTTTCAAGGAATAATGCCATCGACAGTGCAACACTTTTTTGGCAATTAGATTGACCATGACTTGGAAACAGAGCTATCGCATCAAGAGCTACCTGCGCTCGTCGCTCTGGATCGTTCCTGTCCTTGCTGGAACGGCCGAGCGGTTATTCAGGATCATCGTCGAGGAGATCGAATGGCGAGTGGATTGGGCGGGAGGGGGGCTTGGGCTCGAAGGAGCAAAAGCTCTCACGAGTGCCGTCATCACGCTCTCGCTCTCATTTGTTGTCTTCACCTTCGGTTCGTTGCTGGTGGCAATCCAGGTCGCCAGCGGTCAATACACGCCGCGTATCATCGCGACGACGCTGCTGCGGGACAACGTCATTCGCTACACCGTTGCCCTGTTTGTTTTCACTTTTCTGTTTTGCATCAGGACACAGAATCACCTTGAGACGACCGTCCCACAGCTCGCGACTTTTATCGCCGGTGTGCTCGGTCTCGTCTGTCTGGCGGCCTTTCTCTTTCTGATTGATTACGCCGCGCGTCTGCTGCGTCCGGTTAGCCTCGTTAGGAGCGTAGGTGATGCGGGACTCGCAGTGATCAGGAGTGTTTATCCCGAGAAGCTCACGAGCGCGCCGAATGCCGTGGCTTCGCCCGAGGATGCTGGTCCCGTCGAGCAGACGATCCTGCATCGCGGTCAATCTGGCATCTTTTTGGCCGTGAATCTCTCGCAGCTAATTGCCATGGCGGAGGAGGCCAATGGGGTGATCGAGCTGGCGCCGCAGGTCGGAGATTTCGTCGGTGTCGCTGAGCCACTCTTCCTCCTTCATGGCGGCGCGGCGACGATCGATGAGGGGATGCTGCGCGACTGCGTCATCTTCGGTTCCGAGCGGACGCTGGAGCAGGATCCGCTGTTCGCGTTTCGCATTTTGGTCGATATCGCGATCAAGGCGCTCTCCGCCGCGATCAACGATCCAACGACCGCGGTGCTGGCGATCGACCAGCTCCACCGACTCTTGCGCAGCGTGGGCCAGCGCGGTCTCCACACTGACTTTTTCCTCGATCGCGTCGGGAAACTTCGGCTAGTTCTCCGGACGCCGAAGTGGGACGACTTCGTCCACCTCGCCTTTGTGGAAATTCGCTTTTACGGTGCTTCGAACATCCAGATCGCGCGTCGGCTGCGCGCGATGATCATCAATCTCGCCAACACGCTTCCTGGCGAACGTCACGGCGCGTTACGACAGGAGTTCGATCTCCTCGATCGAATGCTCGAGAAGCTTTGCGTTTTTCCCGAAGACCTCGCGCTCGCGCGCATTCCGGACTCACAGGGTCTTGGCGGATCGACTGATATCAAGATGCCAGAGTGGGCCACTTGAAACCCCGCCGAAACACACCAATCGTGCTGCTCAGCAAAAATGACTTGGTGGGGGTCGCGCTCGACGTCCACGGGGAAGAAAAAAGCGTCTTTTTCGAGGACCTGTCGGGGCAGATTCTGCAGGACGACGAGCTCGCGCGACTGCTCACTTTTCTCAAAGGTGCTCATCACTGCGCACCAGGCATTTCTCACGCACGAGGCTCTGGCCGAAATCGGACGCGTGACAGTGACGCATGTCTCCGCCTTCGCCAGCGGCCAACCCTTCTTCCCCCGGAAACGGGTCTGACCTAGGCAAGTAGGCCTAACTCTTGGCCCTCGTCCTGCATCGGTGGGCCCGTCTTCGACTGCAATGTCGTCGCCGAGTGCCCGAACGGCCCGTCCGAGATTCTTATCCCGCCCTATGCCGCGGTGGAAGCAGTCATGCAAATCAGTCCGCTCACGCCGCAGGAGCTCACGAGCCTTCTCTATCCGCTCTACCTTTATTGTGATCTGCGGCCGCTCACTCGCCTCGCTGCCTACAGCGCGTCCGGCGGTACGCGCGACGGCTTGATGATCATCCGTTTGCTGGGTCGGAGCAATGCCCGAATCAAGGATGTGGTGACGGCTGACGACAAGGCACGCGCCACCGCGCTACTGCAAGATGCGTTGAAGGCCCCATTGATGGACGAGAAGCTCAAAGCCGAGATCACTTCCCGCCTCACCGAACTCACAACCAGTCGCTAGTCGACCTAAAAGCGTCTCGACCCGATGGGCGGTTCGTGGCGCTCCGTCCTCGCCACGACCGGCCAGCCCGAGGAGTTCAACTAGCCCGAAACGACAAAGGAAAAACAGGATCGCCAGGCGTGCAGCGATTGTGATACCGGGAAAGGATCGTGCGCCATTCTATTGCCGCCGCCGCAGCGCTTACTGTTGCGTTGTGCTTAACGCTCCGCGCGCAGGATCTTGAGCCGCGCGCTTACAGCAACTCGCCGATCGGTCTGAATTTCCTCATCGTCGGCTACGGCTATGCGAAGGGTAGCGTGCTCACCGATCCGTCGCTGCCGCTCGAGAACGTGAGCAACGAAGCGCACGTCGGCGCCCTCGCCTACGTCAGGACGCTCAACGTGCTCGGCCAGTCGGCAAAATTCAACGTGATCGTGCCGTACGCGTCGCTCGGGGCGAAGGGCCTTGTTTTCGGCATGCCGCGTTCGCGCGACGTCAACGGCTTTGCCGATCCGGCATTCAGCTTCTCGATGAACTTCATCGGTGCGCCCGCGCTCACGGCGGCAGAATTCAAGAACTACCATCAGGACTTTATCCTCGGTGCGAGTCTGCGTGTCATCGCGCCTCTCGGCCAATACGACAGCGACAAGCTGGTGAACATCGGGGCCCATCGCTGGTCGTTCAAACCCGAGATCGGATTCTCCAAAGCGTTTGGTTCTTGGACAGTCGAAGTCACACCCGGGGCTACTTTCTTCACGAACAACGGCGAGTTTTTCGGCGGCCAGACGCGCGAGGTCGCGCCCATCTACTCCGTCCAGGCGGGAGTTAGCTACACGTTCAAGCCGGGTTTCTGGCTGGCGCTGAACGCGGGGTACTATGACGGCGGACGTTCCACGGTCGATGACGTGAAGAACAACGACGAACAGGAAGGCACGCGCTTCGCCGCGACTCTTGCGCTGCCGGTGAATCGCTATCATTCGGTGAAGCTCTACGGCATCACCGGCTACGATTCGCGTTTCACGCACGACTTCAAGGCCGTCGGCATCGCCTGGCAATACCGCTGGGGCGGAGGATTCTGAACAAAGCAGGCGGAGGCGCCCTATACTCCGCCTACGCGCCAATGAGAGATTAGCCGTCGCAACGAGCCGTGAGCAGATGAAATCGTGAAGGCTTAAATGGACCGTTCCCCGGCACTGTATGCCCTTCGTTGCCTTTTATCTGGATAGCGGCCGCCACGGTGACAATTACGAGACCACGGTTGGAATGACGGCGGCTTGATCAGTCGAGGATGGGCGTGGAGTTGTCTTACCTTGGAGGAGAGAAATGTAAATTTTCTCCTTTGGTTAGAGAAGGCCGAGCGCCGTGAGCGTTTGCGAATCGATCGCGCCGGTGACCGGAAACCCGTGATCGCTTTGATACCTGGCCATTGCTTCCTGTGTTAACGGTCCGAAAACTCCATCGATCTCATAAGGGAAGTAACCAAGTCTTTGCAGCTCGTTTTGGACATTGGCGACAATCTCGTCGGGTAACAGCCCGTCGTAACCATAAATGGGGCCATCGTATTCATAAGAGGAGTAATAGGCATCGTAGCCCCAGGCCGGATACCACCAGCCATTGGACCAACCCCAAAAACCCCAGTCAACGAGGACCACAGCGTTGCAGTGATGGCGCCACCAATCGCGGGGGTGGTGATGATGGCAGTGATCGTCATGACGACGGCATGCTTCTGCAAAATCGGGCTTTTTGCCTTGCCAATTGCGCAAACGGTCTTGCGTTTGGCGATCGAATCGGCTCTTATTCGCGGGATCGTGCCGGGACCAGTTACCTTCGTGCGGTCTGCCATCGCGGGTCGTGATAACGCTCTTACTCGTTGATCCCCGTTGCGGACGCGCCCGCGCACGATCCGTGGCGGATGTTTGGCTTCGCTGCCCCGTGAAATTCGATTGGGCTAGACGGGAGCGCGGTGAGAAATTCCACCGGCTAACTCCAGGGCGAATTTGAATCGTTGTCGGACGCTGTCCGAGCCTGTCGCTCGCGGGATAAGATCGTAGATTACTTACGCCCGGTCGGATGCCTCCCGCTGCACTCTGGCTGCCACCAGGAGGAATTGGCGGGCCGCTGCTCACTTCGGTGGGATGACTTACTTCTCCGGCGTGACCAACTCCGCCATGACTTCCCTGATTCGCTGAGGTTGCACCGGAGCTAGCCGAACTGTTTCCAGTGGCCTCGCCTGCGACACCGGCCAAAGCGACACTGGCCGAGAGAATCGCGACTGCAGCACACACCCATGCTCTCATTGTTCCCTTGCCCTTATTGAGTGTAGCGGACAGCCTAAGAACCGCCAACCACTGTTTGCCTTTCTCGCGGCAAATCTTGCGGTCAATGCAGCCGCGCAAGATGGTCGAGCGCATTTTGCGCCTGACACTTCAGCTGCTCGGGATTAACGCGGCTTCACTATTTGGGAAGGTCTGCCACAATCCTCTGGACCGCTTCGCGGATGGCGATCGCATTTCGTTCTGACGTGGTGACTGCCCCTTGGGCAATTCCTCGGAAAACGATCAGGTGCTTCTGACGATCGAGGAAGTCGAGAACGAGCGTGCCTTCGGTGTATTGAGTAACGTCGTTGTTAATGTACCAATCGCCCCCGCGATAGCCGGGATGCGAAAGTACGTATGTAGAACCTCCGGTCGGCATGCTATGGAGTTTTTCCTGCGTAAAAACCACGGGCACAACCACGAGGTCAGCCTGTCCACGAGGAGCTTCGTTGATGCCTTTGGCCGCGAGATTGGTCTTGAGCGCGTCAGCCAATGCGGCCTGACCGGTTGCGTGCAGTCCGCTTTCTCCCATATCGAGGGCGTAAGTGTGATAGCCGGCGAACGAGATCTTGTGATTGTAGTCAGTCTTCACCGAAACTGACGGTCCGACGGCAGCGCAGGAGGCCAGCAAGCAGCAAACCGTGCCGAGAAAATAGGAGCCTAACGATTGGAATTTCATTTGGAATCTTATTTGCCGATTGCTAGACGAATGTCAATAAGACTTAAGTCGTACCGGGACGCGGGTGTTTCTGATCCCCTTTGATCGCTCGACGAAGTGATTTCGTTGCTGTAGGTAGTCGGGCAGTGGAAATTGCGAATGACATTCGAGGGAGCTTCTCGCGTCAAGCATTCATGCGGACACTTGGCGCGTCGCTCGAACTTGTGGAGCCAGGACGCGTGCACATCGCCGTGTCATCCTCGCCTGCGCTATCTCAGCAGCATGGATTTGTGCATGCCGGCGTTATCGCGAGTATCGCCGACTCTGCAAGCGGTTACGCCGCTCTCACGCTGGCGCCGCCAAACAGCGAGGTCTTAAGTGTCGAGTTTAAGATCTGCCTGCTCGCGCCAGCGGTCGGTTCTCGGTTCATGGCGCGCGCGAAAGTACTTAGAGCTGGCCGGCGGCTTTCTTTCTGCATGGCAGAGGTCAGCGCAATCAATGGTTCCGACGAACAGCTTATTGCGACAATGCTCTCAACGATGAGCACCAAGACCGCATAATCGTCAAACTCCGCCGCTACCAGTGTAGCCCGTAATCTGCACTTACTCTTCTCTCGTCAGGGCGGTGGCGATTGTTTGTTTCTTTCCGCGGACAGGCCTTTCGGCCTTTTGCTGGATATTTAGTTTCAAAATGCGATGGACCTCCGCCATGGCTTGTGGATTGAGTGGGGAACTGTGATTGCAGGGTGCGATAAATTCGCTTTGTGCGCCATCGAGGTGACTGCTCCAGTATGCGACAACACCGTCGCTGCTTTTGGGCGTGTCACCGCGTCCCCGATCGCCCACGATTGAGTGATAGGGAATGCCGGGCGTAATCGGGAGTTTATTGATAGCCATTACAAAGCGGTTATTTGGAGCCAGAGTGTCGACGCTGTTCGGAACCCGCTTCAACTGAAGGGCTGCTGGATCCTGGGCAAGGGCGTGCATCGCGACGTGAGCGACCGAGACGAGGTGGCGCGGCGTTTTGATCAGCATTGATCCCATCCGGCCGACCCAGTTCCTGGCGAGGTCCGCGCCGCGATGAGGAGCGGACATGAAAACGACACGGCCGATTTCCGGGCGATGCTTGAAGATGAGTGCCTCCTCTAGGAGGGCTTTCGTCGCGGGCGGGAAATCTGTTTGACCGGGCGATTTCCCGAACGCCTCGAGCCAAAGTTTGTCCCCGGTATCGGTGACTAAGGTTCTGGCGATGCATCCACCCATGCTGTGGCCAACGACCACCATTTTTTTGCGCAAGAGAAACCTCTTTTCCATGCCGTCGAGTTCCTGGCGGAGAATAAGCGCACTATAGAAGTAGGGGTAACCGCTGGGATAACTGTAAAACCAAAATTGGTAGTTATGCCGGATGAAAGGATCGGACCGTAACTCGTTCAACATCGGCACCCAGGTGACAGGTGTGTCCATCAGACCATGGATAACGAGAAGAACAGTCTTATCAGGGTCGTACGGCTCCATCCGCGCGAGCCGAAAAGTACTGGCATATTTTTCGGGCTGGAGAAGACGAACGAGCCCGAGCTTCTGTGGCTTTTCCTGAGCCAGAAGCAATGCATATGACGAGGTAAAATCTGCCGCCAGCGGATAACTGTGACCGTCGATCTGGACCGAATCGACGGCCAACGGATCTTGAGGGGAAATAACACAGCGCGAACCGTCGAACTGTGCAGTTGCGGTTATGCTGTAAAAGATGCCGGGTGCAATGAACAATTTGGCAGCTTGTTCGTCGCTTAGGATTCGCTTCGCGACCAGGGGTGCTCCTATCCCGTCTTTGGTGACCCGTTTTTCTACGTAGGTGCCCTTAATCGTCAACTCATCCGCTGGAATCAACTCGTAGAGTGCCAGATTCCATTCCGGCCGCGGGTCCCCCTTCCAAGTCAGAGTGAACTCGCCCTTCGCCCCCACCTGCAGGGGATGTGTCCACGGATCCAGTTTAGCGTCGCGGATAACACCAAAGATGCGCGCAATTGCAAAGTTATAGCTGCGCATCGCTTCCGCATTCCTGGGGTTGCGCTTTAGCTCGCCGAGCGATTGTCGCACGGCCGCAACGTATTCGCCGAGCGCGGCGATCGGCTCCTTATTTTCTTCCGCCAGGCCCCGTTCGATACTTTGCGCGGCGACCCGGGTTCGGTCCGAGCCGAGCGGTAATGCGCCGGGATGTTTTTCCGACACGACTGCGATCTGGGCGCAGCCGACCATGGTAAGCGCGATGAGCGACGTGACTATTTCACGGTAGATTTTCATTAATGATCTGGCTCTGTGGAAAAGATTACCAGCATGCCTTGGAGCGTGCGCTGTCCTCAGCGCATCCTCTTCCAATCCACTGAGACAGCGGACACTACAATGCTGGCGAATGCACGCTTTTCAATAGGCGTTGACGATGTCTTGTCTTCACTAGCTAAGTCTGATTCTTTTGGGAACGGCAAGTGACTTACGGTGCTGGCGGCGATTCGGTTGTTTCATTATTCAGATGTGATGTGGGCAAATCTGCGCGAATTAGCTTGGAAAAATCGGGTGAGTCATTGGCGGCGCGAGCGCGGGGGTTGATGAGCGAACGCGCCTTTAGCTCAGGAAAGGAAAGTCCGCCGGTCGCCAGGACATGATGTTCATACATCAATTCGTCGCCTTTGCCGTTGAGCAGGAGCCGCCAATCCCACGGTATTCGTTTGTCAGGCGGATGCTGAGTGCGAATACTTGTCGTGCAGTTGGTCGTGAGGGCATTGTACCAGCGGGGGTTTTCGCGCAGCTCGTTGAGCGAACGGATGTATTCAAGAAAACGTCCGCGCGCCTGGGTCGGAGAAAGAGTCGTGTGATAAAGATACACATCTTCGCCCTTGCGGTAATTGCTCCTGAGTCGGAGGACGTCACGCTCATCTGCCACAAGGTAGATGAGGGTGAACTGCCGGTAAAGCCCGCCGATGGTCGAATAACTCTGGCCGATTTTCTTTCGCGTCTCGATCGAGTAACAAAGCGGCAGCGCATCCGCGAACTGGAAACTAACGATGGGGTGGGCGATGTAAGGTGAACCCCAGTAGGTGATGGCGAGGTCGACGCCCGTGAGCTTCGAAAGGTGCACCGTGCGCGTTTCCCAATGCGCGGTGTAGTCGGTTTCTGTTCGATAATCGCAATTGCGGACGTTATGGAACGTCACTTCGTCGCCTTGCACATCGGCCCAGGCCACGTTGGCCACGTCTGCCTGCCAATGACTCTCGTTAGTCGGGGAAAGACACAGCCACCAAATGAGGACGACCGCGAAAAAGACCAGGAACACGGCGACTTTTCGCAGCCATGGCCTAACAAGTAAAAGGATGACGAGAAAGGCGATGCCAAGCAGCGCAGCCAACACTTTGTTTCCGGCGCCGAAAGGACCGTCAAACGAAACTGCGCCAAACGCCCAGGCCGCGGCGATGAGACCGAGAATCGTCAGAAGCAATCGGCCGATCCAGCAAGCGACGCGCTTCATCCAGATGACACTATGGTACCGCTGATGGCCGGTCAGCGGAAAAGATCGCCGCTGTAGTGATGGCGCTTGGTTTCATGGCCGCCAGCAGGCCGAGGCCGGTTGCGGCTTCAATGATCGCGGTGAAAGTCAGCAGCTTTTTCGTCAAGGTGTCCGGCGGCGGTTCATTTCTTCTCGGGCGGGAAGATCGCCTTTCAGTCATCCTTCAGTATATGAGTTAGCTTCATAGTTAGTTTAGGTCGTCTAATCGGCAATGAATTCGCTTTGCTTAGTTGGACAGGGCCGTCTTCACCGCAGACTCGTACGTAGCCGCATCGGCCTGTGCCTTTACCGCGGCTCCGATGGGCTTCACATCCACGGTGACGTTGAGGATCTTGCCCGTGAAAGAGTTATCGCGTTCCTTGTAGTCTGTCGTGACTGGCGTGGCATCATCCATGCCCACCCCGGCCGTCTCGTCCGCCGAAAAGATCGCGTACTCCGTGTGTTCGATCCGGCCGCTGGCGACTTTCTCGCCGTTGACCAGCAGGGTGGCGGTGCCGCCTTTGCCGATTCCCCCGCCGTCATAGTCGAAGTTCATGCGGATGGTAGCCTTGCCCGCTGCCAACGCTTGCGGGGCTGCAACTTTGAATTCCTGCAGTCCCAGGAAGTTGTAGCAATAGGTTGGCTTGCCATCCTTGAGATAAAGGCTCCAGCCGCCGAACCGCCCTCCTTGGGCTACGATCACTCCATTCGCGCCTCCCGAGGGAATCTCCACGTTCGTCGTAGCCGAGAAGGAACGGTTCTTGATATTAATGAACACGCTTTCGCTCATTCCCAACATTCCGGTCGAGAGCGTGAGCGATGTGCGGTCTCCCATCACGTCAGGCCGACCCACTTCTGTTGGGATCATTCGTGCCTGAAAGCGGTCATCCAAGGGCAGCACCCGGTTCGCGATCGCCTCCTTTATGAAGACGTCCTGCAGTTCCTTGAGCTTAGCCGGATTGGCCGCAGCCAGATCATTCGCCAGGCTGAAGTCCGCGGTGGTATCATAGAGTTCCCACTTATCTTCCTGTAGCTTCCGTCGGGCGTCCTTCTCCCACGGCGCCCGGTGAATGGTGCCGGCAAACCAGCCGTCGTGGTAGATGCCGCGATTGGCCAAGATCTCGAAATATTGGGTCCGGTGCGTGCTCTTGGCGTCCGGTTGGTCGAAAGTGTAGATCATACTCACGCCTTCAATGGGTGACTGGACAGTGCCGTTGACGCTCTTGGGCTCGGGCAGGTTCGCGGCTTCGAGCACGGTTGGCGCCACGTCAATGACATGGTGCCATTGCGAGCGCACCTTGCCGTCGGCTTTGATGCGCTTGGGCCACGAGACAATCATGCCATTGCGAGTGCCGCCGTAATTGGAAGGAACCTGCTTCGTCCAGGTAAAAGGCGTATCGCCGGCGACGGCCCAGCCGGCGGCCATGTGCGGATAGGTATTTGTGCTGCCCCATTCGTCGTAGTGCTTGAGCATCTCCGGCACGGTCTCCGCGACGCCATTGAAATACGTCATCTCATTATACAGGCCCAACATACCGCCCTCGGCGCTCGTGCCGTTGTCGCCGAGGATGTAGAAGATCAGCGTGTTCTC
>Ga0157375_10006223_pt1 | contig 10395 bp, 8 predicted proteins | sample M35metaG_FD_115311 | JGI IMG/M metagenome (GOLD analysis project Ga0157375, IMG submission 115311) | Miscanthus rhizosphere microbial communities from Kellogg Biological Station, Michigan, USA - M3-5 metaG | ecosystem: Host-associated > Plants > Roots > Rhizosphere > Soil | place: USA: Michigan... | reverse complement strand
ATTCTGGGTATCGCGGGAGGCGCGGCGGCAGCAGGCGCCATCGTCGCCACGCACTCGGGCGGCAGCAGCAGTCCTTCTCCGTCAACCATTACGCTCACGCCCGGAACCCCTAGCGTCGGAGGCCCGTAAAATGCGACCAAATATTCTCGCGGCTTGCGTCTTGGGCGCGGCCAGCGTTACATTCGCGCAGGTGGCAGCGCCCCAGTTGGGCTGGATTCCCGACGGCCCTCGCGTGCGCCCGGTGTACGGAATCCCGGCAGCCGCCGCCGTCGGAGCTCCGATTCCGGTGGATCAAGACTTCTCGCAAATCGCGGCATCGCAGGCACGGAATTACGTCCTGGTTTCCGCTGCGGATACCGGAATCGTGTCGGTTTATACACTGGAACATGGACTGGCCCCGCTGGATGGCGCAGGTAACGCTCCGGACTCCGTAGTATTGAGCCCGCGCGGATCCTCCGCCGCGCTGTGGTACGCCTCTATCCATCAAATACAAGTGGTCACCGGATTACCGGATGCCCCCGCGATCCGGCGATTGGACGTGTCACTCGTGGGACCCGCACCGTCCGAGCTGGCGGTCAGCGATGACGGAACATGGCTGGCAACCGCGGGGCCCAGAAGCGTGTATGCCTTCGGTCCCAGTGGCGAGGCGAACCGCCTGCCCGTCGAGAGCGCGGCAGCCATCGCGTTTTTTCCGGGGGCCCACGACTTGGCCCTAGCCAGTTCGGCAGGCGTACAAATGCTGACCGGCATCGGCGGCTTCGTGGTGGTATCCAATCTTCTGGCGTCGGCCGATTCCTCGCTGCAACCCGTGGCCCTCGTCGTGACCTCTGACGGCAAGACCCTATTGCTCGCGGATCACAGCGGTTTGGTGACCGCCATCGATGTCGGTTCGGGAACCGCCACGGCATCCGACTGTGCTTGCCAACCCGTGGGCTTGTTGGGCATGGCGCCCTCGGCGTTTCGACTCACGGGCCTCGATGCAGGATCCTTTAAGCTGTTCGATGCCGCCAGCGGCCAAATTCTGTTCGTACCGCTCGCGTTGACGGAAACCGAAGGAGCCGGACAATGAGCCGACTCGTAAAGATTGGGTTTGTAGTCGCCGCGGCGGCACTGACGGTCGCGGCACAGAATAGCATCACTATCACGACGAGTACCCTGCCGCCCGCAATCATCGGCCAACCGTATCCGACGGTTATTCTGCAGACTTCGGGTGATCCGGGTCCGATGAGTTGGACCATAGATGGGCCACCGAACTTTACGGTGAGCTCCGCATCTGCGACAACGGGAGCGTTTTGTTACAAGTCATGCTCGGGAGCTATCGTCCAAGAAACGCCTGGGTCGCTTACGGTCCCCATAGGGGTCAGCTCTCAGACGGGTTCCGGCTTTCGGAGTTACACTCTGCTCGTGGTCAATCCGCTCCAGATCCTAACCACATCCCTCCCCAACGCGAACGCGAACCTGGCGTATCCTGTCAGCCTGCAAGGTTCCGGCGGCACCGGCAGTTATGTTTGGTCCATCGTGAGCGGCGTCCTGCCTCCTGGCATCAGTCTGGATCCGTTTAAGGGCGCACTGTCGGGTACCGCGCCCGGCGTAAATGCCGTCTATCCGTTCACCATTCAGCTCCTGGACCAGGGGACGCAGCAAACGGCGACGCAAGCCCTCAGCATCACCGTCGTAAACGGCATCTCCATTCTCACTACCTCGCTTCCGAACGCGACGGTGAACCAACCGTATTCCTTCCAGCTGCAGGGTACGGGGCAGAACTTAGTCTGGTCTGTCCCCCAGGGCTCGGTGTTTCCACCAGGATTCAGCTTGACGCAGGGGGGTGTCATCAGCGGCGTCGGGACGGCTACCGGTGTCTTCAACCTTCCGGTCCAATTGGCGAACGCGCAGGCCCCGGCTGCCACTGCGTCCCGGCTCTTCACCTTCCAGGTCACCCTGGGGCCGCTGGGCATCAACGAGCTCACGCTGCCGTCCGCGACTCAGAACGTCCCGTATTCGACCTCCCTTACTCCCGCCGGCGGGATTCCGCCCTACAAATGGAGTCTCGGCGTCTCTAATCTGCAAGGCCTGAGCATCGACTCCAGTAGCGGAATCATCACAGGAACACTCACCACATCCGGATCGTTTCCGGTACTGGTTACGCTGAGCGATTCCACGGGAGCGGCCTTTACAAAAAACTACACGCTCAACGTGGGCAATTCCGTCACCATCACCACGACGTCGCTTCCGAGCGGCCCACCCAATGTGGCTTATTCCGCTACGCTCACGGCGGCTGGCGGTTCGGTTCCCTATAAATGGAGCGTGCTCACCGGAAGCCTGCCCACCGGTCTGACCTTGAACACAACCAGTGGGCAGATCAGTGGAACGCCCACGGCACAAGGAGCGTTCCAGTTTACGGCCCAGGTAAGCGATTTCCTGGGCGGCATCGCGACCAAGGTCTTCACCATCACGATTGGTACCGTTCAGCCGCTGACCATCACCACGACATCGCTGCCCGGTGCTTCGCTGACTCAGTCCTATTCGCAGACCCTCACGGCAACGGGAGGAACACAACCAGTAACAAAGTGGACGATCACCAGCGGGAGTCTGCCTGCAGGGCTGACATTGAATCAGTCGACCGGCGCGATCACCGGCACGCCCACAGTTTTGGGACCAGCCTCCTTCACGGTTCAGGCGCTCGATTCCGCCGGGGGCAGCGCGAGCAAGAACTTTACCCTGTCGGTGGCTTCGTTACCTCTCTCGATCCGAGCGACCGACTTCCTCACTTCGATTGGCGCGGCCGTATCTCAGACCGTTTCGGCCAGTGGGGGGGCCCAACCGTACACTTTCTCGGTTACCTCCACAGCAGGCATGCCGCCCGGATTACTCTTGAATTCGTCCACCGGGGCGATTAGCGGAACACCGACTACGGCCGGGACATTTCCGGTAACGTTCCTGGCAACGGATGCCGACGGACGAACTTCTAGTGCCACGATCAACATCATCGTCAACGCCGTGCCACTCACCATCGTGGTACCGGGCAGCACCGGTTCTGGCCAACAGCCCGGCATCACAGTATCTGTTCCGGTCGCGGCCGGAGGCGATATCAACGGCACGCTGGCTCTCGGGTTCGCGTCTTCCGTCGGCGGCGACGACAAACTGGTGGCATTCCAGAATGGGTCGCGTTCGATTACGTTCACCATTCCGAAAGGCAGCACCACGGCACCCAACGTCACCGTGATCACAGGCACAGTGGCCGGCACCATTACGCTGACCGCGAGTGTACCCGGCAGTCCGGACGTCATCAAGACCATCGTCATCGCCCCCGCGGTCCCGGTGATCTCTCAGGTCGTGCTCCAGCAAGTAACCGGCGGCGTGAACGTGGTGGTGACCGGCTATTCCAACACACGCGAAGTATCGAGCGGCAGCTTCACATTCACCGTATCGAGCGGGAACACGCTCTCTCAGGCCACCATCCCCGTTACCCTGTCGTCCGCCTACGCTACGTGGTTCAACAACACTTCATCGAATGCGACCGGCGGTGAGTTCAAGCTGACCGTTCCCTTCAGCGTGACTCAGGGAAGCGCTACGGCGGTTACGAAAGTGAGCGTGACGTTGACCAACGGGCAAGGCGCGTCGGGAGCCGTCAGTTCGCAATAGACATGAGGTCTCCCGCTCCAGTTGTATCGGGCCGGTGGCTGGTGATCGTCATCGCGGTGGTGATCGTCATCGCGGTCGCCGCCGGGTGCATTTGGATGTACCGCGATTACCTGATCGCCCCGCGACAACCTTAGTTGATTGCGGCGTAAAAGCTCAAACAGTTGTCCCCCTGCCGTAGCACGCGGGTCTGCCTGAGCTCTCCATAAGCCTGCGCGAGCTTTAAACGCACGTCGTGCTGCACGATAGCCAATGCCGGAGGAATATCGCCGAGCTTCGTCAGCGCCGTCTCGTACTCACTGTGAAGGTCGTAGGGAGGGTCCAGGAACACGATATCGGCCGTGATCCTTCCGATGAGGGAGGTTGCTCTTCCCTGCCGCAATTCCGCGCGCCCTTCCAGCCCCAGCGACTTCAGATTGTCGCGCAGCACGCCGACCGCGGCGCGATTTTGCTCGACGAAGATGGCTCGCGTCGCACCGCGACTGAGCGCCTCGATCCCGACCGCGCCCGTTCCGGCATACAGATCGGCGAAGACCACGCCGGCAATGCGCGGCGCCAGCACATTGAACAAGGCTTCTCTTAGACGATCCGGAGTCGGACGTACATCCAGACCCGGCACCGACTTGAGAGCGCGGCTGCGAAATTCTCCTCCAATGACCCGCATTAGCCCACCTGCACGAGCCCATATCGCCGCTGCCAGTGGTCGCGGATGAACTCGATGGCCTTGCGCAGATCGCTTTCGACAGGCGGATGCGCCACAAACGCAGCCGCTTCGTTGCGCGCGATTTCCAGAATATCCGGGTCGCGTATGATATTCCCGATATGCAGCGCCGGGAGTCCGGATTGCTTGGTGCCGAAGAACTCGCCGGGGCCGCGCAGCTTCATGTCCATCTCGGCGATGTAAAATCCATCGCATGATTCTACCAGCGTGCGGATGCGCTCATTCGCCGCCGGACTCATCTTCTCCGTCACCAGGATGCAGTAGCTCTGCTCCGCGCCCCGGCCCACGCGCCCGCGCAGTTGGTGGAGTTGCGCCAGGCCGAAGCGCTCGGCCTGCTCGATCATCATGACTGTCGCATTGGGCACGTCCACGCCGACCTCGATCACCGTGGTCGACACCAGGATCTTGGTCTCGCCGCGCTGGAATCGCTCCATCGCCGATTCTTTTTCGTCCGAGGAAAGCTTGCCGTGCAGCAGGCCCACGGCCACATCCGGGAAGACCACTTTCGAAAGATGTTCGTGCATCTTCTGGGCGGCCTTCATGGCCTGCGTTTCTGACTCCTCGATCACCGGATACACGACGTAAGCTTGCGAACCCTGGTCAATTTGCGTGCGTACGAAACTATAGACCTGTTCGACGCGCGCATCTTCCACGTGCTTGGTGACGATCGGCTTCCTCCCCGGCGGCATTTCGTCGATGACGCTCACATCCAGATCGCCATAAATGGTCAACGCCAGCGTGCGGGGAATGGGTGTCGCCGTCATTACCAGAACATCGGGATGCTGCCCGCCTTTTTCGAGCAGCTTCTGGCGCTGCTCCACGCCAAAGCGATGCTGCTCGTCGACTACCGCCAGTCCCAGCTTGGCGAATTCAACATCGGCTTCAAGGAGGGCATGTGTTCCAATCACGACCTTGGCCAAGCCCGCGGCCGCCAGCTTCTTGAGCTGGGTCTTCTCGCGCGCCGTACTCGAACCGGTCAGCAGAATCGTGGTGTATCCCAGCTTTTGAAACAGCTTCTTGAAATAGAAGTAGTGCTGCGCCGCCAGGATTTCCGTGGGCGCCAGCACCGCCACCTGATAGCCATTCTCGATGGCGATAATCGCGGCTTCGGCCGCCACCAGCGTCTTCCCGCTGCCGACGTCGCCTTGCAACAGCCGGTACATCGGATGCGGCGCGGCCATATCCTTCGCGATCTCCCCCAGCACGCGCTTCTGTGCGCCCGTCGGCTTGAACGGAAGCATCTGCTTGATGCGTTCCCGCACGCGCTCCGTCAATTGAAAGCCGATCCCCGGATCCAGGCGGGCGCGGGCGCGCTTCAGCTCCAGTCCGCATTCGAGCCAAAAGAATTCCTCGAAGATCAACCGGTACTGCGCCGGAGAACGGAACGAGTTCAACAGCCGAAGGTCCGAATCCGCCGGTGGAAAGTGCAGCCCACGGATGGCGGCCCATCGATCCGGCAGCTTCATCTGTTGCAGAATATGCGGAGGCAACGGATCGCTTTGCGGCGGCAGACTCTCCAGAAGCCGGTGAATCAGTGAACGAAAAACACGTGTGTTAACCTTCCCCGCCGCCTCATAGACTGGGACGACACGACCCGTATGCAAGGACGAATCGCCGTCGTCATCGCCTGAGAGAATCTCAAACTCCGGATGCATCATCGCGATGCCGCGCAAGTACGAATCGTACTCGACCTTGCCAAACAGTGCGACCTTTAGACCGGGCGTCAGGATGTCATTCAGGTATCCGCCGTGGAACCATTTCCCCGCCAGCACTGCGCCAGAGGGATCGGTGAAGGTCGCTTCGAACATGCCCAGGCCGCGCCGCCGGAAGCCCGCCAGACGAGTCGTCCGCACTTCGGCCAGCACCGTGGCCATTTCTCCGGGAGCCAGTGCGCGGATTTGCTTAACGTTGCTGCGATCCTCGTAACGAAAAGGGGCGTAGGTCAGCAGGTCCTCCACGGTCTTCAGGCCCTTAGCTTCGAGCATCGCGGCGCGAGCCGGCCCAACGCCTTTCACGTACATGAGTGGGGTTAAGAGGTCCAACGGAGGATAAATTCAGTGTACAGTCTGGCGGAACCCGGTAGAATAACAATTCATGCCTGAACTGCTCGCGGGGAAGACCGCGCTAATTCTGGGCGTCGCGAACAAGTGGAGTCTCGCGTACGCCATCGCCCAAGCGTTTCGACGCGAAGGCGCAAAGCTGCTGCTGACGTATCAGGGAGAGCGCCAGAAAGAAACCGTCACGGACCTGGGCTCCGAGTTGGGCGCCGCTGCTATTTTCGAGTGCGACGTCACGCGCGAGGAGGATCTGACCAAGCTCGCCGAAACCGTCCGCCAGCACGGGCGGCTGGACGCCTTGGTTCACAGCATCGCCTTCGCCAACCGCGAAGATCTGACCAAGCCGTTCGTCGAAACCTCGCGCGCGGGCTACCTCCTGGCACAGGATGTGTCCGCCTACTCGCTAGTCTCCACCGCGCGCACCGTCGCGCCGCTAATGACCGAAGGCGGTTCGGTGATCACGCTATCCTACCTAGGCGCGACCCGCGTGCTGGCCAACTACAACGTGATGGGCGTTGCCAAAGCTGCGCTCGAAGCCTGTGTGCGCTATCTTTCGAGCGACCTAGGTCCGTCGAATATCCGCGTCAACGCGATCTCGGCCGGGCCGGTGAAAACCGCTTCCGCACGAGCCGTCGCGGGACTTTCGAAGATGCTCGAAGCGATGCCTACGCGGGCACCGTTGCGTCGCAACTGTACGCCTGAGGAGGTCGCCGACACTGCAGTATTCCTGGCTAGCGATCTGGGCCGCGGCGTAACCGGCAACGTGTTGTTCGTCGACGCCGGATATCAGGTGATGGGTTTTTGAGACACGCCTTTTAGGATGCCGCGGCAGTCGACTGCTCGCGATAATACATCATCAGGTCGGTGACCGGCGGCGCAATCCCCAACTGCCGTATCATGCCCACCGCCTGCCCGCGATGCAGGGTCGCGTGATTGACCACATGCAGAATCACTTCGGATACGACACTCTCAAACGCGTTTTTCCCGTCGAGTGACGTATAGGACACCACACGCGCCAGATCGGCATCGGAGGCCCCTTCCGCCCAGGCTTCCCACTTGCGCTGGACATCCGCCCAGTCCCGCTCGAGCTTAGGCAGATCCGCCTCTTTGATCAGCGGCTCCTGCGGATCCACCACACGCGCATACCAGATGCGGTCCGCGAAATGAGCATGGCACAGCGTTCCCAGAATGCTCTGGTGCGACACGCCAACGTTGCGTGTCAGGTCCTCAGGGTTGAGATTTCGAGCGGCGTCCAGCAGCTTTCTGGACGCCCACCCGGAGTATCGAAGATGCCTTAAGGCTTCGGCAGCAGTCATACTCGTATTTTCATATATACGGGCCTTATGCCGGAACTTCCCGACATCACCGTCTACATCGACGCACTGGACCAGCGGATCTTGGGGCACACACTCGTGCAAGCTCAAATCGCCAGCGTCTTTCTTGTGCGCACGATCGAACCGCCGGTGAGCGACTGCCTGGGGCACAAGGTCTCATCGATCCGGCGTGTCGGCAAACGCATTGCGATTGGATTCGATAACGATGTGTGGCTGGTGCTGCACCTAATGATCGCCGGGCGCTTGCACTGGAGTGAGCGCGTGAAGAAAGCGGACGGACGTCGTACCCTGGCAGCTTTCGTATTCGACAACGGGTGCCTCACCCTGACCGAGGCTGGGTCGCAAAAGCGCGCGTCCTTGCACATGGCCGCGGGCGAGGCGGGACTGGCCGCGCTCGATCCTGGTGGCATGGATGTGATGACGGCATCGGTCGATCAATTCGCGCGCGGCCTGACCGTCGGCAACCACACGCTGAAACGCGCCCTGACCGATCCGCGTGTCTTCAGCGGCATCGGCAATGCGTATTCGGACGAGATTCTGCATCGCGCCCGGCTATCGCCCATGACGCTGACATCGCGATTGACGGCCGACGAAATCGCGACGCTTCATGCTGCCACACAAGGGGTATTACAGGAATGGATCGAACGTCTTCGCAGCGAGGCCGCCGGCGGATTTCCGGAGAAAGTGACGGCATTTCGCCCAGAGATGGCCGCGCATGGCCGCTACGGACTCCCCTGCCCGCGCTGCGGCGCCAAGATCCAGCGTATCCGCTACGCGTCGAATGAGACCAACTATTGCGCCGTCTGCCAGACCGGGGGACACCTTCTAGCCGATCGAGCTCTGAGCCGCCTGCTCGGGAAGGATTGGCCGCGCACCCTCGAAGAGCTGGAAGAACTTCATTTGCGCGCTCGATAGACGCTGACGGTCGCGCGGGTTGTTCCGGTAACGGTGATCATCGTACCTCGAGGAAGCCGCACTGGCTCCTTGAGGATGTAGGGTGTCGGCCAGTCGAGTGGAATGTCCTTGGCGAAGAGTAATACTTCTGTTCCGCCGTCGGGCTTGCGCGCGGATACTTCAATCGATTTCACGCCAGCTTGAATTTCCGGCCGCAAAGCGACGACAAACGTATCCGCATCCAGACGAGTCTTCTTTTCGAGAACCACATCGGAGACCAAATCCGTCGGCTGATCGGCGAAAAATAAGCCCAACGTCCCGCGCTCAGCGACGCGTTCCTTCACCCCGCGATAGTGGATCTCGGCGACAACATGCGAACCCGCTGGCAGCCGGTACGCCGTGCCCTTCGGGAGGCTCAAGAATCCGTACCAAGGAGTCCAGCTACCGATCCACTGACCCGTTTCCTGAACCGTGAAAAACGCCGCACGGACCACGCGACGATCGCTAGGCATAAATTCCAGCGCGCGTAGGCGGCGCTCCGAAGTAAGTCCGAGATCGATCACCGTGCGTTTCACAACGTCGGCCTGTCGCTCGATGGTGTTCGCGGGCAGCTGCCGCTTCAACTGCGGCTCACCCAACTGCCACGTCCCAAAATCCGTATGCGCCTGAACGTCTTTGGGCCGTGCCGCGCCGGGAGTGGCCGTATTCGTGAAAACGGTTCCGGCGTTGCGAGGTCCCAGACCCTCCACCCACGAAATGATGAACTGCGTCTCGCGCAGCGTAAGGCTATTTTCGTTGGCGAATTGGCCGTATCCGGAAACCGCAGCCCACGGCGGCATGTGACGAGCGATCACATCCGCGCGGATCGGTCGCTTCTGGAGCCAAGTCTGCTCATAAGTCATCAGCGGAAACGACGGACCATTCTCGGTGTGGCACATCACGCAATGCTTATCGAGGATGCGCACGATTTCGCGATCGAACAGCACCGTCGTCGTGAGCGTCTCGTGAGAAAGTCCCACGGCCGCGAAAGCGATCAAAATGGCGACCAATCTTCTCACGGTTCCACCACCTTGAACGTGAATGCAAACGTGTGGACCTTGTCATTCCGGCGGAACTGCGTCCACGCGCGATAATTGCCGGGCTTCGGCATCAGACCTTCGAACGTCACATCGGGACCGCCCCGCAGCTTCTCGAGGTCGGCTCCCGGCGGAATCAGGAAAACCGGAGGACCGCCATCGTCGTCCGGCATCGCCAGGATATCCAGCGGATGGGAATGCACGTAATCCACCATGTCTTCGCTCATGATCAGCGTGTGGCCGAACGCGCCGAGGTACGTCTGCAGATCAGTAATCGGACGGCCGGTGGCGGTATCAGTCAGGTGGTAGTTGAGATGGCAGTATAGGCCGACGATGCAAGTCTGCGGATCGTAGACGACGGTCGCCGTGATATCGTCGACGGCTTTCGAGAGCTTCGTATCGGGAACCAGGTGAGCGCTGCCGGATTCCAGATCGCCCGAATAACCCGCGGTAACCAGCGGCCGCGCGATAAATTGCGGCGCTCCGCCGCTGGGCATGAAATCGGACAGGATCTTGTAATAGCCGGGCTTGGGAAGCGTCACGTCGATGGTCCAGGTGCCGTCGGGCCCCTCTTCCGGATGGATGTGCTGAAAATACTCCATGTCCTGGCTGATCACGAATAGGTGATATTGCTTCTCGTGGACCACCTCGAACTTCTTGACCTGTTCGCCGGT
>Ga0157375_10006220_pt1 | contig 10397 bp, 9 predicted proteins | sample M35metaG_FD_115311 | JGI IMG/M metagenome (GOLD analysis project Ga0157375, IMG submission 115311) | Miscanthus rhizosphere microbial communities from Kellogg Biological Station, Michigan, USA - M3-5 metaG | ecosystem: Host-associated > Plants > Roots > Rhizosphere > Soil | place: USA: Michigan... | reverse complement strand
GTGTGTGGCGATGAGGTGATGTGCGTGCGCGATGAGCAGCATGCCCAGTGGCAGATCCGTGATGTGGCACCGCGCCGCAGCGCGCTGTATCGGAGCAATGCCCGCGGTCGTGCCGAGCTGGTGGCCGCAAACCTGACCATGCTGGTCATTGTCGTGGCACCGCGCCCGCGGCCGGATCTGTTTCTTGTCGATCGCTATCTGGCGGCGGCCGATAGCGCCGGCCTCAGAACGGTGCTATTGGCCAACAAGTGCGACCAGCCGTCCAGCACAGAGTTGCAGCAGGAACTCGAGCACTTGACGGCGATCGGCTGCGAGGCGCTCAGCTGCAGCGCTCAATCGGGCGCCGGAATTTCCGCCCTCGCCGCAAAATTGCAGGGTGAGACGGTGATGCTCGTGGGCCAGTCGGGCGTCGGCAAGTCCTCGCTGCTGCGCGAGCTGATACCCGGAACGGCCGCAACGGTTGGTGAGCTGCTCAAGGGCGATGAGGGCCGTCACACCACGAGTGCGGCCCAGCTCTATGCCCTGCCTGCCGGCGGCTCGCTGATCGATTCACCAGGCGTGCGTGACTTCGCGCCCGCGGCGGACATGCTCAATGCCCGCACGCTGGGCTTTGCCGAACTCGCCCGGTACGCCGACGGTTGCCGGTTCGCCGATTGCGCGCACCTCAAGGAGCCTGAATGCGCGGTGCGCGATGCCGTCACCACCGGCGCGATCAGCGCGCGGCGCTACGAAAGCTACCGACGCCTGCGGCGCCTGCGCCAGCGTCTGCTGGATCGTGTGCCCTACCCTCGTTCTTGAGATTTACCAGTGGGCGCCTGAGCACCGCCGGGCTTACAGCGGCTGGCGGCCCGTCATTGCGTGGACCAGCGTACTGCCGTCGATATATTCAAGTTCGCCGCCCATCGGCACGCCGTGGGCAATGCGACTGACCGTAATGCCGCGCTGGCGCACCAGTTGCGCCAAAAAGTGCGCGGTGGCCTCGCCCTCGACCGTGGAGTTGGTGGCCAATATGACCTCGCGTACCTGCCCGGCCGCCAGCAGCGCCGTGAACTGCGCGCCACCGAGCTGCTCCGGACCGATCCCATCGAGCGGTGAAAGGTGTCCCATGAGCACAAAGTATCGACCGCGATAGCCACCTGACTGTTCGATCGCCACCACGTCGGCAGGAGATTCAACCACGCACAGCAGGCCCGGATCGCGCTGAGCATTCGCGCAGATGTCGCAGAGCTCATCTTCAGTGAGCATGCGGCATTGTCGGCAGCGATTGACCCGCTCGAGCGCGCGCTCCAGGGCGCCGCTGAGCGCCTGTGCCGCTGGGCGAGCGTCCTGCAGCAGGTGGAAGGCCATGCGTTGCGCGCTCTTCGGCCCCACGCCCGGCAGCGCACGCAGCGCCTCGATGAGCGCCGCCAGTGCCGGCGAATGTTGCATCAGAAGGGCAACTTCATGCCGGGTGGTAGCTTCAGGCCACCCATAAGGCCGGACATCTTCGCCTGGCTCGCTGCCTCGAGCTTGTGCACGGCATCGTTGAAGGCCGCCGCCAGCAGATCCTCGAGCATCTCGCGGTCATCGCCAAACACCGCCGGTTCGATCTGCACCCGTCGGGCCTCGTGGCGCCCATTGATGGTGATCTTCACCATGCCCCCGCCGGCCTCTCCGATAACTTCCAGCGCGGCAATCTCGGCCTGGGCCTTTTGCATATTGGCCTGCAGCGCCTGCGCCTGCTTCATCATGTTGCCCATATTGGCCACAGCAGCCTCCTTAAGTTTTCCGCGTACTTGAGCTTCAGGCCGGCTTGCGCGGCCGCACCGAATCCGGATTGATGGTGGCGCCAAAGTGCTGCTGCAAGGCCTGCACCGTGGGTTCCGCAGCCAGCGCGGCACGTGCCGTGCCGAGCGCTTCCTGATTGGCGCGCTCGCCGGCCTGTGCCGGAGTTTCGGCGGCGATGGTTCCGGCCGCGATCTCCAGGTGCAGGGTCTCGCCAAAATAGCGGCTGAGAGCCTGCGCAAGTTTCTCTTCGCGTCCGCGCGTACGGGCACTGGCGTTGCGCGCATCAAGAACCAGTCGCAGCAGGCCGGGCGTGTGGGACACCATGGCGCAGTTTTGCGCCAGCATGCGAGTGGGGCCATCCAGATCGAGTGCCGCGACCACATTGCCCCACTCGGTGCTCGCCATCGGCGCCGCCGCGCCGCCGCTGCTGGCAACCGCAGTAACCACCGCCTCCGGCGCCGGACGCGCACCGACGTTGCCTGTCGGGCTCAATGCCTCCGGCCTGAAAGCCAGCATGCGGATCAGAGTCATGCGAAAGCCAGAGCGCGGATCCGGTGCCAGGGCCAAATCTCGCCGGCCGAGGATCGCCGTCTGGTAGTACAACTGCACGTCCTCCGGACTGATTGCGGCGGCCAGTTCCTGCAGTAGCGAGGACGCGAAGTAATCATCCCCAGCATAGTCGGGTAGCAGCTGCTGCAGAGCCACGCGCTCGAGGAGGGCCGCCATCTGATCCAGCAGCTGACCAAAGTCCGGGGAAAACTCTTCGAGCTCCCGCGCCGCGTCCAGCAGCGCGCCAGCATCAGCGCGCGCCAGCGCCCTAGTCATGCGCTCGACATGATCGCGGGTAACGGTGCCCAGCATTGCACGCGCCTCGGCCTCCTTGGCGCTGCCATTGCCGAAGGCCAACAGCTGATCAAGCAGCGACAGCGCATCGCGCATGCTGCCGTCGGCGGCCTGCGCCAGCAGCTGCAAGGCGGCAGGCTCGTAGGCGAGTTGTTCGGCGTCCAGTATTTCCGCAAGGCGGGCAGCGATCAGCGACACGCTCAGGCGCTTGAGGTTGAACTGCAGGCAGCGCGACAGCACGGTCACCGGCAACTTCTGCGGATCCGTGGTGGCGAACAAGAATTTCACGTGTGGCGGCGGCTCTTCCAAGGTCTTGAGCAGCGCATTAAAGGAATTGGCGCTCAGCATGTGCACCTCGTCGATCAGGTACACCTTGAACCGGCTGCGGGTAGGCGCGTACTGGACGTTGTCGAGCAGCTCGCGGGTATCATCGACCTTGGTGCGGGAAGCGGCGTCAACCTCGATTAGGTCCACGCTGCGCCCTGCTTCAATTTCGCGGCAGCTGCTGCACTCCAGGCAGGGCTCGGCGCTCACGCCGCGCTCGCAGTTGAGGCACTTCGCCAGAATCCGTGCCACCGTGGTCTTGCCCACACCGCGCGTGCCCGCAAATAAAAACGCGTGGTGCACGCGCCCGCTGCCGAGCGCGTTGCTCAGCGATCGCAGCACGTGCTCCTGGCCGACCATCTCGGAGAAGCGACGCGGCCGCCATTTGCGCGCTAGCGCGGTATAGGCCATGGATCCTCTAAAGCTCAGACTAAGTTGCTACACCAGGGAGGCAGCCCGCGCCGGCCGGTCTTCGGCGCACTACGTGGCCGTTACCGCTGCTCCCTTCCGGGCCTGACGGGGTTGGCGGCTCGTTGTCGCGAAGGAACCGGCGCGGACCACCATAGTCTGGTGGCGGAGAGGGTGGGATTCGAACCCACGAACACCCGTGAAGATGTTACTGGAATTCCAGTCCAGCGCCTTCGACCGCTCGGCCACCTCTCCTATCAATAGGTTACAGTGTATTTCGAAAGTAATTCCTAAGACGCACAAGTGCCCATTGTAGCAAGGCCTCGCACCCGGGCTTGCGCGGGTCAGGGTGCAAATGCAACGCCGTGACGCCCGCTCGAACACTCGCTAGTGTGGCAGCGGTGCGCAAGTGCTCTGCGAATCGGTCAGAAGCGGTACCCGACCTGCAGCGGCAAGAACTGAATCGAGTTATGGCCCTGCACGCTGGTGTAGCCGGTTTCGAAGAACCACGCCGAACGCCCGCTTCGCACCGGTATTTCCAGGCCGAGTGCCGCCGTCCAACCCAGCTTGGTTGTGCTCCGGCTTGCGATAACCACGTCGCCTTCGTGCGCAACCGTATAGCAGTAACCCCACCAGTCGCAAACCACGGTGCCCACCAGTGCCGATTCCGTCAGTTTCAAGGACTGCTTGTAAGCACCCAGTCCGAGCGCGGCGTAGCCGAACAGGTTGGAGGTCAGCTGTGTGGTGTACTTCCCTTTGGCCGTCACTGCCCAGACATCGCCGGTGCCGCCATCGATGCTGTACAAGACCTTCTGCTGCCCAAGGCTGATCAGATTATAAGAAGCATTGAAGTCCGAATAACTGACATCCAGCATCCACGAAAACTTGCTCACGGGCCCGGTCTTGTAGCTCACGCCGCCCCCAAGGGTCCAGCCGGTGTTCAGCAGACTCGATGACTTGCCCATCGGAAATGCGGCACCGCCATTGACGTACCAATCCCACTGGCCCTTCTGCTTCGAACTCGGGCCGGTGTAGGCGGCCAGCTGCTTGCCAAAGCTTGGCGGCGAGGACAGGCAGGGTTCACTGTCCAAGCGCGCAACCTCGGGTTCGGTCAGCGTTGGCACCTTGATGGCATTGCGGGTGTCGGGCGCATCGAGCCCAGTTGGCACACGGAGCGGTGGCATGTTTTTCACATCGCTGCTGATGGCCGGCTCCGGGCAGTGCGGCTTCTTGGTCTTGCTGTGGTGAAATGAGGCGCAGCCACCCGCCGCTATCAGCCACAGCGCGCCCAGGGCGGCGCCCAGCCTCTGCACGATTGGATGTTTCATGCGCTGCGCGCCCGAGACTGCGCGAGGACTGGCTCCGCGGCGTGCAGCGCGCTGCGCACCCGCGTCTGCGCGGCTGCACTTAGCCAAGTCAGCGGCAAGCGAATTCCCGGGTTGATCAACTTCATTTCAGCCAGCGCCCATTTGACAGGAATAGGATTCGGTTCTACAGACAAATCACGATGCAAAGACATCAATGGCGCATCAAGAGCCAGGGCCACATCCCTGTCGCCTCTGCCAGCCGCCGCCATCACTGCAGCCACCTCGGCCGGACGCACGTTGGCGGTCACTGAAATCACTCCATGCGCACCGTTCAGGACCGACTCGCAGGCCGTGGCATCATCCCCAGACAGCACCGAGAACTGGGCCGGCAGCACCGCTAGCAACGCGCGGATGCGATCCAAATCGCCGACCGCCTCTTTGATGCCAATAATCGCCCGAAGTTCGGCAAGACGCGCCACGGTGCCGGGCAGAAGATCCACCGCCGTGCGGCTGGGCACGTTATACAGCAACACCGGCGCCCGAGCCGCATCGGCCACGGCCGCAAAGTGCCGAAACAAGCCCTCCTGGGTGGGGCGGTTGTACGCCGGCGTGACCACCAGCAGGGCATCGACCTTGGAATCCGCCAGTGATTGCACCCGGCGCGCGACCGCCGCCGTGCTGCTGCCGCCCACTCCTGCAATCACCGCCATGCGCCCGGCGCAGCGCCTGCGCGCCTGCGCCAGCAGCCAGTCGTGTTCTGCATCCGTCAGACTCACCGATTCCCCGGTGCTGCCGCCGACCACAACGGCGGCAGTGCCGCTGCGCAGATGCCGGTCCAGCAGCCGGTCCCAGGCCTCGAGGTCGAGCGCGCCGTCCTCAAGCATCGGCGTGACAAGTGCGACCAGACTGCCTGAAAACATGAAATCCCGCGGCGTGCTCGGCCGCGGCACGATTACCGCGGCGGGGGCGCGATGTTACGCATCCAGCGTGACCTGAAGCAAGCCCCGGAAACCGGTACACTCGGCGCCGTGAGTGACCAAATCGCGCCAGGAAAGCAGCATCTCGCCGTGTCGGCCATCGGCAGCGATCGGACCGGCATGGTGCACGATTTCACGCGTGTGATCACCGATTGCGGTGGAAATATCGCCGAGAGCCGCATGGCTGCTCTGGGCGGCGAATTTGCCATGCTTTTGCTGGTCACCGGCAACTGGCACACCCTGGCGCGGATCGAGTCGGAACTCGGCCGGCTGGCGGAGGCCGGCACCTTGAGCGTGCACTTGCGGCGCACGGAAGCGCGCGCCAGCCGCAAGGAAATGGTGCCCTACTCCATCGACATCGTCAGCATCGACCAGACCGGTATCGTGGCCGGCTTGTCCGGCTTTTTTGCCAGCCGAAATATTGACATCTGCGAGGTAGCCACCCGCGGATATGCGGCGGCCCACACCGGCGCGCCGATGTTCGCGGTGCAGATGACCATCAATGTTCCGGCGCGTCACCACGTGTCGCAGCTGCGCGAGGAGTTCATGGACTATTGCGACACTATGAACCTCGATGCGATTCTCGAGCCCGTCAAGTCATGAGCGCCCCCGCACTCGGCAAGGCGGCGCCTGATTTTTCGCTGCCCTCGACCGCCGGCAAAGACTTCCGGTTGCGCGCCGCGCGCGGCAAACCCCTGGTACTGTATTTCTATCCGCGCGACAACACACCAGGCTGCACCCTCGAGGCGCAGGATTTTCAGCGCCTGCTGCCTTCCTTTCGCCGCGCAGGCGTGCGCGTGTGCGGTATTTCGCGCGACAGCATGGCAGCGCACGAAAAGTTCTGCCGGCAGTACGAGCTGGGCTTTGAATTATTGGTCGACGAAGACGGAGCGGCCTGCAAGCTCTTCGATGTGATCCACGAAAAGAACATGTACGGCCGCAAGGTGTTGGGCATCGTGCGCAGCACCTTCCTGCTCGATGCCGCCGGGAAGCTGCAGCGCGAGTGGCGCAAGGTCAAAGTCAGCGGACATGCGGCCGAGGTGCTGGAGGCGGCCAAGCTGCTGTGAAGACTCGCGCCAAGCGGCTGTTCGTCCTTGACACCAACGTGCTGATGCACGATCCCACCGCGATCTTTCGGTTCGCGGAACACGATGTGTATCTGCCGATGGTGGTTCTCGAGGAACTCGACGCCAACAAGAAAGGCATGTCCGAGGCCTCGCGCAACACCCGCCAGGCGAGCCGCTTTCTGGACGACATGATCCGTGGCGTCACCAAGGAACAAATCGACGCCGGGCTGCCCATTCCCGGCGCACGCACCGACAATCACGGCAAAACTCCGGCGGTCGGCCGACTTTTCTTTCAGACGCGCGATCTGGGCAGCGGCCTGCCGGATCACTTACCGGGACTGGGCGTCGACAACCTGATCCTTGGGCAGACGTTGGCGCTGCAGAAGCAGCTGGCTCCGACCCGGGTTGTGCTGGTTTCCAAAGACATCAATCTGCGCATCAAGGCGGCCGTGGTCGGCGTGCACGCCGAGGATTACTACAGCGACAAGACCATCGAGGATGCCGATGTCCTGTACACCGGGACCACGCGACTGCCGGCCGATTTCTGGGAGCAGCATGGTCGGGACATGCGTTCCTGGAAAGCCGGCGAGCGTACCTGCTATGAGTTGAGCGGACCGGCGGTGGCCGATTGGCACGTCAATGAGTTTGTGTATGAAGACAGTTCGGTCGGCATCGAAGCCATGGTGCGCAAATTGCAGCAGGGTACGGCTACGCTCGAGCTGGTGCGCGATTTCCGCTCCGACCGCCACAGTGTTTGGGGCATAACTGCACGCAATCGCGAACAGAACTTTGCCCTCAACCTGCTGCTCGATCCCGAAATTGACTGCGTCACGATCCTCGGCCCGGCCGGCACCGGCAAGACCCTGCTGGCACTGGCCGCCGGCCTGGTGCAGACCATGGAGCGCAACCGCTACGCCGAGATCATCATGACGCGGGTGACGATCCCACTGGGTGAGGACATAGGCTTTCTGCCGGGCACCGAGGAAGAAAAGATGGAGCCCTGGATGGGGGCCCTGATGGATAACCTCGAAGTGCTGACGCGCAGCGAGGAAGGTGGCAATTGGGGGCGTGCGGCGACCAACGACCTGCTGCGTAACCGGATCAAGCTTCGCGCAATTAACTACATGCGCGGGCGCACGTTCCTGAATCGCTACATCATTCTCGATGAGGCGCAGAACCTAACGCCCAAGCAGATGAAGGCGCTGATCACGCGCGTTGGGCCCGGCAGCAAGCTGGTGGCGCTGGGCAACATCGCGCAGATCGACACGCCCTACCTCACCGAGACGACCTCCGGCCTGACGTACGTAGTCAACCGCTTTCGCGGCTGGACACACTCCGGCCATATCACCCTGGTGCGCGGTGAGCGCTCGCGCCTGGCCGATTTCGCCTCCGAGCAGCTTTAAGGAACCTCGGTTGCGCGCGCCGGTCGAAATCCCGATGTTCAGCGGCCACTTTCCAGCTTCGCGGCTCGTCGGGGCACTTTCCGCCCTGCTAGTCGGTCTCGCCCTGACGCTCGGCGCCTACGCCGCCGAGGACACTCAGTCAGTTGCCAGTCAGCTGCCCGACATGGGATCGCCTGAGAACGCGATACTCAGCAAGACGGACGAGTTCCAGATCGGCCTGATGGCCATGCACCAATTGCGTGCCCAGGGCCTGGTCCTCGAGGATCCCGAGCTGACTGATTACATCCAGAATCTAGGCTCCCGACTGGCCGCCCAGGCACGCGACGACGACCAGAATTTTTCGTATTACATTCTTCGGTCGGACGAGATCAACGCGTTTGCCACCTTCGGTGGCTTTATCTGCATCAATTCCGCCCTGGTGCTCTTGACAAAGAACGAGTCCGAGCTCGCCGCGGTACTGGCCCACGAAACCGCGCACGTGCGCCAGCGTCACATCGCGCGCGGCATTATGGCGCAGAGCAAAATGTCGCTGGCCTCGACCGCGGCCATGCTGGCCGCCGTGCTGATTGGTGCGGTCTCGGGCGCCGGTGGCGCAGCTATGGAAGGTGCGATCGCCATGGGACAGGGCGTGGCCCTGCAGCAGGCCATGAACTTCACGCGCGGCGAGGAATCCGAAGCGGATCGCGTCGGCATTGGCCTGCTCGCGGGTGCCGGCTTCGATGCCAGCGCGATGGCCAGCACCTTCGAGTCCATGTCGCGCCGCCTCGGCGACCCTGAGACCGCAGGGCCCCTCGACATGCTGCGCAACCACCCGGTCACGCGCGATCGCACCGCCGAGGCGCGCGCGCGTGCCGGACAGTACGCGCACAATCCAGTGCACGAATCCATTCTCTATCCGTGGATGCGCGAGCGGCTGCGCGTCCTGGTGGCACCGCCGGACCGAGACATGATGGTGTACTACGCGCAACTGCGCGACCACCGGGCGCTGTCCGATCCTGAACGCTACGGCGAGGCCATCGCGCAGACCCAGGGCGGCCAGGCCGGTGCGGCGGCCGTCACCCTGCGCCAGCTGCTGGACAAGTATCCGCAGATCACGGCGCTCTATACGGCGCTGGGCCAGGCGTTGCAAGCCGACCATCAGTCGACCGCGGCGCTGGCCAACTTTGAGCACGCCATGGCCCTGTTTCCGCGTAACGTGCCCGTGGCGGTGCGCTACGCGGACACTCTTATGCAGACCGGCCATGCCCGCCAGGCGCATCTGATGCTGCTCGATGTCTTCAATAACACGCAACCGACGCCCGAGCAGATCCGGCTGACCGCACTGGCCGCCAGTGCCGCGGGGGACACCGGGGATGCCTCCTACTACATGGCGGAATACCACATCAGCAACGGTGACTTAGCACTCGCTAACCAACAGCTCGAACTGGCGCTCGCCTCGCCCAACCTCACTTCGGTGCAACGCCAGAGGTTCCGCGCCCGCCTCGATGAAATCCGCGAATGGATGCGGGAACAGCGTGAAGTCCATGATGCCGGCCAGTGAAGATGTAGAATAATCCGATGAGGTTTGGCGTCACAATTGCGGCCACGGCCGCGTTTTTTTTGCTAAGCGGCTGCGCGACACTTCCCAACGGCAAGGCCGATCCGCGCGATCCCTTCGAGCGCGCCAACCGCAGCATCTACGGGTTCAACAACGGTCTGGACAAGGCCATTTTCCGGCCGACCGCGCGCGCGTGGAAGGCGGTCATGCCGGTGCCGGTGCGGCGCGGGATCAGCAACTTCGCCAACAACCTCGGCTATCCTGGCACCATCATCAATGACCTGCTGCAGGGCAAGTTCGCACAGGGCGGGCACGATTTCACGCGGCTGGTGATCAACACGGTGTTTGGTTTTGGCTTCTTTGATCCGGCCACCAAAGCCGGGCTCGAGCGTCACGATGAGGATTTCGGCCAGACGCTGGGCAAATGGGGCGTGCCAGCCGGCCCGTACATCATGCTGCCCATCTTCGGCCCTTCAAGCGTGCGGGACGCGCCGGCCCGCCTTGCGGACGATTACACCGATGCGCGCCACTATATCTCCAACCCTTACGTGAACTGGGGCATATGGGGTATAGACAAGATCGAGACGCGCGCGAGCCTGCTGGATCTAGACGCGGCGCTTGATCGGACCTTCGATCCCTATGCGTTCATACGCAATGCGTGGATACAGCGACGGCAGTACTTGGTGCGAGACGGCGAACCCGAATCGGATACTTCCATCGAAGATCCGGGCATCGAGGATCCAGAACCACCGTCCGAGCCACCG
>Ga0157375_10006218_pt1 | contig 10399 bp, 9 predicted proteins | sample M35metaG_FD_115311 | JGI IMG/M metagenome (GOLD analysis project Ga0157375, IMG submission 115311) | Miscanthus rhizosphere microbial communities from Kellogg Biological Station, Michigan, USA - M3-5 metaG | ecosystem: Host-associated > Plants > Roots > Rhizosphere > Soil | place: USA: Michigan... | reverse complement strand
TCAAGTAATCCCGATATTCGCCTTCTGGTCGTTGATCGATGAGCCGACCCATCTGCGCGCGATCGATAAAGCCCGCGCGCAGTGCGACCTCTTCAAGACAGGCTACTTTCAAACCTTGTCGGTGTTCGATTGTCGCAATGTAATTAGCGGCTTCGAGCAGACTGGTCTGTGTCCCGGTATCGAGCCACGCGATTCCTCGACCCAACGGACGGACGTTGAGCGTCTTCTTCTTGAGATAGAGGAGATTCAGATCGGTAATCTCCAATTCTCCGCGAGCGGAGGGCGTGAGGCCTTTGCAAAACTCGACCACATGCTCATCGTAAACATAGAGTCCCGGAACCGCGTAATGGCTCTTTGGCTTCTTCGGTTTCTCCTCGAGACTGATGGCTCGTCCGTCCGGATCGAACTCGACGACGCCGTAACGCTCGGGATCGCGCACTTGATAACCAAAGATGCAGGCGCCGCTCGGTCGCGCGAGCGCATCCCGAAAGAAATCGAGTTTCCCGTAAAAGATATTGTCCCCGAGAATCAGGGTCGCTCCATCGTTCCCGATAAAATCCGCGCCGATGAGAAACGCCTGCGCGATTCCTTTCGGCTCCGGTTGCACGGCGTATTCGAGTCGAATACCGAGCTGCGAGCCGTCGCCCAGAAAATCGCGCAACATCGGAATGTCTTTTGGAGTCGAGATGACGAGGATTTCCCGCAGACCGCCGAGCATGAGCGTGGCGAGCGGATAACAGATCATCGGCTTGTCGTAAACCGGCAGCAATTGCTTGCAGACGATCTTGGTCAGCGGATAAAGCCGGGTCCCGGCGCCGCCGGCGAGGAGGATGGCCTTCTTCTTCATGCTTCGCGAGTCCAGCCGATCAAGCGCTGGGACCATTCCGGCCAGAAACGCCGACCCCCAGACCATTCAATCTTTGCCTTTCTCGTTAGCCAGGGTCCGATATCGTTGACGGACGGCTTGTCGACGGCCTGGTCGAACAGGAACCCGGCCCCCCGCCGCGCCAGCAATTCTCGATCATTGCTCCGGCCGCCATCAAATTGATCGAACGCTTCCGCGATAAATTCTTTCCCAAAGATCGGGTTCTCCTCGATCGCTACGCTGATGGTCACGCCGAGCAGTTTCTTCAACATCAACGCACAGAGCAAGGTGCGAGAACTGGCGGCATGCACGTGGCCGATCCAATGTTGCCGAAACAAGCGCCGCAAAATCAGGGCGATCCGCGCCTGCTCCAGGAAGAGATCGGAAGGCGCGCGATGTTTCTGGTTGGCCCGCATCGCTTCCAATTCCCGCAGCAGCGGCAGGTTTGCCTGCCACTCCGCCTCAATCACCATCGCATCGGGCAGGTATTGAAACCCGATCACGAAATCGAGCGTCTTGGGCGAAAGGGCCGACTCCTCCGGCAGGTGAAAAAGGTACGGCACCAAGGGCACGCGCTCCCGGCGCATGGCGCGCATTTCCGCATCGAGAAATGGCAGATCTTCATCGGGCCAACGGTCGAGCAGATAGGCCACTTGATGGGCATCCGTATCGATCCTCGGTTTCCCTTTCATCGCAGCTGCCGGCTCCGGTTGCGCGGCAAAAAGTTGGTGCAAGGGCTCCACCGTTTTCGTAATGCTGAATTCGTTCGTCATGCGCGCTCGTCCGGCCTCGCCGAACCGGGTGCGCAAATCCGAGTCGCGCACCAAACGGTCGAGCGCACCGGCCAAGGCTTCCCAATCTCCCGGCGGAACGAGCAGTCCGGTCACACCGTCAAGGACGGATTCCGGGATTCCGGCCAACTGCGTGGAGACGACTGGGCGTGCGCAGGCCATCGCTTCCATGATGACAGTGGGAAAAACATCACTCGCTCCGGCCGAGTCCAAGACGGAAGCGAGGGCAAAGATGTCGCAGCTTTGCATCAGGGAAAAAACGTCGGCCTGGGAGCGCGCCCCGCAGAGTTCCACCCGATCGTGCAATCTCAAATCGGCGATCATCGCTTTCAGCTTCCCGCGTAGCGGGCCATCGCCCACGATCTGGCAACGAAAATCGAAATTGCGCCGGTCCAGTTCGGCGCAGGCCTCGAGCAAAATTTCAAAGCCCTTGAAGGGGACGAGGCGGCCGATGCTCAGAATCGTGGTCGGCCCGGGTGGACGCTCGCCCTGCGCCGGGAGCGGCAGATTCGCCAAATCGAGGCCGTTATAGACACGATGAATCTTGTGCGCCGCATCCGGGCAGCGTTCCTGGAGAAGGGTGCGGCTATAGTCGGTCTCCACCGCGACGAATTCCGCCGCGGAGCAAATTTCCCGGAGCAAATCATCCCGCCCGAGATCAGACATGAAGTCCTGGCCGTGCGCGGTGATGCTGAAGGGAATTCCCGAAATTTCCCTCACGAAAAGCGCGGTATGGGCGGCGCGATTGGCGAAGTGGACATGAAAATGGGTGATTTCCTTTTCGGTAAAAAGGTCGGCAAAATAGGTGGCGTTACGGGCGCGCAACTCCGCCTTATACTCCGGTCCGTAAGCGCGATCGTGGCGCTCAATCAAAGCCTGTGGCCAGCGCTCGCGCGCTTTCGTTTTCGCCTCCCACTGCCGCAGGATAGGAGCGGGCGGGGCATAGTAGACAGGCGACAGGAACCGGTCGCAGTGCTCGTGGCGCAGACTCGTCAGCGGGGGATGCACGGATCCGATGAGCAGCTTGTAGCCGCGCCGTTCCAGCTCCAGCATTTCCATATCACAGAAGGTCTGGGAAACGACCGGGTATCTAGAGTAGAGATAGGCGAGTTTCATTAGGTGCGGCCAGAAACCAGAAAAAGAAGCAGGAACGACGCCCGCCGACGGTCCGAGCAGCGCGGAAATCCCCGCCCAAGCCCTTGCCCCGGGACTAGGAAAGGTTCACGTCTTTGCCGGGATCCATCTCGTAGTCTAACGGGAGGTATTCCGAGGTCTTTGGCTTGATCACTTCCTCCACAAATTTGATGTAGATCGGGTCTTCGCGAAAGATCGCCTGCTTGTCCATCGACTCGAAATCGATGGCGATGAAAAAAGGCCATTGTATCCGCGGATCGACCCGTTTCCCGCACTTGATGCTCAGGACCTCATCGATCTTGAGGAGCTGCATGCGCGCATTCATCATCATCTCCTCGGTCTCCTCCGGCGTGACTCCCGGCTTCAGTTTATAGAGTCCGATGTGATGAACCATGAAAGGATAGGTATTAGGCGCAGGCCGATGGTGGCGCAAGCAAGAATCGCCGCGGCCGGGCAGGGCAGACGGGCATGCCTTCTAAATCGGTTGCGAACGAACGCGCGAGGCTATTTTTTCCAATCGAAGGCGCCTTTTCTTAGCGCGTAAACGTAACCGACCATCAGGATCGATACGAAGCTCAACATGCTCCAAAAAATGAGGTGGCCATGCCCGACCGCCTCGCGATAAACCACCGCCCACGGATACATGAAGACGATCTCGAGATCGAAAAGTATGAAGAGCATCGCAACGAGATAGAACTTCACGCTGAAGCGCGGTTGCCCTTCGCCTTGCGCCACCATCCCGCACTCGTAGGCGGAATCTTTCGTGCGCGTGCGCACACCCGATTTCCCGAGCAGCACACTCATGATCAAAGCGCCCACCGCGAAGCCCACCGCGACGAGGGCTTGCAGGAGGACGGGAATGTACTCGCGGATCATGCTTTTCCCCGCTGGGCGATCACTTCCGACCGATCGGGCCGGATCTAGCGAGAGCCAGCCACTGCCGCTGGAATGTGTCCGTTAGGCGGGAGAAGCGCTTTGGCCAGGGCTGAGGGCAGACCTTTGTACTTTTTCCCGGTCTTTTTGACCATTCCCCGGGCGACCAGATTCTGCAGCTTTTCGTACGCCCGCAGCCGGAGCATCTCCTCGCCACCACTGGCGGCATTTCGCGCCCTCAGGTTCTCGTGCAGGATCTCGAAGAGCTGTTTGAACTCGAATGAAGTCCGGCGGGAAAGGACCGCAACCAGTTCTTCGGTCACAAGGTCAGGCACTCGGCGTGAAAAAGCGTTCTTTTTTAGGATGGCCATAGGGCGCAGAGGATAACATATTCCGGCCAGATGGCAGCACTTTTCTGATCCGGGTTGGCAAAAAAATGCCCATCGTTCCAGCTCCGCTGCGGTGCCGAGACCTCTCACCCGGATTCGGTTAGATCGGGCTGGCGGTTGGCGTCGGTGAAGGCTGCGGAGTGGGTTGGAAGAGTGGCGAGGGGCCAAGGGTTCCCCGGCCTGGCCTGATCGCCTCCTGCAAATAGATGAACAAACCCCCGATCGCTCCCGCCAGGCCAAGCGTCGCCTCCCGAAAAGTTACCGGCCCGATCGACTCGGTCACATATCCGTTGCCTTCGTAACGTTGCGACATCACGATCGGTGAAAGATGTTTCGCGATCGCCTCTGGCGGCGGCAACTTCGCCGGGTCGACATTCTTGCCCAACTTGGGCGACAATGCTGCCCCCATCAAAAGAAGTGGTCTCAACGAGGCGTCCAGGCGCTCAAATAACAAGCGGGTATCGACATAATTGAAAGCAGACTGCCCGGCTGGGACCTGTTTCGCCGCGCTCTGAAAGATCGCGCTCTTCTCCAGTTCGCCGGCCGGCGGCGCGGCGCTCGTGATGGCAGTTTCAATCGCCGCCGCATCCGTCCCGACGATCATCATCTGATCCGAGACGGCGATGCCGGGACTGAGGGGGACGAATCCGAACGGTTGTGCGCGGTAAATCGTCGCGCCGCCTTTTTCCGTTCGTATCCACGGCGTTCCGGAGATTTCCACCGATGTCAAAGCGTCCGCAATTTTTCGCGCGCGGTCCGCATCCTTGACCGGCAACTTCGCCTGCAGAACCGGCCAGCGCGCGTCCGCGGGCCAATCGCCGATCATTTCCAGTTCTTCCCCGAACGCCGCGCGCACATCGTTCCCGGCAATTCCGCGCGTTTTCAGCGCCGCGGTCAGTTGTTGCAGGACGGCTGGCAAACCCGCCCCGGCGGGAGCCGGGCCGGCGAGCATGTTCTCAGGCCAATGCAGGCGTGCGGCCGAATAAAAGATCGTATTGGCACCGGCGGCAGCGAGCGAACGGCGTTCCAGTTTTTCTTCCTCGCTCAGCCGCGGCATCGTGACAAAATCCGTCTCGCGCATTTCTCCCTGGTCGAACCCGAAGGCCGAGGCAACGGCCTGCACCTGTTTCAAGCGCTGCAATTGGTCCATCGGCAGCGCCTGGCCCGTCATCGCGACAAGCGGCAGCAATTTTTCCACGAAAGGGCGCGGATCCAGATACAACATTCCGGCATATGCGTTAGGCAAATGCCTGATCGCGTCGGTGAAGGCTGCGTTGGTCTGCAACGAGGCGGCCTTTTCCCCCCGACGATCGACCCGGTCGAGCAGGGCCTTGAGCGCCGCCAGATCGTTCGCCACAAAAAACCAATGGTTGTCGTAAACGCTCGCGAAGATGAAATGCGAGACACTGATCGTCTCGATCGAATGCTGCTCGTAAACCGTCGTTTCGCGTTTCGCGGCGCCGAACTTGGGCAGCCATTCCGCTTTGCGCTGATCGACGAAGGTCCGCACCTCTTCCGGCGACCGGTCGAAATGGAAACCGCCAATCATCTTCGGTTCGTTATTCTCGAGCGAAGTCAACGCGACAAAGCTGTGGGTTGGCCCAAGCTGAAGAAAATCGCCCAGCGTCTGGCGGCCGCCGCTGTGCTTCGGCAGGCGCGCGAGCGAATCCCGCAACCACCCCTGCACCGCCGGCTCGCGCCAGATCTGGTAGAGATCGCTCCGGTGCCATTGTTCGCGTGTTCGCTTGAAATCCGGCACCTGCACCACGAGCAGGGTGGTGGCCGGAAGCAGCTCCGGCACTGCCGCGAGCCGATTCGCCAACTGCACGCGCAGAAAAATCCAAACCGCCGTCGCCACCACCAGCGCGAGCACGATCACCGCGAGCAATTTCTTCATCGCTGCAGTCTCGCACCAAATCGCACCGGCGACGAGCCGCCTCCGCTCTCGACTTTTCCCCGCGCATCGACGATCTCCCTTTATGGAAACGTGCGCCGGATCGCGACTCATCGTCGGTGAGTTCCGCGAGAGTGCCGTCATTGCCGCCGCCGCCGAAGCACTCGCCGAATGCGGCGGCCAGCCCAGCTGCGGCTTTCTTTTCGTCTCTGCCAGCTGGCTTCCTCAGATCAACGAAGTGCTCGACCTCGTCAGGCTGCACGGGCGCATCCCACTCCTCATCGGGTCCGTCGGCGGAGGCTTGATCGGTCGCAGCCAGGAAGCAGAAGGCGTCGACGGCATGTCGCTTCTGCTCGTTAGTCTGCCCCAGAGCAAACTGACTCCGGTTCTCATTTCGAGCGAGCAAATCGAGGAATCGACCGGTCCGGCCTACTGGCAAATGGAAACTGGCCTCGGCCCGGACGACGTCGATTCCTGGATCGTGCTCGCCAATCCCTACGCTCCCGATCTCGAGCGCTGGCTCGCGGAATGGAATGTCGCCTTTCCCGACGCTCCCAGCATCGGCGGGTTGTCGAGCGGCGGCAGCGAAAACAACGATCATGGCCTTCTCCTGGATGGCAAACCGATCGATGCCGCCGTTCTCGCTCTCGGGGTAAAGGGCGGAAAAGTCCGCACCGTTGTCAGTCAGGGTTGCAAACCGGTCGGCGAACCTTTCACCATCACCCATGCGGAGGATAATCTCGTTTACGCCCTGGGTTCCCGGCCCGCCTATCAGGTCCTGAGCGAAACCTTTAACGCTTTGTCCGATGAGGAAAAGGAACGCGCGCGCGGCAATCTCTTCGCCGGCCTGGCCGCATCCGAATATGTCGCCGATTTGAAGCGGGGCGATTTCCTCGTTCGCAACTTGTTAGGTGCGGATCCGCAGACCGGCGCCGTCGCCATCGGCGCCCGCGCCCGCACCGGGCAAACCTTGCAGTATCAACTGCGCGACAAGATCACCGCACACGCCGATCTCGTTGAGCTGGCAAAAATTAACGGCCTCCGGGGTTGTCAGCCGTTTGCTTCGCTCGTCTTTTCCTGCAACGGTCGCGGCCATCGTTTCTTCGGCGTGCCCGATCATGATGCCGCCACCCTCGCGGAAATTTTCGGACCGGTCCCGAGCGCGGGACTTTTCTGCAACGGCGAAATCGGGCCGATCGGCAGGTCCAGTTATTTGCACGGTTACACCGCCTCGATCGCGCTCTTCTGCAAATAGCGCGGCTCTAACTCAGACTTCACCCTGACAGGTCGGCAGGATGCCGGTGTTGCGCGCGCGGATGAAACTTGTGGTGCACCGCTTTCAACCGTTGCTGATCGACATGTGTGTAAACCTGCGTCGTCGAAATGTCGGCGTGGCCCAGCATCTCCTGGATGATGCGCAGGTCGGCGCCGTTGCTCAGGAGATGGGTGGCGAAGCTATGCCGGAGCAGATGCGGGTAAATATTGGCCTCGAGCCCGGAACGTCGCGCCACTGCTTTCACGATCTGCCAGATCCGCACCGTCGTAAGTCTGGAGCCGCGATTGGAAAGAAAAACTTCGCTCCCGCTGCCCCGCCTAACGAGTCGCGGCCGCTCCTGCTCCAGATAATTTGCGAGCGCCGCACACGCCTTGCGCCCCACCGGCACCAGCCGCGTTTTGTTGCCCTTTCCGGTCACGCGCACCACGCCTTCCTCAAGATTGAGGTTTTCCAGTCTTGCCCCGGCCAGCTCGGAAATGCGCAGCCCGCTCGCGTAGAGCAGTTCCAGCAGGGCGCGATCGCGCAAACCGAGCGGCGCCTCGCAGTTCACGCTCTCGAGCAATTGCTCGACCTGCAACTCGTTCAGGGTCTCGGGCAAAAAGCGCTCAATCCGCGGGAGCGACAAGGCGTCCGTCGGATCGCGCGCCACCAAACCCTGCGCGCTCGCGAACCGAAAAAAAATCTTGAGCGCGACCACGATGAGCTTGATTGACGACGCGGACAGCCCGCCACCCTTGCGCTCCGCCAAATATTCGCTGATCAAGGGCAGACCGACTTCACGCGTGCGCGAGATTTGTTTTCGCCGCGCGCACCAGGCGGCGAATTCGCCTAACGAACGCTGAGTGGAGAGCTGGTAATTTTCGGAGAGCCCGCGCTCGACCGCGAGGAAACGAATGAAAGCGTCGATCTCCTCTTCCATCGCTGCAAGCTTCCAGCTTGCCTTCCGCGCGCAAGCGGGAAACTCGCGCAATCCGGCCCGCGTTGACAAAGCAGAGTCGGACTCGATTGTTTCCGGTGATGAGTCTTGATCTAAACACGCTTTTGAAGGATTGGCCGCATGAATCCGGTGCGATCAAGGTCCGGAAAGTTCCCGGCCTTGATGGCCGTGAAAAATTGCAGCTCCGGATCGACCTCGGCCTCCTGCAAATGGAGCTGGAAGGTCGGCCCGACGGCCAACGCCCCCACAACTGCGAATCCTACCTCGTTTATCACCAGCGCCGCGCCCTGCGCGCCGCGGAACGCGGCGAGGAATATGAACTGTCATCCGAGCAATGCGGCGAATTGCAGCAGGAAGGAATCCAGTACTACCATCGCTATTTGAGTTTGTTCCAGATCGACGATTTCGAGGGCGTGATTCGCGATACCCAACGCAACCTCGACCTCTTTACTTTTGTCGATGAGCACAGTGAACGGGAAGAACTGGTTTGGAGTTTCCAGCAATTCCGTCCCTACGTTCTGATGATGAATACCCGCGCCCGCGTTTCGATCTTGCTCGCCGACGGCAAATTCGCCGAGGCCATAGGGGAGATCCAAATCGGGCGCAATCGGATCAGCGAATTTTACCAGCACTCCGCTTTCCCGGAGATGGAAGCGAAGAGCTCGGAGATCTCGTTTCTGGACGAGTGGCTCGAAGAAGTGCGCGCGCGACGTCCGCTCTCCAAACTCGAAATAATGGAGCGGGAAATGGAACGCGCCATCGCCGGCGAACGCTACGAGCGCGCCGCGGAGTTGCGCGACGCCATCCGGCAGATCAAGACCCAGTCATTGTAACCGGGCGTTGACCCCCGGCCGCATGCCTAACGAATTTTCATGGCAGCGTCGAATTCTACCCTGACCGAGCGCAAGGAACGCTGGGCCCGCAAAATGAGCGGGAAAGCCAAACCCGCGGTGCGCTCCGAGAGCCGGCTCCCACCCGGGCAACATCTCACTCCGGGATTTCCCGTCCTCGACCTGGGTGTCCGTCCCGAGATCTCGTTAGGCGAGTGGCGACTCGAGATCGGCGGCCTGGTGGAAAATCCGCAGACCTTCACCTGGGAGCAATTCAACGCCCTGCCGCAGTTCGAGGACGTGAGCGATTTCCACTGCGTCACCACCTGGAGCAAATTCGATTGCCGATGGCAGGGCGTTGCCTTCTTCACTCTCGTCGATCTCGTTAGGCCGAAAGCGGAAGTGAAGCATGTTCTCTTCACCAGCTACGACGGTTATTCCACCAACGTCCGTCTCTCCGATTGCCTCGATGACGATGTCCTGATCGCGACGAAGTTCGACGGCAAACCGGTGACGCGTGAGCATGGCGGCCCGGCCCGGGTCATCATTCCCAAACTTTACGCCTGGAAAGGGGCCAAGTTCGTCAAGACGATCGAGTTTGCGGCGGACGACAAGCTCGGTTTTTGGGAAGTGCGCGGCTACAGCAACACCGCCGATCCCTGGACGGAAGATCGCTTCTCGTGAGCGACGCGCCCGCGCCGCCACGCAAATTTGCAATTTTCGCTGCGTTCGCGGCGCTTTACCTCATCTGGGGCTCGACTTATCTCGGGATTCGTTTCGCGATCGAATCCATCCCCCCGTTCCTCATGGCGGGGGCGCGTTTTCTTATTGCCGGCGTGGTCATGTTCGTAATTGCAATTTGCCAGGGCGCGCCGCGCTCCACCCTCGCGGAATGGCGCACCGCCCTGATTGTCGGCGCCTGCCTGCTCTTTTGCGGCAACGGTAGCGTGACGGTGGCCGAGCAGTGGGTACCGTCGGGCCTCGCGTCGCTCCTGGTCGCAACCGTGCCGATTTTTATCACCTTGCTCGCCTGGATCTCGGGCTCTGCCCCGCGGCCGCGGCCCATGGTCCTGCTCGGGCTCGCCGGCGGATTTGCCGGGGTGGGAATTCTCGTCGGCCCGACTCTGACCGCACCGGCGGCCGCCGGCTCGCGTCATGCCGGTGTCGGAATGTTGATTCTTCTTTTGGGCGACCTTCTTTGGTCGATCGGCTCGCTCTACTCACGCCGAGCGCGCAGCGCCGCTTCGCCATTTCTTTCCTCCGCCCAGACCATGCTTTGCGGCGGAGCGCTCATGATGCTGGCCGGTTTCGCGCATGGCGAGGCGCGCGACTTCGATCTTCGCCAGGTCACCGCGGTGTCGTTAGGCGCGTTTGTTTATCTTGTCCTTGTGGGCGCGATCGTGGGTTATA
>Ga0157375_10006216_pt1 | contig 10402 bp, 7 predicted proteins | sample M35metaG_FD_115311 | JGI IMG/M metagenome (GOLD analysis project Ga0157375, IMG submission 115311) | Miscanthus rhizosphere microbial communities from Kellogg Biological Station, Michigan, USA - M3-5 metaG | ecosystem: Host-associated > Plants > Roots > Rhizosphere > Soil | place: USA: Michigan... | reverse complement strand
GTTGTTCGCCGGCATCTACGCGTTGTACGCGGGCCTGGTGTTCATCATCGGCGTCAGCGTCGTGCTCGCGCCGGTCGTCCATCGCGTGTTGCACAAGTTCCATTGGGATGAAAAGGACCCGGCTGCCACCGGAAACAGGCGAATGGATGCGGACTCCTGAAGCGAGGCATGAGCGCATTGCCGGCACCTGACCGGATCCCGGCCTTCGCCGGCCTCGGCGTCGGCAGTGGCTTCTGAGGTTATCCTGTGGCTCGCGCACCGGGCGCGTTTGCGGGGACACGGCATGGAGGTCGATGCGATCGAGGTTGGCGGCGGCAAGGCGATTCGCGTGGATGCCGCGCTGGTACGCGGGATCGGGTTCTGGGCGCTGGCTGCCTCGGTGCTCAACAACACGGTCGGCGGCGGCGTCTTCGAAAATCCCGGCAGCCTTGCCAAGGACCTCGGCGCTTTCGCCCCTTACGTGATGTTCCTCGGCGCGCTGGTGTTCATCCCCATCGCGTTGTGCTTCTCGGCGGCAGGCAGCCGCATCCACGCGACGGGGGGCGCCTACAGCTACGTTGCCGCGGCATTCGGCCCATTCGCCGGATACGTGATCGCGTCGTTCCTGTGGATCTCCAACGTCGCGGCCAGTGGCGCGATCGCGGCATCGCTTTCCGACCAGGCGGCCTACTTCGCACCGGCGCTGGCCGCGCCGCTGCCACGCGATGCCTTCATCGTCGCCGCGTACCTTGTTTTGATCGCGATCAATGCGCGCGGCGTGAAGATCGGCGCGCGCGCGATCATGGTGCTGGCGACGATCAAGTTGACGCCACTGATCCTGCTGACGGTCGTCGGCCTGTTCTACATCCATCCTGCGAACCTGCACGTGTCGACGATGCCGCCGCTGTCCGTCATCGCCAGTGCGATGGGGCTGGTGCTGTTCGCCTACAGCGGCATGGAAACGGCCCTTTTGCCCTCCGGCGAAGTGCGCGATCCGAGCAGCGTCGTGCCGAGGGCGACGCTCACCGCGATCCTGCTGGTGGTGCTGGTGTACGTCGGGCTGCAAGTGGTGGCGCAGGGCGTGCTCGGCGGAGCGCTGGCGGGCAACAAGTCGCCGCTGGCCGAAGTCGCCGGAATCATCACGCCGGCGTTCCGGCTCGTCCTGCTGTTCGCAGCGAGCATCTCCCTGTTCGGCTTCATGCAGAACGACATCTTCGGGTCGTCGCGCCTGCTGTACGCATTGGCCCGTGACGGCTACCTGCCGTCGCCGCTCGCGCGCATCACCACGACACACCGCGTGCCGCTGCTGGCCGTCGTGCTCTATGCGATCGTCGCGACGATCCTCGCGATCAAGGGCGAGTTCACCGGCTTGGCGTTGTTCTCCGGCAAGGCGATCTGCCTGGTTTACATCGGCGTGTGCATCGCGTCCTGGTACCTGCAGCGGCGCGATATCCGCGGCGAAGGCAAGCCCTTCATGCTCCATGGTGGTCCGGTCATTCCACTGATCGGCTGCGCGAGCATGGTCTGGATCCTCAGCACGATGTCGCCCGCGGAATGGATCGCGTTGGGCGGCGCGCTGGTCGCGGTGATCGTGATTTACGGGATCGTGCGCTGGATGCGCGGATCGAAGGCGCTGCCCGAACGCGGATGACCCCGGTTCGGGGTCAGCCGGGGTCCCGCTGCCTGAGGTAGCGCTTGATCAGCGCATTCGTGGAACTGTCGTGCACGAGCTTCGGCGGTTTCGTCGATGCGAGTTCCGCGGCGGTCGTCTTGGCGAGTTGCTTGCCAAGCTCGACCCCCCACTGATCGAACGAATCGATGTTCCAGATCGCGCCCTGCACGAACACGCTGTGTTCGTAGAGTGCGATGAGCGCGCCGAGCGTTTGCGGGTTCAGCCGTTCGGCCAGGATCGTGTTGCTCGGCCGGTTGCCCTCGCAGACGCGGTGCGGCACCAGCGCGACCGGGGTGCCTTCAGCCTTCACCTGTTCGGGTGTCTTGCCGAACGCGAGCGCTTCGCTCTGCGCGAACATGTTCGCCATCAACAGGTCGTGTTGCGTGCCGAGCGCATTCATCGGTTCGCAGAAGCCGATGAAATCGCAGGGAATGATCCGCGTTCCCTGGTGGATCATCTGGTAGAACGAATGCTGGCCGTTGGTGCCCGGCTCGCCCCAATAGATCGGCGCGGTCTGGTAATCCACGCGGATGCCGTCGAGCGCGACGTGCTTGCCGTTGCTCTCCATCGTGAGTTGCTGCAGGTAAGCCGGAAAGCGCTTGAGGTATTGCGCATAGGGCAATACAGCGACGGTGTCGGCGCCGAGGAAATTGTTGTTCCAGATGGCCATCAGTCCATGCAGCACCGGCAAGTTGCGTTCCAGCGGCGCGGTGCGGAAGTGCTGGTCCATGGTGTGGAAGCCCGCGAGCATCGCGCGGAAATTGTCGGCGCCGATCGCGATCATCGTCGACAGGCCGATCGCAGAATCCATCGAATAGCGTCCGCCGACCCAGTCCCAGAAACCGAACATGTTGGCGGTGTCGATGCCGAATTTCGCGACCTCCGCGGCGTTCGTCGAGACCGCGACGAAATGCTTCGCGACCGCCTTCTCGTCGCGCAGCGCGGCCACGCACCATGCGCGCGCGGCGCTCGCATTGGTCAGCGTTTCGAGCGTGGTGAAGGTCTTCGAGCAGACGATGAACAGGGTTTCAGAGGGATCGAGGTCGCGCGTCGCCTCGACGAAATCGGTGGGATCGACGTTCGACACGAAGCGGAACACGAGGTCGCGCTGGCTGAAATTCCGCAACGCCTCGTACGCCATCACCGGCCCGAGGTCGGAACCGCCGATGCCGATGCTGACGATGTTGCGGATGCGCTTGCCGGTGTGGCCTTTCCATTCGCCCTGGCGAACCTTGGCGGAGAACGCCGCCATGCGGTCGAGCACAGCGTGGACCTCGGGCACGACGTTCCTGTCGTCGACTTCGAACCGCGCGATCTTCGGCGCGCGCAACGCGACGTGCAGCACGGCGCGATCCTCGGTGGTGTTGATCTTCTCGCCCGCGAACATCGCATCGCGGCGCGCGGCGATGTTACTGGCCTGCGCGAGCTTCATCAGCAGCGCGATGGTTTCGTCGGTGACCCGGTTCTTGGAGTAGTCCAGATACAGGCCAGCCGCTTCGGCCGCCATGCGCACGCCGCGCCGTTCGTCGGCGGCGAACAGGTCGCGCAGTTGCACCAGCGCATTGCTGGTCGCATGGCGTTGCAAGGCTTGCCATTCGGGACGCGCCGTCGTCCTGGGCTGCTTCGCGCCGCGCGCTGGAGGCGTTGGAGAGGCCATCACGCGGGCCCTGCGTCGGCGAGCGCGCGGCTCTTGTCGGTGATGCGTTGCATGAGTTCCCCCCATGATTTCACGAAAGATGCGGCGCCTTCGCGTTGCAACTGCAGGGCGAGCGCATCGATGTCGACGCCGGCCATTGCGAACTGCGCGAGGGTCGCTTCGGCGTCGCCGCCATCGGTGGCCATCACGCTGCCGACGACGCCATGCTCGGCGAAGGCATGCAAGGTTTTCTCGGGCATGGTGTTGATGGTGTCGGGCGCCGTCAAGGCCTCGACATACAGCGTATCCGAAGCCGCCGGGTCCTTGGTGCCGGTGCTGGCCCAGAGCAGCCTTTGCGGATGCGCGCCGGCGGCAGCGAGTTTGCGCGAGCGATCCGAGGCCAGCAGTTCGCGGTAGGCGCGATAGGTGCGCTGCCCGATCGCGATGCCGAGCCGGTTGCGCAAGTCGGCCGGCACCTTGTCGGCAACGGCCTTGTCCCAGCGGCTGACGAATAGGGAAGCGACCGATTCCACGCGCGGGTCGAGGCCGGCCGCGATGCGGCGCTCGATGCCGCGCTGGTACGCCTCGGCCGCGGCGATGTATTGCTCCCGCGAGAACAGCAGGGTCACGTTGATCGGCACGCCGGCGAAGATCGACTCCTCGATGGCCGGGATGCCCTCGGGCGTGCCGGGAATCTTCACGAACAGGTTCGGGCGATCCGCCTGCGCATGGATCTGTTTCGCGGCCGCGATCGAACCGGAGGTATCGGCGGCCAGCAGCGGCGAGACTTCCATCGAGACCCAGCCATCGACGTGGTCGGTCGACTCGTATGCGGGCCGGAACAGATCGGCCGCGCGGCGCAGGTCCTCGAGCGCGAGCTCGATGAACAAGGTCTCGCCGGACTTGCCGTCCCTTGCCTTGGCGCGAATGCCCTCGTCGTATGCGCTCGTGCCGCCGATCGCTTCGTCGAAAATCGTCGGATTCGAAGTCAGCCCAGTGATCGAATAGCTGGCGATGTAGTCGCGCAAGGTGCCTTTGTCCAGGAGTTCGCGCGTGATGTTGTCGAGCCACAGACTCTGGCCGAGATCGTGCAATTGTTGGGTCGTTTTCATGAGTGCTCCGGTTTCTTCGTGTTCGATGATCATGGCGCGGCCATCGTTGCCTGGGCCTGCGCTCCGGGATCGGAAGCCCGCGCGAGGAGCTCAGCGACATCCAGGTCGGTCAGGTCGCCGATCCGTTCGATGACGCGATCCGGCGGCGGGTCGATCGTCGCGGTCGCGGATTCGGTCGCGTAATGCCCCTGCCGCACGAACACTGTGGTCAGGTTGTCGCCCATCGCGCGTTTCATCGCGGCGAGGAGCAGCGGCTTGTCGTCCACCATCACGTAATGCGAAGCCGGGAAACGCTTCTGCATCGCCGGCAGGCTGGTCTCCTTGTGGGTGCAGATCATCACGCGCCCATCGACCGCATCCCAGATGCCGGAACGCTGGATCTTGCGCGGCTGGAACACGATGTCTCCGTCCGACAGCACCACCGGCAGGCCGAACATGCGCAGCCGGGCGATGGCCTGGAGCGCGCGTGGATACAGGCGTTCGGAAAACGGATAGTCGAGCAGGAAGTCCGACATCAGCAGCAGCTTCTGGTCACCGACGCACCCGTTGCGGAACTGCTGGAGCGCACCGAGGTAATCCGCGTACCCGAGTTGCTGGCGCAGGCCGTTGTAGATCGTCCAGTAGCGTTCGCACTCGGCGTCGCCGAAATCCTGCTTGAGCTGCGCTCGAAGGTCCGCTGCGAAGCGGTCGTTGTCGAGCAGGGTGTTGTCGACATCGAGCAGGAAAACCACATCGCCCGATTCCCTCGAGTCCGGCGTCAGCATGGATGGCTCTCCTCGGGCTTCGGATCGTGCCAGCCTTCCCTGCTGGCGACGATCTTCGCTGCCGCCGGTGGCCCCCAGCTTCCGGGCTCATAGACCGTCGGCGGTTCGATGCGCACGCCGCGCGCGCCGCCGAACATCGGATCGACCACGCGCCACGCCGCTTCAACAGAATCGTCGCGGGTGAACAGCGCCGTGTCGCCGCGGATCGCATCGCCGAGCAGGCGCTCGTAAGGCGACTTGTCGCGCAGCGGACTGCTGCGCGCGATGAGCTCGACGTTCTCGCCCTCCATTTCCTCACCGGGCTTCTTGACCCGCGTGCCGGCCGAGATCACGACTTCCGGGCTCAGCCGGAAACGGAAGTAGTTCGACTCGCGCGCGGTGATCTCGTCGAAGATCGGCAATGGCGGGCGCTTGAGGTCCACCACGACCTGGGTCGTCGTGATCGGCAGGTTCTTGCCCGCGCGGATGTAGAACGGCACGCCGGCCCAGCGCCAGGTGTCGATGTGCAGGCGCAGCGCCGCGAACGTCTCGACCTTCGAGTCCTTGGCGACGCCGGCCTCGTCGAGGTAGCCGCGGAACTGCCCGCGCACGACGTCCTTGGGATCCAGCGGGCGCATGCCGCGGAACAGGCGCAGCTTCTCGGCGCGCATCGCCTCGACGTCGCGCCCGACCGGCGCGTCCATTGCGAGCAGCGCGGTCACCTGCAACAAGTGGTTCTGCACGACGTCGCGGATCGCGCCGACCTCATCGTAGAAACTCCCGCGCCCCTGCACGCCGAAATCCTCGGCCATGGTGATCTGCACGCTGTCGACGTAATTGCGGTTCCAGATCGGCTCGAGGAAGGAGTTCGCGAAGCGGAAGTACAGCAGGTTCTGCACCGCCTCCTTGCCGAGGTAATGGTCGATGCGGAAGATCGACTCCTCGGGAAACACTGCGTGCAGCGTCGCGTTGAGGTCGCGCGCGGAGGCGAGGTCGCGCCCGAAGGGTTTCTCCACGATCACCCGCGCATCATGCGCGCAGCCCGAGTTCGCCAGGTGCTGCACGACGACCGGGAACATGCTCGGCGGAATCGCGAAATAGTGGATCGGCCGCGAATGTCCTGCCAGGGCTTCACGGAGCTTCACGTAGGTCGTGAGGTCGTTGTAGTCGCCGTCGATGTACTGCAGCAATGACGAGAGCTTCGCGAACGCATCCGGGTCGAGCTTGTCGTTCTTCTCGATGCTGTCGCGCGCCCGTTCGCGCAGCTGTTCCAGCGTCCACCCGGCGCGCGCCACGCCGATGATCGGGAGGTCGAAGCCGTCGCGCCTGATCATCGCCTGCAGCGCCGGGAAGATCTTCTTGTAGGCGAGATCGCCGGTCGCGCCAAAAAAGACGAATGCATCCGAACAAGGTGTCGCCATCTCGATCTCCTCTCCATGGTTGGCGCGTCACTGTCGATCCGCGACAGGTGTGTGGCATCACCGTGCCAAGATAGCAAGATCGCCCGGCAAAGGCTGGAGCGCAGCTGAAGGAGAACCGTCGGAAGCTCGCGCTCTCAGGCCATGCCGGCCCTGCGACGCGCCAGCAGCAACGCGATGGCGCAGGACCCGAGCCGTGACAGCGTCTTGTCGGAACGACTGGTCAGGATGATCGGCACGCGGGCTCCGAGCGCGATGCCGGCGACTTCGGCATCTGCGAGGTATTCGAGCTGCTTGGCGAGCATGTTCCCGGCTTCCATATCGGGCACGACGAAGATGTCCGCGACACCGGCCACGGGCGAAACGATGCCCTTGGTCCGCGCTGCCTCGAGCGACACCGCGTTGTCGAAGGCGAGCGGGCCATCGAGGATGGCTCCAGTGATCTGGCCGCGATCGGCCATCTTGCACAACGCAGCCGCGTCGATCGTGGAGCGGATGGCGGTCGACACCGTTTCGACGGCCGACAGCAATGCGACCCTTGGCTGGGCAATGCCCAGCGCGTGCGCGAGGTCGATCGCGTTCTGGACGATATCCCGCTTGTCTTCCAGTGTCGGATAGACATTGATGGCGGCGTCGGTGATGAACAATGGGCGCGCATAGCCGGGAGCGTCGATCGCGAACACATGGCTGAGCCGGCGTTTCGTGCGCAGGCCGGTTTCCGGATCGAGGATTGCATGCAGCAATTCGTCGGTATGCAATGCACCCTTCATCAGCGCATCCACCTGGCCGGCGCGCGCCATCGCGACCGCCCTGGCGGCAGCGGCATCGCTGTGGGCGGTCGGCACCAGTTCGAAGGGCGCGAGATCGATGGCCGCCTGTTGCGCCGCATCCCGGATCCTTGCTTCGGGACCCACCAGCACCGGGATGATGAGCCCGGCCCGCGCGGCTTCGATCGCACCGAGCAACGAAACGGCATCCACCGGGTGGACCACCGCTGTGCGCAATGGCTCTAGCCCCCGCGTCTTCTCCAGCAATCGGCGGTAACCTCGCCCTTTCTCATGCCAGGGCGCTTCGGATAGCACGATCCGCTCGCGCGAGACCTTCTCCACGGGAGCGATCACGTCGGCCTTACCGGAAATCACCACCTCACCGTGCTGGTTGGTCACCGTGCAATCGAGCACGACGCGATGACCTTGCTCGATCTTCTCGATCACCCTGACGACCACGGTCACGGTATCGCCGATGCCAACCGAACCGCGAAACTTCAGCGATTGGTCGACATAGATGGTTCCCGGGCCTGGCAGTTCCGTACCCAGCACGGTCGAAATCAGCGCGCCGCCCCACATGCCGTGCGCGATGATCTGGTGGAATACGTCGTCACGTGCATACCCGGCATCGACGTGGGTCGGATTCACGTCGCCGGAGACGATCGCGAACTGTTCGATGTCCTTGTGCGTGAGCGTGCGGGTGAGCCTTGCGCTATCGCCAGGCTTGATTTCGTCAAAGGTTCGATTCTCGATTCGATCCACGACGGACCTCGATTCCGGGCATGCAGCGCTTCGATTGGACGAAGGGGCACCGGGCCGGAATCCCTCCGACGTGAGCGACGAAATCATACAGGCAGCACTCCACACCTTGGCGTCGACGAATGGGTTGATTAGATGCCACGCACTGGGAACTTCCATTGACCTGCATCAATGGTCCGGCCGCTTTGGGCGCACCTGGCCGGCATCGATCGCGCATGTCGCATTCGCGCCTTCGCTGGCGACGGGGAATCCTGCATGGACACGCTTGTCGAGGGCGATCTTCCCGCCGGGAATCTGATCCAGATCAAGCCCACCGCCTGGCATCCGCCTAGGCTGCATGCGTGTTCTGACATCCGCGCAAGCATGCCGACCCCTCGGCGGAATGCTTTGCCCGGCTTTCCCGGTTCCAGCCGCAAGGGATGATCGAAATGAACCTCAAGAACCACCTCAAATTAATGGTGCAACAAGTGGCCTCCGACCTGTTCCTGAGCGTGGGAGCGCCGCCGGGGATCAAGATCGAGGGCCGGACGCAGTACGTGGGAAGCGATCCCCTGACCGCAAGCGAGATCGAGGGCATCGCGCATGATTTGATGGATGACGACGAGCGCGCCGAATTCGCGCGGACCCTTGAAATGAATCTCGCCCATTCCGAGGAAGGCGTCGGGCGCTTTCGCGTGAACATCTATCGGCAACGCGGCGACGTCGCGATCGCGATCCGCTACATCACCGAGCGCATCCCGGCCATCGACGAATTGAACCTGCCGCCGATCCTGAGGGACCTGATCATGCTGCCGCGCGGGCTCGTGTTGATCGTCGGATCCACCGGATCCGGCAAATCGACCGCGCTGGCATCGATGATCGACCATCGCAATGGGCTGATGGCCGGGCATATCCTGAGCGTCGAGGAACCCATCGAATACCTGCACGCGCACAGGAAATCGATCGTCGATCAACGCGAGATCGGTCTCGACACCATCTCCTATGCCAACGCATTGAAGAACGCGATGCGCGAGGCTCCGGACGTCATCATGATCGGCGAGATCCGCGACCGCGAAACGATGCAGGCCGCCATCTCTTATGCCGAGACCGGACATCTGTGCCTGTCGACGCTGCACTCCAACAATGCCAACCAGACGCTGGAGAGGATCATCAATTTCTTCCCGGAAGATGCGCGGCCGCAGTTGCTGCTCGATCTTTCGTTGAACCTGCAAGCCGTGGTGTCGCTACGCCTCCTGCGCGGCGTGAGCGGCCACCGGATCCCGGCCGTCGAGATCCTGCTCAAGACCCCGTACGTATCGGACCTGATCGCCAAGGGCCAGGTCGATTTGCTCAAGGACGCGATGAAGGAATCAACCGACATCGGGATGCAGACCTTCGATGATGCGCTGTTCCGCCTCTACCGCGATGGCAGGATTTCATATGAGGAAGCAATCGGCCACGCCGACTCGCGCAACGACCTGCAACTGCGGATTCGCCTGAGCGGCGATCTCTCCCATGCCGGCGACGAGGGGGCAGCCGGTGACATGCGCCTTGAGCCCCAGGCTGCGCCGGTGGAACGGGTCGATACGGGCATCTGGATCGAGGATTCGCTTGGAGGCCAGCATCAGCACGAATTCGCGAGGAGAACCAAGCCGCCCCAGGCGCAGACCGCCGATTCTCCGGGTGCTGGAAAGAAATGATGGTGGATGCTTCGCCGCGCGTGGCAGCGGATGCCTCGGTGATGCGACGCGACTAGCATTCCAGCACGGCTGCGCCGCGTATTCGACCCGCACGCAAGTCGTCGAGCGCGTCGTTCGCATTCGCGAGCGGATAGCGTGCCGTCGAAGTGACGATGCCGGCACGCGATGCGATCGCGAAAAAGGTGCTGGCATCTTCCCTGGTCAGGTTTGCGACCGAGATCAGCTGCCTTTCCCCCCATAGAAGTCGATACGGGAACGCGGGAATGTCCGTCATGTGGATACCGCCGCAGACGACGCGTCCGCCCTTGCGCACGGCCCGCAGGGCCTGCGGCACGAGGCTGCCGTCGGGAGCGAACAGGATCGCCGCGTCGAGTGGTTCCGGCGCGCATTCCAGCGAACTTCCCGCCCAGGCCGCGCCGAGCGATCGTGCGAACGATTGGGTTGCTACGTCGCCCGGACGCGTAAACGCATACACGCGTCGACCTTGCGAGATCGCGACCTGGGCAACGATGTGCGCGGCGGCTCCGAATCCATACAGGCCGATCGTGCCGGCATCGCCGGTCTTGGACAGGCAGCGCCACCCGATCAGCCCAGCGCACAACAGCGGTGCCACGGCAACCGGATCGTCATGGCCGGC
>Ga0157375_10006211_pt1 | contig 10403 bp, 22 predicted proteins | sample M35metaG_FD_115311 | JGI IMG/M metagenome (GOLD analysis project Ga0157375, IMG submission 115311) | Miscanthus rhizosphere microbial communities from Kellogg Biological Station, Michigan, USA - M3-5 metaG | ecosystem: Host-associated > Plants > Roots > Rhizosphere > Soil | place: USA: Michigan... | reverse complement strand
GACGCCGTTCCGCTTCATCGAGCGGATCACCACGACGTCACGCTTCGTCAGCTTCTTCTTGTTCGTATGAACCACCGGAGCCGCAACCGGTTCAGCCATCAGTTTCTCGATGGTCTGCAACGCATCTCGCACCAACACGTACGCCCGGTGCAGCGGGTTGGCGTCAGTCATCGAGATTCTGCACGTCCGGCACGTCAACTGCTGAGTAGTACAAGCAGTTAGACCAGTTGGCCGTGACCTGATAGCCATCGCCGTAGATGATCAACACCTTGTCGGTGGGATCGAAAACAACCTCCCCGGTGACCTCAACAACCGAGTCGTCGAACGAGATTGTTACTTCTTTCTGCGCCATGAGTCTCCCTTCGGGGTTTGGGGGCCAGGCCAATTCCTGGCCCCCTCGTTCCATGTCAAGCGGTCAGGCTAGCGAAGCCACTCAGCTTCGCACTGATCAGCAGTGCCCTGCGGCGTCGGGCACATAAACGCCTTCCACACCTTGCCGTTCTTGGCGGAAACACCGGACCTGAACGTCATCTCACCGTGACGGCACTGGCGGGACTCCCCGCCTGGAGCCGACACAGCGCCGTGAGGCGGTGACGACGGAGACTGTGCCGCAGGCGCAGCCACGTTGATGTTGTTCGACGGGGCCTTGGTTGGTGCCTGCGACACGAAGTGAGCGCCGGCCTTCTGAACCTGAGTCATCAAGGTAGACAACGTCACCGCGTTGTCCAACGTGACCTGCTTCAGTGCGTCGTCCAAGTCGTTGGCGTGAACCACGATCCACGGTGCGTCGTAAGCAGATCCACCCTTGAAGGTCAGCGTCACCTTCGAGCTGAGTTCTGCGGACTGGATCACCGGCTTGACGTCAACACTCACGGTGCCAACCGCCTTCTTGACGGCGACGGCGTCAGCCGACACCGGGTTGTCAGGAGCCTCTACGGGTGCAGTCTGTGCTTCGTCGGCGAAGATAGAAGCGAATGGGTCAACAAGGGTCATTGGTTGTGCCTTTCAGTTTTGTCATCAATCTGTATCCGAAGCCGACATACGGGTCGTACTTCGTTGGTAGCCAGTTCAGTAGGTGAGCCACGGTCACCGCTGTAAAGCCGTAAACGAGTACCGGATGCTTCTCCAGTCCACGGTCCACTGCTTTGGAGAGCAGTTCGTCGTCGGGGCAAGTGAACTCATGCCAGACGACGAGTCCAGCGATCACCGCCCACATCCGACTGCCGGGGAGCGACCTAGCGAATCGGGCACGCTCCCGTTGAGCACTCAAGGTCGACTCCGTCTTCGACTGTCTTGGCCTCTGCTGCCTCATATTCTTCCTTGGTTATCCGGGTGTATGGACTTTGTGGAAACGACTGCTCTGGAAAGCAAGTCATTCCCTTGAGCAGTCCACCGAACTTCTTGATCTGCTCCGCTACGTCGTCGGCGGTGTACCGCTCCGGGTCGACGTTCGCGGTGAACGACACCGCGTTGTCGGCCCAGCACGTCTGATACATCGCCTGGAACGCCAGCATCTCGTTCAGTGTCAAGTCTGCGGCAGACTCAACATGGTCTGAATGCCCCCAGATTGCCTCCACAGCCGCTACCAACGAGTCCTTGGTAGGAATGGTTACTACCAACGTGTTCGGTGCGAACAAGTCCTTCTCGACGTGGTATCCCTGATCTCTCAGAGCGTCGACCTGTGCTAGGTCGTCACCTTGGGTGTTGAACCTGATCCGACGCTCGAAGAACTTCGAGAAGATCGGGTGGATACCCTCCGAGACACCTGGCATCTTCGCGATCGTCCCGGTCGGTGCGACGGTTGTCGTCTTGACCGGCACCGGGATTCGTAGGTCGTGACTAAACGACGCAGCTGATTCCTTCACGACTGTGTGAAGCGATCGGAGCATCTCCCTAAACACCGGGTTCAACACCGCTTCCGAGTACCGACCGCCTGTTAGTGCGATGTACGAGGCCACCCCGAAGTGGCCTACACCGATTCGACGGTTACGGTCTAGGACCTCGCGTGACTTCGGATCTCCGACTTCGGAGAACGTCGCCCTGATCAAGAACCGTGTCATCAACTGGTGCGCCTTGATCAACCCGTAGTGATCAGTGTTGCCGTCTGAGTCGACGAACGCAGCGAGGTTGACATGCCCGAGATTGCAAGGCTCCCAAGGTTCTAGGGTGATTTCGCCGCAAGGATTAGTGCATACAACCCGGTTCGGCTCTCCGACGTTGGACAACGACGAGTCCCAGAAACCGGGTTCTCCGTTATTGACCATGCCGGTAGATATGGCCGCTAAGACATCTCGGGCCATCTGGTGGGCTGATTCTCCCCAGAACTTCGGGTCGAGATCATCCTGCGTATCTTCTAGCGACTGCCAGAACAGGTCGTCTACTTCCACTGAGATGTTCGTCGTCCAGTGCAAGCCAGACATCTCTTTGATATTGATGAACTCATGGATCTGCGGATCAGCCCAGTGCATCATCGCCATCCGAGCAGAGCGCCTGACACCGCCCGCTACGACACACTGTGCGATAGAGTGGTCAATCTCCATCGCGTCCAGACCCGTCAGGTACCCCTGTCGGTGTCCCTCATAGGTGTATCCGCCATGTGTGTGGCTCAGGGTCTCGCACACATCAATCAACATCCGAGCCAGCGGCTCAGGGCCAGAAGCCCTGCCGCCGAACGTCTTCAGCTTCGTGCCGGCAGCTCGAACCCGGGACACGTCGTACACCCGTTGGTAGTGGCTGACGTCTTCCCGGTAGTGGGTGTCGATCAGATCCACCAGAGCCGAAGCCCAGCCTTCGCGTGAGTCTTCGATGACAAAAGCTCCAGACCACTCCGGGTCATACTCGGTGGACAAGACTCCTGCATCGCGCATCCGTTCGTAGTCCGGGTGTTCGGGGTCGCAGACAACGTGTACGTACAGCTCTTGCTGAACCGGTGGGTAGTCGGCTAAGTACCTGTTGCTGTAGTTAGCACCGACACCGCCGCCCTCCATCAGACGAAGAAACGAAAACGAGAAGTGATCCGAAGGCTTTTCGGTCCAACCCGACACCCAGCAGTTGAACAAGTGTTGAGCGTTCTTCACGCCTGAAGCCCACAAGTGCCTGCCGGCTGGGAGGATCTTGAATGACTCCATCAACGAGAGAAGTTCTTCTCGCTCTCCGGGTAGTTGATGTCGCTGATCAACCAACCCCAGGTTTCCGTCAACGACTCGTCGGGTCGTGTCAGGCCAGGATTCCTTTGATCCGTCAGGAAGGGTACGGCTGTACGTTCTGTCATATACGACCTTCCCGGTCTCGTTGGCCCAAACGTAATCGTCTGTCATAGTTCCTTTCCACGGACTGCAATCCAGATGCCCCAGTTCCAGACCACCAGGCAGATTGAGTGATCCAAGAACGTGGACAGGATCTTCCACGGACGAACACCTTTGGGGGTGTACGTCTTGAACGTTCCCGAGTTGATGTTGATGTCTAGGGTGAAGCTGAACTGCCCTGACCCTTTGTCGTACGAATCATCACCAGACAAGTCCCCAATCTTCCAAGAGATCCTGTCTCCGTGAAACTCTCGATAACCCCAGATTTTTCTAACACTCACGCGGCAGCCTTCGCTGCCGCTGCTGCCATCAACTCTGCACGACGCTCCGGGGTGTAGATCCCGCAGTCGAGTTCCCTTTCATCCTCGCTCCAATTCTCCAAGCGCCACGGCTTCTGATCTGGATAGAGGTCCGGGATCACCGCTGCGCGGTACATCTCCCCACCGCCGAGGCCGTTGAAAACTGGGTCAAATATGTTGTGGATCAACGCTTCTTCCTTTCAAAAAGTTGTCTATACCGGTGACTTCTAGGTAGTCGTCCCGGACTTCTGGGTGTTCGATCAACAGCATCGCTATGTCCCCAGTAGGGTCGTGGTATCCACCACTAGCCCTACGAGAACCGGGGAACACCTCCCCGCGACTACCGATCCCCTCTTGGTTCGATGTCAAGTGCATGATGTTGATCTCGTCGGTCAGCGACTTGATCGCACGTACCAGCCGAACATGATCAGCGCCTTGTTCCGGGATCTGTTTGTCTTCGTACCTGAGCCGGATAGCTTCGGCGTATCCGCGGTCTTCTAGTGCCTCGTCCCGGTGCTGTACGGCCTCTAGAGCGAGCGGAAGCATCTCCCGTAGGTACTTGTTAGAGGACAACCCGTGCAACGCTTCTCTGACCGCGTCAGACGAGTACAACGACCGTCCGTTGAACCGGTTCCCCGACAACACCCGCTCGGAGAGGATCTGGTTGCAGATCATCCGAACCGTCCGTACCGCTTGTCCTTCGGACAACGTGTCGAGCTTGTCTTGGGTCGATGGACGTTCGTGGTACCAGACCCATAGGTCTTGTACTAGATCCTCGGTGTCTTCTTCCAACGACTCCCACGACTGTGCAGCTCCCCACGTGACGATCGCTGACTTCGCTGCTTTGTAGAAGATTTCATCCACCGGCAGATCCACGCGACATCCGAACCGCGTGCCACGCCGCGCCGGATTGTGGCTGGTCGTAGAACGGCTCGGTGACGCCTACCTTCTCGTTCACCTCCTGGTCATACACTTCCATGATCTCGTTCATTGTCAAGTGTTCCACTCGTCAGACTTCCCAGACGTGGCCGTCGACCGAGAACTTGCCTCGGGAGATCGGAACGACTTCAGCCTTCACGTGCAAACCGTCTACGCGGAGCAACCCGAATCCCTGAGCCCAATTGCCAGTCCCACCCTTAAGGTATGAAGCCATCTTCATATTCATGAGATTGCCAACCTCCATACCGGTGACAACTCGCTCGTTCTTCTTGTCGCCGCCGTAACCGAAGGTCTTGGAACCGATTCCGAGCCTGTGCGTGTGGCCCATCACTACCGACTTCTGGAACCGGATCGCCGCGTTCAGAGCTGTGTTACCAGCGATCTGGGACAAAGCGATCATCCCGCGGTGCCCGTGTGTGGAGATCCAACCCGGTGCTACGTCATAGAACTCAGGCAAGAGGTCGATTCCGAAATCGTCGAACTTGAGCAGGGTTTCCATGTTGAAGGCACCGGACTCCGCAAGTGCGGGAGCGTACTTCGCCAGATACGTCCTGGCCCGCTCATCGTGGTTTCCTTCGTGCATCCCGATCGGTCCGTCGTAGACCTCGCGGAGAGGGGCTAGAAGCCCCTTCATGCAGCCTTCGGAGTCCTCAAACACCGAGCCCTCGAACTCGCCGGCAGATCCCTTGGACCATCTGCTCGGCTGCGGGAGGTCTAGAAGATCCCCGATTCCGATGATGAGATCCGGCTGGAAATCCGCCACGAATTGGATAACCGCCTTCAGCGCCCGCCTGTCATGGAAGGGCCACTGGACGTCGCTCAGCACAAATATGTTCTTGCTCATGCGGTCGTCTCCAGAACCTCGGTGAACGGCGGGCAATCCTGATCGTGTGTCTCGATGGGGTCCGCTCCGCGCTCCCAGTAGTCGTCGACGTCGTAGTGCCAGTGATCTCCGATGAACTTCCACTTGCAGTCGTCCACGTCGGTCACGGTGATGTCGGTGGGTACTTCCAAGATGGATTGCCACACCCGGGACTCCGGCATCACGTCCAGGTCCGCCACCGGCTCCTCGAAGATCCGCTCTAGCGTTCCCGCGTAACCGGCGATGTCCACGATCGAATCACGTTGGTAAACACCGCTCTCCAACCGAGCCACCTTCAGCAGAACCATCATCAAACCGACGTCTAACGGATCGATCTCATAACCGAGGTAAGCGGTCCACAAACTCGCGATGTTATTGAAGTTGTCTCGCGGGTGGCCGTAGTCCTTGCTGCGCTGACCGTTGATCAGAGACGCTGCTTCCTCCAAGACGTTCACAAAACCTCCGTAAACGGTGCGTAATCATCCACCGCACAGTGGGATTTTTCCCACCCTGTGTCTTCTTGAAGAAATTCAAACGACCCGTCAGCGTTTCTCCGCTGCCGATCGCCGTCGATGTCTGTGAAAACAACCGCCCGCGGCACATCCTTGATCGAAGCCCACACCCGAGGAGGGGCTGTGTCTTCAACATCAGGACTTCGGATTACAGCCAGCCAGTCACCACTACGGAACATCCCACCACCAAAGACAATCAGGTTGCCGTGCTCGTCAACGTCGTAATCGTCTTCGTCGTCGAACGTGAACTTTCCGAGCTGCTCGGTGTGTACGGTAATGCTCATTCGTTGTCCTCTTCGTAGACGTAGTCGTGAATCTCGGTGTAAGTGACGTAAGGCTTTTCGCCCCATTCGATGTCGGTATCCGCGTGGATGTCCGACAGCGGAGTAAGAGACGAAGCGTCGATGTACTGATCCAAGTCGGTCTCCAAACCGTGGGCGTACACGTGGCCGTCCGGGTCCTCGCCCTCGATAACCCGGACGACTTCCCCCGGTGCGAAGTAGACCCCGTCCTCACCGTCGATGGTCAACGGGCCGGTGACGACCGCTAGGTCATCGGTGTCTAGTGCAGTCATGCTTTATCTCCGTTCATTGTCAAGTCTTCCACCAAACGCACCGATACAGGCGAGGTGATGACGTACTTGCTGCCGTAGGTGTTCCTAGTGACGAAATCAAGGCACTGGTCTAGGGTTTCGAGTTCTCCGCTGGGGGACCAGCCTTCGTACGCACTGACTTCGTGCCACACGATGTATGACATCAGAGTGCGAGTGCGAACAGCCGGACGATCTTGTCGGCCTCGGTGTGGATCAGCTCCAGGTCTTCGTCGGACACTTCTTCGAGCAGTTCGTCTTCCACGACCCAGTCGAACGTAATTCCGTCCTCGAAGTATTCTTTGACGACTCGCTCGGCGTGGATGTGGATGTCTGTTTTATTCATACCAACCTGTCTCTCAGATATTGCGGACCACGTTGTAGGACTGTGGAGTTCACATCAAACCCTCGATCCATCGGGATCACCTTCGCGTTCGGTAGCGTCTTCGCAACGGTGTTCGCGAACCCTAAACCGGGTTCGTCACCGTCCGCGAGGATGAACACCTCCCGGTAACCCATAAACGGTTCCCGAAAGTGCGACTTCCAGTTGGTAGCACCAGGAACGCCGACCGTGGGGATACCGCAGTGTTCTTGGGCTGTGATTGCGTCGCAGTTGCCCGTCACACTGATGCAACCGCCCATGCGGACCAAGAATGCCGACGAGGGTACCGACACGCAGTAAACATCTCCGTCGTGCGGAACCTCGCTGAACTGCTGCAACGATTGCCAACTGGTGGAGGTCTTGTTGTGGAGTATTGACACTTTGAACCAACTTCCCCACTTGTTATTCCTGGAGATAACCGAGCTAACGATCCCCGCCGTGTGAGCTAGGGTTTGGACCCACTCAGCGTTGCTTAGATGCTTGGATGAGTACTCAGTCTGATCTCTGCCAGGAACCCGGTTTCCATCCCACTCGATAAGTTCCTCCAGAATCATCTCGCGCTGCGAGAAGCTGGCCTGAGTTAGCCACTCCCAGGGAAGTTCTCGGGTGAGCACCCGATCACCGGCTAAGAAGCAGATAGATGTGTATCCATTTGCGATCACGGTATCCGATGGCTGTAGGCCAACGTCGGCCAACAACTTTCGGAGGCGATCTATCTTTCTTTGCTTCTTCAGACCGAAGACAATGTATGTATCCGAGTACCCGGTGGTTCTGATGGATGCATCTGCACTCACCGCTATCCGAAGACGGATCTCACTATCTGACAACGGTATTCCAGGTCCGTCGATGGCCCCCACACGTGGGATGCTGGCAGCGTAGTGCCCTTCCTCTGCTGTGGTGAACTTGTAAGGATCTTGCTTGCCCCCGAACGCCGGGACTCTGTGAGCCGGCGTACTGAGGTGGTAGTACCTCTGCTGATTCTGTCGCTCTATCAACGGCCCTTGGTAGTGCTTCTTGATGAAAGCTGTTGGAGTCACGAACCTAAGAGCACCGGACAGCTCGTACTGCGCCACTGGCGTACCTGGTTCGTATTCGTCGAATCTGCACCAGCCCGTTTGGGTCAACACCTCCGCGTCACCTCGTAGACACTCGCCCTCAGTAATAGCAACCACGGGAGATGGTTCGATCAACGCTGCGGTGTTGAAAAGCCGGACTCGGTCTCCTGCAACCGTCATGTACTTAGGTGTGCAGTCGTCTAGTCTCCTGAACCGGATAGATACCGTGGACCATCCGCGCTGCTTGGTCCAACGCAGATAAGGGATGGCAAGAAATCCTTCATACATTTCGTGACCAGGTAGCGGACCTTCCACGTACCCGAGTCCGAACTTGTTCTGGATCGACTGGGTACTCAGACCCCTTGTCTCCAAATATTTCTCGGCGGGGGACCCTTGCATCTTTGATCGGTACTGGTCGGTGGCCTCCCCCAGAAATTTCCGTTGCGATTCGCTCAGCCTTTGAATTTGAGACCTCCTCTTGCTGTTTGATCAGCGTCACTGGGTTACCTTTGGCTCCGCAGCCCAGGCAGGAGAACGAGTCCAACTCGTACGACACTGCTGCTGAAGCGGTTTCGTCCCCGTGGAACGGGCAACACGTCTTGCTCCAAGTTCGCCCTGTGTCTCTCGGAGGAACCCACGTGGGGTGCCAGCGATGAATCACCTTGACGATCAGCGGCTCAATACGTCACCTCGTAAACACTGAGATCCAACGTCTTTACGTTGTGCGCTGCCATGACTCCCTCGAACCAATACGCGAGATCTCCTTCGTCCCTGTCGGTCTCGAAGTCCACGGTCAATCGGTAAGTGTTGGGCTGTGGGCGGTCCTGGTTCAACTTCAGGCACCAGGGTTGGTGCCTTGGGCTCTCGATATGCGAGCAATCGCAGACGCTCATGTCCCCTCGTTCATTGTCAAGTCTTGGTCCACCATGTCCGGCGTGATCCTGACTCCGATGACGGCAACTGCCGGCGGTGACGTTAAATAGTCAATAGCTCGTTGTAATGACGTTTTATCGTCCCTGAGATGCCCCAGGACGTCCCGGTTACACGGTCCACATAGAAGACCCCTGATGACTCCGGTTTCGTGGCAGTGATCGACTGATAGCTTCTTGGACACACCACGATTACGGTTACAGATCGCACACATACGACCTTGCGACTCATAAATTTCTGCGTATTCCGCGGAGTCGATACCGTACGTCTCGACGATGTGTCGATCGTGTGAGTAGTTCCGTCTGCTTGTCCGTCGTGCTCTCCGGTGGGTAGCACACAGCAGCGGCTTACCCGACGCTTTACGGACGGTTACAACGCCTTCTTTCCGGCAGTCGATGCAACGAGGTTCAGCCACTCAGCATCCCGCCGATCTGACCGAGCAACATCCAATCATCGGAGAACTGACCGAAGTTGCCGTATCCCCACCAGACCGCGCACACCGGGGCGTAATACTCCCCCTCGAACTCGGACTTCACTCCAAGCCCTCGATCATGACTTCAAAGAACGCAGCACCCTCGATCACACGGAACTGGGCCGACAGGTGATCACGGTCAATGTCATCGCCCATCGCGTACAAACCCCATCGGGAGATCAGAGGGATGACATCGTCTAGTTGATCGTGCGGCACATCCATCAAGTGGATGGGGTCGCCGTACTCCGGTCTAATCCGAACCTCGATCATCGGATCATCCGATCGAAGAACCACCGTGACAAGCTCTTGGCAGCCTGATCAATCTGTGACGGCTGTTCCGGTGTCACAACCGGTAGATCCAGCCGCAGCGAACCGATCTCGAATCCGAAGATGTTGAGCGTCAGTGTCATTTCATCGCCTTATCGAACGCTTCTAGCGTTAGCCGGTGGTAGTCCCGGACGTAGTTCACCCAGCCGGGGTAGTTGCAGTAGTAAGCCCGATGCCCATCGGGCATGACGCGGTGGTTGTCCCACTTCATGCCAACACCCGTGCCTGGTCGTTCAGCAGCTTCACCGCTGCGCGGTGTCGTCGTCCTAGACCGGCTGATCGGTACCGTCCGTCCGCACGTCGTGACGCACGGTTGGGTACCGGGCGGGTCCCCGGTTTCCGATCACGTCGGAGCTGGGCCAGCCGTGACCGTTCAGCGCCGGCTTCGCGGTTCGCTAGTTTCGTGTCTTCGTAGGTTTGTGTGTTCATATCTCGTTCCATGTCAAGTGTTGGGACAAAGGGAGTACACGCTGATAACGGGTTCTTACGTCAGGTGGTGGGGACAGTCGTCTGGTGATCGCGTGCGCGCACCACGGTCTGATCGGCGCGATACCCGTGCGTGTGCGATTCCAGTGCGGCGAGTCGTTTCTCTAGTTCATCGACCCGTTCTCGCAGCTTGCGGTGCGCTCCGACCGTCGATGGTTTCGATTCTTCGGCCAGCTTTCGACTCTGCGGGCGGCTATCCCATGCCATGCGTTACTCCTTTGTTTGTGCCGATAACGTTGCGTACT
>Ga0157375_10006210_pt1 | contig 10405 bp, 13 predicted proteins | sample M35metaG_FD_115311 | JGI IMG/M metagenome (GOLD analysis project Ga0157375, IMG submission 115311) | Miscanthus rhizosphere microbial communities from Kellogg Biological Station, Michigan, USA - M3-5 metaG | ecosystem: Host-associated > Plants > Roots > Rhizosphere > Soil | place: USA: Michigan... | reverse complement strand
GACGAAACGTCCGTTATCGGCGCTTATGACACGGGGGTGGAGGAAGTGTTTGCGAGATCTGCCGTTCGACTAAAGATCAAATGCGTTCACCGGGATGAACCACATGGAATCACGCCACCTGGGGAAGGCAGCGAGGGAAGTCTCCGGCGCGTTCGCGGCATGGTCCCACAGGTCCCACCGGCTCGAACCTACCCCGGGTCCGTTGGCGGCTACCGCCGCAGCGTCCGGCCTCCGCGGCGGCAATGTAGCCGACCGTTGTTTCGAAAGTCCCATCAGAGCAGGAAGACGTGCCGGGCCAAAGTCGGCCGCCTGAAGCGGCCCCAGACTGACGGCGGGTCAAGTCCAGCGCCGGCGCTGGCCAATTGGCCTTAGGCGCCGGCCGACTTCTTGTTCCATCCGTGGAAGGGTGCCCAGTTGGCCGCGTTCCAGGCGTCGCGGAGGCCCGGGGTGCTGAGGTCCCAGTCCGGCCGGATCTCGCTCGTCACGGCGCGAAGGTCGCGGCGCAGGTCCTCGACGGAGGGGCGTCCCCAGAACCAGTAGCCGTTGTAGATGCTGTGAATGACCAGGCCGGGCTTCAGAACCAGAGTGTGCGGGATCATCGGATCCTCCTGCACAATGCGGCCAGGATCAGAGAGAAACGCCCATTGCGCCCCCACTGACGCGCGGAATTCCTGGAGCACGTGGTGGTCATCGGTCGCGATGGTTGCCATCTGCGTGTAGGCGACAGCGACCTTCGGGTAGAACGCCGCAAGCTCGAGGTGTTGCTGATGCTCCTTCGGGCAGTAGTGTCCGCGTGAAAGCGTCAGCACCAACGGGTCCTCGCCCTGCAACTCACTGAGCCTGCGGGGAACGTTCTCGTGGTCAGGCAACTCGTAATCGGGGAAGATGCCGCCAGGTGCAATGTCGGAGCGCACGATTGGGCCGTCTTTCAGGTAGCGGTTAGCAGCGATAGTCCCGGCCGACGTCGTTGCCGGCGCCAAGGCTCCGCCGCTCCTGCGGGCGAGCCTACGCCGAGGCCGGGAGGCCAGCAAGGGTGCTTGGAGTGGACGGCAATTTTGTCCTTGACTTTCACCCTGGAGCGGACAAATGTGGGGTCCGAGGGCAGCGTCCCCGGTCCGCAGATCGGCCGGGGGGACGATCAGGAAGTGCTCGCGGGGGTCCCCGCAGCGCGGCCCGCAGCGCCGGTAGTCTGGTCGGCACTTTGTCCGCGTTTCCGGGTCCATGCGTCTGATGCCGTCCTGTTCTGACGCGCCCAACTCAGGGAGGCCGAGATGAATAGTGTCGATACGAACAGCAAAAGCGCTATCGGCAGCCCGTCGGTGAAGCCCGGGGAGTTCAGGCTCGAGGTCATCGTGGTGCCGGTCTCGGACGTCGACCGGGCGAAGCAGTTCTACGACGGCTTGGGCTGGCGGTTCGACGCTGAAGCGGCCGCGGAGGACGGCTACCGGCTCATGCAGTTCACGCCCCCGGGTTCCGGTTGCTCGATCATCTTTGGCGAGGGCGTCACCTCCGCACCGCCGGGCTCGCTGCAGGGGCTGCACCTGGCGGTCTATGACATCGACGCTGCCCGGGCCGACCTCATCTCGCGCGGGGTCGAGGTCAGCGAACCCTTCCACGATGCCACAGGCGTCTTCCACCACGCCGGCAACGAGGGACGTGTCGACGGGCCCGCCCCGGGACACCGGGACTACGGTTCGTTCGCCTCCTTCAGCGACCCGGACGGTAACGGCTGGGTACTCCAGGAGATCAAGACCCGGCTTCCGGGCCGCTGAAGCATTCAACGCTGAAAGGAGAGGCTGATGGCCACCACCTATGAGTCCGTGGGCGACCTCGCAGAAGCCCTCAGGCGGGCCGCGACGGCACATGGCAAGCACGAAGAACTCACCGGCCAGGAGGACCCGGACTGGCCCGACTGGTACGCGCTCTATATGGTGCGCGAGCACGCTGGAGAGGAGTTGCCGACATGAAAAGCGACTACGACGTGATCGTGATCGGGGGTGGCTCGCCGGGGGAACACTGCGCGGGAGAGCTCGCCGAGGGCGGCCTGCACGTGGCCGTGGTGGAGCGCGAACTGGTCGGCGGTGAGTGCTCGTACTGGGCATGCATCCCGTCCAAAACACTGCTGCGGCCCGGTGAGGCGGTCCATGCCGCCCGCGCGGCCGCCGCCACTGCCGAAGTCGACGTCGAGGCGGCGCTGGCGTGGCGCGACTTCATGGTCTCGGACTACTCCGACGCCGGACAGGAACGCTGGCTGGCCGATCAAGGCATCGACCTGCTGCGCGGCACCGGACGCCTTGCCGGTCCGGGCGTGGTAGAGGTCGACGGCGTGCGCCACACCGCAGACCACGTGGTCCTCGCCAACGGCGCTGATCCGGTCGTGCCCCCGGTCCCGGGACTGAGCGAGCTGGACGGCGTGTGGGGCAGCCGCGAGGCGACCTCCATGAAGGCGATCCCCCGCCGCTTGCTCATCCTCGGCGGCGGCCCGGTCGGCGTCGAAATAGCCCAGGCCGTGCGCCGATTCGGCGGCGAGGTGGCAGTCATCGACAGGTCCGCGCACGTCCTGGCCCGGGAGCCGGCGCCGCTGGGCGAGGCCCTCGGCGACGTCCTGAGCCGCGAGGGCATCGAACTCGTCCTGCCGGCGACCTCGACCGCGGCGCGGCGAGACCGTGGGGACTACATCGTCGAGATCGACGGCGGACGCGAGCTGAGAGGCGACCATCTGCTAGTCGCCACGGGCAGGCGCCCGCGTATCCAGGCGATCGGCCTGGAGACCGTTGGCGTCGAGCCGGCGGCCCGCGGAGTACCCGTCGATGCGCGGCTTCGGGTGGCGGACGGGCTGTGGGCGATCGGCGACGTCACCGGGATCTGGCCGCTGACCCACGTGGGAAAGTACCAGGGCGATGTCGTCGCCGCGAACATCCTCGGGGAGCCGCGGGAGGCACACTATGAGGCCGTTCCGCGGGTCACCTACACGGACCCGCAGGCCGCGGCGGTCGGCGCCACCGAGGACCGCTTCAGCGCCACGGCCCGGGTCTCGCAGGTGTCCAAGGCTGCAACCTACACGCGCTCCTACGCCGAGAGCAACGGTTTCCTGACCCTCCTCAGCGACGGCGAACGGCTAACCGGCGCGTACGCGCTCGGCCCGGAGGCCGGCGAGTGGCTGCAGCAGGCGACGCTGGCGATCCGGGCCCGAGTCCCCCTCGATGTCCTGAGCGACACCATCCAACCGTTCCCGACATTCTCGGAAATCTATGTCTCCGCGCTCAAGGCACTACGCGGGGAGATCGCGGCTGCGCGCAAGCCGGTCGGCGCGGGACCATCCACGGCGGACTGAGGGAGAGCGATCCGATGAGCACCGCAGCTGCCGCTTCGCCGGCCGCACGCGAGCCGGATTTGGCGGGGCAAACCGTGGTGGTGACAGGCGGGAGCGCCGGCATCGGGCTGGAGGCGGCACGGCGTGCCCGGGCCGAGGGCGCCGGCGTCATCCTCGCCGGCCGTGATTCCGCGAGGCTGCAGCAAGCGGCAAGTGAGCTCGGCGCGCTGGACACTGCGACGCCGGAGGACGTGGCCGCCCTCGCTGTTCACATCATGACCAACTCTGCACTGACGGGTGCGACCTTCGACGTCGATGGCGGCGAACAAGTCCTCGGGAAGGAGTGAGGAAGCAGTGTCGGCCCACGACACTTCCCTGTACGGCGACGCTGATCAGGTGCCGTCGAAGACAGCCTCTGGGCTCCACTCCGATGCTGGCTGAGAGTGAAGCCGCCAGTAGGCTTCGGCGATCAGTTCCGGCGCGAACGCTGTTCCATCCGCAATGTCTCCGGCGATGGTGACCCCGGTGACGTGGACGTTCTGCCGGGCCAGCTCGTCATGCAACAAATGGGTCACCGCGCGCAGGGCGGTCTTTCCGATCGAGAGGGTCGCATGCGCGGGCTGCGGGTAGTGGCTGAGCCAGCTGTTCGTCGTCAGGAACGTGCCGTTGCGCGCCTGTGCCATCGCCGGTGTGAGAACCTGCGCAGCAGTGATGGCGCCGAGGACGTCGACGTTGTACGCGGCCATCAGATACTCCGCGTCCGCGGCCAGGATACTGTCTCTGGCGATCAGGGCAGCGTTGTAGACCACGATTCCTGGGGCGTCGATCTGTGCGATGGCCTGCAGACGTAGACGGAACTCCTCCTGGTCGGCGGCGTCGGCGAGCACGGTATCGATGTTGGCGCCGGACGCGCGCAAGTCGCCGGCGAGAGCGGCAAGGGAGTCCTCGTGGCGCGCGACGAGCGTGATTCGGAACCCTTCTTCGGCATAGCGACGGGCCACAGCGGCTCCGAGGCCCGGTCCGGCTCCGATGATAAGGACGTGCTTCGGGTCGATTGCGGCGGCATTACTCGTCCCTCCGGTAAGAATCATGCCCTTTCGATCTGCCGGCCCGGCATCGGCTCTGCGATTGCTATCCGCCATGCGGGGGCGCCAAAGGTGTCGGCGAAGTACTGCGTCTCATGCACCACCTTCTCTTGAACGAATTGCATGACGGACACCGAGTATGTCGGCACGCCGTCATACGTGATGATGCACTCGCTCACCCAAAGATTCCCGCTTCCGACGATCCGCAGCACCGTGAAATGCCTCTCGGCAAGGTGCCCACCACGTTGCGCCGCAATCGTCGTTCGACCTCGGAAGCGTTCACCCGACTGGGGATAGTCGAGGATCGCGTCGTCGGAATAGATAGCGTGTTCGGCTTCACTATCCCCGCTTTCGGATGTGCGCCAGTGTGCCTCGAGTACCGCCCTGGTCGGATTCATCGCCTTGTCCTTTTAATGGGTGACTTCCGTCGGTTCAGGTCGCCGACCGGCGGTCTGCTTGTGGTCCAGTTTGAGTGCTGGCAGTTCCCCCCGCAATCCACCGTCATCCCGACCTGGTCCATCTGAAAGGTCGGCGGGACGGCCATTCGCAGATGATTGTGTGCCGACCTGCAGTCGAGCGGTCCGCTCGCGGTTTCTTACAACCCTCACATTGAAAGACAGGGGAAGCAGATGCTGCCGCTCCCCCGTTGGCACCCAGCAAGGCCGACCTATGATCCGTTATCGGCGTTGAGGGCGCTGGGGTGGCGGTCGTGAGGATCCCGTGGCGCGACGGTGGAGGGTACGTATGGCCTTTCGCCAGGGTTCGTGAAGTTCGTCGACGACGAACCCCAACACGATCGCGTCAATGTTGGACAGTTCCTGCGAACCCCGTATAAAGGCGCCCAACTCCGTCATACGGGCATCGCCGCCGTATGACCAGAACTTGATCCAGAGAAATAGCAGGGTGTAGTTCCCGTTGCCCAAGCCGGTGCGGACCGCCTGTCGCAAGTCATTGGCAGCCCTCTCGCTGCCACCTCGAGTCGTGAGAATGTGCGCAACTAGTGGGTGATTTCTAGCCGGGTTTGGCGATTTACTCCAGGCCACGGGCTCCCTTTCGGGAATCTCCCATGAAAACATTCGTGGCGAGACCGCGGGAGGCATCTGCTGTATAAACCTCCTTACGGAATCGTGGTTGGCTGTGGGTTGACTGAGTGCTCTCTCGGCAGAGTTCAATTTGCCAGGCCAAGGTCCTGGGAATGCACCCGAACACCGTGCGCCGGCAGATCTCCGCCGGGGCAGACCTGTTTCAGTCTTACTTAGGCGCATCGGAAGTCTTTTCGCATATCGCCCCCTGGCCTGCCCACCCACAGGACTGTGGAGGGTCCTGTTCTCGCGCTGAACCAGGTCAATGGCTTTCTCCTGCGGAAGGTCAGCGCATCGCCCTGCGTAAGAACCGTCTCGGATTTTCCGAGCGGAGTATCGAACATCCGGCTCCTTGGACAGCTGTCAGGACTCCGCCCTGCAGCCCGTCAAGGTGGCAGGGCTGTCCAAATGGCAGCGTGGCACTGACGATCGCCAGCCGGGATTCCTTCGGGTCGGTAAGGAGTTGCCGGGCGGAGATCGTCCGGGCAGCGTCAGCAAGCTTCGCCGAGCACTGCTACGAGCGGGCATCCCTGAGGGACATTGCCGCCCGGGCGAACGTGACCCACGCGGCGTTGCTCCGCCATTTCGCCACCAAGGATGAGCTCCTCCTGGCCGCCCTCGCGCAGCGCGACGCCGACGACTCGGAACTCGCCCGCCGCATCATGGAATCGAAAGTGCCCAGGGAACAGGTACTGACCAGCGTCCTGCGGGACGAGTTCGCGCACCGGACCAGCAACGGAACTGGCTTGCCATCACCATCGCGGCAACAAATCCAAGCCACCCCGCCCACGACTTTTTCATCGCGCGCAGAGAAAAAATGCGCGACCACTTCACCAGCACACGGCTCGCCACCCAGGACAGCGAGGAACTCAGCGCAGACGACAAAGTAACCATGGTGACGGCAATGATGGACGGCCTCCGGATCCAGTCCCTCCTCGATCCGGGCCGAAAGACGCTCCACCTCATGGAGACGCTGATGAAGTTCCTCGCCCCTGACGAGAACGAATAACGGCAACATCGGAGGCTCTTACCCGACAAAAATACGGAGTTGAGCCCAGCCTCCCCTAGCCGCGCCCCCGGTACGTACCCGAACAACGCGACCCGGGAGATGAGCGTCGAGGCACTGGTGACTGGAGAGCGGAGCGGGCACCTGGGCGTGAGCACGCTGGACCAAATTCGTCGGCATCTCGCTCGTCACCCTCACCGGCACCGCCGCGCAACGCGGCGGCATGTTCACTGGGCAGCGATCCCCGCACCCACACGAGCTCCAACCTCTACGGCCGCCGCCTTTGTCCAGAGGATGTCTGGACCTCGGCGGGACGGCACGACATCGTGCAGGCCAGTTGGATACCGCACGGGCGTGGGTGAAATACGATTATGCAATGGTAACCAGCGTTGATGTGGCCCGGCATCTGGGATTGTCACAGTCGACGGTTTCACGTGCTTTGCGTGGGGATCCGGCTGTCGCGCCGTCAACCAAGGACCGGGTTTTGGCCGGAGCCCGCGAACTCGGCTATGTGCCGGATGCAGCGGCCCGCATGATGGTAACGCGGCGAACGCATGCTGTTGGCGTGGTCGTCGCTGATCTGACCAGCCCCATTTATCCGGTCATTGTGGAGTCGTTGCAGAACAGGCTTCTTGAGCGTGGCTATCGGATGGTGTTGATCCGTGATCCGGATGTTTCGTCTGATCCCGAGGCGGTTGATGTGCTCGACAGGGCGACGGTCGACGGGATGATTTTTGTCTCGGCGCGGGAGTCTTCTGCGGCGGTCCGCAGGGTTCTGGAGCGCGGCACGCCGGTGGTGCTGCTCAGCCGTGATGATCCCAGCGTCGAGGTCGAAGCAGTTCTTGCCGATGATCGGGACGCGGGCGAGATCGTCGTGGCGCACCTCCAGGGACTGGGTCATAAACGTATTGGGCTGCTGACCACGCTGCGGGACCGTTCCAATGGCCGCGACCGTGAGGATGGTTTCCGCGCGGCCATGAAACGCCGCAGCCTGGAGGTGCGCGAGGAGTGGATTCGACACATTCGCCTGACCCACGAGGACGGGGTACGGGCAGCCCTGGAGATGCTTGATACCCAGGACAGGCCTACGGCACTGTTTTGCGTGACGGATGCCTTTGCGTTTGCTGCCCTGGACGCGGCCGCGCAGTTGGGGATCAATGTTCCTGAGGAACTCTCCGTCGTCGGATTTGATGATTCCGGGCCGGCGCGGTGGGCTTTCATCAACCTCACCACGGTGCATCAGCCGATTCCGGAAATGTCGTATGCGGCTGTGGACCGGCTGGCTGGGAGGATCGAAGGCGAGCCTCCCAGCGAAACGTTGAAATCCGTGTTCCCGGTCAGGCTGGAGGTACGGGCAACGACAGCCGCGCCGGCTTAGGCGGTGTTGCGGCCTCCGCTCAAATCGAGCGTCTGACCGGTCATGTAGCTCGCTTCCGTGGACAGCAGCCAGGTTGCCAGGGCGGAGAATTCTTCCGGCAGTCCGACCCTGCCCATGGGGACTTTGGCGAGCAGCTGGGCGTTTCGTTCCGGGCTGAGGTCTTCAAGGAGCCGGGTCTTCATCATCGACGGTGCGATGGAATTGACGGTGACGCCGTACGGGGCAACTTCCTTCGCTGCCGTTTTGACCAGCGCGACGAGTCCGGCCTTGGACGCCGAGTAGGCGGCCTGGTGCGGGTTTCCCTCGCGGGCGGAAATCGATGACAGGATGGCCACCCGGCCGTAGGCCTGCCGGGTGAGGGCGGGGAGGATGCTGGCCAGGCCGTGCAGGCAGCCGTCGAGGTTAACGCTCAGGGTCCTGGCCCATCCGTCGGCCGGCATTTGCGTCACGGGAACCTCGGGGCCCTGGATTCCGTGGGCGAACAGGGCCCCGTCGATCCGGCCGTACCGGTCCAGTACTGTCTGGACGGTGTGGTCCCAGTCCTGCCTTCGGGTGACGTTCAGCGCCATGCAGTTCGCGGGGCTGCTTCCGTCGCCCAGCCCGCCGTCGGCGACATCTGTGCAGACGACGGTGGCGCCTTCGCGGGAGAGCCGGTCCGCGGTGTCGGATCCGAGCCCGCCGGCTGCGCCGGTCACCAGGATGACCTGGCCCCGGAACCGGCCGGGCCAGTAAGTCTCGGCGCTGGCGGTTCGGGGCCCTTGGGGGCTGCCTGCGGCTGGTCCCGGTGTTGTGACTTCGGTGAGTTCGCTCATGACGTTGATTCCATTTCGGTCTGCAGGTGTGAGCCGATCAGAGTGTCGGCTGCGGTGTGGAGGTGTTTGAGATGGGCGGCTGTGCCGCCGGCCTCGACGGCCCAGACGTCAGGGACTTCGACGCTGATGGGCGCGTCAGGCAGTGCCGCCAGGATCTCCCGGAGAGGGAACACTCCCTCCCCGGGGGCCAGCCGCTTCGCGCGGGATTCGATCTGCCGCGCGGACCCGTTCACCTCCTGTCCCAGCGGCATGCGGTGCGGGACGGGGAGAACCGGGGTCGCGGCCGGGCCGTCACAGAGCTGGATGACTGTGACCGCGCCGGAAGGCAGGGCTTTCAGGTCTTCAATTTGGCTGCCCGCCCGCACGAAATGGAGCGAGTCCAGCATGATGCCGCACCCCGTCCGGTCGACCAGCAGGCCGGCAGCGGGTACGGAATCCAGCGGCTGATAGGAGATCGGCTCAATGGACGGACGGATTCCGTACTGGGCGGCATCGTCAACCAGAGCCGCAAGGCTGTCCGTCAGCCGGGCGGGATCCGGGTCAGCGCCGATCACGTTCAGAATGCCCGCGCCGAGGGCCGCTCCTGCCTCCAGCACCGGTTCCCATTCCTTGCGGCCGCGGTGTCCGTCCAGGGTGAAGACCTCGATGTCGCGGACTGAGAGGCCCGTACCGGCCAGGCGTTCGATGGTCTGCGCGGACATGAACGAACCGGCAGCCATCGGGTACTGAGTTTCACTCCGTGTGGCCGGGTGGACCCGGATCCCGACCGAGGTGAAGCCCGCATCTGCCGCTGCCTCCACCAGGTCCGGCGGACTCAGATGCAGCGCGGACAAGTGCGCCAGACCAATCGTTCTATTCATAACTTCCATCCTGCTCGCTAAGTGTTGACTGCCATCAAGCGGTGTGCATATGATCTAAATCACTGAATGACTACGTAGTCATTAAAGCACTCATTCCGCTCGCCAGCAAAGGTGCAGCCGAGCTACAGAAAGGTTGCGGTGAACCGCAATGACGAGTCCCCAAACCCCCAGCACCGGGAGCGTTACCGCCATGAGCGCTCCCAACCACCCACCCGTCGTCATCAGTGCCAGGGCAGGACGGCGGGCAGCGCTGGCCAGCACCGTTGGCGCCGTCGTCGACTGGTATGACTTCTTCCTCTACGGCACGGCCGCCGCCGTCGTGTTCGGACCGTTGTTCTTCCCCTCGGACAACCAAGTCGCCGGGCTCCTGGCGTCCATGGGCTCGTTCGCCGTCGGCTTCCTCTTCCGCCCGCTCGGCGGGGCAATCTTCGGCCACTTCGGCGACAAGTACGGCCGCCGCACCATGCTCTTCATCACCGTCATCATGATGGGACTGGCCAGCACCGCCATCGGGTTGCTCCCCGGCTACGCCGCGATCGGCGTCGCGGCACCCATCCTGCTCGTGACCCTGCGGGCCATCCAGGGCATCGCCGTCGGCGGTGAATGGGGCGGCGCGGCACTGATGGCAGTGGAAAACGCGCCGGCAGGCAAACGGAACTTCCTCGCCACCGGTGTGCAGATCGGCTCCTTCGTCGGGCTGCTGCTCGGCACCGCAGCGTTCTCCCTGGTCACCGCCCTGACCACAGCGGAACAGTTCCTCGCCTGGGGCTGGCGGCTCCCGTTCCTGATCAGCATCCTCTTCGCCCTTGTCGGACTCTGGATCCGGGCCGGCGTACCCGAGTCGGCGGAGTTCGCCGCCGCCAAGGAAG
>Ga0157375_10006209_pt1 | contig 10405 bp, 7 predicted proteins | sample M35metaG_FD_115311 | JGI IMG/M metagenome (GOLD analysis project Ga0157375, IMG submission 115311) | Miscanthus rhizosphere microbial communities from Kellogg Biological Station, Michigan, USA - M3-5 metaG | ecosystem: Host-associated > Plants > Roots > Rhizosphere > Soil | place: USA: Michigan... | reverse complement strand
ATTTTTGATCTTCATGAAGATGAGCTAAAGGAATATGATGAAGTGATCTTTTTAGCCGGTTTGTCTAACGATCCGATGGCTGAGTTTTCGCCAGCAAAGAACTTTGTCTATAATGCGTCATCACCGTCGTATCTCGCGTATATAGCCAAACGGGCTGGGGTGAGAAAATTTATTTACGCCAGTTCCTGCTCTGTATACGGATACACGGTCAATGAGCTCTATGACGAAACAGCACCTGCTGTCTCTAATTATCCTTATGGCATTTCAAAACTGCAGGGAGAAGAGGGTGTGTTGAAAATGGCCGACAAGAACTTTTCAGTGATATGTTTTCGTAAGGGAACGGTAAGTGGATATAGCCCCAGGATGCGACTCGACCTGATCGTCAATACGATGTTCAAAACAGCGGTTAAAGATGGCGTGATCACAGTGAATAATCCTTCTATATGGAGACCCATTTTAAGTATTGAAGATGCCATAAGCGCCTATATACGTGGTATAGAAAGTGCAGATGGCATAACGGGTGTTTTTAATTTATCAAGCGGGAATTACACGGTAGGTGAAGTAGCTGACCTGGTAAAAGAAGCAGTTGAAACCAAAATGGGAAAGCCTGTAAAACTTAATATTAAAAACATCAATGACTTCAGGAATTATAAAGTAACAAACGATAAAGCAGTGACCACACTGAGCTTTAAGCCGAAACATGATGTAACAGCGATCCTGAATAACCTGATCAGCAACGTTGACAAGTTCAAAGATTTTGACAACCCCAATTATTACAACATTCACATTTTTAAACAGCTTGCTCAATGAAACTTGCAGTGATAGGAGCTAACGGACAATTGGGGACGGATCTCCTGGAAGTACTTTCAAAGGAACATGATGTGACCGGGTTGAATCATGCGGACATTGAGATAACAGAGATCGACAGCGTGAAAAAAGCTCTCTCCGCAATAAAACCGGCGATCGTTTTAAATACGGCAGCTTATCACATCGTTCCGGAAGCGGAAAAATTTGCTGCCAAAGCTTTTCAAATAAATGGCATCGGCGTAATGAACCTCGCGAAAGTTTGCCAGGATCTTGATATCAGACTAGTGCACTATAGCACCGATTATGTATTTGATGGTAAAAAACAAAAACCATACAACGAGGATGACCGCCCCAATCCATTAAGTGTATATGCCAATACAAAACTTTCCGGAGAATTCTTTGCTTCGAACTACTGCGATCAATCATACGTAATAAGGGTTTCGGGTATTTATGGCAAAATACCCTGCCGCGCAAAAGGAGGGAATTTTATTACAACGATGATAAAACTGGCAAATGAAAAGCCCGAGGTGAGAGTGGTAAATGACGAGATACTCACGCCCACTCCAACCTGGCATATTGCAAAAAATACCGCATCATTGATAAAGACAGATGCTTTTGGTTTGTATCATATGAGTTGTGAAGGGGAAGTTTCATGGTATGAATTTGCAAAAGTGATCTGGGAAACTCTTCACTTAAAAACGCCCCTGTATGCGGCAAGCGTAAATGATTTTCCATTGGTGGTAAAACGACCTTTTTATTCAGTGCTGGAAAATAGAAATTTAAATAAACTTGGCATCAATGAAATGCCGGAGTGGAAAGAGGCACTGATTCAATTTTTAAAGAGTTGAAAATGGAATATACAGGAGAAAGATTCATTCCTCTCGATAAATTAATGAATGACGAAACAGCTTTTGAACATCTACACCGTTATCATGCAGTGAGGGAATTAGTCAAGGATAAAGTGGTATTAGATATTGCCAGTGGAGAGGGTTATGGCAGCGCAATACTTGCAACATCGGCTCAAAGTGTATTCGGTATTGACATTGATCCGGAAGTTGTAAAGTATGCTCAGGAAAAATATGCCGGCACAAGGAACATCGAATTTTTGATCGGCCAGGCTGAAAATATTCCCCTCCCCGATCGCAGTATAGATGTAGTGGTATCTTATGAAACAATAGAGCATCTTGGTCAATCTGCGCAGGAAAGATTTTTGCAGGAGATCAAAAGAGTCTTAAAAAATGATGGAAAGCTTGTTATCTCTACTCCCGATAAAACCAATTACTCGGACCGGTACGCCTATACTAACGAATTTCATTTAAAAGAGTTTACGAGTGATGAGTTCCTTGCTTTTTTGAAGAACTATTTCGGCCATGTTCTTCCTTATGCACAGGGATACGAAGTGGTGAGTGCGATAACTGAAACCGAACCACAAAAAGTCTCCCGTCTTCATATTACCAACTGGGAACGATCGACTCATCCTTTTTCGAGAAAATACCTGATAAACATCTGCAGCGATAAGCCCTTTTCAAAGAATCCTGAATTTTCGTCTGTTGTCTTCCAGGTCAATAAGGATTTTATGCAAATGACAGATCGAATCGTAGAAATGGAAGCTCACATACTCGAATTGGGAGAATGGGGCCGGCGATTGAATAAGGAGATCGCGGAAAAAAATCGTATGATCAATGATCAAACGGAGAAACAAACGCAGCTCGAATCTTCCCGGCAAACGCAATCGGCCTTGATAGATAAGCTTTCCATGGACCTGGAGATAAAGAATGACTTCATTGCCTCTTTCGGCACAAATTTCCAGGAGACTGCGGCGAAACTGCTCGAATTGCAGACAAGGTTGATCGAAATGAGCGAATGGACGCAAAGATTCCACAATGAACTTTTGCAGAAGGAATTATTGCTGAGTGATAAGAACAGGGAACTGGACATTCTCTATGCCGAAAGAAATTCATGGATTGAAAAAGAAGTACAGTACAGAGACAAGCTGAAAGAAATTGAAGAAGCAAAGAACAGGCTGGACTCAGTTGTGGAGGATCTTAAAAATAAGGTGTTGGCTCTCGGGAAAGAAAAGGATATCCTGGTTCAGCAAGCCGGCATAATAGCAACTTTGAAAGAGGATCTGCAACTATTGGCATCAGAGAATGCAGACAATAATAGAATCATTGAAGAGCAAAATGAAAATGTTCATGGCCTGCACGCGCAATTGGAGTCGGCAAGGCAGCGCCTTGCAGAAATATATGAATCGGACGGGTGGAAGGTCTTGAAACGTTACTATAATATAAAAGGAAAACTGTTGCCTGAGAATTCAGGAAGATACAGAGCTTTAAAAAAGTTTATAAATAAGTTGCGGGGAAAAAATGAAGATCCTGTGATCACTTCAACCGCAAAGGGCATTCCGGCTATTGGTGGTACCACCTATCACCCCGCGATTGCAAAGACCTATGACGTTATTGAGTTTCCCAATTTTGAACGTCCTGCGGTTTCGATCGTGATCCCTGCCTATAACGGGTGGGATCTAACCTACACATGCCTGGCATCGATAAAGGAAAACACACTTGGGGTTTCTTATGAGATCATTATTGGGGACGATGCTTCAACTGACGAAACAAAGAACATCAGTGACTATATAAAGAATATTGTTGTTATCCGAAATGAAAAGAACCTTGAGTTCCTCCATAATTGCAATCATGCTGCCACTTATGCCAAAGGGAAGTATATTTTGTTCCTTAATAACGATACCGAAGTGAAACCTGCATGGCTGAGCAGTATGGTTGACCTCATGGAAAAAGATGAAACGATTGGAATGGTGGGCTCCAAATTAATTTACCCTAACGGGAAATTACAAGAAGCCGGAGCCATTATTTGGAAAGATGCTTCCGGATGGAATTTTGGCCTTAACCAGGACCCCGGTGCACCTGAATTCAATTATGTGAAAGAAGCAGATTACATATCCGGCGCCAGCATAGTCCTCAGGACCAAGCTGTGGAACGAGATCGGCGGCTTTGATGAAAGATATACTCCGGCATACTGTGAAGATTCGGACCTCGCTTTTGAGATCAGGAAACATGGATATAAGGTCGTGTACCAACCACTTTCTGAAGTAATCCATTTTGAAGGGTACACACATGGAACGGATAAAAATGAAGGCATAAAAGGAAATGAGATCAAAGCATATCAGAAACTGAACAACGAAAAATTCAAAGAAAAATGGAGAAAAATACTTTTGGAAGAGCAGTTTTCAAATGGTGAGAATGTTTTCTGGGCAAGAGACAGGAGCAGGGGCCGCAAGACGATTTTGGTCATTGATCATTATGTTCCGCAATTTGATAAAGATGCAGGATCAAAAACAGTATTTCAGTACCTGAAGCTGTTTGTTTCTCTGAACATGAACGTGAAATTTATCGGGGATAATTTTTACAGGCATGAACCCTATACCACGGCGCTTCAACAGCTCGGTATTGAAGTATTATATGGACCGAATTATGCAAATAACTGGAAGCAATGGATACGTGATAATCACGATAAGTTTGATTTTGTATTGTTGAACCGGCCGCACATTTCGGTGAAGTATATTGATTTCATACGGGAACACACGCAGGCGAAGATTCTTTATTATGGACATGATCTGCATTTCGTGCGACTGGCCAAACAGCATAAAATAGAAAATAAAAAAGAATTGCTGGAAGAAGCAAACAAATGGAAGGATGTGGAGTTGTCCTTGTTCAAAAAAGCTGATATTGTTCTCACTCCAAGTCCGGACGAAAGGGATTTGATAAAGGATCTTAGGGTGCAAAAAAATGTTTTTGCCATTTCACCATATATATTTGATACCGATTCCAGCCCGGTCGAAAATTTTTCCGAAAAAAGAGACATACTCTTTATAGGTGGTTTTACCCACGCACCAAATAAAGACGCTGTACTCTGGTTTGCCCGGGAAGTATGGCCGATGGTAAAACATAAAATTGGAGGTGGAAAGTTTATTGTCGCTGGCTCAAACGTACCAGACGAGGTAAAGTCACTTGCAGGCGACGATATCAATGTCCTTGGATTTGTTACTGAAGAAGCCCTCCGAAATCTTTATAATAAAGTAAAATTAGTTGTCGTCCCGCTGCGATATGGCGCTGGGGTAAAGGGAAAAACAGTTGAAGCCATGTTTCATGGTATCCCGGTTGTATCCACTGAATCCGGTTTGGAAGGATTGCCGGATGGATATTCTGCTTTTTTGAAGCCGTACGATACAGCAGAAGAATTTTCCCGGCAGGTAATAACACTTTATAATGATGACCTCGCATTGGAGGGTCTGAGTAAACGGGAGTCAGCTTACATCAATAACAATTTTGGTCATGGAGCAGCAATTGAAGCGATCACGTCAATTTTGGAAATTAACGCAGATCTGCAACATCAGCCCCTGGCATCGATCTAAATACTTTTGGCAACATGTTTTCACAAAATATCGAACCGATCATTAAAAAGGCAGTAGAAGAGCTGAATGTATTTACTCCCGGTTCAGTGGAAAATTATAAACGCGACAAACTCATAGAACTGTACTGGCGATTCCATCCGAGGTTCAAATCGTTTAAGGTTTTTGCCAGGAAAAATGCCAATGTGCTGGATATTGGGAGTGGCAGTGGAGGCCTGTTCTTTTGGAAAGAATATATGGAACCTGTTCGGACAGATTTAAAAATGACGGCGTTGGATCTTCAGAAGGGAGAACATTTCAACAGGTATGACAATTACGTCCTCTTCAATCTTGACACTGGCGACATACCATTGCCCGAAAGTTCCTTTGATTATATTTTTCTTTCGCATTTGATCGAGCACGTCCGCGACTGGAGATCACTCATAGAGAAATGCAATAACGTCCTAAAAGATAAGGGAATTTTATACATCGAAACCCCTTCTAAACATACCATAAACTTACCTTCAAGAGATCTTTACCGGCAAAAAGGATGGCCTTGTACCACAATTAATTTTATGGATGATCATACTCATGTTGAAACGGTAGACCTGGATGAGGTAAATGATTATGCAATCGGATTTAATATGATTTCATTGGAAAAGGGATATTGCAAAAATCCGTTGCTCGAGGATATTCTATTGTCTTTTGGGCATCGATTCAAAGATCCGGAAGCAGCTCAATATGGTTTATGGTCGAAATTGATGTTCTCTTCATATATGATACTCCAAAAAATGTGAACAATGACAACGCTCGAGGAAAAAAGAAATTCCATAAGAAGAAGAGTGATAAAAATGTATAAAGAGGCAAACGCTGGTCATGTAGGATGTTCCTTGTCCTGTCTTGAAATGACCACTTTCATTAAATTTCAGCTAATGAAAGAACGTGATGAATTTATCTTATCCAAGGGGCATGCGGCTGCTTTATTGTACAGTGTGCTGGCAGAAGAGGGCATAATTTCTGAAAAAGAGATAGAGACATTCTATAAAAACGGAACGTATTTGTCGGCTCACCCCCCGGTAAATAAAATCAAGGGAGTTCCTTTTGCAACGGGTAGTTTGGGCCATGGATTGTCTCTTGCTGCGGGATTTGGATTGGCAAATAAGCTGAAGAGGCAGGATAAACTTATCTTCTGCATTACCTCGGATGGAGAGTTAAACGAAGGGAGCACCTGGGAGGCTGCACTTTTTATATCCCACCACAACTTAAAGAACATTTTTTGGTTCATTGACAGAAATTATATCCAGGGATTTGGCAGAACCGAAGACACCCTGAAGTTAAATCCACTTGATAAAAAATTGGAAAGTTTTGGCTTCCAGGTGGTCACTGCTGAGGGTCATAATTTTGATAGTTTGAAAAGAGCCTTCTCAGAATTTCAGGACCAAAGGCCCCTGGCTCTGATCTGCAATACGATAAAAGGGAAAGATCTAAAATTAGAAGATACCGTTGATTGTCATTATCTGCCATTAACAGACGAAGAATTTAGTGAATTGATAAATAGATAAAAATGCGAAAAGAGTTTGCGCAAGCTGTTATTGACCTTTCATCAGAAAATGATAAAATTGTTTTTTTGACAGGTGATCTCGGATATATGGCATTGGAAGGCGTGAAAGAAAGTTTGGGAGAAAGATTTATTAATACGGGTGTAGCAGAACAAAATATGACCGCCATGGCAGCATCTTTAGCATACGAGGGCTTTCTTCCTTTTATTTACAGTATTTCTCCCTTTGTCACGCTGAGACCGTATGAGCAATTACGAAATGATATCTGTTTACACAATCTGCCAGTGAAGGTTATCGCAAATGGAGGTGGATATGGCTACGGAATAATGGGGAGCACGCACCACAATATTGAAGATATTGGATCAATGCGGATTCTGCCGAACATGAAAATTTTTGTCCCGTATACTAAGCAAGATGTGCATTTGGCAGTGCGGCAAATGGCCGCTGATTCATCACCGAATTACTTAAGATTAAATCTTGCAGCCACCCAGGAAAATGTCCCTGTTTTTTCTCAATGGCGAAAATTGAAAGGAAGTCTCGACGCAAAAGCAATTGTGATAGGCACCGGAACAGTAATGGATAATTTATTTAAACTGTCTGAAGAGGTGGTGAATAATTTGGAAATCTGGCTATTGAGCAAATTCCCTTTGTGGGATATTCCTGACCCGTTATTAAATATGATCAATAAAGTGGGCAATGTTATTACTCTTGAAGAACACTCTGGACAGTGCGGGTTACATGAAACATTCGCCAGCTTGCTTTTAAAGCAACTTAAACGGCCCGTCCAATACCATACACTATTTGCCTCTGGTTATCCCAGTGGAAGATATGGTTCACAGCAATGGCATCTTGAAGAGAACAATTTAGCTGGTAAAAATTTAGAAAATAAAATTTCAGAGTTTATAAAGTTTTAAATGTTAACTGATCAAATCAAGGCGGAAATACAAAAATTAGAGGGGCCCATTGTTGTATTTGGCGCAGGGGGATTTATAGGAAGCAATTTATTCAGGCATATCCTGCAGTACAGGAGCGACGTGTATGGCATTACGTCGAAGGAACCTTTTATCCCCTGGCGAATTGATGATTTAAGAACAGATAGAATTATACATGCAAACATTACTGAACTGGGCGCTCTCCAAAGTTTATTTGAAAGATACCAGTTCAAGACGATTTTTGATTTAGCGGCTTATGGTGCCTATGCCAAGCAAGATGACGTAAAACTCATTTATAGAACAAACATTACAGGTCTCCTCAATTTATTGCAGGTAAGTTCTGCATACAATATAAGGGCATTTGTACACGCAGGTAGCTCATCTGAATATGGATTGAATTGTAAAGAACCATTGGAAAATGCAGAGCTGTTTCCAAATAGCCATTATGCTGTCACTAAAGTGTCGGCGGCTCACATGATAAAGTTTTATGGAACTATATTGGAATTTCCTATTGTTAATTTAAGGTATTATTCAATCTATGGTGAATATGAAGAACCTGACAGACTGATTCCCCAGATCATCGAAAAAGGAATGATCAAGGAATACCCTCCGCTTGTTCAACCTGATATCTCAAGGGATTTTGTTTATATAGATGATGCGATATATGCCACGCTTCTCGCCGCTAACGCAAATTTTTCCGTCATAGGGGGTCGGTCAATTAACATTGCTTCCAATAAAAAAACCACGATCAGGGATATTGCAGCGGCCGCTAAAGAAATTTTTAAGATCTCCGGGGAACCCGCCTGGGGCGATTTCCCAAACAGGAAATGGGATCTGAAGGAATGGTATGGCAACGCAGGACTGGCGAGAGAACTGTTGAATTGGGAGGCAATCACTAATTTAAAAGAAGGCTTAGTAAAAACTTATCGTTGGCAAAAGGAATATTCCAAACCTCTTTATGAAAAGAAACTCTATCAGGATCAGGTTAAACATAAGGTGTCTGCTGTAATAGCCTGCTATAAAGATGCCGAGGCTATGCCTATTATGTATGAAAGGTTGGTAAAGACTTTTTACAAAATAAACGTTGACTATGAAATAATTTTCGTAAACGATGCCAGCCCTGATAATACATCCGAAGTGCTACAGGTATTGGCACAAAGAGACAAACACGTAATTGGTGTAGAGCACTCGCGTAATTTTGGCTCGCAAAGCGCGTTCATGAGTGGCATGGAAATTTCCACCGGGGATGTTGTGGTCTTACTCGATGGCGATTTGCAAGATCCCCCCGAATTAATAGAAGAATTTTACACCAAATGGAAAGAAGGTAATGATGTAGTATACGGGCGGAGAGTAAAAAGGGAAGGGAATAAGATGTTGGTCAGGTTGTATAAAGTATTTTATAGAGTTTTCCGGAACCTTTCTTACGTACCGATGCCCCTGGACGCCGGTGATTTTTCAATGATCGATAGAAAAGTGGTTGATGAGTTGGTAAAGTTGCCGGAAACCGACCAGTTCTTAAGGGGTTTGCGCGCCTGGGTAGGTTTTAAACAGGTGGGTGTGCCATATACACGACCAGAAAGAATGTTTGGTGTAACTACCAATAACTGGAGAAAAAATATTGGATGGGCAAGGAAGGCAATTTTTTCCTTCAGCTACGTTCCTCTTGAGTTGTTAACCTACCTTGGATGGACCTTAACTGCTCTTTCTTTAATAGCTATTATCGCACAAATTGTGTTATACTTTACGGGCTCTCCCATACCCCGTGGTATTACTACAATCATCGTACTTGTATTATTTTTTGGAGGCGTCAATATGTTAGCCATCTCAATACTTGGAGAGTACCAGGCAAAAATCCTTGAGGAAGTAAAGAAACGTCCAAAGTTTATTAGAAGGCGAATCATTAAATCTCAGCAGGATGCCGAAGAATAAAACTTCCATTGTAGATGACAGGGGATACAACCAGGGATTTAAAGAAACGGTTTCATCAAGAAAGAGAATAGAAAGGCGTGCCGATTGGATGATCGACGAAATGAATACAGGGGTTGGCAAAAGTATTCTTGAAATTGGCTGCGGCACTGGTTATTTGTCGTACTACATCGCTAATAAGACTGGAATGAGGGTAGTTGGGACTGACTTGTGTAAACCATTTATCGAAGAAGCCTCCAGGAATTATCATCTTCCTAATTTATCATTTAGCATGCTTGATTTTAACAAGGCTCCGGAAAATGTTCATGAGAAGTTTGACTATATCATTGGGAATGGCATCCTGCATCATCTTTATTATAATTTGACAACGGCACTGTGTACTTTGAAGAAACTCCTGAGCGTCCAGGGGAAAATAATATTTATGGAGCCTAATATTTACAATCCTTACGTGGCTGCTATTTTTAAAAACAGAAGGTTTAGAAAATGGGCCAGGCTGGAACCTGACGAAATGGCTTTTTCCAAAAAATTTATCGAGAGGAAACTAGAGGAGGCAGGATTTGAAAATATAAGAGTTAAATACAGAGATTTTTTATTACCGGGGATCCCTGCATCATTAATTAAGCCCTCGATAGTGCTTGGAGATTTTCTGGAGAAAACACCCTTGAAATTTATAAGTCAATCAATATTCATAAGCGCCCAAAAAAAATAGCCGTCTGCACCTATCATATGAAGAAAATTAATTTAGATACCAGGAACAGAACTATTCTGTGGAT
>Ga0157375_10006206_pt1 | contig 10407 bp, 12 predicted proteins | sample M35metaG_FD_115311 | JGI IMG/M metagenome (GOLD analysis project Ga0157375, IMG submission 115311) | Miscanthus rhizosphere microbial communities from Kellogg Biological Station, Michigan, USA - M3-5 metaG | ecosystem: Host-associated > Plants > Roots > Rhizosphere > Soil | place: USA: Michigan... | reverse complement strand
TCTCAACACCGTCTCGGCCAACTTGGACCTGAACGCCTATTTGAACCTGCTCGACCTCGACGGCACCCTGGTGGAACTGGGCATGCCCGAACACCCGATGACGGTTCCGGTGGTTCCCCTGGTCTCGATGCGGCGCAGCTTGGCCGGCTCCATGATCGGCGGCATTGCCGAGACGCAGGAGATGCTGGACTTCTGCGCCGAGCACGACGTGCGCCCCGAGATCGAGGTCATCCAGCCCGACTACATCAACGAGGCATACGAGCGCGTGCTCGCCAGCGACGTGCGGTACCGCTTCGTCATCGATACCGCGTCGCTGCGGAGCTAGACCGCGGAGTCGTCGACGCCGGCGAGCGGCCACCCGGCCGCGGCCAGCTTGGCGGCGATGCGTTGGACGTTCTCCGGACCCGCGTCGTGTTGTGAGACGTCCTTGATGAACGCGGCGATCTCGTCCTTGCCGATCTCGCCGTCGGCGAGGGCCGTCGAACCGTCGGCGGTGATGTTGCGCACCACCTCTTTGATCTGATCCTCGGTCAGCGGCGTGGAGCGCAGCAGCGCCAACAGCGGAACGCGGTCGGGGCCAGGCACACCTTCGGGGTAGCCGGCGCGCAGCCAGGTCAGGATCGAGTTCAGAAGCGACGTGGTGGTCACGCTGCAAGTGTCGATGCTGTGCAATCGCCGCGCCAGTTTCCGTTTTATCGTTCGCCGGCCATTCATCGCGCGTTCATCGCCTTCAAAACCTCGCGCAGGCCGCGGCCGACGCCGGGGCGCATCACCTCGACTCAACCGGGGAAGTCGGGTTCGTGCGGAAGCTGCGGGCACGGCACGACACCCGGGCGCGCAACACGGGAGCCACCATGGTGCCTGCTTTCGGCTACGACTACGTCCCCGGCAACCTGGCGGCCGCACTCGCCGCTCGGGTCGGAGGCTCGGCCGTCCGCGATCGACATCGGCTACTTCGCCATCGGTTCACTGCGCGACGGACTGAGCCCGGGCTCCCGGAAAACCATGGCCGAAGGGCTGATTCTGCCCTCGCCAGTTTGGCGACACGGGCACGTCGTCGACGACACCACCGCGGGGCGGGTGCGCCAGTTCGCGGTGCGCGGGAAACACAAGCACGCCTTCCTGGTCTCCGGCACCGAAGTGTTGTTCCTACCATCCGCGGTGCCCGACCTCGACACGCTGACCGTCTACAAGGGCTGGTTCCCGAACCTCAGCCGCGCCATCCACGTCGTCTCGGCGATCGCCAACACCACCGCCAAGCTGCCGGGTGGACGCCAACTCATCGAGGCCGTGAATACCCGCGCCGCCAGCGGTGGCGGAGGACCCGACGGGGTGGAGCGGGCCAAGACCCTCAGCCACGTCGTCGCGGTGGCACGGGATGACACCGGTGAAGTCGTCGGCGAGGTCCACCTCGAAGGCCCCAGCCCCTATTCATTGACCTGCGAGCTCATCGCCTGGGCGGCACAACGACTGGCGTCAGAACGGCGGGAGCCGTCGGACCCGTGGAGGCATTCGGGCTCGACGAGCTTGTCACCGGCTGCGCCGAGGCCGGCCTCGCGAGGGTGTGACGCGGCGAGTCAGCCTTCCAGAACCGAGACGACCTTCTCGGCGGTCGCCTTAGCCGACCCCGGATTCTGGCCCGTCACCAGGCGCCCGTCGACAACGACATACGAGCGGAACGGAATCATCCCCTTCTCGTAGCGGGCGCCACGCTTCTTCATCTCTGCTTCGGCGTTGTAGGGCACCAGCTTGTCCACCCGGGCCAGCACTTCCTCCGACCAGGCGAACCCGGTGAGGTTACGCCCGTCGACCAGCAGCGTACCGTCCGACAGCCTCGTGTTGAGCAGACCGCAGTAGCCGTGGCACACCGACGAGACGATCCCCCCTCGCTCGAAGATCTCCCGCGAAATCCGTTGCAGACCTTCGCTATCGGGGAAGTCGAACATTACCGCATGTCCGCCGGTGAAGTAAATCGCGTCGAAGTCTGCCGAGTCGATCTGCTCAGGTGACGCGGTGTTGGCCAGCAGCGCCATTTTGGCATCGTCGGCCTTCCACGCCTTGGCGCTCTTGTCGTAGTTCGGGAATTTCAGCGAGCGCGGCTCCAGCGGTGACAGGCCGCCCTTCGGGCTGACGATCGTCTGCTCGTATCCCGCTTCGGCGAAGACGTGGTAGGCGTGGGTCAGCTCCGAGAGCCACAGCCCGGTCGGCTCGGACGGGGCCTCGTAGTGGCCGACGTTGGTGACGACATTCAGGATGCGCTTGGTCATGGCTCAACAATCCTGGTGACGGCGTGGCGGCGCCACCAAGTGGCCACTAATCACAACTAGTTGGCCATTCGTCACCTGTAGCGTGGCTAGGCGGGTCGCTAGTTTTGGGATATGACCACTGCGGAGGTCCGTGTAAGCACTCACAATGTACTGCGTTCGCCGGCGGGCGCGGCGTTGCTCGTGGACCTGGCGGCCGAGCACGGCATGTCTCCTGCCGACTCGCTGGACGGCACCCCGCTGACCCGGTCGGATCTTGATGACCTTGACGCCGAGGTTCGTCTTCGTGACGAACTCCAGGTCATCACCAACATCCTGGGCGCCCTCGAGGACGTCCCGGATCTCGGCATCGAGGCCGGTCTGCGCTGCCATGCGGCCTCCCCGGGGATCTGGGGACTGGCGTTGATGAGTTCGCGGACGTTGGCAGATGCGATGTCGGTGGGACTGTCGCTGGCCGCGCTGAACTTCTGCCTGTGCCGGCTCAGCATCTCCGGTGAGTCCCGGGACGGGTCGGTGCGATTGATCCTTGACCCGAGCGCGCTGCCGATCCACGTCCGCCGGTTCGCCGTCGGACGCGACAGCACCGGAATCCAGACGCTGCAGCGTGACCTGGTTGGCTCCCGCGAGGTCGAACTGCGGGTGGCCTACACCATGCAGCGGCCACCAGAACACCTGGTGGACAAGTACATCGACGTATTCGGTGTTGAACCCGAGTTCGGCGCGGCGCAGAACTGCCTCATCGTGGACAAGAAGTCGTTGATCAAACCGCTGCGCTCGGCGAACCGTTACGCCCGTTCGATGGCGGAGATGCAGGCGGTCGAACTGTTGCGGGAACGCTCCGCACGCGCCGGTGTCGCGGGTCTGCTGCGTGATCTGATGCTGACGAATCCGTCACCGGTGCTCACGCTCGACGTGGCCGCACAACAGCTTTCGGTCAGCTCGCGGACATTGCGGCGGCAGCTGGCGTCCGAAGGGGTGTCGCTGCGGCAGTTGCAGGAAGAGGTGCGCGCGGCCCTTGCCGAGGAATTGCTGATCAGCCACGGGCGTTCGGTCGCCGAAATTGCCGACCGCCTTGGTTATTCGCAGGTGTCCAACTTCACCCAGGCGTTTCGGCGATGGAAGGGTGTCAGTCCTAGCGAGTTTCGCGAAAACGCGCGTAAGCGATGACGGCGCCGGATCTGCAGGCCACGCGCTCAGCGGCGAGTCTGGCGGTGATGCTCGAATGGGCATCAGGGCGCGGGGTGACCGCGCGGCAGTGCCTCGCCGGCACCAGGTTGACGGCGGCCGCTGTTCGGGTTCCCGATGCCGAGGTCAGCGGACAGCAGGAACTCAAAATGGTCGCCAACATCGTCGCCGCCCTGGGGGACCGGCCGGGTCTGGGCCTTCAGGCCGCTGCCGGTTATCCGGTCACCGCCTTCGGGGTGTGGGATTTGCGATCCTCACCAGCCCGACTCTCGGTGAAGCTATCGACGTTGCGGTGAGGTTTGTGCGACTGAGTTACGCGTTTTGCGCCTTCGAGACGCGCCGACACGGCGACGAGCTGTCGATTGTCATCGACGCACGCGCGGTACCCGCGGCGGTGCGCAGGTTCGTGCTCGAGCGTGATGCCGCGGCCATCCCGAACTTGTACCGGGAAATTTTCGGCACTCCCCCACAACCGAGCCGCATTTCGTTCGCCCTCCCGAACCCGGGACCGGCAGTGGGACTCTACGACGAGATGTTCGGGGGCATGCCTGAATTCGGCGATGCCGAAACCACCGTGACGTTCTCCGCCGAACAGCTGGACGTTCCGCTGCCACAGGCCAGCCCCCACACGGCGAAGCTCGCCGAGCAACAGTGCCGGATGCTGCTCGAACAGCAGGAAGCACGAACGGGCCGCGCCGGTCTGGTGCGTGATCTGTTGCTGGCCGATCCCAGTCGGCCACCGAACCTGGCCCAGGTGGCAGACCGGTTGTCCTGCAGCACCCGGACGCTACGACGGCAACTGGAGGCCGAGGGAACCTCATACCGCAAGCTGCTCGACGAGGTACGCCAACATCTCGGAACCGAGCTGCTCCAAGGGGGCATGAGCGTCGAGCAGGTTTCCAAACGCCTGGGATACACCGACGTCAGCAACTTCTCGCACGCGTTCCAACGCTGGAAGGGCGACAGCCCGCGAACCTACCTGGCCCGTCGCAGTACGGCCGTTCATCAACACCGATAGGAGATCTAGTCCCATGTATGCGATAAAGCTCAACGGTTTCGGCGATCCCGAGGTGATGGAATGGGACGAAATGGACGACCTGCCCGCGCCAGGTCCGGGTCAGGTAGCCATCGATGTGGTAGCCGCGGGCGTGAACCGGGCCGACGTGATGCAACGGATGGGCTTCTACCCGCCGCCGCCGGGCGTCAGCGAGGTACCCGGTCTCGAGGTCTCCGGTGTGATTGCCGAAGTCGGTGCCGGAGTGCAGGATTGGGCGCCCGGCGATGAGGTGTGTGCGCTGCTGGCCGGCGGAGGTTACGCCGAGCGGGTAAACGTGGCCGCCACCCAGGTGCTGCCAGTGCCGAAAGGCGTCAGCATCACCTCCGCGGCAGCGCTGCCGGAAACCGCCGCCACGGTGTGGTCGAACGTGGTGATGACCGGCGGCCTTGGCGAGAGTCAGACGTTGCTCATTCACGGCGGCGGAAGCGGAATCGGCACGCACGCAATACAAGTGGGCCGCGCGTTGGGTGCGAACGTGGCTGTGACCGCTGGCGGCCAGTACAAGCTCGACCGCTGCCGTGAACTCGGCGCCCAGACCCTGATCAACTATCGGGAGCAGGACTTCCCAGCCGTGGTCAACGCCGAGTATGGCGGCGCCAACGTCATTCTCGACATCATGGGCGGCGGCTATCTGGCCAAGAACATCGAAGCGCTAGCCGAGAACGGGCATGTGACGATCATCGGGTTGCAAGGCGGCGCCACAGCCGAACTCAATCTCGGTGCCCTGCTATTCAAACGCGGATCCGTACACGCGACCAACCTGCGCCGCCGACCCGAGCAGGGTCCCGGTTCCAAGGCCGAGATCATCACCGAACTGCGGCAGCAGCTGTGGCCGCTGATCGCCAAGGGTGCCGTGAAACCCGTCATCGCAGCCGAGGTCCCGATCACCGACGCCGCCGAGGCTCACAGGCTGCTCGACTCCGACCAGATAGTCGGAAAGGTCCTCCTTACCGTGCGCGAGCACTGACATGTCGACCGCGGCGTCGCCGGAAATCGCGCGTTCTCGCGATCAGATCATTGGGTCCGTAGCGGCAGACGAGGAGTGAGCAGAAATTCCCAGGGTTCGAGTAAGGACACTTCGGCGTCCGAAAAGTGGGGCTAACAAACTGGGGCTGAAAGTGGGGCTGAAGGATTTGAACCTGCGACTTCTTGACTACATGTAAAGAAACTTCTCAAGCGCTTGAAACAGAGAGGCTCCAGTAGAGAAAATTCTCACAACCATCGAGATGTCCGAGGGTCCGAGAAGCCCAGGGCTTTCTCGCCAACAACGCCGGCGTTCCGATCGGGCTGCCCGCTCCTCCCAAATTCGCTCACTGGGCCACTGCGGGCGGTGTAGCCAGTGGCGGTGAAGCGGCATAAGGTGTGGAGTTCGTCTTGGACGTGGATCGAACAAGAACCACGAGCGGTCACGCCGCCGCACCATTGACAGCTGGACTTGTCCACATAATCGCCGACTTCATCGAGCGGGTAGTACCCATCCTCACCGCGCGTGGCGCCTGCCAATCGGCCCACGCGCCGGGCAGCATGTGCAACAAGCTGATCGGCCGCGGCGACCGGCTGACCGATGAGCACGCGGCGCGTCCTACCGGCTGGGCGACCGCGGCTCCACGATCATCGAGTGGCAGTCGACAATGCCGTCGTCGTCGGGTTCGGACGCAGCCCAGCCGTCGAATTGTCGCTGAACCTGAGCGTTGTGTTACGACCATGTGTCCTCCGGTTGTCGGGATGACGTAGGAGTGCGAGGCTCACTGCGGACTGCAACGTCGCGGGCCGCTCATGCACTCTGATCCGAACCAGGAGACCCGCGGTGGCAACTGAATCCGCAGCCGTCAAGACCACCGCCGCACCGTCGGCAGGCCTGAAGAAAGGCGCGATCGGCATCGTCGCGGTCATCTTCATGGCTGTCGCCAACGCGGCGCCGATCACGGCGATGACCGGCAACGTGCCGATCGCGGTGGGATTCGGCAACGGGCTTGGCGCGCCTGCCGGCTTCCTGTTCGCCACGATCGCGCTGACACTGTTCGCCCTCGGTTATGTCGCAATGGCCAAGCACATCACCACCACCGGAGCCTTCTATGGCTTCATCTCCCACGGGCTGGGCCAGATCTGGGGTATGGCCAGCGGGCTATTGGCGACGTTCGCCTACGTGATCTTCGAGGGTTCGCTGATCGGTGGCTGCGCGTACTTCGCCAACGACGCGGTGAACACCATTGTCGGAGTGAACATTCCGTGGCTGGTGTTCGCTATCGGAGCGATCCTGATCATCGGCGCGCTGTGCCACTTTCACATCAGCCTGACCGCGGCGGTGCTCAGCGTCACCCTGGTATCCGAGGTGCTCGTGCTGGTCGCCCTGGCGTTCTCGGTGATCTTCAAGGGTGGCGGACCGGACGGGTTCATGCTCAACCAGACGGTGTTGCTGAACAATGCATTCGAGAGCCTGCCCGCGGGCGCATTCGGTACTGCGGCGGCGGCCGGCTCGATGGCGATCGGGTTGTTCTTCGCATTCTGGTCGTGGGTCGGCTTCGAGACGACGGCCGTCTACGGCGAGGAGTCGCGCAACCCGAAGAAGATCATCCCGCGGGCCACGCTGATCGCGGTGATCGGGCTGGGCCTGTTCTACACCTTCATCTCCGCGATGGTGCTGGCCGGCAACGGCGCCAAAACGTCGGTCGAGACCTCGATCAGCGCGTCCCCGCTCGACCTGTTCTTCGGGCTGGTGCAGGCCAACCTCGGCACCTTCCTGCTCGACGTCTACAAGACCCTGCTCGTCGTCGGATCATTCGCATGCGCGCTGGCTTTTCACAATGCGGCGTCGCGCTACCTCTACGCGCTCGGTCGCGAAATTCCGTCCGGCGCAGTGCGTTCCACGATCGGGGCCACGCACCCCAAGCATGGCTCACCCTACATCGCCTCGGCGACACAGGCCGTGATCACACTGGTGATCGTGCTGCTGTTCGCCGGGTTCACCGCAGTGCAGGTGCCCGACTCCAACGGCGTTCCGGTCGACACCCCTTCGCTGGTGCCCTACACCAACATCTACGGCCTGCTGGCGCTGATCGGCACTGCGGCGATCCTGCTGGTGCAGGCCATCTGCTCGGCGGCGGTGATCTGGTATTTCTGGGTGCGAAAGACCCACCCGGGCAACGTGATCACCACACTGATCGCGCCGCTGATCGGCGGTGTGGCCATGTTGTACGTGGTGTGGCTGCTGTGGGACAACCGCGCGTTCGCCGCGGGCTATGCCGCCAACTCGCTGGTGTTCAAGGCCGGCCCGTTCATCATCCTGGCGGTGTTCGTGCTCGGCCTCGCGTACGCGGTGTGGATGCGGTACGCCAAGCCGGACGCCTACGCGGAGATCGGCCGGACGGTGATTGAGGACTCCCACGAGCGGGCGGAGCAACCCACCTAACCCCCGCCAACAGACGCATAACGCCCCGACACGCCGCGTGTTCGGGGCCTTATGCGTCTGGTCGCCGAGAACCCGCCAACGCTAGATTGCTAGTATGCTAGCCTCACTGACGTGGGCGATGAGGACGTCAAGCAGTTCAACGTGTACCTGCCTGTCGGGTTGATCAGGCGGGTCAAACACCATGCGATCGAGACGGAGTCATCACTCTCGGCGCTGGTGGCCGACGCGCTGCGGGCCTACCTCGACGCCCACGCCAAGCAATCGACGAAGGAGAGCTGAATGACGACCCAGGGTATCGAGGCCGTGTTCCTGGAAACCCACAACTGGGGCAAATCGGCCAAGTTCTTTCAGGGACTCGGCTACGAAATCGAGTTCGCGACGGACCACAACTCTGGCCAACTGCGCCGCGGCGACAGCCCCTCCCTATTCATCGCAGAGGTTCCGGAGTCCGAGCCAACGCGCAGGCACATCGTGCTGGGTGTGGTCGATGCGGACGCGTTTGAGCCCGATGCCTCCGTCGAAATCGTCAACGGGTGGGAGGACACGCATTGGGGCACAAGGTTGATGACGGTCCGCGACCCCGACGGCCGCGACTGGAAGCTGCAGGCGCCTCAAGAGGCTGGGCAATGACCGACACCGCAGTGCAGCCGGACAGCACCGCGGTCCGCACCGCCCTGTGGCGCGCACTGCATCTGGAAGTCGACGCGCCACCGCACGTCCTTGACGACCGGATCGGTCTCCAGCTGGCTGCGCCCGATCCCGACTGGCGCCGGCGGCCCGACATGAACGAATACGCCACGCCGGGTGTTCGCGCATCGATCGTGGCACGGGCCCGGTTCATCGACGACTTGGTCACCGAGCAGGCCGACCACGGCGTCGAGCAATACGTTCTTCTCGGTGCGGGCCTGGACACCTTCGCTCAGCGCAGGCCCGAAGTCGCTTCGCGGATCACGATCTTCGAGGTCGACCAGCCGGGACCGCAGGCATGGAAGCGGCAGCGCCTGGTTGAGCTCGGCTTCGGCATTCCGGAGTGGCTACGGATGGTGCCGGTCAACTTCGAATCCACGTCTTGGTGGGATGGGTTGCTGGCCCACAGCTTTGACGCGGACAAACCGGCCGTTGTCGCGTCGCTCGGCGTATCGATGTACCTCACCAGGGAGGCGACGACGGCGACACTGCGCCAAAGTCAGGCTCTGGCGCCAGGTTCCACGCTGGCCATGACGTTCATGCGTCCGGTGGAACTCGTCGGACCCGACGAGCAGCTCATACATCGCGCGACGGACGCCGCGGCTCGCGCAGCGGGCACGCCGTTCATCAGCTACTACGCGCCGGAGGAAATCGTTGCGATGGCCCGCGACGCCGGCTGCGCGACGACGCGTCATGTGACGGCCGACGACTACGCGCAGCGCTACTTCGCCGATCGATCCGATGGCCTTCGGCCGTTCATGACCGAAGAGTTGCTGATGGCGACGACCTAGGCGACGACCTAGAAGTACCTGGGGAACGTGAACTGCCAGTTTCGCGCAAGACTGGTCCGGACCACCCCAAGCACTGTGCGATACATGAGACACGGACGAACTGGATCGTCAAGGCGTCCCCGCGAAAGGAGCGTCGCCGTCCGGTTACCGTGACACCGTGAACAGCCAGCGAATCCCCGGTGGGGTGGTGCACAAACTGCCTGCAGACCTCCGCACGGCACTGATCGGGAACGCCACGGCTCTCGCTGCCTGGAAAGACATCACGCCGTTGGCGCGTAACGAGTTCATCTGCTGGGTCGAGGATGCCAAGCAAGAGAAGACCCGGGAGCGCCGCATCCGCCGGACCCAGGAGGAACTGGAGGAAGGCATGCGCCGACCGTGTTGCTGGCCCGGGTGCAAGCATCGCGAGCGCACTGGGAGGTGACCGCCCGACCCGGGGGAAGCCAGAAGCCCCAGTCCTCGTCTTCGGTGTTGACGGCCCTGCCGATCACCTACGACGCGCCCGAACCCGAAAGAAGTCGTGATTCTGATCAGGGACCTGGTCCCGAGGCTAAGAGAGGCGCTACCTGCATAAATACATTACGTGAGATCACGCGAAATATGTGTAACTGTGGGCAGTATGGGTTGTATCCCGATGACGCATCAGCTTGGAAAAGCATCTTCGACGAGTGGGCAAGCGAGGCCAAACATGAACGCCGATGACATCGTCGCCAATGACGCGCACCGTGATGCGGTCCTGCTGTCCACCACCGCATTCACGCGGTGGGGGGTCGCTTATCCGGCTGACCCAGTGGCGGATCCGGCGGCTGTTCGAGAGCTGCGGATCTAGCTGTGGAGCTGCTCACGCTCGATCAGATCAACGCGGCGGCGGATCGGCTGAGGCCGGTGATGCGACTAACCCCGGTGATCGCGTCGCAGGTGCTGTCGGAGCGCACGGGCGAACAGGTGTGGCTCAAGTGCGAGAACCTGCAACGCACTGGGTCGTTCAAGCCCCGCGGCGCCTACAACCGGATC
>Ga0157375_10006205_pt1 | contig 10407 bp, 6 predicted proteins | sample M35metaG_FD_115311 | JGI IMG/M metagenome (GOLD analysis project Ga0157375, IMG submission 115311) | Miscanthus rhizosphere microbial communities from Kellogg Biological Station, Michigan, USA - M3-5 metaG | ecosystem: Host-associated > Plants > Roots > Rhizosphere > Soil | place: USA: Michigan... | reverse complement strand
CGTGCCGAATTGCTTGCCGCTGAAGCCGGCGAACGCGCTGCCGTTGAAGAACTGGCCGGCTCGGCTGCCGTCGCCGGCCGTCTTGCGATCGGCAAGCGCCTTGCCGTTGTTGTTGATCAGAGACTTCGGCGCGTCGGCCAACTTGCCGGACGTCGGATTGAAGCCCATCTCGAGGTTGAAGACGAACGAAAACGTATCGTTCAGCGCCTCGTTGCCGCGCAGGCCGATCTTCGACTGGCTCAGGCCGTTCGATGCGATCGACGAGATCGACTTGTTGCTGTTCGGGGCGATGATGTAGTTCAGGGTCGGGTAGAAATCCTGGCTCAGGGGCGAGCCGTGGGTCTGGTACGCGATGCCGACATCCACGGTTCCATAGAGCGTGATTCCGTTCCAGGTCAGACTCGTATCGTCCGCCGCAAAGGCAGCGGCGCCAAAACCTGTCATGGCAATACCAGCGAAGATTGCCGCGGAAAGAACCGACTTGCGCGGCGCGCGGCCGTTCATCGAGTGCTTGCCAACATTGTTTTTCATGAAGTTCCCCTCGGGGCGGATAGAGGTCAGTTTGTACGCCGCCAACTTGTGGTGGCCGCACCTGCAGCGTTGCCAGGCCAGAAAGCACGGTATGTGACAGTTTCATTACAAGTCCCGGCCGAGCGCTTTTTGCCACGTTAACGACTTCTTTGCAATTCGACGAAGGTCATGGTGGTCCCTGCGCCAATTGGTGACGTAGTCTCCGCTTTGTCGTTGAACCAATTGCACAATTGCCTGTCCATTTCGCGCGAGCGGTGTCGGCCGGGGGGTGCGGCAACGTCAGCAGTCCGGGTGGTCGTGGGGCGACATCCGGCGTCAATGTCACTGAAATACCCGGAGTTTTCGCCCCATGCTCGCAATCATCCGCCTCGCCCTGCGGCGCCCTTACACATTCGTCGTCCTGGCGATCCTGATCCTCCTGGTCGGCCCGCTGGCACTCCTGCGCACGCCGACCGACATCTTCCCCGATATCAAGCTGCCGGTGATCAGCGTCGTGTGGACCTACAACGGTCTGCCGCCGGACGAGATGTCCGACCGCATCATCACGTACTTCGAGCGGCAGATGACCACGACGGTGAACGATATCGAGCACATCGAATCGCAGTCCTTGCCCGGTGTTGGCGTGATCAAGGTGTTCTTCCAGCCCGACGTCGACGTCAACGCCGCTCTGGCCCAGGTGACCTCGGTTTCGCAGACCGTGCTCAAGCGCCTGCCGCCCGGAATCACGCCGCCGCTGGTCCTGAGCTACAACGCCTCGAGCGTGCCGATCCTGCAACTTGCGCTGTCGAGCAAGACGCTGACTGACCAGCAACTCTTCGACCTGTCGAACAATTTCATACGGCCGCAACTGGCCGAGGTCGAAGGCGCGGCGATCCCTTCGCCGTACGGCGGCAAGAACCGCCAGGTCGTCGTCGACCTCGATCCCAAGGCGTTGCGTTCGCACGGCTTGTCGCCGCAGGACGTGACCAACGCGATTCTCGCGCAGAACCTGATCCTGCCGTCCGGTACCGAGAAAATCGGCACGTTCGAGTACAACGTCAAGCTCAACGGCAGCCCCAAGGAAATCGACGACCTCAACAACCTGCCGGTCAAGTCGGTGAACGGCGCGACGATCTATCTGCATGACGTCGCGCACGTGCGCGACGGCTATTCGCCGCAGCAGAATCTCGTCCTCGTCGATGGCCACCGCTCGGTGCTGACGACGGTGCAGAAGAACGGCAAGGCCTCGACGCTCGACATCATCGACCACGTCAAGGCCCTGTTGCCGAAGATCCAGGCCGGCGCGCCGCCAGGCCTAACCCTCGACACGCTGATCGACCAGTCGATCTTCGTCAAGGCGGCGGTTTCCGGCGTCGTGCGCGAAGGCGTCATCGCCGCGGCGCTGACCGCGGTCATGATCCTGCTGTTCCTCGGGAGCTGGCGCTCGACCTTGATCATCACCGTTTCGATTCCGTTAGCCGTGCTGGCGGCGATCGCGGCGCTGTCGGCGATGGGCGAGACGATCAACGTGATGACCCTTGGAGGACTGGCGCTCGCAGTCGGCATCCTCGTCGACGATGCAACAGTGACGATCGAGAACATCAACTGGCATCTGGAGCAAGGCAAGGATGTCGTCAACGCGATACTCGATGGCGGCAAGCAGATCGTGACGCCGGCGTTCGTGTCGCTGCTGTCGATCTGCATCGTATTCGTGCCGATGTTCTTTCTCGGCGGCGTCGCCCGTTACCTGTTCGTGCCGATGGCCGAAGCGGTGGTGTTCTCGCTGATCGCCTCGTTCGTGCTGTCGCGCACGCTGGTGCCGACGATGGCCAAGTATCTGCTGCGTCCTCACGTCGACCCGCATCCGGCGACGCCCAATCCGGCGGTCGACGCGATGCGCGAGGACGCGACCCAGCACATGTCGTCGGGCATCAGCCTCCCCGCCCGTTTCCAGCGTGCATTCGAGCGCGTGTTCGAAGACGTCCGCGACGTCTATCGCGCGCTGCTGACCCTGGCGCTGCAGCATCGGCGCACTTTCGTGCTCGGCTTCCTCGGCTTCGTCGCCGGGTCGTTCCTGCTCGCGCCATGGCTCGGCTCCAATTTCTTTCCGAGCATCGATGCCGGCCAGATCAAGCTGCACATGCGAGCGCCGACCGGCACCCGCATCGAGGAGACCGCACGGCTCGCGACCGAAGTCGAAAAGACGATCCGCAAGGTCATTCCGGGCGAAGAACTGAAAAGCGTCGTCGACAACATCGGCCTGCCGGTCAGCGGCATCAACATCACCTACAGCAACTCCGCTCCGATCGGTCCGGCCGACGCCGACATCCTGATCTCGCTGAATGCCGACCATCACCCGAGCGCGGACTATGTCGCCCAGCTGCGCGAGACGTTGCCCCGCACGTTTCCGGGCGCGTCGTTCTCGTTCCTGCCGGCTGACATCGTCAGCCAGATCCTGAATTTCGGCCTGCCGGCGCCGATCGACATCCAGGTCGTCGGCTTCAAGCGCGACGAAAACCGCGAATACGCGGCGCTGCTGATGAACCGCATCAAGCACATCCCCGGCATCGCCGACCTGCGCATTCAGCAGGCTTTCAACCAGCCAGAACTGCGTGTCGACGTCGATCGCACGCGCGCCCAGCAGATGGGGCTCACGCAGCGCGACGTCGCCAACAGCATGCTCGTGTCGCTCTCCGGTAGCGCGCAAACCGCGCCGACGTTCTGGGTCAATCCGAAAAACCATGTCTCGTATCCGATCGTCGTGCAAACTCCGCAGTACCGGCTCGACACATTGAGCGCGCTCGAAAGCGTACCGGTGACCGGCAGCGGCACGGGACAGCCACAGATTCTCGGTGGCCTGGCCAGCATCCACCGCGACCAGGGCGAAGGCGTCGTGTCGCATTACGACGTGCAGCCGACGATCGATATCTTCGGCGCGGTGCAGGATCGCGACCTCGGCGCCGTCGCTCGAGACGTGCAGGCGATCCTCGACGAGACCGCGAAGGAGTTGCCGAAGGGCTCGACCGTCGCGATGCGCGGCCAGGTAGAAACCATGAACAGCGCGTATTCGAGTCTGCTGTTCGGCCTGGCCGGCGCCGTCGTGCTGATCTATCTGCTGATCGTGGTGAACTTCCAGTCCTGGCTCGATCCATTCGTCATCATCACCGGCCTGCCCGCAGCGCTGGCCGGCATCGTCTGGATGCTGTTCCTGACCGGCACGACGTTGTCGGTGCCGGCGCTGACCGGCGCGATCATGTGCATGGGCGTGGCGACCGCCAACAGTATTCTGGTCGTCAGCTTCGCGCGCGAGCGCATGAGCGAGGGCGCCAACGCATTCACGGCCGCACTCGATGCCGGCTTCATCCGCTTCCGCCCCGTATTGATGACCGCACTGGCGATGATCATCGGCATGGCGCCGATGGCGTTCGGCATGGGCGAAGGCGGCGAACAGAACGCACCGCTCGGCCGCGCGGTCATCGGCGGCCTGATATTCGCCACCTGCGCGACGCTGTTCTTCGTGCCCGTCATCTTCAGCATTGCCCACGACCGCAAGCGGTCGACGAACGATGTCCCCGATCCGGCGTCATTCCCCGAACAAGCGCCGGCCATCTAACGGAGAAAATCATGTCTGACCCGAATGCCATTGCGCCGTCGCCGCATCCCGGCCTCACGTCATCGCGATTGCGCCGCACCGGACTTGTTGCACTGCTGGTCGTGCTGAGCCTGGCGATCGGCGGCATTGCGATGCGGCTGCATGCAAATGCCGCGCTCAAGCAGCGGACGGACGCCGCCGCGGTTACGACCGTCAGCCTGGTCGATCCCGCGCGCGTCGACGCGCACGAGGAACTCACCTTGCCCGGCGACGTGCAGGCCTACTTCGACGCACCGATCTACGCACGCGTCCCGGGGTATCTGAAGAAGTGGTATGTCGACATCGGCGCCCCGGTCAAGGCCGGGCAATTGCTCGCGGAAATCGAAACGCCGGAGCTCGACCAGCAACTGCATCAGGCGCAGGCCGATCTTGCGACGGCCAAGGCGAAGGAAAAACTCGCCGAGATAACGTCGAAGCGCTGGACCGACATGCTCGCGTCCGAATCGGTTTCGAAACAGGAGACGGACGAGAAGAATGGCGACTACGAAGCGAAGGTCGCCACGACGGCGGCGGCGCGGGCAAATGTCGATCGCCTGCAGGCGTTGCAGTCATTCAAGCGTATCGTCGCGCCGTTCGATGGTGTGGTCACCGCTCGCAAGACCGACATCGGCGACTTGATAAATGCCGGCAGCAGCAGCGGCGGGGAACTGTTCCGCGTTGCCGACACGCACAAGTTGCGCGTCTACGTGCAGGTGCCGCAGACCTATTCCGAGGAAGTCACGAACGGCATGACGGCGCAGCTGCATTTTCCGGAAAAACCGGACCGCAGTTATCCAGCCACCGTGGTCGGCACGTCGCAGGCCATCAGCCAGTCCTCGCGCTCGCTGCTCGTGCAGCTCGAGGCCGACAATGCGCAGGGCAAGCTGATTTCCGGCTCGTATGCCGAAGTCCACTTCGATCTGCCCGCGACGCAAGGTGTGTTGCAGCTGCCGGTCACGGCTTTGTTGTTCCGGCGCCACGGCATGAAGGTCGCGACGCTCGGCGAGGACAACCGTATCGTGCTGAAGAACATCCAGATCGGACGCGACCTGGGCACCCAGGTCGAGGTCGTGGCCGGACTCGGCGCGGCCGATCGCGTGATCGACAGCCCGCCGGACTGGCTGGCGCAAGGCGACCAGGTGCATGTCGCCGACCTCAAGCAGCCCAATGGCGCCGCCGCTGCAAAAGTGCCCGCCGTCGCGGCCGTTGCGCCATGAACGGTCGGCCCGCGCTCATGTTGCTGGCCGGGGCGTGCACGCTCGCCGGCTGCTCCTTTGCACCGACCTACAAGGTACCGGTCGTCGATGTGCCGGACAGCTACAAGGAAGCAGGCCCCTGGCAGCCTGCCGTGCCGTCGGACCAGCGCGAGCGCGGCGACTGGTGGCGGGACTATGGCGATGCGACGCTGGACGATCTGGAAACGCGCGTCGACGCCGCCAATCCCGATCTTGCGGCTGCTCTCGACCGCTACGCCCAGGCACGCGCCTATTCGGCCGAAACCCGCGCGGGACTTTTTCCACAAGTGGACACGGCGGCCGGCGCCACGCACAACCGCCAGTCCGACCACCGGCCGCTGCGCTCGGCCTCGCAACCGGACGAATATCAGGACAATCTCATCGGAGCGCAGCTCAGTTACGAGTTCGATCTCTGGGGCCGCGTTCGCAATCTTGTCGCGGCCGGTGAAGCGAAGGCGCAGGCGAGCGCGGCGGATCTGGCATCCGTGCGGCTGAGCCTGCATGCCGAACTGGCCAACGACTACATCGCGCTGCGCGGTCTCGACGCGCAGGCAAAGCTGCTTGACGAGACCGTCACCGCCTACGCGAAAGCGCTGGCGCTTACGCAGAACCGGTTCCGCGGCGGCGCGGCATCGGGACTCGACGTGGCGCGTGCTCAGACGCAGCTCGACAACGCGCGAGCGCAATCGACCGACGTGCAGGCACGTCGCGCGTTGCTCGAGCATGCCATCGCCAGTCTGGTTGGCACGCCGGCTTCGAAGTTTTCACTTCCTTTGGAAGTCGTCGAAATATCCGAGCCGGCGGTTCCCGCCGGTATTCCGTCAACGCTGCTCGAACGCCGGCCGGATATCGCCGCGGCTGAGCGCCGTGCGGCGGCGGCGAACGCCAATATCGGAGTCGCGCGCGCGGCGTTCTTTCCGAGCATCACCCTGACTGCCGTCGGCGGTTTCGAGAATACCGGCGGCGCCGACTGGCTCAGCGCGCCGAACGCGTTCTGGTCGATCGGTCCACGCGCGTTCCTGACGCTGTTCGACGCCGGGCGCCGCGAAGCGCGGGTCGACCAGGCTCGCGCGGCGCTCGACGAGGCCGGCGATCGATACCGCGCGACGACGCTCACGGCTTTTCAGCAGGTCGAGGACAACCTCGCTCTGATCCATCTGCTCGGCGAGGAGGCAAAGAGCCAGGACGCAGCAGCGGCCTCGGCGAAACGCACGTTGAATCTGGCGCTCGACCGTTATCGCAACGGCGCAGTCAGCTATCTTGAAGTCGTCGAATCGCAGACCGCCGAGTTGCAGGCCCAGCGCGCGTCGCTGAGCCTGCGCGACCGAGAGTTGCAGGCCAGCGTCGGACTGATCCGCGCTCTGGGTGGCGGCTGGGCGCCTGGCGAAACTTCTGGAACCTCGCCGGCCGTGGCATCCACGGCTGGCCACTGAAGCAGCCGATCGCGTTGCGGATTCGACGGCCACCCAGCACGCCGTGGCAATATTGCAGCATCGCTCTGTATCAATTCGCTGGATGCAACGCAGGCGACTTCGTCCATAACCCCAAGTAATTCTCATAGCGCTTTCGGTCAGTTGACCCTGCTGCGACGCAGCAACAGACTGACTGCGTGCGGAGTCCAGCCCGCGCGAAACTCAAAGCCATTACCTGGGGATATCGATGCATCGATCGACCGCCCTCGCCGGGCTCATGCTCGGCGTGCTCGCCCGCACCGCGAGCGCCTATGACGCCGAGGATTGGCCGACCCATTATCGTTTCGACGACGGCACCGACATCGGCATCGGCGCCAACTACCAAGGCGACATCAACACGTTCGACGGGACGTCCGAGCTCACCGCCGCACAGCGCGCCACGCTCGAAGATGCACACGGCACGCGCCGCGAGGAACTGAGCGTCTACGTTCGCAAGCCCGGCGTGTACGAGGCGCAATGGGGCTGGGACTACTGGAACAAGACCTACGTCGATGTCTACGCCCGCGTCGATTCCAAGGCGTTTGTCGGCAGCGACATCGGCCGGTTCCGCGTCGGCTACTTCAAGACCTACGTCGGGTTCGAGGGTTATACCCGCACGCGCAATAACACGTTCCTGGAGACGGCACTGCCGATCTCGGCGTTCTACGAAGGACGACGCACCGGTGCGTCCTGGGAGTTCGAGCGACCGGCGTTCCGCATCGATCTCGCGGCCTATGCCGGGCAGGACCTGCAGGGCGACAACGATGGCACGACCGTGACCGGCCGTTTCGCATGGACGCCATCCAAGCGGCCGGGCGACGTGCTGCATCTGGGCATCACCGCATCGGACGAAACGCCGGAAGACTCCACGATCAATGGCCGCGGGCAGACGATAATTCCGAGCATCCGCGTGCGCACGCGTCCGGACGTGTTCCTGACCAGCGCGCGCTTCGTCGACACGGGCACGCTCACGAACGTCGACCACATCTTGAGGCGCGGTCTGGAGGGCGTGTGGATCCGGGGGCCATGGTCGGTGCAAGGGGAATACCTGCAACAGGACGTTCACCGTACGGCCGGGAAGCCATCGTTCAGCGGCAGCGGCGGATACCTGTTCGGGAGCTGGATCGTTACCGGAGAATCCCGCATCTACGAGAACGGCCAGGTTTCCAACCTCAAGCCGTCTCGTCCCTGGGGCGCAGTCGAGTTGCTCGCACGATACGACGAAGTCGATCTGACCGACGCGTCCGCAAACGTGCGCGGAGGCAGGGAGCACAATTGGACCATTGGTGCAAACTGGTACATCCTGACCCACTTCCGCGTGCAGGCCAACTACATATGGGTGCACGAAGAAGGAAATCCGGTGTACAACGCGGGCCGTGCAATCGATCCACGCATCTTCGCGCTGCGGTTCCAAATCGTGATGTAAGGAACACCGGTCATCCGGCACCCCGCTAGCGCGCGACGCCAGCGTCACCTTGATCACATCGGTGTGCTTGAGCCCAACGCTGTACTTGACCGATCACTTCAAGTTCCAGGCGAACCTCATATCAGCCACGATTGACCGAGGCAACTTGCCGCTCGATCCGAGCATATTCGAGTTGCGCTTTCCAATCGGATGGTGACCCATCAGGCTCCGCTGCCGCCGGTGGCAGCGGAGTCCTGATCGCAGCCGGCAATTCCACCGACGGCGGTCGAACGACCGGTCGCACAAGCGCGCAATTCCCGCCACATCCAGACTCGCGACAGCTTGAACCGCCAAGGCGATGCCGTCCGAGAACTTCGGCATGCCTCGGTTCGTCGCGTGCAACGCACGTTTCAGCGCTTCTTTACTCCCGCTTCACCCTCGACAGTGAAAGATTCGCACCGCCCTTGCGGTCTTTCTGCGTGCCTGTGGACTGCCGCAATGCAGCAACGATTGGGCTTGTCTGCGTGCTGACACTGGCATAGTTTACAAATCACCGCAGGACAAGTTCCAACATTCCGATTCGATTATCCAGTTTTGAAGAGAAGTCAGGTTCGCCGCCTGAAGGCGGCACCCTTACCCGGCGGGAAAGAATTCCCGTCCAACAACCACGGAGTACACGCAAATGTCGAACAAGATCGTCAAACCATTAACCATGGCCATCGGCGTGGCGTTCGTCGGCTCGGTCGCGATGACCCAGACCGCCAGCGCCAGCACCGCGTTCCAGATCACCCCGCTGATCAGCGGCTATGCGGTTGCTGCCGAAGGCAAGTGCGGCGAAGGCAAGTGCGCGGTCGCCAAGATGGCCAAGCCCGGCGAAACCGCCGTGTCGAAGGACGAAGCTATGGCGCACGGCTTCAGCGCGACCCAGGTTGCCGCCTGGGACAAGAACAGCGACGGCAAACTCGACAACGCCGAGCTGACCGCGATGCATGCCGCTATGGACAAGAAAGGGAAGGAAGGCTCCTGCTCGGCGGACAAGAAGGGCAAGGAAGGTTCGTGCTCGGCCGACAAGAAGGGCAAGGAAGGTTCTTGCGGCGGTCACTGAGTTGAGCAAGCGTCCTGCCTATCCGGTGACGGGTGCGGGACTCGGCCTGCGGCGGGCCCTGCTGGGTCCGCTGCGGGACACGCCCGACGCGCCGATCGATTTCTTCGAGGTCGCGCCGGAAAACTGGATCAACGTCGGCGGCAAATTCGGCAAGACGTTCCGGTCGTTCACGGAACGCTACCCGTTCATCTGTCACGGCCTGTCGCTGTCGCTCGGCGGCCCGGCGCCGCTCGACGAAACACTGCTGCACAAGATCCGCCGCCTGCTCGACGACCACGGCATCCGCTATTACAGCGAGCACCTGTCGTTCTGTTCCGACGACGGGCATCTCTATGACTTGATGCCGATTCCTTTCACCGAGGAAGCGATCGACTGGGTCGTGCCGCGCATCCGGCGCGCACAGGACATCCTCGGCCGACGCATCGCCGTCGAGAACGTTTCTTCGTACGCCACGCCGGGCCAGGAAATCAGCGAAATCGAATTCACCAACGCGGTGCTGAAGGCCGCCGATTGCGAGCTGTTGCTCGACGTCAACAATGTCTATGTCAACAGCGTCAATCACCGCTACGACGCGGAACAGTTCATCAAGGCCCTGCCTGGCGAACGCGTTGCCTATGTGCATATTGCCGGCCATTACAACGAAGCTGCCGACCTGATCGTCGACAGTCACGGCGCAGCGGTCATCGATCCGGTATGGAACCTGCTCGACCTCGCTTACGCGCAGTTCGGCGTGATCCCGACCTTGCTCGAGCGCGACTTCAACATTCCGCCGCTGGCCGAGCTGATCGGCGAACTCGACCGCATCCGCGCCATCCAGCAGCGTCATGGCGCCGCGGAGCCGTTGCATGTCCGCTCCGCCTGAGACTGCGCCGGCGCCGGGGCGCACGCAAGCGTTGCAACACGCCTTCACCGCGCATATCCGCGATCCCGAACATCAGCCCGCGCCAGCCGGCATCGAAGATCGGCGCATGGGGATCTACCGCGACCTCGTGTACAGCAACATGGAAAGTTTTATTTCTTCGAACTTTCCCGTTATCCGCAGTTTATACAATGACGCAGAGTGGAGCGTG
>Ga0157375_10006204_pt1 | contig 10407 bp, 9 predicted proteins | sample M35metaG_FD_115311 | JGI IMG/M metagenome (GOLD analysis project Ga0157375, IMG submission 115311) | Miscanthus rhizosphere microbial communities from Kellogg Biological Station, Michigan, USA - M3-5 metaG | ecosystem: Host-associated > Plants > Roots > Rhizosphere > Soil | place: USA: Michigan... | reverse complement strand
GCGCGCTAGCCGGATGCGTCCCAGCGTAGCTCAGAAATTTCATTCCGTACCTCCCGGTCTTGGGCTGGGGCCGGTCGCTGAGAAACGTTGCAATTTATTACCCCGCCGGGGGCGAGTTTAACACATCGATAACAAGTTCCGAAACGAAGCGGCGATCAACCTGAAACGCATGGTGTATGATTCTGAGGTGAATCCGCCCCCAAGGTTCTTGCGTAGCGCGTTGCCGTTCGTGGTCGCTATTCTGCGGGCGGCCGAATCAGCACAAGCCCTATGACAGGCGCTTGTACGTACCCATCGCATCGCTGTGAAATAGAATGACGCGCCTTGCCTGCCTCATAGCACTGCTAACTGCCTCGCTCGCCGCCGCGCCCAACCTCGAGATTTACGTGATTGATGTCGAAGGCGGCAAGTCGGTACTGCTGGTATCGCCCTCCGGTCAGTCCATGCTGTTCGACGCCGGTTGGCCCGCATCGAATAACCGGCTCGCCTCCACCGAACGCATTGCCGAAGCCGTCGAAGCCGCCGGTCTGAGGCGGATCGACTTCCTGGTCATCTCGCATTTCGACACCGATCATTTAGGCGATGTCCCACTCCTGGCCGCGAAGGTTCCCATCGAGCACATCTTCGATCACGGCGAATACCTGACCACCAACACACAAGCAGCGGGGCGCTTCGCCGCCTACTCTGCGTTGCGAAGCAAGATCGGACACACCGTTGTCCACGTGGGCGATAAGATTCCGATCAAGGGCGTCGATGTACGGGTGTTATCGGCTGGCGGCCAGTTGATCACAAAACCGCTCGCGAACGCAGGTGCGCGCAATGCGCTCTGCGAAACTTATAAACAACAGGACGCCCTCGCAACCGATTTCGAAGACAATCAGTCGATCGGCCTGATCATCACGTCGGGCAAGTTCCGCATGCTCGATCTCGCCGATCTGGAGGCACACTACAGTCACGATCTGGTTTGTCCCAGGAATCTGATCGGCGCCGTGGATGTCTACAACCTCAACGTCCACGGGCAATTCAAAGGCATCGCGCCGGAAATGGTGGGAGCGCTGCACGCCCCGGTCATTATCCAGGCAAATGGCGCGAGAAAAGGCGCCGATGCGCAGACGTGGCCGGTGCTGCGAGCGGCCCAAGGGCTGCAAGACATCTGGCAGCTCCACCAATCACTCAACGCCGGCGAAGACGCGAACCCGCCGGACGACTTCATCGCAAACCTGGAGCCGGCCGACTCGTTCAAGTGGATTCGGATTTCCGTCGCGAAGGATGGGACGTTCACCGTCACCAACACACGCAACGGATTCAGCAAGCGCTACGGCAAATAACTGCCGTCAAGCAGCCACGCCTGCCGGGTCCAGTTTCCCGATCGCCGCGAAATGGTTGCGCACCAAGGCCAGCCCTGCGAAGACCGCGACCATGGCCGCCGCCATCGCCCACCAAAAGACAACCGGTCCCGCCTGTATGAGGACCGCACCAAACAAGGAACTGATCACGCCACCGGTTCTCCCCATCGCCGCCGCGTACGCTACGCCCGAGGCTCTGACGGCGGTGGGGTATACGTGAGCGCCCAATGCAAACATGGAAGTCTGTACTGCGTTCGCAAGCAAACCGTTAAGTCCGATCGCCGCCAGGAGGAAAACAGGATTAGTATTCGCATGGAAAGGAATCATCAGAACCACGAGCGCACTTGCCGCCGTTCCTAAAGCGCCCGCCAGCATTGGCCCGCGCGATCCGAATGCACTGATGAGAAAGGTCCACACCAGGACGCCGCAGACGCCTCCCAGATTGTAGACCGCTAATCCGGTGGTCGCAGTGGCGAGGCTAATGCCTTGCGACGTGAGCAGCGTCGGGAGCCAGCCAAACATCACGTAGATCGATGCCAGGCAGAAGAAGTAAGCGATCCACAGACCCACGGTGTCGCGCGCCAGCGCCGGCCCGAACAGAGTGCGAATCGGAGAGCGATTGTCTACCGCTACTTTACTCCGGTCCTCATAAGTACTATCGGGACCCACCGCGTGGCCCATACGCCGCAACAGTTCGGTCAGACGCTGTCGCCTCTCTGGAAGCCGCGCGAGAAAGCGCGGTGATTCGGGCAACGCCATCCACAGCAGGATTGCGAACGCCAGCGGCATCGCGCCGCCGATCACGTAGAGCGCTCGCCAACCTAGCACCGGCAGCACTTGTGACGCTATAACACCGCCGACCATTCCGCCCAGAGGAACGCAGACAATGGTGAGCAATACTGCGGCGTGGCGGCGCCGCAAGGGCGCAAACTCCGCGGACAGTGCACCGGCATTGGGCAGGGCCCCGCCCGCGCCCATCCCGGTAAGGAAGCGCAACACGCTTAACCAGGCCACTCCATCAACCAAGCTGGTAGCGATGGTGGCGAGACCGAACAGACTCACGCAGCCGATGAGCGCGGTGCGGCGGCCAAAGCGATCGCCAATGTATCCGGCGACTGGACTCCCGACCGCCATGCCCGCCAGACCGAGCGCGAGTACGGGACCGAAAGCCGAGCGCGCCACGTGCCACTCGCGGATCAGCGACGGAATGGCGAAGCCTAAAATCTGAATGTCGAAGCCGTCGAAGATGATGGCCAGCGCCGCTAGTATGGTCCAGCGCTTTTGCTGCGCAGTCCATGGGCTGTGGTCAAGCAGCGTCCCAACATCGATGGAACTGCTCACTCGCCCCACACTTTTCGCGCGACTTCCACGATGCGCGCCAGCTTCGCCCACTGTTCTTCTTCGGTAAGGCTATTCCCTTCTTCGGTACTTGCGAAGCCGCACTGCGGACTCAGGCAGAGTTGGTCCAGAGGAACATATTTCGCCGCGTCCGCGATGCGCCGCTCTAAATCCTCCACCGATTCGAGCGCTCCGGCTTTCGATGTCACCAGGCCCAGCACAACGGTCTTGCCTTTAGGAACGAAACGCAGAGGTTCGAAGCCACCGGCGCGTTCGGTGTCGAACTCCATGAAGTAGCCATCGACGCCGATCTGGTTGAACAGCAATTCCGCAACCGGCTCGTAGCCGCCCTGCGCGATCCAACTGGACCGAAAGTTCCCTCGGCACAGGTGCATCGTAATCGCCATGTCCGGCGGCCGATTCGCAATCGCAGTATTGATCATGTCCGCGTAGATGCGCGGCAGCTTATCAGGATCGTCGCCGCGGTCGCGAAGGATCTGGCGCTGCTCAGGGTCGCACAGATAAGCCAGGTTAACTTCGTCGAGCTGGAGATAACGACAGCCCACGTGGGCGAAGGCCTGGACCGCGTCCCGGTAGGCGAGCCCGAGATCACGGTAGAACTCCTCCATCTCCGGATAGACCTTAGCGCTCACCGCTCTGCGCCCGCCGCGAAAATGCAGCACCGACGGCGACGGAATCGTCATCTTCGGAATCGCATCGGTGTGATCGCGCAGAAAGCGAAAGTGATCGACCATCGGATGCGTCGAGAACCCAATCTTGCCAGTAACGCGCAGTCCTTTGGCCTGGGTCTCGATGCCGCCCTTGAATGCGATGCCGTGATCCGAGCGGAAGGATTCGACGCCGTCCAGCCTTTCCAGAAAATCGAAATGCCACATGGCGCGGCGGAATTCGCCATCAGTGGCGCTGCGCAAACCGGTCTCCGCCTGATACGCGATCGCACGCTCGATAGCGGCGTCCTCCACCGTGCGCAGATATTCATCGGAGATCTCGCCGCGTTCGTGGCGCGCGCGAGCATCTTTGAGTATCAGCGGACGCAGCAGGCTGCCGACGTGGTCGGCGCGAAAAGGCGGGCGGTTACGAATCACAGATTCTCTCCCGGCAGATCAAACGGCAATCCAGTGTAATTCTCCGCGAGCGTAATCGCCGCAGCGCGCAAAGTCATCACCTGATCCAACTCGGCGAGCTGTCGGCGATGATCGAATCCGTCATTACCCTCAAACCGATGCAACATTGAAGTCATCCACCAGGAAAAATGCTGGGCGCGCCAGACGCGTCGCAGGCAAATATCGGAGTAACGCTTCAGAAGATCCTCCGATCCATTCCGATACCACGCAGCCAGCGCGCGAGCAAGAATCCGCACGTCGGCGACGGCTAGGTTGAGGCCCTTCGCGCCAGTGGGCGGCACGATGTGTGCGGCGTCTCCAGCCAAAAACAAACGCCCATACTGCATCGGCTCCGTCACAAAACTCCGCATCGGCGTTACGCCCTTCTGATCGATGGGACCACGATTCAGTCGAAAGCCCTCACGAGTCTCAAAGCGGTGGTCCAGCTCTCCCCAGATTCGCTCGTCAGGCCATGCGGCCATATCCTCGTCAGGCCGGCACTGCAGGTAAGCGCGAGTGATCACCGGAGAGCGCATGCTAAGCAGAGCGAATCCACTCTCATGGTTCGAATAAACAAGCTCGTGGGATACAGGTACCGCTTCGGCAAGAATCCCCAACCATCCAAATGGATAGGTCTTCTCGTAAAACTTCAGCGCCCCAGCGGGGATGGAGGGCCGACAGATGCCATGAAAGCCATCGCAGCCGCCGATAAAATCACAAACGACCTCATGACGCTCGCCGTCGCGCTCAAAGCGGATACGCGGCGACTCGCCATCGAAATCGTGGACGCTGACGTGGCTCGCCTCGAATAGAATTTGTCCGCCAGCATGCAGCCGCGCCTGGATGAGATCCTTCACCACCTCGTGCTGTGCGTAAACCGTAATCGAGCGGCCGCCAGTCAGCTCGTGCATGTCGATGCGGTGGCCCTGCCGGCGAAAACGCAGCTCGATTCCGTGATGGATCAGCCCCTCGCGGCGCATACGCTCGCCCACTCCCGACGAGTTCAGTAGATCCACCGTGCCCTGCTCGAGCACGCCGGCGCGGATGCGCTCTTCCACGTAATGGCGAGTTTGCGCCTCGATTACCACAGACTCAATGCCTTCGATGTGTAGCAGGTGCGAGAGCAGAAGCCCTGCGGGTCCCGCGCCAACGATGCCGACTTTCGCGTGCAATGTCGCCATAACTCTGCCTTACACGATACTATTGTGCGAATGAAGGAGTATCCAAGAACGCAGCTCGGCACGCAACCAGAGTATTTGTATGCAGGCTACCGGTCCTCTATACGCCGCGCGCCATCGCAGCCGCTGATCCAGGTGCCGCATACGCTCAGTGAGCTAACGGGACCGCTCTACGGCCACAACCCAATCGGCGAGACCGACAACGACCTCACGCGGCACTTCGCGGACCCGCCGTTAGGAGAGCGCATCATCGTCGCCGGACGCGTGCTCGATGAAGACGGCCGCGGTGTTCCGAACGCTCTGGTGGAAGTGTGGCAGGCGAATGCATCCGGCCGCTACCGCCATTCGAGAGACAGTCACCCGGCGCCTCTCGACCCGAATTTCCTTGGAGCCGGCCGCGCGATCACCGACGACGAGGGTAATTACCGTTTCGTCTCGATCAAGCCCGGAGCCTATCCATGGCGCAACCATCCGAACGCCTGGAGACCCGCCCACATTCACTTCTCGCTCTTCGGCGTGGGGCTACTGAGCCGACTGGTGACTCAAATGTATTTTCCCGGCGATCCTCTGATGGCCATCGATCCGGTCTTGCACTCGATCGCGGATGAGGGCGCCCGCCAGAGGCTGGTATCGTCATTCGACCTGTCTCTCACCGAGCCTGAGTGGGCCATGGGCTATCGTTTCGACATCGTGCTGCGCGGCCGATCTTCAACGCCCTTTGAGGACAGCGCTCGGTGACGTTGACTCCGACCGCTTCGCAAACCGTCGGGCCCTTCTTCAACTTTGGCTTGACTACGAATCACGCTCTCGGCATCATGGCCCCCGACGGCGCGGAGGGCGAACACATTACCCTGGTATTCCGCGTCATCGATGGCGAAGGTCTGCCAACGCCCGGCGATTCCATGATCGAGCTGTGGCAAGCGGACTCACAGGGGCGCTACCAGCATCCTGTCGATCCGCGCTCCGCCGACGCTGACAAGAACTTCTGTGGATTCGGCCGCCTGGAGACGGATGCAAACGGTGTCTGCGTCTTCGAGACTGTGAAACCGGGCCGCGTTCCCCATTCCGATGGCAGCGAGCAAGCGCCGCATATCAACGTCACTCTCTTCGGGCGAGGCCTGGGGAAACCGCTTCGCACACGCGTCTATTTTGCCGGCGAACCGGCGAATGTCGACGATCCGGTGTTGGCTTTAATACCAGCCGACCGGCGAGAAACGCTGCTCGCAAAGCCGGTGGCCGGACAGGCGAGCGCGTGGGCCATCGAGATCCATCTGCAAGGCGAAGCGGAAACGGTATTTTTCGATGTGTAAGATCAGGTAATGTTCACGCGATTGATGGACAGCCTGGCCGCCACCGAAGCGCTGTCACGAGTTTTCTCCGATGCCAGCGTGCTCCAGGCGATGCTTGATTTCGAAGTTGCTCTCGCCCGTGCGGAGGCCCGGTGTGGTGTCATTCCCGCGCAGGCGGCGGAAACCATCGCTGCCGCGGCGCGGGCCGAATCATTCGACACTTCTGAGGTCGCGGAACTCGTGCGACTCTCGTTGCGCGCCGGGACTCCGGCAATTCCATTGGTCCACGCCCTCAAGGAAAAGGTGCGCGCGCAGGACCCCGCAGCCGCCGATTTCGTCCATTGGGGCGCCACCAGTCAGGACGTTGTGGACACTGCTCTGGTTCTGCTGCTCTCGAACTGCCACGTGTTGCTCACTGCGGATCATGAGCGTATCCAGCGTGGCCTGCGGCGACTGAGCGACAAGCATTCGGATACTGTCATGTTGGGTCGCACCCTACTGCAACCCGCGCCTCCGATCACATTCGGATTGAAAGCCGCCGGCTGGCACGCAGCGCTGCGTCGCGGATGGTGGCGCGTCGACAGCCGATTCACGGAATCGCAATACCTTCAATTCGGAGGCGCGAGCGGAACCCTGGCAGCGCTTGGCGATCGCGGGATCGCGGTCAGTGAAGCCCTAGCGGAAGAGCTGAGATTGAAGTGTCCCGATGCGCCCTGGCACGCCCATCCGGACCGGTTCGCAGCGCTACTGGCCGCGCTCAGTATCTACACGGCGAGTCTTGGAAAAGTCGCGCTCGATATAGCGCTTCTGATGCAGCACGAAGTCGGCGAAGCCTCTGAACCCGCTGGCGACGGACGCGGCGGATCGTCCGCCATGCCGCATAAACATAATCCGACGGCATGCATGCTGACCATCGCCGCCGCAAAACGCACTCCGGGACTGATGGCTAATTTCCTTAACGGCATGCTTCAGGAACATGAACGCGCGCTCGGCGGTTGGCAATCGGAATGGGTCACGGTTCAGGGAATGATTCAGGCAACCGGGGTTTCGCTGGAGTCGATGGCCGAAGTGATCGAAGGTTTGACGATCGACCCGCAGCGAATGCGCCGCAATATCGAAGCCACTCAAGGAGCCGTATTCGCCGAAAAGGCCATGATGCTGCTGGCGGGAACCATGGGGCGGGATGAAGCGCGCCGCGTGGTCGAAGATACGCTGCAAAAGACCGGATCGCCGCCCGACTTGCCGGGACTGCTGTCGCCTGAATCATACCTAGGCAGCGCGGAAGCATTTCGCGTCCGCTTGCTCGAGGAGGAACCGTAGCATGCCGTTCGCGATTTCCGAAGGTGTTCGCATCTTCTGCCGGCTGGAAGGCTCGGCGGAGAAACCGCTGCTGGTGCTGGTGCACTCACTCGGCGTCGACCACGGCCTTTGGGATCCGGAGATGCCCGCACTGCTGCGCTACTTCCAAGTGCTGCGCCTGGATCTGCGCGGCCACGGCGCTTCCGATGCTCCGCCGGGCGACTACACCATCGAGCAATTGGGCCGCGACGTGATCGCCGCCGTAGATTCGACGCGGCGCGAGCTCTTCGCGTATTGCGGACTCTCACTAGGCGGGATGATCGGCCAATGGTTGGGTGTGAATCACTCACAACGAATCACGCACCTGGTGCTGGCCAACACCTCCCCGCGAGTCGGAGCCCCGGAGCTGTTCGACGCGCGCCGCAAAGCGGTGCTCGAAGGCGGAATGGCCGCCGTCGAAAACGCGGTGATGGAGCGCTACTTCAGCCCGCGCATCCTGGCTTCGTCAAATCCGCAAGTGGCTACCACACGAACCGCGTTGCTGGCGGCGAGCCCGGTGGGCTATGCCGGTTGCTGCGCGGCGATCCGCGACATGGACCAGCGCCCATCGCTCGGCCGTATTAGCGTCCCCACGTTGGTTATCGGCGGAACTCTGGATGCAGCCACACCCTGGGAGGGCCATGGCGATTTGCTCACCGCCTCGATCTCCGGTGCGCGCTCAGTAGTACTCGAAGCAGCGCACCTCTCGAACGTTGAATTGCCATCAGCTTTCACCAATGCGCTTTTCGACTTCCTGTTGCCGCAAGCCGATGACCGCCTGGCCGCGGGTTTCGCGATGCGCCGCGCGATACTCGGCGATGCCCACGTCGACCGTTCAATCGCAAATGCCACCGACCTCACACGCGATTTCCAGGACTTGATCACGCGCTTCGCATGGGGAACTATATGGACCCGGCCCGGCCTCGATCCAAAAGTTCGCCGTCTCCTGGTCCTCGCCATGACGGCGTCGCTCGGACGCTGGGAAGAATTCCGCCTGCACTTGCGGTCGGGTCTGGCCGCAGGTCTCGAACTGCCCGACCTGGAAGAAGTACTCTTGCAAGTCGCGATTTACGCGGGCGTGCCGGCAGCCAACACCGCCTTTCAGGTCGCTTCTGAAAAGTAAAACACAGCGAGTATAATTAAGTCAGTCATCATCCTGGTCGATGAATCCGCGTCGATGAATGCGAGCCTCAGGAGCGATCGACTTGTCCAGCCATCTCCGACGTAGAGACTTTCTCAACACCACCAGCAAGCGTCTTGCTCTCGCTTCCGCAGCGGGCATTCTTCCAATCGCAAGCGCCGCCCCCCAGAATAAGAACACCGCAGGCGTCGACACAGTCACCGGCCGCCGCCGCGGCGTGGGCCTCATCGCCGTCGATCATCAACGTTCTGCGGGAGGCTATACCTTATTCACACCGCAGACCGACGACGGCAACGTCTATCTGATCGACATAGATGGCGCCATCGCTCACCGCTGGAAGATGCCCAATCGTCCAGGTCGCCACGCCGTCCTGCTACCCAGCGGAAATCTCGGCTACAACGGCTCTCATCCGAATTCCCCAACGCTGTATCCGATGTGGTCGATATGGCACGGCGGGGCCTTTGCTGAAGTCACGCCCTCCGGAAAAACCGTGTGGGAATTTGAAGACGTCACGCACCATCACGACGCCGAATGGCTAGCAAATGGCAACCTGCTCTATGGCGCCGCCGAGCCGCTGCCTAAGAACATCGCCAACCTTGTCGCCGGCGGGACGACCGACACCGTTTACGGCGACGTCGTAAAGGAGGTCAACCGAAAAGGTGAACTGGTTTGGAAATGGAGCGCGGCCGATCATCTCAAGCCGTCCGATTTCCCGATCAATCCACTTTTCGAACGTGTGCATTGGCCATTGATCAACGGCTTGTGGGAGACGCGGCAAGGACTGATCCTGATGAGTCTCCGTACTACCTCCGGCATTATTGCCGTCGATAAGAAATCCGGCAGCGTGGTTTACCACATCGGTGCTGAGACCATTTCCCATCAGCATTCTCCAATGGAGCTCGCCAATGGCAACATCTTGGTTTTCGATAATGGAAATTACCGTGCCGGAGTATCGACTTCTTACACCCGCATTGTCGAAATCAACCCTGCAACGAAGGCCATCGAGTGGCAGTATGCCGATACTCCCCACTCGTCCTTCTATTGCCCGTTCATGGGCAACGCGCAGCGTCTATGGAATGGGAACACTCACATCACCGATGCCGCAAGCGGCCGCTTGTTCGAAGTGACTTCAAAGGGCGATGTCGTGTGGGAGTATGTGATCCCGTTTTTTGGCGAGTATCCCGGCATCGCACGTCAGTTTCAGCCCGGCGCGCAGAACACCACTTTCCGGTCCTACCGGTATTCGAAGGAACAGGTCCGTCTGTAGGGCCCGCGGCCCTCTAACGACCGCGCGCGTCTTTAGATATGCCCGCGCAGGCCGTCCTGCATGGGCCGTCCAGCTTCGATGGATGCCAAGATCGTGTCGAGGTTTACCGGCGCCCTGCGGAACACTTCGTCTCCCACCGCATCGGCGATCGCGTTCAGCACCGCGGCGCATCCGCCACCCACCGGCGGCTCTCCGATGCCGCGCGCACCGACCGGCGTTTCCGGATCCGGAATATTCACCGCGTCCCATTTCATATTCACCGGCAAATCCATAATCGACGGCGGCTTGTTGTAGTGCATCCGCTTGGCGATCGGCAGGCCGTAATGCTGGTCGTAGACCCATTTCTGACTGATCGCATGCGCAATTCCCAGAATCGACCGGCCCAT
>Ga0157375_10006199_pt1 | contig 10415 bp, 10 predicted proteins | sample M35metaG_FD_115311 | JGI IMG/M metagenome (GOLD analysis project Ga0157375, IMG submission 115311) | Miscanthus rhizosphere microbial communities from Kellogg Biological Station, Michigan, USA - M3-5 metaG | ecosystem: Host-associated > Plants > Roots > Rhizosphere > Soil | place: USA: Michigan... | reverse complement strand
GATCCACCCAGTAGTCGAGCCGCTTGAACCGCGCACTCCACTCTACGACGCTGGTCCCGTGGTCACCGGGCTTGACAGTCAATACCGGGAAATAATCACTGGCCATTACCGCGCCGTCCACGTAGGTGTACACCAGGCGCATGCCGTATGGGTCGTAGTCGAGCAGCCGCTCAGAAACTTTTGTGCCATTGCGTCGCGTCACCAAACGGATCGCGCCGATCCGGTTGTTGGAGCCGACTACGATCTCACTGTGTTCGACCAATGGCAACCAGCGCGGCTGGCCATTGAAGTCTCCCACTACGGCCCACACCGCTCCTGGCGGTGCATTGATGCTGATCGATTGTCGAGCGGTCAACTCGTTGGCGTCTGCTGCGCAAGTTTGAGCTGCTATCCAGACGAGTAATGCTAGCGCGGTATTCAGTACAGTCTTCATCGATCCGCTCCTATCCCACTACAGGCAGTCCTGCGTCCAGCGGGTTTCGCTTTATCTGCTTCATCACATCGTCGCTGGCGACTGCCACCAGACGCTCTGCTGGAGTGCCTTCACGCAGTCCGTTCCAGGTATCGTAGACGGCCTGGACTGCCGCCATGAACGGCTGATATCCCTGCATGCAAACGGACACGTCACGCTCGGTGTACGCGAGATACAGGATTTCCTTGCGGAAAGGGCAGGAAAGTACGGAGTCTACCGGGGAAATCATGGAGCGTCAGAGGTGCGAGCAGGCTCGACGTGCACCATCCTAAACGCCGGAGTGCACAGGGATGCACCCCAGTTGCACACGACGTGGGCAGGTACTATCGGTCTTGCAACAAGCCTCCTGCGGCCCAATCGTACTGACCGGACGAGGTTCGTTGGGATCCGCCGCCGACGGTGGTGTATTCACCGATCGCGTGGTTGTCGAATCCTCCAGCCACGTTGCCATATACACCACTGGCGGTATTGAAACTGCCGCCGCTGATGCTTGCGAAGGAGCCTTCTGCCCGGTTACGCGCGCCACCACCGATCGATGCAAACGGCGCACTCATGGCATTCTCCATCCCCATTACTAAGCCACCCCAACTGGAGTAGCTGTTGAAATCGCCGCCGATGATATTGTGAGAACCGCTTTTGTGGCTCTGGGCCCAGAGGCCGTGGTTTGCCTGACACGTCGCCGCGGACTCGGTAACTCCAAGCGAGCAGATGAAACTGCCGACGCTGGGTCGGTTGTAACCGACGATCAGGTTACCCGTACCGGTCGCGGTCTGCGTCTCGCCCGTTCCATTCACGATCTGCACATTTACTCCGCGGAACAATGCGGTCGGATAGCCACTCGAGATGTCGAAGGTCAGGTAGCCGTTCAGATCCAGAACGCTGTTGCTTCTCAGTCCTCTGACCTCCGTTGACAACGCTTCCATCTGCCGCTGAATGGCGCTGAACTGAACCTGCAGGCTTTGCCGAGCGGTATTTGCCGCAGTCAGCTCATTGCGTGCAGCAGCGAGTTGCTTGCGCAGTGTCGTGACCTGCTGACGCACGGCTCGCAGCTCGGCGTCCGAAGGCGCGGCCTTCTCCTGTGCCCATCCGTGTGTCGAGGCTGCGAGCAGCCCGGCGAGCACAATTGCCTGTCTTCGTCTCATTCCGACCATCTCATCTCGCTGAAGTGTGCTTGTACTATCGTCCCGACTCGGCTCATGTTGAGGAGAAAAGCGAGTACTCGCCAAAATCATTCGGGTTGCGCGATATCCAACAAGCGACTACGCGGGCAGGATTACACCCTTGCCGGAGGTCTGGGCATCAAATAGCTGGTAGGCCTCTTTCGCCTGGTCAAGCCGCCAACGGTGCGTAAACAGGCGGTCGATCACGATCTTCCGATCGGCAATGTAGCGTGCACAATCGGCCTGGCCGACTGTGGAGAAGGTCCAGGAACCCATCAAAGTGACTTGCCGGCGCAGTAAGTCGTTGCTGACATCCAGCGTGACCGTGTCGCCCTCTCCGACGAAGCAGACCTTACCCCATGTGCGCACACATTGTACCGCTTGTGCTCTCGCAGCCGGCGAGGACGAGGCGTCCAAGGAGGCGTCTGCCCCGCGACCGTGCGTGAGGTCGCGAATAGCTTTCACCGGATTCTCGGTAGTCTTGGGGTTTATGAGGACATCGGCCCCGAACTCCTTGGCTCGGGTGAGCCGCTCATCGCTGGTATCCAATGCGATTACACGCGCGCCCATTTCCGCCGCCAGCAGCGTGGCGGATAGACCCACCGGGCCCTGGCCGAATACGGCGATGGTGTGATTGCCTTGCAGGCCCAGCCGATGCAATGCTCCCCAAGCGGTTCCGGTCCCGCATGAAATCGCCGCTCCGGCTTCGAACGTCAGTTCGTCGACAAGCGGAACCAGTGTGCGGGCTGGACATTTCATGTACTTGGCGTGCGCTCCGTGACCCGTCACGCCATACACCTCCGCGACGCCATCGACGCAGAGTTGCATCCAGCCGGTCGAGCAGTGCTCGCACACGCCGCAGCCACGGTAATGATGCTGCATGACGCGCATGCCGACCCTGGCCTGCTTCTCGGATACCCCGGGACCGATCGCCACCACGACACCGCAAGGTTCGTGGCCTGCGATATTCGGTTCGCCCTTCCCGCCCAGGCCGAGCGACGAGGCGCCGCCAGCCGCCCGGTAGAACTTCAGATCGCTTCCGCACATGCCGGAGGCCTTAATCTCCAGCACAACTTCGCCTGGACCTGGCGTCGGATCGGGAAACTCGCGGATTTCCAGCTTGCGCTCGCCTGTGAACACTACGCCCTTCATTCTCTGTTCTCCTCTCGGTTCAGGGCTAGTGTCGCACGCCCATGTTTCGTTCTTTCGCTCGCACCAGCGTGCTAACCGCCGTATTCCAGGGTGCTGCCACGCTACAAGCCTGCGCTGCAACCGGTATCGCACCGTTAATTGCATCGATCTCCGACATCCTTCCGGCCAGATGATCGAGCAGCATAGAAGGCCGTGCCTGCGGAATCTTCATGCCGAAGGCGCGCACGTACTCGACCGGATCATTGAAGTCCAGCCGTATGCCACGCGCCTTTGCCACCGCGAACGCCTCCTGTGCGCAACCCGACGCGCAGGCCCACGCATCCACATTCTCGATAACCTGAATGATCGTGCTGTTCATAATCGTGCAGGTGCCGGAGTAGCAGACGTTGCAGATAAGTTTCTCCCACACCAGTTGATCGATGTCGTCGAAGCACTTCACCTTGAACCCGCCCGAACGCCAAACCTCCGCGATCTTCTCGAGGCGCGGACTGATCGGTCCGCTCAGTTCGCCCAATCTGACCAGTTCCCAGCCGTTGTGGTGCGCGTGCCCCGGCCCGCGCATGGACGCTCCGAAGCCTCCGACGACCCCAACGAGGACCCGATCCTTCCCTAACACCTTGGCCGCAGTGTCCGGGCCGCCGAGGCCGTTCTGGATCGAAAGGACCACTGTGTCCGGTCCAATTAGAGGTGAAGCCGATTGCGCTGCCGGCTCCACGTGCATCGCCTTGGTCGCAACAATCACCAAATCGCAACGCCCTGCTTCGGCAGGATTGGTCGTTGCGTGAATAGGAACCGTTCGGTCTCCCGACGGACCTTCCAGGCGCAGGCCTTTGCTGCGCATGGCTTGCACGTGCTCGCTCCACGCGTCAATGGCCCACACTTCGTGTCCCGCAGACGTGAGCAACGCTGCGTACACGCTGCCCATTGCACCGCAGCCAAGTACGGCAATCTTCATTGTCCTGTCCCCTGCATACTAGCCTTGAGCCTGGCAATAGATCTCGAGACAATTGCCTTCCGGATCCAAGATGCGGAAAGAATTGAATTCGCTGCCCGGTTTGATTTCCATCCCGAACTTCTTCGCCCACTCCTTCAACGCTGCCATGGATGGTGCTCGCATGCCGATGTGCAACTCCGGCGAACGGTTCAGAGGTTCACCGGCCTGAAAGGCGATCAACACTCCCGGTCCACGCACAACGTGACGCTCCGCCTTCAGTCCGAACGTCTGTTCATACCAGCGCGCGAGCCCCTCTGGGTCGCGGGCGGGCATATTCAGGTGATCGAGCTTCAAACTTACCTCGGGCATTCGAGTCCTCCTCCGTCCAGTACAGGCGAGCGTGTGCGTGTCCGGCATGCGAGTTCGGAATGCTACACCTGCTTGCACAACTCGTTTTCACCCAATGCTATAGTAACCGCCGAATGCGGCCGTGGGCGCAACGCCAAGGCGACCGCTTATCACCGCGTTAGCGCGACCCGCTGAGCATATTCGGAGCCGGTGGGCATCTGGGAGGAGGGGGCGATGAGAATCAAGGCTCGCATCTGGTTGTGTGCCTGCACAAGTTTCCTGACGATGGCCATGTTGTCCATCGTTGCGTCTGTGGTGGCGGCTGACGATGCGGATCAGTCTTTGCTCGAGCGAGCGCGTGCCATGTTCAAGCCCTTGCCGGAAAACGCCGGCACGCCGGAGCGCCCGCTGACTCCCGAGCGGGTGGCGCTGGGTCGTGCGCTGTTCTTCGAGACGCGTGTCTCCACGGATGGGAAACAAAGCTGCGCGAACTGCCATCAGCCCTCCTTTTATGGAACCGATGCGCTGCCTCGGTCCGTGGGCAATCAAGGGAAAGTGCTGCCGCGCAATGTGCCTACGATATTCAATACTGCCTTGCAGTTCGCACAGCATTACGGAGGCAATCGTGCGGACGTCGAAGAGCAGGCCGTCAAGGCGCTGGTGAGTCCGCTTGCATACGGCAACGCGGACTATGCGGCGGCGGAGGCGCGGTTGCGCGCGCTACCCGGATATCGGGCCATGTTCGAGAAGGCGTTCCCGGGTCAATCCGAACCCGTAACCGCGGAGAATTGGGGCAAAGCCATCGGAGCTTACGAGCGCGTGCTGCTGACTCCAGCGCCATTCGATCGCTATCTGAAAGGCGATGCCGACGCCCTGAGCGGCCAAGCGAAACACGGCCTGGAAAAATTCATGAGCTTCGGTTGTGCCGGTTGCCACAGCGGAGTGACCGTCGGCGGGCAGATGTACCAGAAATTCGGCGTGACACAGGATTACTGGGTGCTGACCGGAAGCAAAGAAATCGAACTGTTCAAAGGCCGGGACAAGGGCCGCTTTCAAGACACGAAGAACGAAGCCGACGCCTTCATCTTCAAGGTTCAGCAATTGCGCAATGTCGCAGTGACCCCGCCTTATTTCCACGATGGTTCAGTGGCCGAACTCAGCGATGCCGTACGCATCATGGGCAAGCTGCAGTTGGGCCGCGACCTGAGCACTTCCGACGTGTCGGATATCATCGCCTTCCTGCAGAGCCTCACCGGCGAGGTACCGCTGCAATTCTCGGAAGTGCCGAATCTTCCGGCTGCGCCGTACAGAAACTGAGGAGCTTCGCTTCCAAAAATCGGCACGCGAAGTCGTTGTCGGACGACAGCGAATTGCCGATGTCATTCGCACGCCAGGGTTCTGCGCGCGAGTTTAGCCCGTAAGAACAGCCGCCTGCATCCGAGCTCTCGGATTGTGAACTGACCACCGTGTGCCAGCCGACGCTGGCCCGTGCGTTGCGTGATTTCACGATAGAACGGCGCGACAGCTGCATGCAACTGTCGCGTCCTCACCTTCGCCCACGCTCGCAGGGGGACATCGCAATGCTCGAATCACTCTATCTTTGGCCGGACAAGCCTTTGCCATCGCTGCTCGTTCTATTGATCCTGGCGATGCCGTTCATGTATCTGGGACGGGAACCGGTTCATACCTTGCTCCACCGCATCAGTCGCGCAATTGCGCGCCCGCTGCGCCTGAGCGCACGGTGGTTGGGCGACGCCGCGGCACGGTTGCGCACACGCAATCGCGAAGTGCTGTTGGCGCACGGATCGCGCGAACAGCGCCTCGCCATCGAGCGCGAACTGGAGCGTGTCAACACTCTGGTCCAGCGTGACCTCGAAGGTTACCCCGCCCTCCAGCGTAAGCTGATGGAAGAAATCACCCGCATCGAAGAGGACTACAAACGCAGCGGTGAAGTGCCGCCGCCCTCTCCGGAATGGGTCAAGGCGATCGAGGCGCTCGCTGTGATCAAGGCGACCGGCGACGGGGTGGTCGAGCGCATCCTGGGCGACATTCGCAGTTCGCTGAACGACATCTATCAGAAGGTCATGGCGGAGTATCGCGGCGCATATCAGGAACGCCACAAGATTCTCAGCAGCTTTCTGCCATTCTGGAGATCGGTCAGTCAAACGCTCGGCCAGGTGGAGCGCAACATCACGAGTCTGCACGACAGCGCAGCCAAGATCGACGCCAACGTCGCCAAACTGGAAGGCATCCTCGCGCGGCGCGCAGAAGTCGAGAACACGCTGACTTCTTCCGCTTCGACGCAGTTCTTCATCTCCGCGTTGGTGATGTTGGTTGCCTTTGGCGGGGCCTATGTGAACTTCAAGCTGATTTCTCTGCCCATGTCCGCCATGGTCGGAGGCGGAGACTACGTTACCGACACCCTACGTGCGTCTGAGATCGCCGCCTTGGTAATCGTTTTCTTCGAAGCGCTGATGGGTCTATTTCTGATGGAGAGCCTGCGGTTCACGACCCTGTTCCCGTTCGGCAACATCACGGAAAAGATGCGCAGACGGTTGATGTGGGCTTCGTTGGCGATTCTGCTGGTGCTGGCTGGGGTCGAAGTCGCCCTCGCGGTCATGCGCGATTCGATTATCGCGGCCGATGTCGCACTCAAGCAGAGCTTGGGGACCGCGGCGGTGCAGGTCGACTCCGGTTGGGTGACGCGTATCCCGACCTTCGGCCAGATGATCCTCGGCTTCACGTTACCGTTTGCGCTCGCGTTTGTTGCAATCCCGCTCGAGTACTTCGTGGCCTCCGGCCGCATCGTTCTCGGTGCGAGCTTGACCCTGTCCCTTCGCGGGTCTGCGTTCTTTCTGCGACTGGCCGCCAGCTTGTCGTATGAAGCCGGCAAACTGGCGACGAATTTCTATGATGTGCTGATCTTCGTTCCGCTTGCATTCGAACGCTGGCTGCGCGCGAAGCGCGGTACAGTTCTGCCAACCAACGAACTGCGTCCGCCATCAGCGTTCTCGGAGCCCGTCACCGGTCGCGAGGAGGTCGTATGAGATTCGCTTCTTTGCTCACTGCGTCGACCGTCTTCGTTGGCCTGCTTGCCGGTTGTGGGTCGCAAGTCAATCACAGCCAGTCGGTCTACGTGCTGGTGGACACCTCGGGTACTTACGTCAAGGAGGTCTCCAAGGCGCAAGCGGTGGTGAACTATGTGCTCGGCAATCTGGAGCCCGGGGACTCGCTCGCGGTCGCGTCGGTGAAGAGTCGCAGCTTCAGCGAGAAAGACATTGTCGCCAAAGTGAGCCTGAGCAAGGATCCGATCCAGGTCAACGCCCAGAAGAGACTCTTCAGCGAGCAGATGGCGGAATTTGCCAAATCGACGAAGAATGCGCACGGCACTCGTTACACCGACATTACTGGCGGCCTGATGCAGGGTGCTGAATTCTTGAACGAAACGGGAGCAGGCAAGAAGACCATCGTGATCTTCTCCGACATGCAGGAGGAACTCGATTACAAGACTGTGCGCGACTTCCCGATCAAACTGGACGGCATCGCCATCATTGCGCTCAATGTCACCAAACTCGATACCGACAACGTGGATCCGCGACGCTACATGGGTCGACTCGAGTGGTGGGAGAAGCGTGCCCGTGCGGCTGGCGCTACGGATTGGCGGGTAGTCAACGACATGGAGCACCTGGAAAGGGCGTTCGCTCGCCGCGGCTGACGCCATCAGCTTCGGTGATTGAGGCCATCAGGCGAAACAATTGGAGTGAAAGCGATCCGGGTCGAATAATGTCCTTGATGAGGAAGGAGGCTGGAAGCATTGCTCAAGGTGCTTCCACGCAATCCAGCCGATGCTCTCAAGGAGATTTTCCATGGATACGTTCAAACGCAATTCAGTAATCGCAGCCCTTGCGGTGCTCTTCGCCATAGCGTTTACCCCCGCTCCGGCCAGCTCGAGTGATACGGCACCCAGACGGGTAGACGACAGCGCGGTGCAAGCCTCGCATGCCTCGCACGGCGAGCTGATGGAATTTCTCATGCAGCCCGTTGCGGATAGCACAGAGTTCGAAGGCAAGCGCGTCGCGATCGTGTTGAACGACGGCGCTAGCGCCTTCGAAGTCGAGACCACCAGAGACTATTTCATGGATCGCGGAGCGAGGGTGCACGTCCTCACGCCGCGGCCCGCCGAACGCGATTACCCCACAGGCTTGGCCAGCTTTGTACCGCCGACTGAGCTTCTGTCGACCGTCGATTACGCAGGCAACGAACGGGTCGTCGCGGTGACGTGGTACCTGGACCAGGTCAAGCCCTCGGACTACGACGCGGTCTACGTACCGAACAACCTGCGCGACATGCAGCGCCTGCGCACCAACAGCCAAGCAATCCGCTTTCTGCTGAGTGCCAATGCAGCGGCACGTCCCATCTTTGTGTCGGGCAACGGCAAGACAGTCGTCCCGGGGCTGGCGTTTGCAGTCGATATGCAGTCGGAAGGTGGCGTATTGCAGCCAGGGAGAGTCTATGTAGGCCAAGGGGCGTATGACATGCCCAAGCTCATCGAGGTTTTGGCTGTGGCGCTGACCAACAAGGCGCCCGCTTCAGCGAACTAGTCGTCGCTAAATTGTCGTGGGATACGCTGATTAAACGGCGTATCCCATTTGTTTCCAACGCTGCCACCAGCGTTGTCTAGGCCTGCGATCGAACCGTTTTCACCCGCCGTGCGCTCTTCAGGTTCAGCCAGGTTGCGGTGAATACGATCACAGCGCCAACTAAGACCCAGATTTTCAGCGCTTCGCCGTAGAACACAAAACCGACGACGGCGATCAGAGGCAATCGCAAGAAATCCATCGGCACGACGACTGACGCGTCGGCAAGCTTGAACGCACGCGTCATGCAGTAGTGCGCCGACAGCGACGTCACGGCGATCACGCAGACCCATGGCCACGAGGCGGCAGAGGGCCATACCCAGCCATGTAGAGCCGGGAGCAGTCCAAGCGGCAGCTGGATGACGGTCATGTAGAAAAGGATAGTCAGCGGCGTCTCGGTAGCGGACAGACGCTTCGTCAGGACGTGGGACATGGCGTATCCCACCGTACCTCCTAGCACAGCCAAGGCCCCGGGGCTGACCGATGCAACGCCTGGCCGCAGGATAACCAGGATACCCACGAAGCCCAGAGCGATCGCGACGGCACGCAACGCGTTCATTCGCTCGCCGAGGACAATCGTAGCCAGAATCGCAGTCCAAATCGGTACGGTGAATTCGATCGCGAAGACCTCACTCAACGGAATGAGCGCGATTCCGTAAAACCAACCGTACTGCCCTCCGTAGTGAACGACGTTGCGGATCAGGTGTGTGCCGAACTTCCGGGTCTTGGCCTGCGTCCATCCCGAGCGATGCAGGACCGCAGCAACGACGAGAAGACCAACCAAGCTGCGGAAGAACAAAATCTGGAAAGTGGTCAACTCCGTCGAGAGTTGGCGCCCGGCGATCGCCATCGCGGTGAAAGATAGCAGAGCTCCGAGCATCCATAGCGCTGCACGGATCGCTGGCGAATAAGCATCTGAAGACATTTGCAGCTTATCTTGTGTCGCTGTCGAGGGGAGAGGTACAAACAGGACATCGCACTCTACACTAGCGCTTCCCTAGGCCGTGCCAGTGCATGACGGGTCACGAGTTTAAACTCAAGGGTTCAGTCAGTAACGAGGGGACCAACATGAAAATCATCGACGTACAGGTTCTGCAGTTGGCGGGACCAGAGTTGCCCAAAGTCATGAAGCCAGCCTGGGCACCGGGCAGCCAGTGGCGGCGCTGGGGTGGCACCATCGTGAAGGTTTTCACCGACGAGGGGATCACCGGTCTGGGTTCGCCGGGTTACAACATCTCTCCGCTGATCGAGTCCTGGATCAGGCCGCAGCTGATCGGCCAGGACCCGTTTGCGCTGGAGCGGCACGCCAGAATATTTCGCAACGCAGGTGCGGGTTGGGGCGTCGAGATCGCCCTCTGGGACATCATCTGCAAGGCATGCGGTCAGCCGGTGTACAAGCTGTGGGGTGGATTTCGCGATCGCGTACCAGCCTACGCCTCGTGCATCGAGGTCGGCACGGCGCAGCGACGTGGAGATGACGTCCTACGTTTGCAGGCGGACGGTTGGCGGGCGGCCAAGCTCCGTATCCACGACTGGACCCTTCAGGCCGACATTGCGCAGATCGAAGGGGTGAGGCGCGCCGCGGGTTCGGACTTCACCCTGCTCGTCGATGCCAATCAGGCACAGCTACCCGGCACACTGCAGCCCGAGCCTGGCCCGGTATGGAGCTACGAGCGAGCGCTGAATACAGCGCGCGAATTGGAACGCCTCGG
>Ga0157375_10006193_pt1 | contig 10427 bp, 7 predicted proteins | sample M35metaG_FD_115311 | JGI IMG/M metagenome (GOLD analysis project Ga0157375, IMG submission 115311) | Miscanthus rhizosphere microbial communities from Kellogg Biological Station, Michigan, USA - M3-5 metaG | ecosystem: Host-associated > Plants > Roots > Rhizosphere > Soil | place: USA: Michigan... | reverse complement strand
TCCTTCGCCCCACTGGAACGCCGTGCGCGGCACGTACAGCGTCGCCGCGTCGGCGAGCGTCTTCGGCGTGATCTGCTCGAGCGCCGCGATGTCGACGAACCACAGACCGCGTCCGTGCGTCGCGATCATCAACTCATGATCGCGCGGATGAACCTTGATGTCGTACACCGGCACGCTCGGCAGGCCGGTCGAGAACTTCGACCACGACTTGCCACGATCGAGCGACGCATACACCGCGAGCGACGAACCGACGAACAACAAATCGCGGTTGTGCGGATCCTCGCGAATCACGTGCAGGTAATCCGCGGGGCTGGTGCGCGGCAGGTTGTTCGCGATGGACTTGAACGTCTTGCCGCCATCTTCCGTCGCGTAGAGATACGGCGTGAAGTCGTTCCAGCGATGATTGTCGAACGCGACCCAGAAGGTCAGCGTATCGAAGTGCGATGGCTCGACGCGCGTGACGTAGACGTCCTTGCTCGGCAGGCCAGGGAAGCGGTCGCTCAGATTCTCCCAGCTGCCTCCGTCGTTGTGCGTCATCCAGACGTTGCCGTCGTCAGTGCCGGCGAGCAGCAGGCCTGGCTTGATGTACGACTCGGCGAGCGTGATCACGGTGCCATACGTCTCGGCACCGGTGACGTCGGGCGTCACACCGCCAGTGTACTTCTCCGCGGTGTCCATGCGCGCGCGCATCTGCTTCGACAGGTCGGGCGAGATGGTGAACATCTCCTCGCCACGCTTGAGCGACTTGAAGACCTTGTTGCCGCCAAGGTAGAAGACCTGCGGGTTGTGCGGCGAGAGGAAGAAGGGCGAGTTCCAGTTGAATCTCGTCAACAGGTCCAACGAGTCCTTCTTCTGCATTCCTCGCAGCGTCGCAATGCGCTTCTGCGCATCCTTGCTCGGCTGCGCGAGCGGGTCGCCCCATACGACGGCGACGGAATCTTCATACTGGCGATACTGCTCCTGGAAGCCAGGCTTGGTGACGCGAAGGTTCTGGCCGGTCTTGAGATTGCGCGCCTGAATGCCGGCGTTCTGCGACTCACCCCACACCCACTCGCCGGAGGGGTCCTGCGCGGTGTAGAAGCCGTCGCCACCGGAAATCGTGTACCAGTACGAGTTGTTCAGCGCCGAGCGCTTGCGGCTCGGGCCGCACCATGCGCCGTTGTCCTGCGCACCGGCGCAGACGTTGTACGGCACCTGCATGTCGTAGCTGATTTCGTAGAACTGCCCGATGGGCAGGTTCATCGGATAGAAGAAGTTGCCGCCCTTGTCGAACGTGATGGCGATGCCGCCGTCGTTCGCGAGGAACCAGCGCTCCGGATCATTCGGATCGATCCAGATACCGTGATCGTCGACGTGTACGCTCTGCGCCGCGTTGATCAGCGTCTTGCCGCCGTCGTTCGATACCTGCAACTGTGTGCTCGAGAAATACACGCGGTCCGGATTCTTCGGATCGACGCGCACTTGCGAGTAATAGAATGGACGCACGTTGTAGTTGTTCATCTGCGTCCACGTCTTTCCACCATCGGTCGAGCGATAGAGCCCGTTCGCGGGTGGGTTACGCGAATGCGTCACGGGGCCGGCGTCCTTCGACGCCGCTTCCGTCAACGCGTACACGATCTGCGGATTGCTCGGCGCGACCGCGAGACCGATGCGGCCCTTCGGACCTTCGGGATATCCGTTGCCTTTGATCTCCGTCCACGTGGTACCGCCGTCGGTCGACTTGAAGAGGCCCGAGCCGACGCCGCCGGAGAACAGCGAATACGGCGTGCGATACCGCTCCCACATCGACAGGTAGATGATGTCGGGATTCGCCGGATCGAGCGTGACGTCGATCGCGCCCGTTTTGTTGTTCGCGGGAGCCTTGATCAACTTCCAGTTCGTGCCGCCGTCGGTCGACTTGTAGAGACCGCGATCACCGCCCGCTTTCCACGCCGGGCCGAGTGCGGCGACGTAGACCACGTCCTTGTTGCGCGGATCGACGACGATGCGACCGATGTGCTGCGTCTCGCGAAGACCAATGAACGACCACGTCGTTCCACCGTTGGTCGACTTGTAGACGCCGGCACCCGGCTCGATCGTGTTGCGCGAGTTCGGCTCACCGGTGCCCGCGTACAGTACGTTGGTATCGCTTGGGGCGATCGCGAGCATGCCGAACGCCGCGACGTCTTTGTCATCGAACAGCGGACGCCAGGTCACACCGTTGTTGCCCGATTTCCAGATGCCGCCGCCGGCAGCGGTGACATAGACGGTCTTCGACGGACTCGGAATACCCTGCACGTCGGAGAGACGGCCCATGAAGTTCGACGGGCCGACGTTGCGCCATCGAAATGCGGCGATGGTGCTCGAGTCGAGCTGTTGTGCTGCGAGTGGCGCTGCGAGCAGGAGTGCTGCCGCAGCCAGCCGGAATCGTTGCATGACGAATCCCTTTGGAGTGGTGACGAACGCAATTGTTTTGTGAAGGCAATAAAGCTACGACAGTGCGAACACGACTGTTGACGACGTAGCGACGTTTAAGCACGACGGGATCCTGGCCTCGCGTGTCAGGTTGCTGACAGCTTCATCGTCATCACGAGCGAAGCGAGGGATCTCGCCGTTTGCAGTTCGAAGAGCGAGATCCCTCGCTTCGCTCGTGATGACTCTCTCCTTCTCGACACGTGACGCCTGCTCTGACGCACAACGCCGTGATCATGCCCGGTCCGCGGGAACCGCTGCGGATCGCCACGCTGCCGACGCCGTACCTCGAACCCGGCGCCGCGCTCCTGCGCACCCTCTATTCAGAAGTGTGCGGAACCGACGTGCACCTCCATCACGGCAAACTCGACGTGCCGTTCCCGATCATTCCGGGGCACGTCTCCGTCGGTGTCGTGGAGGCGTCCGGCGGGCGGCTCAAGGACATCAACGGCCAGACCATCAAGGAGGGTGACACCGTCACGTTCCTCGATGTCGCCGAGACGTGCAACAATTGTTATTACTGTCTCGTGGCGCGTCAGCCGACGCGCTGCCCGTCTCGAAAAGTCTACGGCATCACCTACAGCGCGAAAGACGGACTCCTCGGCGGCTGGTCCGAGGCGATCTGGATCAAGCCGGGTGTGAAGTTGATCAAGCTGCCGAAAGAGCTCACGCCGGAGACGTTCATCGGCGGCGGATGCGGCCTGGTCACGGCGCTGCACGCCGTCGACATGGCCGAGATTCGCCTTGGTGAATCCGTGGCCGTGCTTGGCACTGGTCCGGTTGGCCAATCGATCATCGCGTTCTCGTCGTTGTCGGGTGCGGGCGAGATCATCGGCATCGGCGCCCCGCGCGACCGGCTCGAGTACGCGAAGAAGATGGGCGCCACGGCGACCCTCGGCCTCGATCTTCCGCCGCAAGCCCGGCTCGAGGCGGTCCGTGGACTCACCGGCGGCCGCGGCGTCGACGTCGTGATCGAGGCGAGCGGATCACCGGACGCGATCACGCAGGGTCTCGATATGGTGCGCGACGGCGGCCGCATGATCGTGTGCGGCCACTATACCGATAACGGTGCGGTCGAGATTCATCCGCACTGGCAGATCAACCGCAAACACGTCGAGCTGAAGGGGTGTTGGGGCTCGCGGTACGATCATTTCCATCGGGCTGTCGCGCTCACGGCGCGCTACGGCGACGTGAAACCGTGGCGCGACATGGTGAGCGGGCGCTATCCGCTGACGAGCGCGGATCAGGCGCTCAAGGCGGTCGAGAATCAGACCGCGCTCAAGGCATTGATCACTCCGAATCCGTCGCTGTTGACCTGAGCGGTGGTCCGGTGGTCCGGTCGCCCGGTGGTGCGGTAACTGCGGGGCCTTACATCCCTCAAACCTTGAGGGATCTGTTCGGAATCTCGACGACACCCTACCATAGGACGTCCGGACCACCGGACCACCGGACCACCGGACCACCGGACCACCGTGTATACCAGCTGCCTGTTCTGCCACACCGATCTCGGCGCGAATCACCACCTGTCGACGTTTCCGGTCGGCCGGCGGCTCGCGTTCGATCCCAAGCAGGGACGGCTGTGGGTGGTATGCACGCGGTGCGGCCGGTGGAACCTGACGCCGCTCGAGGAGCGCTGGGAAGCGATCGACGACGCAGAGCGTTCGTTCCGTGGCACGCGGCTCCGCATGTCGACCGACAACGTCGGACTCGCGCGATTCCGCGGCGGATTCGAGCTGGTGCGCATCGGACCGGCGCTGCTTCCCGAGATCGCGTCGTGGCGATACGGGACTCGGCTCGTGCGCTTCGAGCCGGATGAACCCGAGACACGTCCGAGTCTGTTCATGCGCGGCGCAGGACTCATCGCGCGCGCGACAGCGGGAGCATTGGTCGGCTACGCGCACGCCGTTGGATTCAGCGACGACGCGGTGTTGCGCATGCGCACCTTTCGCCGCGGTCATGGCGTGTTGCTGCGCACGAACGACGAATACGGGAATCCGGTCGTCGTTCGCTACGCGCACTTGGGCGACGCCGAGCTGGTACGTCCGGAAAAGGACGCGCCGTGGCAGCTCAAGCTGCAACACGATTCCGGTGTGGCGATTCTCGCGGAAGCGCCCGCGCTTCGCGTCGCCGGAAAAATGTTGGCGACACTCAACTTCGGTGTCGCGAGTCAGAACGAAGTGCAACACGCGATCTCGAAGCTCGACGAAGCCGGCGATCCGGAAGGCTATTTCACGCGCGTGGCGTCGTTGGCGATGCGGACGTCATGGGGCCGGTATCCTGATGCCGAAGCTGCACATGCGGAGGATCCGAAGGGATCGTTCTCCGAGCGGCTCGCATTGCAGCTTGCCAATCGATCGTTCTGGGGACGCGGTGGAACCGGGAGCGACGAGAAGACGCCGTTGTTCCGACTCCCGGCGGTCGACCGGCTCGCGCTCGAGATGGCAGCGAACGAAGACATCGAGCGTCGCGCGCTGATGGGTGAGCTCGAAGCGCTCCACGCCGCGTGGAAGGACGCCGAGGAGATCGCGCGGATCGCGGATGAGATGTTCGCCGATGAGGTGCTGGACGAATTCAAGCGCCAGTACTACGACCGGATCGCCGCGGGAGACGCTAGCTAGTTCGCGCCGGCGCTGTCATCCTCATGCGGTCAGAGGACCTGCTTTTGCAAGGTGCGCGAAAAGCAGATGCCACGTTGCGTCGTGACCACACGCGGAGCGCCCATGCGGATTCGAAGCTGGCCTGTATTGCTCGTCATCGTCGCTTGTCGCGAAACGCCCGACCGCCCCGTGTCGTCGTCGAACAGCGGCGCGGTGATCGCGGTCAACGAACCGACCGCGAATGCCGGTGAATGGGCATCGCCGGCGCGAGACTACGCGAGCAGCCGATACAGCCCGCTCGCGCAGATCACACCGGCGAACGCGAAGAATCTGCACGTCTCATGGACGTTCTCGACCGGCGTGTTGCGCGGCCACGAGGGACAGCCGCTCGTCGTCGACAAGACGATGTATCTCATCACGCCGTATCCGAACGTCGCGTACGCGCTCGATCTCGCGCAGCCCGGCTTTCCACTGAAATGGAAATACCGTCCGGAGAACGCGCAGGCCGCCGTGGGCATCGCCTGCTGCGACGTCGTGAATCGCGGTGCGTCGTTCGCGAACGGGCGGATCGTCTACAATCTCCTCGACGGACACACGGTTGCGGTCGATGCCGCCACCGGTACCGAGTTATGGAAGACGAAGATGGGCGACATCAATCGTGGCGAGACGATCACGATGGCGCCGATCGTGGTGAAGAACAGCGTGATCGTGGGGTCGAGCGGTGGCGAGATGGGCGTGCGCGGGTGGATCGCGGCAATCGATCTCGCGACCGGAAAGGAAAAGTGGCGCGCGTACAACGTCGGGCCGGATTCGGACATGAAGGTCGGACCGCGCTTCAAAGCGTTTTACGAGCACGATCGCGGCCCCAACCTGGGCATCACGAGCTGGCCGGGCGATTCGTGGAAAGTCGGCGGCGCCGTGGTGTGGGGATGGCTGTCGTACGATCCGAAGCTGAATCTGATCTATCACGGCACGAGCAATCCCGGACCATGGAACGGCAATCAGCGCCCCGGCGACAACAAGTGGAGCGCCGCGATCATCGCGCGCGACGGGGACACCGGCGAGATGGTGTGGGCCTTTCAGCCGACGCCGCACGACATTTGGGACTACGACGCCGTCAATGAGAATATCCTCATTGACGCCCCGTTGACTCCCGGAGGCGCCGCGAGAAATCTGCTCGTCCACTTCGACCGCAACGGATTTGCGTATACGATGGATCGCGTGACCGGCGAAGTCCTTCTCGCGAATCCGTTCCTGCCGATGAACTGGTCGTCGGGCGTCGATCTCAAGACGGGCCGGCCGGTGGTCAACGTCGACAAGGCGACCGCGCAGGGCAAAAACGTGAAAGACATCTGCCCGAGCCTCGAAGGCGGCAAGAATCAACAGCCGGCGGCGTTTTCGCCGCACACCGGCCTCTTCTACGTGCCGACGAACAACCTCTGCATGGACTTCGAGGGCCGAGAGGTCACGTACATCGCGGGGACGCCGTACATCGGCGGCAATGCGCCGGAGAAGGGAGGGCCGGGCGGCTACAAAGGCGAGTTCATCGCGTGGGACGCAATCAAAGGCGAAAAGCTCTGGGGCATAAAAGAGCCGTTCCCCGTCTGGGGTGGCGCGCTCGCGACGGCGGGCGACGTCGTCTTTTACGGAACGCTCGACGGCTGGTTCAAGGCCGTCGATGCGCGCAATGGCACAGTTCTCTATCAGTTCAAGGTGGGATCCGGTGTCGTCGGTAACCCGATGACCTACACCGGCCCCGACGGCAAGCAGTACGTCGCCGTCTACGCGGGGATCGGCGGCGATATGGGTTTGCTCATTGCCGGGGACGTCGCGTCGAATCTGCCCTACGACGTGCGTGAGCGTGGGACGACGCTCCCGGATTTGGCGAAGTACACGTCGTGGGGAGGAATGTTGTTCGTGTTTTCGCTCTGAGCCCGGGAATCCGCATGCGCATCGCACTGACCACTCTGACGATCCTCGCACTCGGCGTCGCCATGCACGGAGCGGCGAGAGCCACCCAGACGCCGCAGTCGGCGCAATCGGGGACGTTCGTCCCGCATCCGGATCACATCCAGCCGGGACTCGCGGCCCGAGCCGAGCGATGGGCGGCGCTGACGAATCCGTTCGAGGGGAATGCGTCGCGCATCGCCGAAGGCGGAAAGCTGTTCATCGCGTACAACTGCATGGACTGTCACGGGGCCGAGGGCGCCGGAGCGATGGGGCCGAGCCTGCAAGACGGACGGTGGCATTTTGGCGGCACACCGGGAACGATCTTCCAGTCGATCTATGAAGGGCGGCCAGAAGGAATGCCCGCGTGGGGCGGGCGAATCGCCGACGATCAGATTTGGCGGCTCGTCGCGTACGTACAGACGCTGTCGAAGGGGCACTCCGTGACGACGGAGAACTTCACAGGAAAGACCATCGCCCGCTCGGGACACTGATTTGTGAAAGAGTGAGAACAACGCGTTCCCAGGGGCCCGGTATCCGAGCCCCGTTCGCAATCCCTGTTTTCAGTTGAACAACGGGCAACTGGGTAAGCGAACGGGCGCCGGGCGCCAGGGTCCTGAAAACGCGCTGTTGTTGCGTTACGGACGCGGCGTGTCTCGCCGTGTTTGTCGCGACAGGCCAACGATCCCGATCACAACATTCTCATGAAGCACCGGCACGTCGGTGACGTGTCCGTAGATCGGCCGCCCGTCGCGATGGCGCAGGATGAAATCGCCCGACCACGATTCACCTTGTCGTAGTTGTTCCATGATGCGCATCGCTTCGTCGACCGTGCTGTTCGTGGGCGTGATGTCGACGATGTTGCGGCCGAGCGTCTCGGATGCCGGCCAGCCGTACACGGACTCCGCGGTGGCGCTCCAATAGACGATGTTGCCCGCGTCGTCCGTCGCGATGACGGCGTGATCACCGCCGTCATCATGTGAACGTGCGGCAGCGACAACGCGTGCAGTATTGTCGGGTTGATTCAGGCTAGACATTTCTTCGCATATATGACGAAATGCAAACGTACCATTCGCGCGCCGAACGCGCACGAATACGAAAGCGGCGTTCGCTTTCGCGGCATATCGTCAAATCGTCCCGAACGTCCCCAGTCCTCGATCCACCAACCCATTCCATGAACGACACCGTCAGCCTCCTCAACGAGATCTACCTCGGGCCCGCCTGGCACGGGCCGTCGGTCAAAGAAGCACTCGACGGCGTCAACGCCGCGACCGCGTCGAAAAAACTCGCCGACGATCGCAACTCCATCAGGGAGCTTGTGCTGCATCTCGCGCATGGGAGGCATCTCTTGATCGAACGCGTGAAGAATGCATCCATCGCGCCGTTTCCACGGACGATTCGTGAGCCCTGGTGGCCGATCGTCGGCGACACTACGGAGACGGCGTGGCGCAACGATCTGCAGCTGCTCGACGAGTATCACAGGCGACTGATCGACGCCGTCGAGCGCGCGACGCCCGAGCAGTTGGCGCGCATTCCCAATGCAGGCGATCAACCGATTGCTCGCCAGCTGCTCGGCCTGGCGGTCCACGACGGCTATCACGCGGGACAGATCAAACAGCTCGCGCTGCACTTCGCGAATGCTTCCCCTTGACATGTGAGGGTACGAGTGGAATAGTACCCTCACAACCTGAGGGTACTCCATGCCGAGCGCGAATACGTCCGCCAGCGACCTCGACCTGCTGCAAGGCACGCTCGAGGTCATGATCCTGAAGGCCTTGTCGTGGGGGGCGATGCACGGCTTCGGCGTCGCGCGCTGGATTCGCCAGACAACCGACGACGAGCTTCAGATCGAAGACAGCGCGCTCTATCCCGCGCTCCATCGCATGGAGCATCGCGGCCTCATCGCCGCCGACTGGGGGCTCACCGAGAACAAGCGGCGCGCGAAGTACTACACGCTCACGACCAAAGGAAAACAGCAACTTCGCGCGCGCGTCTCGTCGTGGGATCGCTACTCCCGCGCCGTGTCGCGCGTCATTCACGCCACGGCGCAGCCGTCCTGACGGGAGCAGCCGATGAGCGATTCTCCAAAGTGGCACCGGTATCTTCGCTTCTGGCGCGTGAACGTTGCCGCCGACGTCGACGCGGAGATTGCGTTTCACGTCGAAGCACGCGCGCAAGAGCTCATCGACGCCGGCGCGGCGCCTGAGCATGCACGCCGTCAAGCGCTTGCGGAATTCGGCGATGTCGAGGGCGCACGCACCGTGTTGCGAACGATGGATGAGCAGCACATCGCCAACGCGCGGCGCGACGCTGCATTCACGGATGTGTGGCAAGATGTCCGCGTCGCGGTGCGCTCGCTCAGGCGCTCGCCCGGATTCGTCGCGGTCGTGTCGATCACGCTGGCGTTGGGCATTGGACTGAACAGCGCGGTCTATAGTCTCGTCGACGCATTTCTGTTTCGGCCGATGCCGGTCGCGAACGGGAAGGACCTTGTCGTGCTCGCGCAAACCGAGGCGGCGCTATCGGCGCCGCACGAGCTCTCGTATCCCAACTATCGAGACTACCGGTCGGACACGTCGATCTTCCGATCGCTCGCTGCGTACACGGTCAACAGCGTGAATCTCAGCGGCGGCACCAGCGCGCAACGCATCTGGATCGAAGAAGGATCGGCGAACTACTTCACGACGCTCGGCGTGACGCCGTTTCTCGGTCGTCTCTATCAGCCAGGAGAAGACGAAGGCGAGATGACGCATCCGGTCATCGTCTTGAGCCACGCGTTCTGGACGTCGCATTTCGGTGGAGATCCCAGCGTCATTGGCGACACGATTCGCCTCAACAACCGTATCTCGACGATCATCGGCGTGACGCCGCCGGGCTTCCGTGGCGTCGATCCGCTGCTCGCGATGAGCGCGTTCGCACCGATCAACCAGACCTGGCCGACGTTCGGGAGGTCCATCGAGAATCGTGCGAGTGCGTCGTTCAACGTGTTCGGCGTCCTGCGCGATGGGCTGTCGCTCGAGTCGGCGCGCGAAGCAGTCCGTGCGAAAGCGAAGGTGCTGGAGCGCGCGTATCCGGAGACGAATCGGAACGTGAGCGTCATCCTCGCGAAGCAGACGCACACGCGGCCGAACATCACCGTGTCGCAAAACGTGCCGATGATCGCCGCCGCGTTCATGCTGCTGGTGTTGCTGGTGCTCGCGATCGCGTGCGCCAACGTCGCGAGCCTCCTCCTGGCGCGCGCCACAGCACAACACCGAGAACACGCGATTCGCGCCGCGCTCGGCGCGAGCCGGTGGCGTCTCGCGCCGAGTGGCGATCGAGTGTCTGTTGTTGTCGGCGCTCGGCGGCGCCGGTGCGGTTGCATTGTCGTACGCCGCCGTGCGAGCGCTGCGCGGTGTTCGTGTGGCGACCGACGTGCCGATCCAGTGGGAC
>Ga0157375_10006191_pt1 | contig 10428 bp, 6 predicted proteins | sample M35metaG_FD_115311 | JGI IMG/M metagenome (GOLD analysis project Ga0157375, IMG submission 115311) | Miscanthus rhizosphere microbial communities from Kellogg Biological Station, Michigan, USA - M3-5 metaG | ecosystem: Host-associated > Plants > Roots > Rhizosphere > Soil | place: USA: Michigan... | reverse complement strand
GCGGACGAGAAGACCCTGTGGTTCAAGGGTGGCCCGCGCGGCGGCAACATGGAGCACCAGCCCAACGGCCTCGTGTGGGCCATGGATAACGGCATCTACTCCACCTACTACGACTACCGCCTGCGCTTTGGTCGCGACGGAAAGGCGATCAAGGAGCAGATCCCGGTCAACGGCGGCCAGTGGGGACTCACCCAGGACGACTGGGGCAAGGTCTGGTTCGTCAACGCCGGCAACGAAACCGGCCCGGTGCACTTTCAACAGCACATCATCTACGGCCAGTTCGCAGCAACCAACGAGCACATCGGCCAATACAAGGTCGTCTGGCCGATCGCCCACATGCCCGATACCCAGGGCGGCCCCGGCGAGCTGCGCCCCGACAACACTCTCAACCATTTCACCGCCACCTGCGGCCAGGACATCTTCCGCGGCGACCGCCTGCCGGCCGAACTGCGCGGAAACCTGTTGTTCGCCGAACCCGTCGGTCGTTTGATTCGACGCACGCTGATCACGGTCGACGATGGCGTCACCCGACTCGCCAACGCTTACGAAGATCAGCACAGCGAATTCATCCGCGCGACCGACCCGTTCTTCCGCCCCGTCAACATGATCACCGCACCGGACGGCACGCTCTATCTAGTCGACATGTATCGCGGGATCATCCAGCAGGCCAACTGGACCCAAAAAGGCTCGTACCTGCGTGAACAGATCGAGGCCCACGATCTGCAAAAGGAGACCGGGCGGGGCCGCATCTATCGCCTGCGTCATGAGGATTTCGCGCCCGGCCCGCAACCGCGCATGCTCGACGAAACTCCTGCCGAGTGGGTGAAGCATCTGTCCCATCCCAACGGCTGGTGGCGCGACACGGCGCAGAAACTACTCGTCCTGCGCCGCGATCTGTCGGTCGTGCCTGCCCTCGAAAAACTTGCCACCGCCGACTCCGCTGATCCCCGCCCGCGCCTGCACGCGTTGTGGACGCTCGAGGGTCTCGGCGCGCTCGACCAGAAACTCATTTTGCGCGCGCTGAAGTCCGCAGACCCGCAAGTGCGGATCGCGGGCCTGCGGCTGGCGGAGCTGCACGTCGGCGCAAAACCCAAGGCCGGAGCACCATTGGTCGTCAACCTGCAAGGTGCGCTGCGGGACGCCGATCCGCGCGTCGCCATCCAGGCCATGCTTTCGGTGCGTCGCGCCGGGTTGCCCGATGCTCAGAAGGTTATTAGGGCCGCCGCCGAGGCGTCCGCCTCTGTCGGCGTTTACGCCATCAACGAGCAGCTGTGGGACGAAGCCAACAACGAAGACCCACAGCTCATCCGGCTGCTGGGCGTGAACGGGCTCAAGTCCTATCGCACGGGCCGCACGCTCTACAACTCAGTCTGTTTTGCCTGCCACGGCACCGATGGTCGCGGTGCCCCCGCGCCCGCCGCCGGGGGCCACACGATTGCGCCATCGCTGGCCGGCTCGCGAAGGGTGCTCGGCGACGAACGCGCCACGATCGCCATACTTCTTCACGGCCTGCAGGGAGCTGTGGATGGCGTCGACTACGGCGCGCCCATGGTGCCCATGAATTCCTACTCCGACGCCGAACTGGCTGGCGTGCTCACCTATGTCCGCAACAGCTTCGGCAACCGGGCGCCCGCCGTGGAGTCCGCGACCATCGCCGCAAGGCGCACCACCGATGTTGGACATGCTAACTACTGGACGCTGCCAGAACTCACTGGTCTTCTCCCTGCGCTTGACGTGCCGCGCGAGCGCTTCAAGCGCCGCACCGAGTGGAAACTCGCCGCCAACATGGTGGCGCGCGACAACTCCCCGCTCGAAGCCATCCTCGACGGCGATCCAAAAACCGGATACGTGACCCAGGACGTCAAACCATTCCCGTTGGAGTGGCTGACTGTCGAGCTACCCACCCTTAGCAAGATCGTCGGCATCGAAATAGATTCCCGTGGCGAGAAGCCCGAGGGCGGCAACGACCTTGGCTGGGCGCCGTTCTATAGCGTCGAAATATCCGACGACGGCAAGGCCTGGAAAATGGTCGCCCCGAAAGTCGTGGGTGAGCCCCACGCTCGTCTTAACTTCGCCGCCCCAGTTGAAGCACGGCACCTGCGCATCGCCATCGTGGAAAAGCTTGGCTGGCAGCCCTGGGTGATCAAGGAACTCAATTTGTACGGCGAGGAAAAGTAGTCGAGGGCGGCATTTGGCGAGACCGCGGGTCACAGGTCGAAAAGACCCCCCGCTGTTGCCCGCCGGGATTTTCCCTTTGACTATCTACTAGACGTGGAACGGCTGATCAGCAAAAACCTTCCGGCTCCTCGCATGTCCGTCCCTCCCTGTCGATCATGCCACCGCCCGGGACCACGCCCTCTTCAACGGCAGCACGGGCGCCTTGCAGCAGATCGATCCCCAGGCGGCGCTGGCCGCCACCCACGACATGAATTAAGTAAGAGACGCCTCGACAAATAAGCACAGTTTGCCGGACCCGCACGATTAGACTGATCGCGCCCGAGACATTAAAAAAATATAAGGGAGCGGTCCGTGGCTTCATCGATGCGATTGCTGGGAGGCTTCGCGGTTGTCCTGCTGGGCGCATACGCGGGTGCCGCGAACGCCGCCGCGCCGCCACTGCCGGCCAAAGTCCTGAACGTCGATCTCGATCCGGGCATCCGCACCTCGGCATTGCGTCCCGAACGTTTTGCGGTCGATGTCCCGACGAGCGCGAACAGCAGCATCGATGGCACCTGGACGCGTGCGAACGGCGTCAGCACCTGGCGGCACGCACTACGGATTCCCACCGCAGTTTCCATGTCATTCCATGCGCGCACACTCGTGTTGCCAGCGGGCGCGGCGCTGCGGATCACTGCCGGCACGTCGTCGGTCGTCTACCACCAATCCGATGCCAGTGCCGCCGGCCTCTGGGGCCGCGTGCTCAAGGGAGACACGCTCGCCTTCGAGATCACCGTGCCCTCCAGCCGTGAAGCGGATGTCGAGCTCGACCTCGCCAGCCTTCAGGCGGGCTATCGCGGCCTCGGTGGTGGAGTCGACGATCACCCCACGTTCAAGAAGCTGCGCGCGATGAACGCCATCGCGAACGCCACGACCTGTACGGAAAATTTTTCCTGCCACGAGACCGCCGGCAATTTCGGGCCGCGCAATGCCACCGCGGCCATCGTGGTTGGCGGCGTCGCGCTGTGCACCGCCACGCTCATCAATGACGTGCGCGAGGACACCAAGCCCTACCTGCTCTCCGCGCGGCACTGCCAGGTGCCGGAGTCGGGTGACTCGTCGATTGCCGTGTATTGGGATGGCGTCGTCCCCTGCTCGGCGGCGCTTGGTTCGGTGTATGACACGCTCCTGCCCGTTCACCTCGGCGGCCATACGTTGGTCGAGCAGCAGGATGTTTGGCTGATCGATTTCCAAAGAGAGCTCGACGCGACCCACGTGTATTTCGCCGGCTGGGACGCGACCGGCGGCACTTTCATCGGCGGTTACTCACCGCATCACGCGCACGGCCGGAGCCGGCAGTTCGCCGGCTGGTTCGGCCAGCCTTTCCTGCACGACATTGCCAACAGCGCACTGGGTTCGGGCTATCGCGGTACGTTCTGGGGCGTCGTGAACGAGGTCGGTAGCGTCGGTGGCGGCGCATCGGGCGGTGGCCTGTTCGATCCCAACAATCGCCTGGTCGGCACCGCGAGCCTCGCGATCCTGTCGGATGCGACCGGTGACGGCTCGTGCCCAGTGTCCGCACCCCCAGCGCCAAATGCGACGAATGCTGTCGCCGAATACAACTCTTTCTCCGCGGTGTGGGATTCCACCGCGGATACGACGAGCACCACCAACCCGCGCACACTGAAATCCGTGCTCGATCCCGACAATACCGGGACGATCGTAGTAGATGGATTCGAGTTGCTGAAAGGCGCGTCTATCTACACCAATGCCGGCAACGTGTTCACAGGCAGCCCACTGACGGTTACGTGGAACGCGCCCGGCGCCACGAGCTGCACGGCCGTCGGCGGCCGCGCCGGTGACGGCTGGGGGGGAAGCATCGCCACCAGCGGCAGCACGCAGTTGACGGAAGAAGAAGGTGGCGACGTCGACTACGCCATCCGCTGCACTGACGGTTCGCGCAAGACCTACGCGACGATGCGCATGACCTGGACGCAGACGACACCCAGCGCGGCGTTGTTCGCCGATCCGAGCCACGACGTCGTCATCGGCAACTATTCGCGCTTCACCTGGTTTTCGAACACGAAGAACTGCGTCGGCAGCGGCGGAGCGCCCGGCGACGGCTGGACCGGGCCGAAGTCGCAGAGCGGCCCGTTCGACGTGCTCATGACGGAGATCGGTTCACACACGTACACGCTGACCTGCACCTCAGGTACGCATGTCGCGACGTCGTCGTTGAGCATCACGACGGCTCCGCCCGTCGCGTACCTCGAGTCGTTAGGCTTCATGGACAACCTGCGCGTCGGTCAGTCGATCACGCTGATCGCTGCCGGCACGCCGAATTGCGTGCGCAGCGGTGGTTCGGCCGGAGATGGCTGGAGCACGAGCAGCGGTGAACGGACGGCGATCACAGCCAGCGCGGCCGGCACGTATACGTACACGATCACGTGTATGGGCGGCGGAAAGTCGGCGACCGCGAGCGTGACGCGAACGTTCAACGCGCTCGCGCCCTTCGTGACGGTGGTCGCGACGCCGGATCGCTCGAGTGTCGGCTGGTTCTGGAGCGTGGGGCCGGGACGCGAAGCGGGCCAGTGGGCCCAACTGAGCTGGACGTCGAACCTGCCGAACTGCGAAGTGCGATATGCAGGCCCGGACGGAATCGCCGGCCAGCTCGGCTTGTTCCAGACGCTCTTCAACGTCGGCAATGTGTCCGACGTGCGCGAAGTGATCGGTCTCTACACGTACACCGTGACCTGCTCGGGAAACGGCGTGATCGCAATTGGTTCAGCGACGATCGACTGGTACACCACCCAGCAATCGATCCGTATCTCGGTGCCGTCGACCATCGTCGTCAACCAAGGATTCCCGGTGACCTGGGAGGCCAACGTGCAACCGTGCACGGGCACGATGGGTATCCCGGGTGACGGTTGGGCTGGCTCGAAGCCGGGCGCGAGTGGTACGAGCAGCGCCAAAGTGCCTGTGGGCACGGCGCCGGGCACGTACACGTACCGCATCGAGTGCGGCGGGGTCGCCTCGGAAACGACGACGACGGTGCCCGCGCCGACAGTCAGCGTGGTCTCGAATTTCGCACATCTTCAAGTCGGATTCGCCGCGACCGTCGACTGGTCCGCGACCGTGGGTCCGTGCGTGCTGAGCAGTGACCCGTTCAATCAGAGCTGGACGGGCACGCAGTTTGCGAACGGCCGCGAATTCATCGGTGTGTCGAACCCGGGGCCGGTCACGCTGACTGCAACCTGCGGTCCGCCGAACGCGCAGATCAGCGCGTCGACGCAGATCGTCTTCGATCCGTCGCCGACGTTGAACTGGTCGCTCACCGCGAGCAAGACCACCGCGGCTATCAACGAACCTGTAACGCTCAACTGGAGCTCGACGAGCGACTATTGCTCAGCGTCCGCCGACACGACGGTCAGCGACTGGAGCGGGGGAAAGTCAGGCTCGGGCACCGCGCAGATTTCGCGTCCGATCCCCGGCAAAGTGACATACCGGCTGATGTGCAACAACATCGGCCAGCGGGAAGTGCAGATCACATTCATTGGCCCCAGCGATGCGCCGAATCCGTTCTTGCCGCCGACAATTTCGCTAACCGCGAGCCACACGCAGCGGCTGATCGGCGAGATGGTCACGCTCACCTGGAATTCGACCCACGCCTCCGAGTGCCTGGCTGCCGGCGGGCAGCCGGGTGACGGCTGGACCGGCGCGCTGTCGTTGTCGGCCACGCAGACGGTGACCGAAACGACCGCGGGAAACTACAACTACTTCGTGCTGTGCTCCGGCGCGCCGCCGTCAGCGCAGGCGATGGTCACGGTGCAGTTCCTGGCGCCGGCGCCGGCGCCACCCTCCAGCGGCGGCGGATCGAATGCCACGGGTGGTGGCGGTGGGGGCGGCGGCGGCCGGATCGACTGGCTGATGCTCGCCTTCCTCGCGTTCATGATTTCGCAGGCGGCGCGCGGCCGACGCGGGAGCGCGCGCGCCTGAGGCCGCGTTCCAGCGTCTATCTACCGCCTTGGCATGCGCTCAGGGCGAACAGAGCGCGGCCGTATACAACTCTGGGCTGCTGAAGATGGCGAATCCCGGGTAGTCGTAGCCGAAGTTGCCGACGCCGCCTACGTGGGTGGCGATGTGCCCGACCAGGTCCACATACGGCTCGGTGCCCGTGGAGCTGAACTTTGCCGTGGTATTGCCGTTGATGTTGAGCTCGCCCGTGTTGAACGTTCCGGTCCAGGCTGCTGCCGGGTATGCCATCGTCGATTTCGTGCGATAGACCCACGACTCGGGAGCCGGGCAATTGAAACCCCACCACTGATTGAAGTCGACGTCTGCCCGGCCGTCGAGGGACTGTTCGTATCGCGCCAGGTCATTGTTGAAGCCGTTCTGGATGCGCAGGTCGGTACCGCGCACGAACTTCGAGAGCGTGAATGAAGTCGGGTTCGACGGCGTGACCGGCGCGATGTACGTCTCAGTGATCGTGCCCAGCACCAGTCTGAAGTCCTGGTAGTAGGAGTACCCCGCGCTCGCGAATTCACCGGCGATCAGCGCGGCGTCGGTACTCAGGGTGTGGTCGTGGTCATAGAACGGACCGTCTGGCACGTTGGAGTCCGGGATGTGCTGGACGAAACGAACGTATCCCGTGAGTTCAAAGGAAAAGCGACCCGGAAACTGCGAGAACTCATCCGGGCGCGACATCGGCAGCACGCCCGTAATGCGCAGGTTTCGGTAGACGGTGTCGCCATCGAAGCCCCGAGGCACCGTGGGCTCGGCACGCGTCGTATCGAAGAGATCGCGGCTCCGGTCGCCAAAGCGAATCGAGGCCACGACCGTCGGTGTCAGTGTTGCCGAGAGCAACGTGACGTCGCCGGGCCCGTCGAGCATGAAGTGATAGTCAAAGAAGGCACGCGTGCATTGACGCCACTCGAAATGGACACTGCGCAACAACGGATTCGTCACACGCGCGGTCAGTGTGCCTGACTCCTGGCAGCTCACGGTGACGCCGCCGGGCGATGCCGCCAGCGCCGCGTAGGTCGTCACCGCGCTGAGTTGGCGCAGCGCGCGATCGATGGTGTCGCGCGAGTTGTAAGCGAATTGCTGGTCATACTCCCGGGCTTCGTATTGCAGGAACGTCGAGCTCAGCACCGCGCGCGCGGCGCCGCCTTCGCTCTTGATGGGTTGCACACCGGCGGCGCTGGCGATAACGCTCATGCACGCGGTCGCGATCGCGCCCGCAATCCGTGGAATACGCTTCATTGATGCTCCCCTCAGGTTGTCTCACGGCTTCTTGACGTGCCTTCATTCTCATTCTGCCGCAACTGGCGATTTTGTGACCATCCCGGACGAAATTCGTCACCGATGCGGGCAACCGCATGCCCGTGTGGCCACAGGTGGCGTGACGATGTTCGCGAAATCCTCTGGGAAAGACGGCGCCGCTCAAGGAGGTCAGCTAACATCTAGTTGATTGGCTTGCTAACAGGGGGACCTCAGTGAAAGTGACCAAACTAGTTGCGACGCTGGCGCTCCTGTTGCCGGTGATGGCGCACGCCGGGGGCTGGTACGCCGGCCTCGATGCGGGCAGCGCCAGTTCCGACGCAACAGTCAACGAATACGGGTTTTTAGGTGACACTACCGCCCAGGGCAATGACACCACGACCGGCTGGCGCCTGCGCGGCGGCTATCAATTCGGCCGGTTCTTCGCGCTCGAGGTCGCCTATGTCGACTTCGGACAAGTGGAATACCACTTCGACCCGGATGACTGTCCCTTCGGCGCGCCTGGGCAGTGCCCGTTCGATGTGCGCAGCTCCAGCAATGGATTCGTCGGCACCGTTCGAGGAATTCTGCCGATCGGCGATCACTGGTTTATGAATGCGCAATTCGGCTACGGCAAGATGAGAGTCGACGCCAACGAGATCGGCGGCGCAGCCATCGAAACCAGCATTGACCACGATACCTTCCACTTTGGAATCGGAGGCGGGTATCGCTTCAACGAACACTGGGAAATCCTGCTCGACTACAGCGAGTACAACCAGGAAGATCTGGGCGAGACGCTGGGCGGCAATTCCGGCTCTTACGATCTGGGTGAGACCAGCGCGACTTCAGTCGGCGCCACTTACCGTTGGTAGTAGTCGAGCCATCGTTTAGTTAGAGAACAACAAGAGCACCATGAGGGCCCCATGAGCAAAATCGAATGGCAGGTCGATTCAGGCACGCAGATAGTGCTGCGCAAACCACCGCTCCTGAAGCGCAAGGTCGAATTGAACGGTCAGCGCGTGGACGGTGAATGGAATTCGAAACGTTTTGCTTTCACCCTCCCGGATGGCAGGTCCGTCGAGATCACGCTCAAGGCAGATGCCATTTCGCGCACGACCGAGCTTTCGCTGGATGGAAAGCTCATTCCAGACATCCGCTACGTGCCCAAGGACCTGCGCTGTAAGGCTTGCAATGCCGAGGTCCAGTTGCTCGACGAATTCTGCGCCAAGTGCGGACACAGCCTGGGAACGCCGGCTCGCTTTCTGCACAGGCATTCCGTGCAGGGAGCCACGAGCGCGATATGGCTTCTTGCAGTGCTGTTTGCGATCTTCGGCGTCGTGATGTTTTTTCTCATGCGCGACACGACCCAGACGGCACTCGCGAATCTCGCGCCGTTCGGGGACCACGAGGTCCTCCAGCCGATCGATGGGGTCACTTACACGGCTGGCGAGCTGCGTGCGCGGGTTATCTGGGAGCAGCGCGGCGTTCTGATCGTGAATCTGATACTCGCCGCGATCATGGTGGTGCTCGCCTGGTGGAGCAAGCGAAGGGCGCTGCCCGCGATCCTGATCGCCACCGCGGTATTCGTGGTAGTACAGGTCACCGGGGCGATCATCGATCCCACGACGCTCATGCAGGGTCTTGTCATGAAGATCTTCGTGATCGCCGTACTGATCAAGGGCATCAAGGGAGCACTCAGCGCTGCCGATGAATAGCGAGTCGGCAGGGGGCCAGGACTGCGCCCAGTGCGGAGTTGCGCTCCGCCCTGCCGCACTCTTTTGCGCTCGCTGCGGTACGCGCGTTTCTTCGGGAGAACAGGAGCCTCAGGCTGCCATCGAGCTCGCGGGCCCAACGCTTGATCGCGGACAGGAGTTGCGTGTCGTCGGCTGGCTCTACGGCCTGCTGCTGGTGACATCTCTCTGCTTCGGAATCGCCTACTCCGTCAATCCCACTGGTGACTTCGAGCCGTGGCAATCCCTGGTCTTTGGAATCGTGATCTTCGCCTTCGCCGTCCGATACAGGACCGAGATCCTCGCGCTGTTACGCCCGTCGACCTTCGACGGCAATGCTCGACGAATGCTGGCGATGGCCACGGTGATCCAGTTCGCCTTGCTCGGCGCGGTTTTCTATCTTCTCGAGCAAACGGGCATTCCATTCGAGCGCATCACCGACGAGATGAAGCTCCACGATTACTCCTTGTGGCAATTGCTCGCGCTCTACAGCCTCGCGCCCGCAGTGTGCGAAGAGATTGCGTTTCGCGGCATCATTTTTGATCGCCTGACACGGGTGCTGGGAGAGCGGGAAGGATGGTTGGTCCAGGCGGCGCTCTTCAGCGTCCTGCACCTGAGTCCCGTGATTTTTCCGACGCACTTTGTCATGGGATTGATATTCGGCTGGCTGCGCCTGCGTACTCGCAGCCTGATTCCGGGGATGATCCTGCACGCCGCGTGGAACGCGGCGAATATCCTGCTCGAGCTTCGGGGATAACCGCTACGACAATAAGATAGATAGACGAATCGCGCCTGCTTGCCGAGGCTATTCCAACGGCGAAGAACTTGCGCCAGAAGTCGCTGGCACTTGCAAGAATGCGTCGCTTGCCTCGGCAACCATCGTCAGGATCCCTGATCCGCGTTTCCCACGCTTGAACCCTGATGCGTCGCCGTATCTGGTAAGGGCCGATGGGAGCTATCAGCGGGTACGTGACGGGGACTTCAACGCCTCTTCGCCCCTCAGCCCTAACTACGAGACGCGCAAGGTCAAGCTACAGTTGTCCCACTGGAATCAACTTCTTGCTTTGCCTCTGACGGCCAGCACCCGCAAGGTGCCGTTCTAGGCTCTTTCTGCGAGATCGCGTACGAGCCGGTACTCGCACGCCTTGAAGACGATGTAGGCAGCCATGCTGAGATAGCCGGTGATGATGAGTTCTGCGAATTGCCGTGCGGCGCCGTCCATCAGCGCCTGCCAGCCGTAGCTGGCGATGAGTTCGGCATTGGCCTTGAACAACATGAAAAT
>Ga0157375_10006185_pt1 | contig 10435 bp, 10 predicted proteins | sample M35metaG_FD_115311 | JGI IMG/M metagenome (GOLD analysis project Ga0157375, IMG submission 115311) | Miscanthus rhizosphere microbial communities from Kellogg Biological Station, Michigan, USA - M3-5 metaG | ecosystem: Host-associated > Plants > Roots > Rhizosphere > Soil | place: USA: Michigan... | reverse complement strand
TATAAGGATTGGCGGGGTAAATTCTATCCTGAAAAACTGGCCCAGAAAAATTGGTTTGATTATTACACCCGGTTTTTTGATACAGTAGAGCTCAACGTTACTTTTTATCGTTTTCCGCAATTGTCATTCCTTCAAAGCTGGTATAAGAAAAGCCCCGAACATTTTCGCTTCTCGGTAAAAGCGCCTAAAGCAATAACCCATTTCAAGCAATTTCACGATACAGCCCGAATGATCACTGACTTTTACGAAACTATTAATAACGGCTTGCAGGAAAAACTCGGGCCGGTCTTGTTTCAATTACCTCCGCGTTTTGCTTACGATGATGAACGCATGGAGCGCATCCTGAACAATCTGGATCCATCATTTAATAATGTAGTAGAGTTTCGTCACGAATCCTGGTGGAGGGCCGACGTTTACCGGGCACTCGCTGAGCGCAATATTACATTTTGTGGAATGAGCCACCCGACATTACCTGACGATGTTATTGAAAATACTTCAACGGTTTATTACCGTTTCCATGGCGTACCCAATCTATATCGTTCGCCTTATTCAAAAGAGTTTCTGCAAGGAATAGTCAACGCTGTAAAAAGCAATGGCATGGTCAATCAGGGTTGGTTTTATTTCAATAATGACTATGATGCCGTAGGTGTCAAAAATGCCGAAGAAATGGCCGCATTAATTGTCTGAGTCGTCAGTGTCTTCTTGCTTCCTATGATGCTTTTTCTTCTTTTTTTTGGTCTTCTTTTCCTCGGTGTGTTTTTTTGACTTTTTCTTTGAAGTTGTTTCTTTCTTTTCAGATTTTGTCGGAGCGGCTGCCGAGGTTGTTTTGGTAGCAGTTGTTGTTGTTTTGTTATCTGTCGAATCGGTACTAAGCTGTTTTACGGTAAAATTATTCCCGCGCAAGCCATATTCCAGTATCCGTTTTTGCCCGGTTGATTTGGCGTCTTTCCCGTTGCCATCATAAATCGGGAACTCGCGCATGAACTTGCCTTCTTTGATATAGAAATTATCATCGCCATGATAGCCCTTGCGTTGTGAACTGGTTAGCCTTGGAAAATCCAGCTTATTGGCTCTGCTGTTATTGAACTCAAAGGCATAAATGGTGGCATAATTAGAAGTATCCTTTGCCCTGGCCTGTATTAATATTTCCGGGTTACCATCCAGATCCATATCTGAATTGTATGCGTCAACTATAGTACCGTCCAGATCACCCGTAGTAGTGGTATATTTTTTCCCGGAAGAATCCGAATGCAATATCAAATACGACCCTGTTGTGCTTGATCCCCTGCCCCAGCTTAATACATCATAATCCTCACCGGGCGAAACCTCGATCAATTTATGAAAACGAAAAGGGTCGGCAAAGTCGGGCTTCTTTGCAGAAGCAACCGGTGCTGCCGCTTTCTTTTCTTCCTGGTTACAAGCCGATGCCACTATAAGGCATCCTGTCAGCATCAATAAATAAAACCTGTGTTTCATCCAAATCATTTAGTGAATGAGTGAATGAGTGAGTTAGTGAATATTTTCAATCAATCATTCGCTAACTCACTCATTCGCTAATTAATTATACAATGCATCCGGCGACAATTCGCCTTTTGGTTTACCTGGTGTGGTTATATAAACGCGTAAGGCACTTACTGCACCGGCGTCAAAATATTTCAACGTAAATTTATGATATCCTTTTTGCAATGCTACTGCACCACCCTGTTCGGCTACCGGATGCCTCCCGTCATTATTTACTATTGGTTGGTCATCAATAACCAAAACCGACCCATCATCAGAACGTGTCGAGAATTGGTATAATCCATCCGCATCAATACGAATAAAACCATTATATATTACCCCAAAACCAGGATTATTCTTTCTCAGAACAGAGGGATTAAAGCTTTTAGCAATGCCGCTATCAATTACAGCAGCTTTTGTTAAGTCGTTAGTACTGGCAAAAGTGCCCTGCATAAATTGATATTTTAATCCCGTTGCATTACCCTGGTAAGTCACCGGCGCCAATGGAGCTTTGTTATACATAACTGTATGAGTTACCTGGCTGCGTTTCCCCGATGGAGTAATAACAATGGTCTGCAGATCACGATATTGATCCTGCGGCACGTTGTAAGTCACCGGGCTATTGAACTCAATGTCTGTTTCCCTCGGAGTGTAGCTATCAATAGTATAAAATACTTTTGCACCAGCTACAGGAGATTTTAGTGCAACATTTAAAGAACTCCCAAACATGATGGTATCCTGTTGTGTGCCAATTACTGAAGGCACGCGATAGTTGTAATTATTTTTATCCAGGAAGGCCAACTGACCGGGTAAACGAACTTCAGAGAAATCCTTAAAATTCTTATTGGCAAGTGGCGTCCAGGCAACTTCTGATAAAGCCAGCAAGCGCGGATACAGCATGTATTCAGCCTTGGGTTCGGTCGGGATATATTCTGTCCAAAGATTGGCCTGCACGCCCATGATAAATTTTTGCTGATCAGCCGTCAATACGGCAGGTGTTGGGTTGTAACTGTAAGTAGCTGATAGCGGCGTGTATCCGCCTATGCCTACAGGCTCGCCTGCATGGCTTTGTGCATGATCCAGATACAAACCGCCACTGCTTGGCGTCATGATCACGCTGTGGCTTTGGCGGGCCGCCGCGATACCGCCTTCTTCTCCGCGCCAGCTCATCACCGTAGCGTTAGGTGATAAACCACCCTCCAATATCTCATCCCAACCAATAATGCTGCGGCCTTTTGAGTTCACAAATTTTTCAATACGCTGAATGAAATAGCTTTGCAATTCTTCCTCATTCTTCAGCTTTAACTTTTTGATCAGTTTCTGGCAGAAAGCTGAGCTTTTCCAGGCCTCTTTTGGCACTTCGTCGCCTCCGATGTGAATGTATTTGCTAGGGAACAATTCCATCACTTCGGTTAATACGTCCTGTAAGAAATCAAATGTTTTATCTGAAGGACAATACACATCCCTAACTACACCCCATGTTTCATACACTTTATAAGGTTTGTTTGGGTCGCAACTTAATTCTGGATATGCTGCTAACGCAGCCATCGAATGGCCCGGCATTTCAATTTCCGGAACGACGGTGATATATCTATCCGCCGCATATTTTACCACTTCACGTACCTGATCCTGCGTATAATAACCTCCATATGGTGTGTTATCAAACTGCTGTGGAGTACGATCGTGGTAATTGCCGATCACCGTCTGCGCACGCTGACTTCCTATTTCGGTTAAACGAGGATATTTTTTTATCTCGATGCGCCATCCCTGGTCGTCGGTTAAATGCCAATGAAAATTGTTCAGCTTATAGTAAGCCATCATATCGATGGTCTTTTTGACAAATTCGACCGAAAAAAAATGACGACATACGTCCAGCATAAATCCCCGGTAACCAAAACGAGGGTAGTCTTCAATCTGCGCACAAGGCAGTTTTATTGCCGCGCCATGGTCAACCGGGATCAACTGCAGCAGGGTTTGTATCGCATAAAACAAGCCCGCTCCTTTACCTGCAACAATGATCTGCTGCGGAGTGATTGTCAGCCGATAGCCCTGGTCTGGTAAGCCCTCCGTCCCTTTCTCTGTGAAAACGACACTATTTGCTATACTCTCGCCTGAGTTTAATTTCACTTCGTTATGAAGCATCAGTTTACTGTGCAGATAAGCGGTGAAGAATTGTACAGCCCTATTACTCAGGCTATCAGCCAGCAACATAGTTCGCTGACTTAAAATAAATTCGCCTGAAGCCTTTTTAACCGAAACCGGTGCCGGAACTATGCCCATATATGGATCCGTGCCCTGGGCATTGGCATTTACAGCGAAACAAACCAAAAGAATTGAGATAGAAAGCGCAATATTTTTATACATAATTACTTATACGGAATTATAAGGCGGTGAAGTTAAAAGATTTTGTAAAAAACTGTGCTTCAATGAATGTAAAAAATCTGAAATAAATAAAAAAGCCATTCGCTTTTTCACGAATGGCCTCCAATTATTTCTTTGCTGGCTTGGTCTCTGCCGTTGCGGCCTTCTCCACCTTCTTATTTAGCTTATGCGGCCGCCTTTTACCGAATGAACCTATCGCAATTTTTCCTTTTCTTGATTTTTGATCTCCTTTTCCCATGGCATTATGATGTTTTAATAAACTGATAATCAATAATACGCATTTTTTGTTTTACACGGGAATTTAGTGATCAGTTAACCGGTGACTAGTTATCCGTGACAACCTGATTAACTGATCTCCGATCGTCAGTCACTGTTAAGCAGTAACCTCATGCTCTTTACCTGCCAAATACCGCTCAGCATCAATGGCGGCCATACAACCAGTTCCGGCTGCTGTTACTGCCTGGCGGTAAACATGGTCCTGGGCATCCCCGCAGGCAAAAACGCCTTCAACGTTTGTTCTGGTCGATCCCGGCTCGGTTTTGATATAGCCGGTTTCGTCCATATCAATCCATTCTTTGAATATCTCGGTATTAGGATGGTGACCGATGGCTACGAAAAAGCCCGTCACCTCTAATGTTTGTTCTTCAGCGGTTTTATTGTTGAGCGTTTTAACGCCGGTAACTACCTGCCCGTCGCCTACAATCTCTTTGGCTTCGGTATTATAGATCACCTCAATATTATGGGTATTCATTACCCTATGCATCATTGCTTTTGAAGCACGGAACTCGTCGCGACGTACCAGCATATATACCTTGCGGCATAGTTTAGCCAGATAAGTTGCTTCCTCAGCAGCAGTATCACCGGCACCAACGATGGCCACATCCTGACCGCGGAAAAAGAAACCGTCGCACACAGCACAGGCGGATACACCAAAACCATTATATTTTTGTTCGGATTCCAAACCCAGCCATTTAGCCGATGCCCCTGTCGAAATAATCACAGTTTCAGCAATAATGGTTTTTGTTTCGTCAACGATCACTTTATGCGGAGTGCCCGAGAAATCAACCGAGGTTACATAACCAAAACGGATATCGGTACCCAGGCGTGAAGCTTGTTTTTCGAAATTTTCCATCATGGCTGGTCCCTGGATACCATCTGGATATCCCGGGTAGTTTTCCACTTCGGTAGTTTGGGTAAGCTGACCGCCAGCCAGCAACCCAGTATATAAAACTGGTTTCAGATCGGCGCGAGCAGCATAAATAGCTGCAGTATAACCGGCAGGACCAGAGCCTATGATAAGGCATTTAACATGTTCAATCTCTTGTGACATCAGATTATTTTAAAGGACACAAATCTAACAAAAAAGCGGATTTTATAAGTCAGGCGGCCGTAAAATCAATTACTTACCCGTATTGGCCCTTAAGACGCGTATAAAATTGCCACCCAGTATTTTATCGATGTCACCTTGAGTATATTTGAGTTTAAGCAATTCTTCAGTAATTTTCGGGTAGTCGGTTACATCATCCATCCTTAAAGGATAAGATTCTGCGCCATCAAAGTCAGACCCAATGCCTACATGATCTACACCGATCAGTTTGACAATATAATCGATATGTTTAATGAGCATACTTAATGGCGGACGGACCTGGTCTGATTCCGCTTGATAGATAGCATTCAATCTTATTTTAGCCAAATCAGTATCGTGATATATTTTCACAAGCGAATCCAGCTCTGTTTTATGTTTGCGTATAAACCCGGACTCTTTTCTCAGATAGGTACTATCCACAAATCCGCTGTAAAAATTCACAAATATAACTCCGCCGTTTTTTGCCAATGCTTTTAGTTGAGCATCTTTCATATTACGCTGATTTGGGTTGAGCGCATAGGCACAGCTGTGGGAAGCAATAACAGGCTTGGCTGACGTAGCAATCACATCGTAAAAAGTTTGCTCACCTACATGCGACACATCCACCATTACCCCCAATTCATTTAAATGTCGGACGATCTGCCTGCCATAATCTGTTAAGCCGATATGTTTTAATGAGTCGCGGTGATGCGTCTCATCGTGTGCGGAGGTAGCCCATGAAGTACTGTTGTTCCAGGTAAGCGTAAGGTAACGCATGCCGCGTTTTGCCAAAGCATCAATATAATCCATCCTGTCTTCGATCATATGCCCGCCTTCCACGCCGATCATGGCAACGAATTTCTTTTGGGCAACGGCTTTTCGCAATTCTTCCGCGTTTCGCACCAACACCATTTTACCGGGATTGCGTTTGATTAAGGCATCCAACGAGTCAATCTCCCTATTGGCAAATTTGAAAGCTGTTCCTTTTCCATATTCTGCACCGCACCAGATTGAAAAAACCTGCACATCCAGGCCTCCTTCTTTGGCACGTACCAGATCGAAGTTCCCAGTGGACTGACGTTTGGAAAGATCAAGTTTTGTGATGAGTTCATTGGAAATCACATCGTTGTGGGTATCTACCAGTATAGCTTTATCGTGAATTTCTCGCGTATTTTGGGCATATACACCGGTAGTAAGCAGTGATGAGAAAAGAAATAACAGTTTTTTCATAGCGAAAGGTAGGTAAATCCAAGTAGAGACGCAATGCATTGCCTCTCCTACATTTCATCTACTCAGTTGGTATATGATCAATCCCAACGAGAAAAACACCAGGCACAATCCCGAAATAAAGAATGCTTCCCATACCAACGGGCTTTCAGCTTTTACTCCGGCCGTTATCAGGTGTTTACGTTCCCTTTGCCTTGTTACTCCTAATGCGATAAATAATAAGCCGCCTGTAGCAGCAATAACTTCATGGTACATGTGGGGTAATTATTGCTTTCAACTCTGCTAACACAAGTTGATGATATTTTGTTGTATCAACTGCCCGATATTTTTATGTGTCGCAAAAGTTTTACAGGTAGTGATTAGTTAACTGGTGACCGGTTATCAGGCTGTATCAGAACGAACCAATCACTTATTAAACTGATTAACTAATCACTACCCATTACGTCTGTATAATACCTACATTAAACTGCTTTTCAATAGGCGCGTGATTGGAGGCTTCGATACCCATCGATATTACTTTGCGTGTTTCGAGGGGATCGATAATACCATCCACCCAAAGCCGGGCGGCCGCATAGTATGGCGTAGTTTGTGAATTATATTTGTCTGTAATTAGCTTTAACAATTCCTCTTCTTTTTTTGAGTCGATTTCTTCACCTTTTGCCTTCATTGCCGACTCCTGTATCTGCAACAAGGTTTTTGCCGCTTGTGCCCCACCCATCACTGCAATTTTTGCTGACGGCCACGCATAAATAAATCGCGGATCATAAGCTTTGCCACACATGGCATAGTTGCCGGCACCATAGGAGTTACCAATGATAAATGTAAACTTAGGCACTACTGAATTGGCTACGGCATTCACCATTTTTGCACCATCCTTGATGATACCTCCCTGTTCGGAACGACTGCCAACCATAAAGCCGGTAACATCCTGCAGGAAGACAAGCGGTACCTTCTTTTGGTTGCAGTTCATAATAAAGCGGGTGGCCTTATCTGCCGAATCAGAATAGATCACCCCGCCAAACTGCATCTCTCCTTTTTTTGATTTGATCACCTTACGCTGATTAGCCACAATACCCACTGCCCAACCATCTACCCGGCCTAAGCCACAGATAATTGATTGCCCATATCCTTCCTTATATTCCTCAAAATCGGAATTATCGAGCAGTCTATCAATTATCTCTTTCATATCATACGGCTTCTCGCGGGTATCTGGTAAAATGCCATATGTCTCTTTTTCATCTTGTTTGGGGGCAGCTGGCTCTATCCTGTCGAAGCCGGCTTTGGTATAATCGCCTACCATGCTCATGATGTTGCGGATCGAGTCGAGGCAAGCCTGATCGTTCGGTTGCTTATAATCTGTAACGCCGGAAATTTCGCAATGCGTAGTGGCACCGCCAAGGGTTTCATTATCTACATCTTCGCCGATAGCAGATTTTACCAGGTATGATCCCGCCAGGAAAACAGAGCCCGTACCATCTACGATCATGGCTTCATCGCTCATGATAGGCAGATAAGCCCCGCCCGCTACGCATGAACCCATAATTGCGGCTATCTGAATAATGCCCGAGCTGCTCATTACCGCATTGTTGCGAAATATCCGCCCGAAATGCTCTTTGTCCGGAAAAATTTCGTCTTGCAACGGCAAATACACCCCTGCCGAATCAACGAGGTAAATGATGGGAAGTCTATTCTCAATAGATATTTCCTGCGCCCGCAGGTTTTTCTTAGCTGTGATCGGGAACCATGCGCCCGCCTTTACTGTCGCATCATTGGCAACAATGACGCACTGACGGCTTGATACATAACCCATGCCGCAAACCACACCTCCCGATGGACAACCGCCATGCTCGGCATACATGTCATCCCCTGCAAAGGCACCGATCTCCAGCCAGGGTTTATCTTTATCAATCAAATAGGTTACCCGCTCCCGGGCCAGCATTTTACCCTTTTCCTTTTGCCTGGCCGCCGCCTTCTCTCCGCCACCCGCATGTACCTTTTTTAATCGCGTTTGCAGATCATATAGCAACTGCTTATTGATATCTTCATTTTTATTGAATTCTAGGTTCATAGGGTTTCAGAGATTAGTTAATTAGTGATTAGTTGGATTACAGTAAAGGTAATAATTGTGAGGATTAGGAAAATTGTATCTGCTTTTTTAAAACTAATCTCTAGTTAACTAATCTCTAATCTCTCATCCCCGGCCTTTTCTTAACAGGAGATATCGATTTAACGATTGTAGCTCCTTTTACCGGATCTTTAACCGGCTTCATTCGGGACAAGGAGTTCTGATAAGCTTCTTCCAGCAATTGCTTCATATGCCATTCCGGAAAATCTTCCCGATGCTTCACTTTGATATAACGGTATTGGCTACCATCGCCCAAAAGCATATGGCCCGGATCATCGATATCCACGCCGCGGTTAAAGCCGAAATTAACATGATCGGCAAAAACGGCTATGCTGCAAAACACATCACCGGCTTTGTCTGAGGGCGACCAGCCAAAAGCGACCGCATTATAATTATCGTAGATTAGCTCGTTGGTATCGGGGTACAGGTCCCATACAAATTCGCGCAGCCACAAAGCCGCCGCCTTTACCTTGTCGGGATAAGGTAACAGAAATTTCACCAGGTCGTTAACTTCTTCTTTAGGCATGATTTTAATGATAATATGTTTTTAAATTTAGGGACTTAATTCGCACAAAACCAATTATGTCAGTTAAAATAAAAAGGATATATGAGCCTTACTCAAAGGATGACGGCTACCGCATACTGATAGACCGCCTATGGCCGCGTGGCATAAAAAAAGAAAATTCGCATATCGATAAATGGCTCAAAGAAATTGCACCATCAACTGAATTACGCAAAGAGTTTAATCATATGATTGACAAATGGGAACAATTCAAGGTTGCTTATCACAGCGAACTAAAGAATTCACCCGCTGTGGACGAGCTTTTGAGTGATATAAGGAAACATGGGATGGTTACCCTGCTGTTTGCCGCAAAAGATGAGGAGCATAATCATGCCCTCGTTCTCCAGGACTTTATAAAGAAGGCAAGTTAAAAAAGAGCCGACAACGGGATTCGAACCTGCGACCTACGCGTTACGAGTGCGTTGCTCTACCAGCTGAGCTATGTCGGCTTAATTGTGATCTATCAAAGATATACTACTACGTTTAAACAACAAATTTTGATTCAATTCCGTCAATTAAACCGAGTCAAGAGATTTGCGCAGATTGGCCCCCTGTGCTTTGAACTGGGAAGGTGTAAGCCCGGTAACTTTTTTAAATTGTGCCGATAAATGCGCCACGCTGCTATAGCCTAATTTATAAGATATCTCGTTCAGGTTCATTTCCTTGTAAGCCAGCAGTTCCTTCACCTTTTCAATCTTTTGCAAAATGACAAACTGTTCAATGGTAATACCCTCTGTCTCTGAGAATAGCTTACTTAGTTGTGAATACTCTTTATTAAGCTCGTTGGAAAGGATTTTCGAAAAAGTAAATTTTTCATCGTCCTGGTAATGTATATGATCAACAATAATTGATTTTATTTTCACAATCTGCTGACGGCGGTTATCATCCAGCAGTTCAAAACCCAACTGTTTCAATCGCGATTTGAATTGTTCGAGCTCAGCCGGTGCAAGCGGGTTCTGCAAAATAACCTCACCCAAGCTGACATATAGTGGCTCCGCATTTATATCAATCAGCGATTGTTCTACCGCCCTGATACAGCGCTGGCACACCATATTTTTTATAAAATACTTCAACTTTTTATTGTTTAATGGATATGAATATAAACGGAAAAAACTAAAAAAAGAAAACAGCCGCCCAATTAGGGCGGCTGTTTTCCTCAAGACTATAGATGCTTATTATTTGCAATTTTTGCAAGTGCAGTTGTCGCCGCAGTTGCAATTCTGACAAGTACAATTTGGGTTGCTGCATTTTGGTGCGTCTCTCTGAGCTGTTTCCGCTAACTGGATTTCTGTTT
>Ga0157375_10006183_pt1 | contig 10436 bp, 5 predicted proteins | sample M35metaG_FD_115311 | JGI IMG/M metagenome (GOLD analysis project Ga0157375, IMG submission 115311) | Miscanthus rhizosphere microbial communities from Kellogg Biological Station, Michigan, USA - M3-5 metaG | ecosystem: Host-associated > Plants > Roots > Rhizosphere > Soil | place: USA: Michigan... | reverse complement strand
CGCCCGCGTCTGCATACCGTTGATTTCATCTTTGAGGCTCTTGAATTCGCCGTTTAGTTTGTTCACGACGCTGTTGAACTTGGCGATGCCGGCCTTCGGATCTAAAAACAAGTCAGTGTAGATCACCGCCATCTTGCTGGTTGGCAGAGCGACGCTAGTATCAGTTGCCGGCGTCGATGGCGCCGGGGTTGGCCGAGCAGCACTCGGCGTCGCGGTTGGCCGGGCAGCACCCGGCGTCGGGGTTGCTGCCGGTCGTTGTGCGCTGACAGAGGTGGCAATTGCCAGGACCGTCACCGCGCAGATTGGAAGCAGGCGTCTAATCATGATATTTCCGATTTCCAATTGCCAATTGCCAATTGCCAATTAATAATCGGAAATTGGCAATCGGCATTCAGTTATGGTTGTGTCACGGCCGCGGTCGCAGGATTCTTGCTATTGAAATCGTTGATGAACGCCCGCGTGATGTCGATGCTGTCGGCAGCATAGACCACCGGCACCTGACTGCCGTCGACGATGACCGTGATGCCACGAGCCTTCGCGAAAACTTCGAGTGCTTTGCCGATGTCCTGCTGGAGCGGAGTGAAGATTTCACCTCGTCGCTTGGCGTAAGCGGCTTCGGCGTCTTCTCCCTTCCGTTTGAAGTCAGTCTGCATCTGGGCGAGCTGCTCTCTTTTCTGCCGCAGCGCATTCGGATCGGCGACGTTCTGTGTGTCGTCGATCTCTTTCGTCAGTGTGTTGATTTTTGTCTGCAAAGCTTGCAACTCGGCCTGCCGCGGCTGAAACTCTCGATTGAGTGTGGTGAGCAGGCTGTTGAACCTGGCAATGCCCGTCTTCGGATCCAAAAACATGTCCGAATAAATCATGGCCATCTTGCTGTCAGGCACGGCCACGGCGGTTTGCGGACCCGCGGCCTGTGGAGCTGCGGGTGTGCCGGCCGGCCTCTGTTGTGCTGAAACGCAAAATGCAGCAGCCGTCAGCAAGGCAACCGCAGCGAAAAAACGAGCTATCTTCATGACTTTTCTTGTGTTACTCCTTACGTTACGTTGAGGGCGAGTGGAAAAGCCTTTATTTGTAATTCCACCGCCTTTGGTTGGCTCGGGCGATTAAAAGGTGCGCCCGACACTAAAGCGAATGACTTTCTTTTTTTCGTTAAAGAAGAACGGAAACCCGTCAATAAATTGGTTTGGCCGGGCGTTGGGATTATACGCAAAGATCAAGCGAAAAGGTACATTGATGACGGGAACCTGGACCCTCACTTCCATTCCTAAACTGGATCTGTAGTCGCCAAAACTGGAAAACAAACTCTGCGACAGCTTCACCACACTATTGGTCTGGGCTTCGCCGCGAAGAAAGACCGGCTCGAATCCCTCGGGCAGGAGCGTCAGCGGATTTACCTGTCCGGTTTGCGCCTCGTCGAGTTCCGCCTGGGTGACTATGCGGTTGTCGCGCGCGACCAGAGACAGAAATACCGGGTGTGCCGCCAGATTCGAGTTATTGCAAATAGCCAGCGAACTCAAAGTGACAGGCACGTTCGGAGTTACCCCATTCCTGGTAAATCGGGGACATGGAATGAGACCGACTGTCTGTAAAAATGGCTGGTCGGGAAGAAACGCACTCGAGAACGTCTGGTCGCTCTTGCTCCGCAGATTGAAAGCGGTTCCGATATCGGCGAAGGCAGCGAGACTGACGGTGTCGCTGATAATTGGAATGCGATACTCAAAGTTTCCGAGTATCTGCGTATCACCACCAACGGAGGTAAATGACCGCGGCAATTGTGCGACATTGCTGCCGGACGTTCCGGTAAATACTCCGAGGTTGGCCGCGGACGCAGGCAATCCCGTAACCTCGATCGGCGTACCGCTGCCATTCTCCGCAAACTTGACGTTCTGTGTAGTGATGAACGTATCGACCGGCGCAATCGGACTGATCGAGCGTACGTTGTAACCGCGAATCGTAAACTCGTCGCCGAGGAAGAACCGCTCGAAGATCGGAACGCCGTCGACGAAGGCGAGTGAGTTTGCATTGCGCACTTTCGAGCTCGTCGCAAAGCTTCCAACTGTTCCAGCGAGGATCCGGAAGCCGAATACTTCAGGATGTTCCGACCGCTTGCGTCGCATCGGGAAGAACTGCGTGTAGGAAAGCGTTGGCTGATACGTGCGTACGTCGCCACCTAATCCCGCGACCGCGAGGGCCACTGACAACTCGCGGCCTTTGGTGGGATCGACACTCGCATTGCGCGTATCGTAAGAGAAAGTCAACGTGCCGCGGCTCGTCAAGATATTAGGCTGCCTGTAGACGACCGGAATGAACGCTGTAGGGTTATTTGGATCAGCGTTCGCCTCAGGATCTTTCACGCTGGAAAGCGATAGCTGATACGAAGCGCCGATGCGCGAAAACTGTGTAAACCTTCGCTTGCGATAGAACTCCGAAAGCGGCGCGCTGACAAAGATCGAACCACCGTAAGAATCGCGGGTGAAGAGGTTCTCTTCGTTGATGTCGTTGAAATTGAACTGAGAATTCAGCAAGTCTGTCTGCGCACTAATGTTTTGCGACAGGAATGTCCCTTCGCCAAAGAACTTCTGCGAGAAAGCAAATATGGAGAAGCCGGCGCTGATCGGTCTGTCTCGGATATAGGGCTCAGTAAATGAAAACTGGAACGAGCGCTGGCGGTTTCCTGCCGCAAGATTGAATGAAAGCACTTCGCCGCGGCCGAGCAGGTTATTCGTGGAGTATTCCAGACCAAAGAACGAACCACCAATACCGGAGATACCCCCGTTGAAAGAGATCTGCTGGCGCCCGCGCTCGCTCACTTTTAACGAAAGATCTACGGTGGCCTCTTCATCGTTTGTGCGGCGGTCGACGTCTTTGTCTTTGTCGATGGGATTGAAGTAGCCAAGCTGATTCAGCTTGACGACTGAATACTCCCAATAGACGTCGTTGTAGATGTCGCCCTCGTTGATGAGCACTTCACGGCGCAAGACATTGTCGCGTGTAAACGTATTGCCGACGAACTCCAAACGGCGCAACGTAAACTGTTTCCCTTCATCGATCGTGACGGTGAAGTCGACTATGCCTTCGTTCGGATTTTGCGGATTGTCTTTGAAGGTTGGCACCGGCTCCGCAGTGTATTCGATGAATCCCTGCTGGCCGTAAAACTTCTTCAGGTTCTCAAACAGGCCCTTACTCACCTTCTCGCCATCGGCGATATCACCCTTGTTGAGACCGATTACTTGTCTTATCTGTGCTTCGGAGAAGATCGAGTTGCCTTCCACCTTGAACTCCCCGAGGCGATAAACCTTCCCTTCAATGATGGGGACAGTTATGCGCAATCCTTCATCGACAGAGGACAAAAATGGCAACGGCAGAATTGGAAACCCGGTACGGCGCGGGCCCACACTTTCGATGCGCGGCTCGCCGTGGCGCGCCTGAAGGTAGCCCTTCGAACGCATGTAGTTATCGACCAGCCGCAGGTCAACGTCCAGTTTCTCGCGATTGAGTATGTCAGCGCTCTTGAAGCGCGTGATGAGGCCTGCCTCCTTAACGTACTTCATCGCGCCGCGCAAAGCGCCGTCGCTGAACACCGTGTTGCCTTCAAACTGAATATCGACGACGCGAACGCGGTCGCCCTCATGAACTACAAACGTGATCGCCAGAGACGTAGCCGAGACTTCTTCCGTTTTTTCATCCACAGTTGCGTTCGGGTGTCCGCCGGCAGCGAGAAGTTCCTTGATCACGCGCCTCGCGTTAAGTACCTTCACCGGATCGTAAATGCTTTCCTTCGACACGCCGACGCGTCGTTCGCGAAAAGCCTTGAGCACGTCCGATTCCGGGACGCTTTTCAGACCTTCAAACGTGAGATCACGAATGATCGGCAGCTCTTTGACTTCGAAGATGATGTTTTTGCCGCCGCGCGGGCCGTTTTCAGTCAATACGCGCGTCGCAGTTTTGTCGAAGAAAGTCAGCGACAGAAGTGTTTGGTAGTCACGTTGGACTTGCGCTTCGTCGTAAGGGTCACCGGGCCGAGTTTGAATGTAGTAAAGGATGTCGTCTTTACGCAGACGACGATTGCCGATGATATCAACGCTTTCGACTAATTGTTGTGGTTGAGTTTGCTGGGCGATGACGCGTGCCGGGATTACTAAGGTTGCGGAGATTCCAGCTAGTAGGCTCAAAAAGAAGAGCCAAAACGCGCGATATGAGTGCATAGGCACCAATTCCCTCAATAGTTCTTACCGGGCCTCAGAAACTTCGGGGAGCTTGTGAATGTTTGAACTGGTTACGAAGACAGCCCTTTGATTCACTGTCAGAATTGCCAGTTGCCAGCTTGAGCAGCAAAGTGGCGCATTATAAGGCAAAAACGAGCAAACTCCAAAAGTGTATTAGCCACAAAAAGGCACCAAAAGCACAAAAACTTGTTTCTTATATTTGTGCCTTTTGTGCCTCTTTGTGGCTACTCAATGTATGAGTAGAGCGTCGTCCGCAGTCTCGATGCCCGCCGGACGGAAGTTGAGTTCCTGGCCCTCAAGGAAAATTTCAACGAGCGTGGCACCCTCGAGTTGACCCTGAATCAATGCCTCGGACAGGGGATCTTCTACATACTTCTGCAAAGCTCTACGGATTGGACGCGCGCCATACAACCGATCGGCGCAGGTCTTATCGACAATCCAACGCTTCGCTTCTTCCGTCAACTTGATGTCGAACCCGTGGCGGCTCATCGTCTTGTTGATTTGATCGAGCTGCAACTGCACGACCTCGAGTAGTTCCTGATCCAGCAACTGGTCGAAAATGATGATTTCGTCGAGCCGGTTGATGAACTCGGGATTAAACGTCTGGCGCACGGACGACATCACCATCTCTTCCATCTTTTCCCGGGAAGCGTCAGTGTTTGCCTGGAACCCGAGCGTGCCCTTCTTCTGAATGAAGCGGGCGCCGATGTTGGAAGTCATGATAATGATTGCGTTCTTAAAATCGACGGTATTGCCGAGCGCGTCCGTCAATATTCCGTCTTCAAAAACCTGGAGCAGGATATTGAATATGTCGGGGTGGGCCTTTTCAATCTCGTCAAACAACAAAACCGAATAAGGCGAACGCTTGATGCGTTCGGTTAACTGGCCGCCTTCCTCATGACCCACGTAGCCCGGAGGCGAACCGATTAGTTTGGAGACTGAATGCTTCTCCATGAACTCCGACATATCGAAGCGAATCAGCGCGCGCTCGCTGCTGAATAGAAATTGCGCGAGGGAACGGGCCACTTCAGTTTTCCCCACGCCTGTTGGCCCGAGGAAGAGAAACGATCCAACCGGACGCAGCGGGTTCTTCAGCCCGGCGCGCGATCTTCGAATCGCACGAGCCAAAGCTGAAATAGCAGGCCGCTGAGAAATAACACGCTTGTGCAACTCAACTTCGATCCGCAGCAGCTTCTGCGTCTCTTCTTCTTTCAACGAATTAACGGGAATGCCGGTCCAGCGTGCGATCACGTCTTCGACGTCGTCGCGCGTCACTTCCGCCGAAACCAACGCATCTTCATGATGCACGCGCAAACTCGTATCGCCGTAAGATCGCGACCAATCGTTCAGCTCGTTCCAGTCAGCGAGATTGCCCTGTTCGCGTCTGACACGAAGCTTCACGCGCGCGCCCGCTTCGTCAATCACGTCTATAGCCTTGTCAGGCAGGAACCGATCCGGAATGTAGCGATGCGACTGGTAAACCGCGGCCTGAAGCGCGTCGTCTGTGTAACGAACCTGGTGAAAACTCTCGTAACGCTCGCGCACGCCGTCGAGAATGCTGACAGCCTCTGCTTCTGACGGAGGCGGAACTTTAACGGCCTGGAAACGGCGCTCGAGCGAGCGATCCTTTTCGATGGACTTGCGAAACTCCGCCGGCGTCGTTGCGCCGATGCACTGAATCTCGCCGCGAGATAATGCCGGTTTCAAGATGTTTGCGGCGTCCAGCGATCCTTCGGCGGATCCAGCGCCAACCAACGTGTGCAACTCGTCGATGAAGACGATGTACTGCGGATTCTCGACCAGCTCGCGCATGATCTGTTTGAGTCGCTCTTCAAACTGGCCGCGATACTTCGTGCCTGCAACTATCAACGACAGATCCAACGACAGAATGCGTTTGTGTTCGAGGAACGAAGGCACATCGCCACGCACGATTCTTTGTGCGAGGCCTTCGACGATTGCCGTCTTGCCAACACCAGGCTCACCGATCAAAACAGGGTTGTTCTTCGTGCGACGGCAGAGGATCTGGACCACGCGTTCGATCTCGGCTTCGCGGCCAATTAGTGGATCCAGCTTGTCGTTTGAAGCATCGTCGGTGAGATCGCGTGAGAACTCAACCAGGTGTGGAGTGTCTTTTTTTTGAGATGTTCGCGAATCAACGCCAGACTGGCGCGCGATCTCATCGCGTACCGCGTTCAAACGGAGCCCTCGTTCGTAAAGAATCTCGGCGGCCATCGAACGCTCTTCACGCAGCAGGCCGAGCAGGAGATGCTCGGTTCCGATGTGGCGATGCTGTAGGCGATCGCTTTCTTCGTGTGCGTAAGCAAGGACGTGTTTCGTTTCCGGAGCGAGTGGCAGTTCGACAGAAGTCGAGATCTTGTCACGCAGAAGTGTGCGCCCTTCGATCTCCTTCCGGATCGACTCGATGGAAACTTGCGCGCGTGGGAAAAAGCGCCCAGTCAGGGTCTTGTCTTCGCGCATCAGACCCAATAAAAGGTGCTCCGGCTCGATCGCTGGAGCCCCAAACTGTGACGCTTCGTAACGCGCAAAGAAAATGACCCGGCGCGCTTTTTCGGTATAGCGTTCGAACATCGTGGCTTATTATAACCTAACGGAAGAAAAACCATCCACAGATTACACAGATGTAAAAAACTCGCAACCGGGTGCTTATTTCAGACATTCTGTGGATGGTTTGATGCGTCCGTCTTCCAGCACCAGTGAACGATCGCACATTCGCGCCAGAGTCGCGCTGTGAGTTGCGATGACGGCGACGGCGGAGTGTTTACGAGCATAACTCACCAGCGCCTGCGCTATTTCCGCGCTTATTGCGGCGTCGAGATTGCCGGTCGGTTCGTCTGCCAGCAACAGTTTTGGTTCGGTAACCAGCGCCCGCGCGACGGCTACGCGCTGCTGTTCACCGCCCGAAAGATGCGACACCGGATGCTCTGCTCTTGCTGCGAGCCCGGCTTCTGCCAAAAGATCTCGCGCGCGAGCAAACGCACGATCGCTTTTACGGCGCGCGATGAGCAGCGGCAGCGCAACGTTTTCCAGTGCAGAAAGATCAGGCAACAGGTAGTGAAACTGGAAAACAAATCCGATCTCTTGCCGCCGCCCATTTGTTCCAGCGAGCGTGACGCTGCCGTGGTCTGCTGTTTCCAATCCACCCAGCAAATGAAGCAACGTCGATTTTCCGGAACCCGAAGCTCCAGTAATCGCTACGGCCTCACCGGCATTCGCAGTGAACGTGACGCCGCGCAGGACCTCGATGCGCTCGCCGTTCGGCGCGATAAAACTCTTACGCAGATCGACTACGCTGATCATGAGTCGCGCAGTGCCTCGACGGGCCGCATGCGCGATGCGGCACGAGCGGGATAGATTGTCGCGAGCACGCTCAGGGCGAAAGCGATTAACGCAGCCAACAACATCTCGCTGGGATTCGCGATCAGAGGCACGTTGCTGATCGAGTAAACATCGGCAGGCAAGCTCACGAGCTTGTAGTGATTTCCAATGAAGCAAGCCGCAAGGCCAACCAAGACGCCCGCGCCGGCTCCGATAGCACCGACCACCGCGCCTTCAATAATAAAGAGCAGCATCACTCCGCTTCGCGTGGCGCCGAGTGCGTTGAGAATCGCAATGTCTCGCCGCCGTTCGACTACGACGAGGATCAGCATGGTGGTGATGTTGAGAGTCGCGATCGCGATGATTAGTCCGATGATGAACAGGCCCATGCGGCGTTCGAGCGCGAGTGCGGTGAAGAGTGGTTGATTCGCCTGCTGCCAATCGATTGTGGTGTAACCGTTACCCAGAGTCCTGGCGACATTAGCGGCCGCTTGCTTCACGTTGTCAGCATCGTTTACCTGAACGCTCATCACCGCGCCTGTATGATTGTTACCCGCCAGAACACCTGCGGTGTCGAACGCGACGTAGATCCACGTCGAATCGTATTCAAATAATCCTGAGCGAAAGATACCGGCCACGCGCAAGCGACGCGTTAGACCACCCGCAGCCTCGTTCGCCGGCAGGACTTGGAAAACTTCGCCAACTGAGACTCCGATTCGAGCAGCGAGATCGGATCCAACCACGGCGTTAGCTGTCGTTGGAGATGGCTCAAAGAGTGGTCCAAACGAGCCTTCGGTCAACCATTGCCGCGCCTGGATTGATTGGCCGCCCTCGTTCTCAATTCCTCTAATAACGGCATAGCCTGAGCCTTTGGATCCGCGCGCGATGGCGCCGTCGTATGTCGTCGCGGAAGCACTCACGACGCCATCGATTTGCCGTATACGGTTGGCAAGTTCTGTGTAGTTCTCAATCGGACGCCCGTCTGCACGCAGCACGCTGAGGTGCGCTGTGCCTTGCAGGATCTTATCTCGCATCTCGTCGCGAAAACCGTTTGATAAAGCGAACGCAACGATCAGTGCGGCAACACCCATGCAGATCCCGAGTATCGCGGCAATTGAAGTCGCGCGAGCAAGCCGCCGCTTATGCCGCGACCGAAGATAACGAAAGGCGAGAAAGACTTCGTAAGGCATAGATCTGAGCCGCAGATTTACGCAGAAAAACGCGGATCGGAAAAGCTTTTACTCATCCGCGTTTTTCTGCGTAAATCTGCGGCCATTACCGTCTCCCGGGTGGGCACTTCTTCGTGTCTTCAGGCCTGTTCTCAGGCAACAACCGGCTCAAGTTTGGATTATCGCGCGCCGCCGGATCGCCTTGATAACTAATCTCGTAGATCGTGTCGTCAACGTGACGAAAACTGAAGTGCTTCTCCAGCTCGACGATCAGCGGAATCTCATCCCGCTGCCAGCCACACGGCATCCACCAACGCGGATCGGTATCGATAAAAACCCGGCGACGATGATTGATATGATTTTGAACTATCGAAAACAACGCATCACCCGGCCAACCGCCACCCGTTCCAATCGTTTTCCAACGCCCTGGACCAATTGATGCCCAGTACTGCACGGCGATCGTTTGCCCCCCGGAAATCATAATCGCGTCGAGCGGCACGGATTCGAGTCGATGCCTGTACTCTTTGCTCATCGCTCGCCGCTGAATGAATTCAGAGTTTACCGGGCGCACACAAATAATAAAGGTAACTGTCAGAACCAGAATCGCCACTGAGCATGCCACCAGCGCGCTGCGCTCAGTTCCGAAGCGCTTCCGAGCAATGTGAAGCAACCAGGAAGCACCGAGCGGCACGATGCCGGGCAGTCCGGTCAGGAAATAACGCCAGTTGACGGTAGTGCTGTAGTTGAAGAACAGCAGTACATTGGCGCTGAAACCAACGAGCCATAACAACAGCATCGGAGAGACACCGCGTTTGCGCCACTCGAGAAATGGAGCAAACAGTATCGTCGAAAACACGAGCGGAGCGCTGATGAAATAGTACATGAGGTACGGAACAAGGCTCGCGATCGTGATCGGATGTCGCGCTGACTCATTCCGCATCGATTCGCGCCAGCCGTTCCACACCCAACGATAATGCGGGTCGGTGATGAACCAGTATCCAAACCACCCGAGCGCAAGCACCGCAAAAAGAACGCACGACGCAACCACCCACAGAATTTCTTTTCGCTGGAACTTCCATCCCAAAACAAAGGGCGCGACCACCAGCCACGGCGCGTAGAACCCGATCGTCTCGCGGAGATTTACGCCCAGCCCCATGAGCCCTGCGCCGATTAGTACAAGCCAAAACTTTCTTTGCTGAATGCCGCGGAGATGAATGATCAGCGCAGTAGCCAGCAGCAAAACAGACGGAACGTCGGTCATTACTTGGCCGCCGTAAACTACAAACACCGGCGAGAAGACGAGCAGCAATGTCGCGGTCGTAGCCGTGTAAAGCGAACCACTGATATCGCGCGCCAGGATCCAACATGCAATCGCCGCCAACGGAGCTTCTGCGACAACCACATATTTGAAAATCAAGTAAGCGTTCTCAGGCTGGACGTGAAAAAGATTGTGGGCGATTAAAAACAGCGCATGGTTCGTGAAGATAAAAAGGCTCCGGCCCAACGCCATCGACGATGGATATCCCTCGATCGAGAGCGTGGTGTACTCCATGCCGTCCCAATCGCCGATGAATGGATCGGCAAAATAGAGGACCAGGATGAGGGCGAAGAGTGCCGGGGGCAACCACCAGCGCCACGTTTGCCAAAAAGGAGCAGCGATCCGGGGCAGTCTTATCCTGCTACTGCTTTCTGCTACTGCTTCCTG
>Ga0157375_10006182_pt1 | contig 10437 bp, 7 predicted proteins | sample M35metaG_FD_115311 | JGI IMG/M metagenome (GOLD analysis project Ga0157375, IMG submission 115311) | Miscanthus rhizosphere microbial communities from Kellogg Biological Station, Michigan, USA - M3-5 metaG | ecosystem: Host-associated > Plants > Roots > Rhizosphere > Soil | place: USA: Michigan... | reverse complement strand
GGACAGCGACGCCGACGCTGCAGCCGCGGAAGTCGCCACTGCGCTTGTGCTGGATCCGGAGTCCTACGAGGTCAACCGCTCCGCCGGGCGTCTGAGCTATCAACTGCATCGCCACGAAGATGCGATTCGCTTCTTTGAAAAGGCCACGACATTGATGGAGGCAGACATCAATTCCGCGTCCATGCTGACCAGTTGTTACACCGCCTTGGGCGATGTCGCCGGCACGACACGCGCGGCACAACAGGCCCTCAAGCGTGCCGAGAGTGTCCTGGCCCATGAACCCAACAATTCGTTGGTCACCGGTTACAGCGCCTACGCGCTGGCTGCACTGGGGGAGGGCGAGCGGGCCAAGGCGCGCATGAATCGCGCCCTCCTGATCGACCCGGACAACTTCAACATGCGCTACAACTTTGCGTGCGCGATCAGCGTCTATCTGCACGACAAGGAGGCCGCTCTGGAGATGCTCGGTCCCCTGTTCGAAACGATCAATGATTCATTCCTGCCCTACGCAAAAGCCGATCCGGATTTCGAGTTCCTGCGCGACGATCCGCGCTTCCAGGCCATGGTCTCTAGCGCCGAGCTGCGCCTCGCTGCTGCGGGTGATGCGTAGCGCGAACGACAGAGCCAGAGGGCCTTCTTGCTCGAGACGATCCATCCCTGGATCGTCTCATCACGTGATTTTCAATCTAGTGCCTATTGTTCCAGCCGATAACTCACGGGAACTTGCACGCTTGCGACCACAGCCTGGCCGTCACGCAGCGCTGGCTGGAATTGCCAGCGGCGGACTTCATTCGTTGCTGCGTGGTCGAGCGCGAACGAGCCGCTGCGTCCGATCACGCGTGCATCGCTGACATGGCCTTGCACATCGACCTGCGCTAGCACGAGCACGGTGCCTTCTTGGTGTTCGCGCAGCGCCTCGCGGGGGTACGTGGGCTTCGGATTGCCGAGCAACACCACGTCGCGGTTTTCCGGCTTGACGACGACAGGGTGCGACGGCTTGGTCGAACTGGCGAGGCTATGCTTCTTCGTAGCCGGTTTTGCCTTGGCAGCCGGCGAAGGCGGATGCACAACGAGCGTACCGGTGTTCACCGCATCGGCCGCGGAAGGCTTGGACATGTCGCCGGCTGCGCCGGGCGGCTCGCTGCCGTCCGATGTCGCGGGCATGGTCGAGCTGTCGTTTGTGCCGGCCGGTTGTGCCACGGTGCTTGACGGCGGCGTGATCGCGTTGTGCGTGGCGCCCATCACCGCTTCGGTATTGCCGACTGCGGCATCGCGCTGACCCTGTTGATAGAAGAACCAGTTGCTGGCGACGAATGCGGCCGCGACGAACAACAGCGCGATCAGCGAAGAGCTGACGGCGCGCCGTGCGTTGCTTGGCGACGGCGGATTGTCCGAAGTTGCATTGGGCTCTGACTCAATCATGACTGCGCCTCCTCTTCGTTGTCGGAGGTCGCGTGCAGCGGGCGCCCCCGAACTAAGCGAGCTTGGCACGCCTTGCGGGACGTCGTGTTTGAATTTTGTTACGAGTGAGCGATGCGTTCAGCTTCCATTTCTAAGCGAAAGGGTGCACTTTTTTGAAAAACGGGTCAGAGTACATAACCGCGAAGAAGGCACTCTGACCCCGTTCGTACGAATGGACGTTTCTTAAAAAGTATACTCGAACCCCGTCTCGCCCCTTAAGTTCGCGGCCCGGCAATCCAGGATCCTTGCAGCTGCCGTCGTCTCCAGCTGCGCCTGCGGATACGCACCGATCGACTCGACGATTGACCTGCATCAACCTGCAGGCCAGTGGAACTGCCGACAATAGGCTACCTGCCGGCAGCCACAGGAGTACCGTCGATGCTGCAGATTCGAATCCATGGTCGTGGCGGCCAGGGAGTGGTCACCGCCGCTGAGATGCTGTCGGTTGCAGCATTCGAGCAAGGTCGCCATGCGCAGGCGTTTCCGAGCTTCGGCTCCGAGCGCACCGGAGCGCCGGTGGTCGCGTTCTGCCGCATCGATGATTCCGAAATCCGCCTGCGCGAGCCGATCGTGGCGCCAGACGTGCTGATCGTGCAGGACCCGACGCTGCTGCACCAGATCGACGTGTTCCAGGGCTTGCGCCCCGACGGTTATGTGTTGATCAACAGCCGGCGTAGTTTCCACGACCTCGGCCTGGCCGAGATCGAGCAGCGTTTCCGCCGCGAGCGTCTCACGACGTTGCCGGCGAGCGAGATTGCGCTCAAGCACGTAGGGCGGCCATTGCCGAATGCCGTGTTGCTCGGTGGCTTTGCGGCGCTGTCCGGCCTGATCACGCTCGACGCCGTCGCGCACGCGATCCGCGCCAAATTCAAAGGCAAGGTGGCCGAAGCCAATGTCGCCGCTGCCGCCGAAGGCTTCGCCTGCATCCAGCGCGAAGTGGAGGAACTGGCTCATGCTGAAGCAGACTGAAGGCTCGCGCGCTGTGGCAGAAGCGGTGGCGCTGTGCCGCCCCGAAGTCATCTGCGCCTACCCGATTTCGCCGCAGACGCACATCGTCGAGGGTCTGGGCGAGATGGTGAAACGCGGCACGCTCTCGCCTTGCGAGTTCATCAACGTCGAGAGCGAGTTCGCCGCGATGAGCGTGGCGATCGGATCCTCGGCCGCGGGCGCGCGCACCTACACGGCCACCGCGAGCCAAGGGCTGCTGTTCATGGCCGAGGCGGTCTACAACGCGTCGGGCCTGGGCTTGCCGGTCGTGATGACGGTCGCCAACCGCGCCATCGGCGCGCCGATCAATATCTGGAACGACCACAGCGACTCGATGAGCCAGCGCGACAGCGGCTGGCTGCAGCTTTTCGCCGAGACTAACCAGGAGGCGCTGGACCTCCACATCCAGGCGTTCAAGCTGGCGGAAGAACTGTCGATGCCGGTCATGGTGTGCATGGACGGCTTCATCCTGACTCACGCCTACGAACGCGTCGACATTCCGACGCAAGCTGAAGTCGACGCGTTCCTGCCGCCGTACGAACCGCGCCAGGTGCTCGACCCGGCCGAGCCGGTCTCGATCGGCGCGATGGTCGGCCCCGAGGCGTTCACCGAAGTGCGCTATCTCGCGCACGCCAAGCAGCTTTCCGCACTGGAAGTGATTCCGCGCATCGCGCAGGAGTTTGCCGCGCGCTTCGGGCGCCAGTCCGGCGGCCTGGTGCGTGGCTACCAGACCGACGACGCCGAAACCATCGTCGTTGCGTTGGGCTCGGTGATCGGCACGCTGAAGGATACGGTCGATGAGATGCGCGCCGAAAGAATCAAGATCGGCGTGCTGGGGATTCAATCATTCCGGCCGTTCCCGCTGGCCGCGGTGCGGGCCGCGTTGCAGAACGCCAAGCGCGTCGTAGTGCTGGAAAAGAGTTTCTCGGTTGGATTGGGTGGCGTTGTCTCCACCGACGTGCGGGTGGCGCTGTCCGGCTTGCAACTGCACGGCTACACGGTGGTAGCGGGACTGGGTGGGCGCGCCATCACCAAGACATCGCTGCACCGCACGCTGCGCGAGGCCATCGCTGGGACTCTGCAGCCGCTGACTTTCATGGATCTGGACTGGCGCATCGTCAACCGCCAGCTTGAACGCGAAGCGCAAGTGCGGCGCAGCGGCCCGATTGCCGAAAACCTGTTGCGCGATATCGGCGGCATTGCCGTCAAGGTGGTGTGAGATGGACGAACAGAGCAACAGCGCGCCGATCAGGTTCTATCAGACCGGCACCTTCACTGTCGGGAACCGCCTGCTGGATCCCGTGCACCGCAGCGTGCAGTCTTCCATCGAACGCAACAACTCGCTGAACTCCGGTCATCGCGCGTGCCAGGGTTGCGGCGAGGCTCTGGGTGCACGCTACGCGGTCGATGCGGCGATGCGCGCCACCGACGGCCAATTGATCGCGGTCAACGCCACCGGCTGCCTCGAAGTTTTTTCGACGCCGTATCCGGAAACGTCGTGGCAGCTGCCATGGATCCACTCGCTGTTCGGCAACGCCGCGGCGGTCGGCACCGGCGTGGCCGCGGCACTCAAGATCAAGGCGCGCAAGGCCGGGTTGCAGCACAACGACGCGCGGGTGATCGCGCAAGGCGGTGATGGCGGCACCACCGACATCGGCTTCGGTTGCCTGTCGGGCATGTTCGAGCGCAACGACGACGTGCTCTACATCTGCTACGACAATGAGGCTTACATGAACACCGGCGTGCAGCGCAGTTCGGCGACGCCGCCGGCCGCGCACACGGCCACGACCATGGCGGTAGGCGAGCACCCCGGCGCCGAGTTCGGGCAGGGCAAGAACCTGCCGCGCATCGCGATGGCGCACGAGATTCCTTATGTCGCCACGGCCACGGTGGCCGATCTGCGCGACCTGGAAAGCAAGGTGCACAAGGCCATGAACCTGCGCGGCGCGCGCTACCTGCACATCCTCGTGCCGTGCCCGCTGGGCTGGGGCGCGGCCAGTTGCGACACGATCAAGATCGCGCGGCTGGCGTGCGAGAGCGGCATCTTTCCGGTGTTCGAGGCGTTGTATGGCGAAGTCACGCGCGTCACCAAAATTCGTCGACGCGTCCCGGTGACGGAATATCTCAAGCTGCAAAAACGCTTCGCCCACTTGTTCGCCGGCGACGGCCGTCCCGACATGCTGGCCCACATCCAGGCCGAAGCGGACCGCAACATCCGCCGCTACGACTTGCTCGCCGAAGAGGTGACAGCATGAGCATGCGCAAACCATTCGCCATCACGCTCGATCCCGGTTCGTCGCTGGCCAACAAGACCGGGAGCTGGCGCACCGAGCGCCCGGTGTTCGTGCATCGATTGCCGCCTTGCAATGCGCAGTGCCCGGCCGGTGAGGACATCCAGGGTTGGCTGTTCCACGCCGAGAGCGGCGACTACGAAACCGCCTGGCGTCACCTGACGCGCGATAACCCGTTCCCCGCGATCATGGGCCGAGTCTGCTATCACTCGTGCGAGAGCGCCTGCAATCGTGCGCAGATCGATACCTCGGTCGGCATCAACTCGGTCGAGCGGTTTCTCGGTGACGAGGCATTGAAGAAGTCCTGGCGCTTCGAGATAGCGAGCGCGCAGTCCGGCAAGAAAGTGCTGGTCGTTGGCGCAGGTCCGTCGGGCATGTCGGCGGCGTATCAGCTGCGCCGCCTCGGGCATGAGGTCACCGTGTTCGAGGCGGGCCCGATGGTGGGCGGCATGATGCGCTTCGGCATTCCGAAGTACCGTCTGCCGCGTAACGTGCTCGATGCCGAAATGCAGCGCATCGTCGACATGGGCGTGACGCTGCGGCTGAACACGAAAGTCACCGACATCGCGCAGACGATGCGCGACGGCGGCTTCGACGCCGTGTTCCTCGCGGTTGGCGCACACATCGCCAAGCGCGCCTACATTCCGGCAAAGGATTCTTGCCGCATCCTCGATGCGGTAGCCGTGTTGCGTTCGATGGAAGGTGAGGAGCGGCCCATGCTCGGGCGGCGCGTCGTCGTCTATGGCGGCGGCAACACGGCCATCGACGTGGCCCGCACCGCCAAGCGCCTCGGCGCGACCGAGGCCATCATCGTCTATCGGCGCACGCGCGAGAGAATGCCGGCGCACGATCTCGAGGTGGAGGAGGCGCTGCAAGAAGGTGTCATGGTCAAGTGGCTGTCAACGATCAAGAGCGCCGATGGCAGCGCGCTGACGATCGAAAAGATGCGCCTGGACGAGCACGGCAACCCGCAACCGACGGGCGAGTTCGAGACGCTGGAATCTGATTCGCTCGTGCTCGCGCTGGGGCAGGACGTGGACCTGTCGCTGCTCGATGGCGTGCCCGGCCTGGTGATGAAGAATGGCGTGGTGCAGGTCGATCCGCTCACGATGATGACGGGCCATCCGGGTCTGTTCGCCGGCGGCGACATGGTGCCCGCCGAGCGCAATGTCACGGTCGCGGTCGGCCATGGCAAGAAGGCGGCGCGTCACATCGATGCCTGGTTGCGCGGTAGTCACGTCGACACCGCGCCGAAGCACGAGTCTGCCACGTTCGAGCGCATCAACTCGTGGTACTACAGCGATGCGCCGAAGACCATGCGGCCGCAACTCGATGTCGCGCGCCGCACCAGCAGCTTCGACGAAGTGCAAGGCGGCCTGACCCAGGACAACGCGCTGTTCGAGGCGCGCAGATGCCTGAGTTGCGGCAACTGCTTCGAGTGCGACAACTGCTACGGCGTGTGCCCCGACAACGCCGTGATCAAACTCGGCCCCGGCAACGGCTTCGAGTTCAATTACGACTACTGCAAAGGCTGTGGCGTCTGCGCGGCCGAGTGCCCTTGCGGCGCGATCGAGATGGTGGCCGAAGAGGTCTAGCGGCGCTCGACGCGCCGCTCAACTCAGCGGCGGCGTCGCTTCGAATGCCTCGCCGAAGATGTGATCCGCGTCGACTTCGTACGCGCCGATGTCGGCCTTGGCGCCGACGACGCGGCGATAGGTCGGGCCGCGCTGATCGGTGGCAACAGGGGCAGGGTTGTCGCCCTGGTCGATCGCGGGGCTGCTGCAGCGAGAACGGGGTCAGAGTGCCTTATCAATCGCGTGAAGGAAGCGCATCCGCAATGACGGTTATGCATGGGGTGATCGCGTACGTAAGGGTTCGATGAAAAGATGGAGGCACACCCGGCGTTAGTCGCCTCGGTTACCCGCTTCTGACTTCCGGCTATCCGAAAGTCGAGCAGTTCACAGCGGCTTCTCGACCAGATAGACGATCCGTGACAAGCGCCGCTCGCTGGTGAGGCGATGCACCGCCGCGAAGAATCGCTGCAGGCCTTCGAAGCGATCCTCGCCTTCGATCTTGATCAGGGCCGCGCGGGAGCGCTGCCGCGACTGGTGCCAGCGGCCGGAAACTTCGGCCGCGTTGTCGGTGACATCCTGCTGCTGGACGAGGCGAAGTCCGGCGCTCGCGATGAACTGTTCGTTGACGCCCGGCGGCACGAACAGGAACAGACCTATCGAACTGCGCAACGCGAGCTCATCGTTCGTCACCGCGCCGGTGATCACTACCGGATCGGTGAACAGCGCGCGCTGACCGGGACGGAGCACGCGGCACCACTCGCGAAACACGGCAAGGCGGTCCGGGAAGTGGTTCATTGAGTCGATGCACATCAGCGCATCGAACGTGGCGTCGGCGAAAGGCAATGGCGCGTTCGCGTCGGCCGCACTGAAGCGCAGTCGGTGGGACCAGGCCGAACCGGCCGTGCCGCGCGTCGCGGCGGCAACGCCGTGCTCGTTGGCGTCGATGCCGGTGACCTGGCAGCGCGTCGTCTGGGCCAGGTAGCTGGCGGGACCGCCGGATCCGCTGGCAACTTCGAGGACGTGGTGCTTCGGCGTAATCTGCAGCCACGAGATGAAGCGATCGAATTCGGCGCGTGTCAGCCAGCTGTTCTGGCCAATGTCGTCGCCGAAGGTCTCCTTGCGCACCGCGTCGAGCACCTGCTCGGTGAAGTGGCTGTAGGTGCTGTCGAAGAGGTCGACGCGCTGAATCGGATTTTGCGCTGCCGTCATGACGATCAGCCTCCAGCCAGCGCGAGCTTGGGATTTTCCACTCTCCCAACCACGATCGCGAGTCTGCCAGGCGCCGCGAATGCGGCAAAGATCCGGCAGCGCCTGCGTCCAACGTGACTGGCATTCATGGATTCACCTGTTCGATAGCGAGTATTAGCTTCGGACAACGTAACCGGACGCACAATCTCGCCATGGACAAGCGGGGTCATCAGCAACCGGCTTTCCAGGGCTCGCTCAGTATTAAGTAGCCGAGAAGGAAGATCTTCTCCGTTCCGCGTAAAGGGACTCTGACTCCGTTACGAGTTGCCCGCTTTGGCGCGTGCTTCGCGTGTACTTCTATAAGGCGACTGCGATGTTCGACCGGTGTCTGCCGCGAGGACGGACCTCGGCCCACTGCGATTCGGACGGGTCGGCCGCGACGACGAACTGCGGAGACACGCCATGGGAGATCAGACTGAATATCCATGTTTTTTTCACATATCGAAGCGGCGCGTCGCCGGGGCGATCCTTTTTACGCTGATGGCCGCGGGCGCTGCTCAGGCGCGCACGCTCTGCGTATCGACTGCTGACGAGCTGCATACTGGCAGCACGGCGGGAAACGGCCCGTACACCTCGACGGCAGCACTCCAGGTCAAACTCTCAGGCAGCCGGAACGCAGGTTGTAGCTTTGGCGATGCAACCTCTGCAATGCTCGACGGCGGTGGCGCTAGTGGCACGGCGGCCCTCGACGTCAGTGGCGCCGGCATTTGGCTGCAGCAGGCCAAGCGTTTTGCAAATACGCCGCAGGCAGACGCCGGATTCGGTTTCGCCGTCGCGATCGACGGCGATTGGATGGCGGTGGGCGCGCCGTTCGAAGCAGCACCGGTTCCGGCAAGTCTCGCGGCCCCGACGGTCGCATTGAATGTCGGCAGAGTGTATTTGTATCAGCGCACGACAAGCGGCTGGCAATGGCACACGACGCTGACCGGTAATGAGGCCGGCGGGAAATTCGGTTCGGCCGTCGCCCTGCGCGGCGACGATCTGATCGTCGGACAGCCATACGCGTCCCTCGAACGTGGTGGGACAACCCACTATCGCCTGGAGCTCGGCGCCTGGACCAGCAATGGCACTGCGATTTGTTGCGCCACCGGTTCGCATTACGGGGCATCAGTCGCGCTGTTCGGCGACGCCGACAACACATTTTCCGCCGCTGCTGCACCTGACTATGGCGCCGGTCACGTGGGGGTTCAACGCAAGAACAGCAGTGGCGGCTGGGACATCGAGACCCTCCAGGCGCCAGCAGGTCTCGTCAACGGCGACACCTTCGGCTGGTCCGTGGCCGGCGACGGCGGCGAATTGATCGTCGGGGCGCCACACAAGACCGTTGCGGGGCAGGGCAACGCGGGGACGGCCTATGTGTTCTTCCGCAATCCGCTCGGCGACTGGCAATTATCCAAGCAATTGAACTATCCGAATCCGGTGGTCGGCGACTATTCCGGATATGCCGTGGCGATCAGCGGCATATGGGCCGCGATTGGCGCACCGGGCCGCACTCTCAACAATGCCGCGAACGATACCGGCGCGGTGCAGACATTCGTCTATATCAGTCCGTCGGGCTGGAACGTCTGGCAGGAACTGACTGGCCTGACTGCCGACACGAACGATGAGTTCGGCTCGGCCTTGGCTCTGCAGGGCGAACGTCTGCTGGTGGGCGCGCGCAGCGATGACTCGCATGGCGGAGTGCCCGACGAAGGCTCAGCCTATTTCTTCCATCTCGTCGACGGCTTTCCGGTGCCGCTGTGGAACGAAACCGGCAAATTTACCAACGCTTTGCCCGACGAGAACGACTTCTTCGGTTGGTCAGTTGCGCTGTCCGGCAGCGGCGGCGACGCTGTCATCGGCGCGCCTCTCGACGATACCGATGTCGCTCCCACTGCGGTGCTCGCCGGTTCGGTCACATTGTTCAGGGACGACGTGATCTTCGTAGACGGCCTCGAGGGCTGAGTAGAAAAGGGGTCAGGTTCATTTTTCATCATCTAAAAATGTACCCGCCCCTTTTTTCCAACCGCCTTCCCTGGCTCGCTCAGTAGTTCTTCAATCGCGCGCGACCACCAGTTCGCCGGTGTTGACGCTTTCGAACGAGGTGACCCACAGCGTGTAGGTTCCGCTCGCAGGCGCAATCCATTGGAAGGCGGCGAAGTATTTGTTGTCATCGTCGGCGCCGATCACGGGCGTTCCATCGGGGGCGAACAGCACGGCGATGGAGTCGTAGATTTCTTTGCTCGGGCTGCTGGTGGCGATCGAAAGCGTCTGTCCGGCGGACACAGCGATCGGGATCTCGAAAGATCGCCCCGGCACCAGGTCCAGTGCCAGCGATGTGCCCGCGGCGAGCGCGGTGGTCGGGACCAGTTCGGTGGTCGCGAGTTCGAAGTGCTTCGCGATCTCGGCGGCCGCCGCCGGCTGGTCGCCGAAGGCGAACCAGGCGCTGGCAAGGATCGCGTGGATGCGCGGTGTGTCGAGTCCCCAGTCGAGAGCCAGCATGGCTTCGGAGAATGCGCGCTCGGGGTCGGCCAGGCCGTAGGTGTAGGCGTCGGCAACGACGTAGCGTACGTGCGCGTTCAGCGGGTCGAGGGCAAGCGCGTGCTCGATGTCGATCACGCCGGCATCGTTGCTCACGCCCTTCAGCAATCGGCTCGATCCGCGAAACAGGTTTGCGAAGACGTCATCGGGCCGGAGTTGCACCAAGTGATTGAGCACGTGGATCGCCCCCGTGTAGTCGAAGTACCACCAGCGCGCGAAGCTCATGCCGGTGAGCGCGGGCAGATCATCCGGCGCGAGCTTGAGCCGCGCGGCGTAGCCGCCGAGGATCGTACTCTGGGCGTCCGGGTGCACCGGCTCGACATACGCGGTGACGCGGGCGTAGTCGCGCACCGAGT
>Ga0157375_10006181_pt1 | contig 10437 bp, 4 predicted proteins | sample M35metaG_FD_115311 | JGI IMG/M metagenome (GOLD analysis project Ga0157375, IMG submission 115311) | Miscanthus rhizosphere microbial communities from Kellogg Biological Station, Michigan, USA - M3-5 metaG | ecosystem: Host-associated > Plants > Roots > Rhizosphere > Soil | place: USA: Michigan... | reverse complement strand
GGCGAGTGACAACCGGAACAGTTGTTGTCGTTGTTCAAGCCGCCAACCGTATCGAAGAACAGTAGTCGGCCCAGATCCGACAGTTGGTTATCAAGCTTACGACCGAGACGCTGTTCGAGAGTCGACTCGATTCGGCCGGTGAACCCATGCCGAGCGAGCACAGCCTCCAACTGTTCGTCGAGGGCCGCACTGCTGACTACGAACGTGCTCAACAATAAAACTGAAATGACAACGATGCCGATTCTCATTGGTCCACCTCAAATCATCGGGAATCACGGTGGCGTCTCAAATCTGAAGGGATTTCTCTGTGGTCCTCTGCGTATTCTCTGCGCACTCTGCGTTAGAAAGCTGTTCCAACGCAGAGACCGCCGAGCATCCGCAAGGACCGCCGAGGAACTCGCAATTCAAGACACTACCAAAATCACTCTGCGCGAGGATTGTGCTGCTGAAACATACCGTTCGGATTATTCAGCCAAATCCAGGCCGTCAATTCCCAAAGCCCGACGCCTTCGCTGTCCTCTCGCCACGTATCCGTATCGCCAGGGAATCCTTGCGGCGCTACACCCGGTGACAATGACAACGGGACCACGTATTCCACACCGACTAATCGCCATCCATCTCCATCGCGAAGGTAGAGAAGGATCTCCGGCCGAGCGGGGTCAAACTCTCCGTCAAGCAGCGCTGGATTGAGCCAATGACAGCCCTCGCCTTCTTCGCAGAAGTTGAGATTGATGTAGCCTTCTGCTTCTGCCTGCTCCACGCGGTGGTATCGCGCCGTAGCTTTTCGAGCGCTTGCAAGGCCGGCTAGAACTTCAGGTGAGAGCTGGTCGCCGGCGTTGGTTGCGGGTGTTGCGAACACAGCGACTGCCAGTATTAGAACGAGTATTGAACTAACTAGAGGTTTCATTTCGGTCTCCGTTTCTTTCGCATGATGCTCCTCGCGGAGTGACGTTCACCCTGTAAGCGAAAACTGCGACAGAAGCGGCTCAGACCGGGTAGGAATTTTCGAGATCGGCCCATTCAAATAAGTCTTCTATTTAGAATTTAGTCGTGGTAGTGTGTGCGGCGCTTTCTGACAACGGGGAGTTTGCCCATAGTTCCCGGCATGTCGTAAGAGGTTGGCACGCTCAAACTCCAAAACGCCGATCTCCTACGCTTCGCCTCCGTTTTCAACGACCTCGCTCGCGACCTGTGAATCTACTCGAACGTCTAACATCTGAAGGGCCCAAACGTATTCTTGCTCTCGATGGTGGGGGCATCCGCGGCGCACTGATACTCGGATACCTGGAAAAGATCGAGGAAATACTGCGCGCGCGGCACCACAAACCCGACCTCCTTCTCTGCGATTATTTCGACCTCATTGGCGGAACCAGTACCGGGGCAATCATTGCCGCCTCGCTCGCGATCGGAAACGACGTCGCGACGATCAAGGACCTCTACCTCAGACTCGGTGAGAAGGTCTTCAACACCCACAAGTGGTGGAAGTGGAAACGCTATTGGCGTCACACATTCGACGCCGAACACTTGCGCGTTGAGTTGAAAAGCGTCTTTGGCAATTTGACGATCGGACATCGTCGGGAAAAGCCACTGATCGAGAACGGAAAAACGCAGTACATCAGAACCGGCCTGTGTGTCGTGGCCAAGAGAGCTGACACTGGCAGCACGTGGCCACTCGCAAACCATCCGAACGCGATCTATCACGGCCCGAACGCCGGCATCCTGCTACGCAAACTAGTTCGTGCCAGTACCGCTGCTCCGACTTTTTTTGAAGAAGAGAGAATGGACGTTGGGGAGGGTCAGATCGGTGTCTTTGTCGATGGCGGCGTGAGCATGGCGAATAACCCTGCACTGCAACTGTTTCTCCTGGCGACGTTGAAAGGATTTCGATTCAACTGGCAAACGGGAGCCGACAAGCTACTCATCGTTTCTGTGGGTACAGGTGCGTGGAGACCGATTCCAGGAATTGATTCTGTGACCGGCGCCTCGAAACTGAGTTGGGCCAAGAGTATTCCGTCAGTGCTGATGAATGATGCGAGTCGGCAAAACCATCTAATTCTTCAGTACCTGTCAAACAGTGCTACTAGAACTGTAATCGATAGTGAGATCGGCGATATGTCGGGCGACTGTCTGACAACGGAGCCCGCGTTGACCTACCTGCGCTACAACGTGAAGCTTGACGAGAATCCGCTTAACTCGTTGGGTCTTTCCGACCTGGCTTCCCCATCGAAACTGGAGTCCCTACGCAAAATGGAGATTGGCGCAAATGTTGCCGACTTGATCAGAATTAGCGATCGTGCCGCGGAAGCAGATAAGGCCCTGATCGATCAGCAAATTCCGCCGGTGTTTGATCTCTGGAACACAATCCCAATCTAAATTCAGCAGCTGTTTAAGGATCCTGACGTAAACCCTGCAGGGCCGTAAGCGCGTAATTGGCTTTGCAATAACGCTATGCCTTTAAAGGAGAAGTAGCGTAGATTAAACCGTCCTCGTCAATCTTCTGGCGGTTTTGCAGACTCCCCAAGAGCAGCTATGAAGGCTATACCTCAGACCAGTCTGGCTTACGCATTCAGGCGCAGATTGCGGTCGCGCTTGATACTCTTTTGCTCACTCGCAATGCTTTTGTCCCTTATCGTCATGGTGACGGACATGAGTCTTCTGTTCGGGAGTCGAGTGCGCGTCAGTGCTGCACCACAACGACGGGACACCGTTGAGAAATTACGTCGAACTGCTTCGTCGAATCTGCCGCGTGTGGCATTCGGTACTGCACCCGTTAAATCCAGACCGCGCGAGGATCAACTCTGGCGCGAAAACCACGAGATTAATATTGGTGGAAGCGTTGCTGGCGCGGGGCCAAGGTTCTACCGAGCACTGACCCTCAATGAGAAGGCACAAAGGAAGTTGCTTCGCCAGGCCCCAATGGAGTTCAGTAAAGCGGCGGCACTCAATCAAGTCGTTATGACGTTGCCGATGCCGGATGGAAAACTTGCCCGGTTTCGGGTTGAGGAATCGCCTGTGATGGCATCACGGCTCGCCGCGATGTTTCCGGAAATAAAAACCTATCGGGGTCAAGGTCTGGACGATCCGACTGCTACGACGCGCTTCGACGTCACGCCGGCAGGCTTTCACGCAATCGTGCTTTCGGCGCACGACACAGTAATCATTGAGCCGGTCAGAGACGGGCGTGGCGGGCAGTATGTCACCTATGATCAGCGTGACGCGCTTAGCAACGCCGGCTCCTTTCAGTGCCTTGTTTCCAACTCCGGGCAGAAGTTGGGCCAACCACAAAACCAGCCATTCCTGCACAGTTCCTATGCGACTCTGCCCGCCACCACTGGCGCGACACTACGCACTTACCGGCTGGCGTTGGCAGCTACCGCTGAATACGCGCAGACTTATGGCGGTGGCACGGTCGCCGGCGCCTTGAGCGCGATGACTACAACAATCAATGGCGTTGCCGCCATTTACGAGCGCGACCTGTCGATTCGACTGATGTTGGTGAATAACGAGACCTCCATCATCTTTACGAATGCGGCGACGGACCCGTATACGAGCGACAATGCCAACACATTGTTAACTCAGAATCAAACGGTTCTGGATCAACGGATCGGAGTGTCTAATTACGACATTGGATTCGTTCTTGACGGTCACGTCTATGCTTTTCAGCCGGGCTTTTTCCTATTCCAGGGACTGGGTCAGTTTCAAAGCGTGTGTGTCAGCGGGCAAAAAGGTAAAGGCGTCACAATCCTCCGCTCAATCGAGCCTTCCACGATAAGCGCCATCTGGGATGTGGCCCATGAGATGGGCCACAAATTTGGGGCGCTCCACACGTTTAACGGCACCACTGAAGACTGTGGCAACAGTCGTTTCCCCCAGACCGCATATGAAGTGGGAAGTGGGTCGACCATTATGGGCTTTCGAGGCGGAACCGCCCCCAACGGGACTTATCTGCCTCTTTGCACTTTCGAAGATTTGCGCTCAACCGACACTTACTTCCACGCAACGAGCATCGAACAGATCGTCAACTACATCACCATCGGTAGTGGCAGCGCGTGCGCGGCTCTGACGCCTACAGGCAATAATCCTCCGACAGTGGAAGCCGGTCCCGACTTTACGATCCCGTCCCAAACGCCGTTCACACTGACAGCAACTGCCAATGATCCAGAGGCCGACGCCCTTACCTATTGCTGGGAAGAGTATGATCTGGGAACGGCAGGCCCGCCCCACACAGATGACGGCAGTCGCCCCATCTTCCGCTCATTCGCGCCAGTGACCAGTCCGGCGCGAACGTTTCCGCGGCTGTCGGATCTTTTATCCGGTGGCCTAACCTTCGGTGAGTCGCTGCCAATAACAACTCGTACTATGACGTTTCGCGTTACCGTGCGTGACAACCATGCGGGAGGCGGGGGCGTGAACACAGACGACATGCGAGTCAACGTGATCGCAGGCAGTGGGCCATTCGTTGTCACGCATCCAGGTACCTCGGCGACCTGGACAGCCGGTACAACTCAGACCGTCACCTGGAACGCTGCCAATACTGCGAACACTCCAATCAACTGTGAGAACGTGCGTGTTCTGCTATCCATCGATGGAGGAAACTCGTTTCCCTTTACTCTGGCGTCGAGTACTCCTAACACCGGCACAGCGACGATTACGGTTCCAAACACCCCAACTTCGTTGGCGCGCATTAAAGTGGAAGCCATCGGCAACATCTTCTTTAGCATTTCGCTCCCGAACTTCACTATCGCACCAAACGCCACCCTTCCGCCGGCAATCTTCATCGAAGCGACCACGAATCGTGTAGCCGCGCTCGACTCCGTTTGGTTTATGGCAGAGCCGTTCGACCTCCTGAATGATCACAATTTCAGCCTCGATCAACGCACGCGCATCATCCTGTTCGTCGTTGGGCTGGAACTGAAGCCCGGCGAAAACAATTCTGTTATCACCGCTCAAGCAGAATATGGTGGTAAAGGTCCCTACCCGCTGGATATCGAGTTTGTCGGCAAACTTCCCAACCTTGATTCGTTCACACAGGTGAACCTCAGATTACCGAATGAGCTTGCGAATGCGGGCGAGGTGCTGGTAAGCCTGAGTTTGCGGGGCGTAGCCAGCAACAAAGTGGTCGTCAACGTAAGGTAATTTCACGTTCGCCATTTTTCATCACGTGGTCGCTTTGCACAAAAAGTCCCGAAACCTTGTTTGCTTTCTCTGCGCGCTCTGCGTATCTCGGCGGCCTCTGCGTTGAAAAGGGCCATTAACCGCAGAGTAGGCGGAGGGACGCAGAGTACCGCAGAGAACGAAACGAATCTTCTCCTAATTCTCATATAAGACAGAGACATGCTGTTTTAGGTAGGTTTTTACAATGAAGCAGCGAATGCTTCTCGTCTAGATCTTTGGTAAATCGATTCGATTCGCTGACATAGGCAGCCGACACTAGCCCAAAACTTCGAACGTTGCACACTCACTAACCCTCAACCCTGGAGCTACTCACATGTTACACACAAAACTCCTTCTGATCGCGCTGCTCGCCATAGCCGCCGGCGCCGTATCTCAACGATGTCCTAAGACTCCAATCACCGGTACAGGTGGTGAAGTAAACGGCAGTGTCTTCTACCTGGCTCCCGTATTTCACCAAGGCATCGACGCGACGGTCATTCCTGTTCATATCTTACTGCCCGACATGGACGTCTATTTGCATAACCAAGGGACGGGAGTGGATGGTCCACCAGTCAAAACTGACCTCTACGGGCGTTATCGTTTTCCACGGCAAAAGGCCGGCACCTACCTCTTACGCTGGAAGGCGCAACGTGGTTGGGCAGCCGGTCAGCACAAGGAAACAATCGTTGTAAAGAGTGGCCCACGCTTTCCAGTTCCCGCGCAGATTGTGCAGAGCGAGGGGAGCGGCGTTATGTTCGGTCGCATAACACTCGATGACGGCGGCACTCCGTGGTCCTACGATGAAATGTTCAACGTGGACCACACCGCTAGTGTGACCATTCTGAACACTACCAGGACAGCAACATTGGGTGGTCCAGTTCGCGCTAACTCTGAGGGTCGCTACGCCGTGGCCGGCTTACCGCGATCAACGGCAACGACGATTAGGGCGCAGAGTCAGGCCTCCATAATTAATCGCGCGGTCGATCCGGCACGCATTTCTGTAAACAACCCGGTCCTCCCCACCGACGTGCAACTGCCAAACAAGCCGCCGGAAATAATTTCGGTGACGCCGCGTGTAGGAGGCGTACGCGTGCTAACGGCTGCACCCGGCGATACCGTTACTCTGGTTTCAGGGACGCGCGATCTCAATAGCGATCCACTGCAATTCCAATGGGCCACTCTGAATGGACATGGTTCTGTCACGCCGACGTCTGCCGGTTCGGCAAAATGGACGCTTCCGGCTACGGCTGGCCGTTACAGCGCGTACGTTCAGATCAGCGACGGCCGCGGAGGTTTTGCGCGAGAGCGGATCGACTTCGTCACAGCTAAAACGGAAGAAACGTTCGCTGGTGTCGCATTTGAAAAAGGAACCAACCTACCAATCAAGGGCGCTACGGTTGTAGTAAACGGAAAGACTACGACTTCAAACGGTAATGGGTTCTTCAGCGTGGGTGCGCCATTGGGCAATCGCTACGTGCTCACAATCTCACAAAGCGGTTACGCAACGTTTTCCCGCGTTGTAGATTCAGGCCTTACTGGCCAGCGATGGCCGTTAGTGAAAGCACAATCCGAAGTGGTCGATCCCACCAAACCTATTGACCTGGTCGACAAACGTCCGGAGCTCGATCGGCGAAAGCTTCGCGGCTCGCGAATCCACCTTGCACCCAACTCACTTATTAGCCCCACCGGCACACCGCCCACCGGAATGCTTACAGCTTTCATCGCCACCCTCGACATCGGTGACGGTGAAGCTCCGGGCGACTGGGGCGCAATGGCTGGAGGCAAGGAGACCAATCTGATTTCCCTGGGTGCGACGTTTGTCGAATTTCGCGACGCGGCTGGGGTGAAGTACAACCTTGCTCCACGCAGTGACGCAAAGATAGAGCAATTCCCTCCTTCTAACATGGCAGCCACGGCGCCGGCGACGGCTAAACTTTGGTCATACGACGAAGCAGACGGATTCTGGAAGGAATCCGGCATTTCCAATCGCTCGGCTGCTACAGGATTTTTTGAAGGGACCGTAAAACACTTTTCCACGATCAATACAGACGTCGAAAAGGACGACGACTCGTGTTTGAAGATCCTGATCTACCCGCCGATTCCGACAGGCGTGAAGCTCCGCGTGACGAGCGCTGCTTTCGGACAGGCGTTTGAAGGCGTACTCGATGCCGGTATCAACGCGGTTTTCCGGCTGCCTAACAGTACGGATGTGCAGTTGACATTAAAAAATTCCGACAATAGCCCATACGGCGGCACGTTACTGCTTGAAGAAGTGCCTGGTGTGCCACTAGCGGGCAATACTGTGAACACTGGACCACCACTGCCGTCGGGCGAGTCGTCCTTCCCACCAGAACCATATGAACCCTGCAAGCTGGTTATTTTGCGAGAAGCAAATGAACCGACGGCGAATTCCTTTTTGGTTTTTAAAGGAAAAGGCACTCAGGCCCAGGCAGATGGCTATTACGCCGCTGTCGATCCTAACAACGAACGCACAACCCTTGGCGCCTGGTGGGCCAAGAACGGTTTCACGTTCGACGCGAGTGGCAATCCGACCAATGGTGTGCGCACCTCTTACCTCAACTTCAATGATCTTGGCTCGGGTCGAGACATGCATTTTCTGCAACGAGCCGATGGTACTGTCGCGGCTTACGTAACGAATTACGGCCTCTTCAACCAAGATCACGGTAACGCTGATCTAGCAGCAACTCGCACCAATCCAACCGCTACTGTATGTATGGAATATGGGCCAGTAGAAGGACAGGGTGCTACCCGGATCGTGAAGTTCTTCGTTTACAATGGCGGGGACTTCAGTTTCAATGCGCCGCGTGTTGGAGCCGCTGACCTTGATGGCTTCGAGCCGAAATTCGTTCCTAACCTCTGCCTCAACTGTCACGGGGGAAATTACTTCCCGGCGAATGTTGCAACGCCTTCGTTAGCTGAGATCAACATGGGCGCGAGTTTTCGCGAACTCGACATCGCTACTTACAAGTTTCCGGAAGGCCGCTTGACTGCAAACAATACGGAGAAGGCGGCATTCAAGAATCAGAACCTGATCGTGAAAGGCCTGAACCCTGGCGATACGATCGCGACCCAGCCAATCAAAGATCTCATTGCCGGTTGGTATCCAGGTGCTTCAATTGAACAGAACAACTCCTTTACTCCATCCGGTTGGACTGGAGCTCCAAAACAAGGCCTCTACGATAACGTCGTCAAAACGAGTTGTCGGACGTGTCATGTGGCCCTTGATGCAAATCCATCCAGCAGCGGCATCGGGTGGACCTCCTACGATCAGTTAGAATTGCGTCAAAGCGTTATTGGTAGCTTCGTACTCTGCGATATGCGCATCATGCCTCACGCGGTTATCACGTACCGGAATTTCTGGTTGAGTGCTTCGCCACACCGGCCGGCAATTCTGAGAGACTTCCAAAATGGTGGGGGGTGGCCGAAAATTGGCGCTTGTCTGTAGCTGATCCGTTCCGAATACTGAGAGCGCCGGCCCACAAAGCCGGCGCTTCGGTATCACGTATCCCGAGCATGTTCGACCGCTATAAGGTGAAAGCCTTTATTCAACCGGATGAAGTAAAGAGCTAACGAAGTCTTATTCATCCACTTCAAATTCACTCCGGCAGATTCATTCGCTTCAGTAAATCCTTAAAGCGCGAATCGTCGCGAAGCGGGATCCAGTATGAGTCAGTCTTTGCTCTAAATAACTCCCAATCATGATCCTCAACGGCTTTACGCAGCTCTTCAAAGGCCTTGTCCTTGTCACCAAGAGCTGCGTGAACAGCCGCGATCCTGCACACCGGTACATATTGCGTTTTGGCGACCTCTCGGAATCGACCGATCACTTCCTCGGCCTTGTCGCGACGACCGGACTTCGCGTAGGCAATCCCAGCTTCACGAAGCACAAATTGGTTCGCCGGTTCGGTTTGCAAACATTGAGTCGCCAGTGAAATAGCTTCGGCGTACATTCCTTTGTCGTTGTAGGCTCGGAGGAGCATCCAGCGGCCGAGCGGATGATTAGGTTCCAGGTCGTATGTTTTTTTCGCTTGTTCCAGCTCCTCGTCATACTGTCCCTTAACCCCATAGGCCCACGCGAGGCTGACTCCCATGTTGATATCGAGCGGTTCCAGATCGAATCCCCGCTTCATTTCTGAGATGGCTTCATCAGTGCGTCCCATTGACGCGAGATATATCTGCCCGTAACGAAAATGCGCGGCGGCATTATTCGGATCGAGTTCGATCGCGCGTTTGAACGACGTTTCGGCTTCAGGCCAATTCCAATCGTAGATCGCCAGAGAGTAGGCGAGGAATGTATGCGCCTCGGCCAACGTTGGGTCTATCTCCAGGGCTTGTTGAGCAGCTGCCTTGGCCCGTGGAAACGCGTCCTTCGGAGCGAGGTAAGGATAGGCCGGCATACTCCCGTAGGTTTCGGAGATACGCGCATAAGCGATGGCAAATTTTGGGTCGAGCTTGATTGCCTGTTGGTAATACTCGACAGCATGCAACATTTCGTCTTTGGTCCGTTTGCCAAAGGCGTACCGGCCCCGCAAATAAAGTTGATACGCATCGTTGCTGTCCGTGTAGCGCTTGGTGATGCCCTTCGCATCGTTGCCGGCGAGTTTCAGTTGCAGCTTCTCTGCGATAGTGCTCGCAATCTCACGCTGCGTCGACAGCAAATCAGCCATTTTCCGCTCATACTGCTCGCCCCATAGCGACTTGTTATTCTTCGTATCAACCAGCTCGACTGTGATGTTCAGATTGTCGCCCCGCTTGATGAGGCGACCGGTCATCACCGTATCAACCCCGAGTTCACTCGCGATCCTGGCAATATCTATTTCTTTGTCCTTGTAACGCATCACCGAACTGGTGGGACTGACTTTCAAGCCAGGTAGTTGTGAAAGACGAAAGATCAGTGACTCCGCCAAACCGTCGGATAAGTAATCTGTATCCGGATCGGCGCTCTTGTTTTGAAAAGGAAGTACCGCAATTGAATTGATCTGATCCTTGCTGCCGCCCTTAGAAACAAAGGCGAAGTAACCGGCCGTGGCTATGCCGGCGAGCAGCACCATGGCGACAATCCCGGTTACCAGCTTGTGAGTCTTTGCCTGAGTGACAGCATATTCAAGACTGGAAGAGGATTTCGATGAGATTTGTGTTTGACCGGCGGCGCTGCTGTCTGTAGCCGCGGGAGCTGAATTGTAGGGCCCCGTTCCGTGCGCGCTGATGGGACCGGCGGTTACTTCACGGCTCGGAATTACCGAGCGTTCAAGCTCGCCCTGG
>Ga0157375_10006179_pt1 | contig 10437 bp, 8 predicted proteins | sample M35metaG_FD_115311 | JGI IMG/M metagenome (GOLD analysis project Ga0157375, IMG submission 115311) | Miscanthus rhizosphere microbial communities from Kellogg Biological Station, Michigan, USA - M3-5 metaG | ecosystem: Host-associated > Plants > Roots > Rhizosphere > Soil | place: USA: Michigan... | reverse complement strand
GGAGCAGGTCAGCATCTACCGCGATGGGGTCAAGTGCGAGCTCTGCATCCCGATTGTTGCTGAGAGCCGTCTCGTCGGGACGGTCAACTTGGAGGCCGACCGACCCTTCGCCTTCGACGAAATGGCAGAGACGGTTAGGGAGTACGCACAGCTGATCGGCATCGCGCTGCTCGAGTCGCGCCGTAGGATCGGTGTGGACACCGTGACCGAGGTCGAGGGCCTGCTGGACTACCGCCACCGCCTCGACGCCGAGCTCGCCCAACTCGCGGGCAGTATCAAGGACGAGCCCAGGCTCTCCGAGCAGTTGCGCGGCAGCTACCTCGGCGCCCTCGAGGAGATTCACGGCCTGATCTTTATGCGTCGTGTCGACGAGGGCGACCCACCCGGCCTGGGTTACGAGCTCGGCGAGGTAGTCCGCAAAGCGATGCAGCTCGTCCGCTGGGCAACCCCGGAAAAAGAGATGGACGAGCTCCTCGTCGAAGAATCCTGGTTCGAGGCGGCCCGCCGGGCCTATTCAACCCAGGTCGACGCCAAGTCCGCTCGCGCCCTGACCTACGCGATCGCCCAGGCGCTGCTCAACATCCGCGAACATGGAAGCAGCGGGGCGCTGGCCGGGCGCCGTTACTTGGCCATGTTCAGGTTTGGGGAAGTGACCCTTGGCGGCCACCGAAATCTTTTTGTTGCCGTCTCCTCGACCTGCTCGCCCAAGAAATTTGCCGGCCTCGACCCGCAGCGGGTCTTCCGCGAGCCGGTTGAGCGCGACGGCCGCATCTCGCTGGGGGCTTTTCTCGCGGGCGAGGCCCTGCGCCGCTACGGCGGATCTGCGTACCTTCGTCTTACCAAGAGCGATGATCACGACTGGATCGTCGACGCCGAGTTCAGCGTTCCCGCTGCCGAGCAGCTGCCTGCCAATCCGGGGTGACTCGACCAACCCGCTAAATCGCCCCGAGGATATGAGTTACTGCGCGACGATTCGTGGGTCAGTACATGGATGGCAAGCACACCGGGGTCCCCGGCCTAAGAAGTCCTTGGAGTTGGCAAAGGGAGTTGGGGGTTCCGTAACGTCCATTCTTATCGGGCCCTTGGAGGCCCTGGGACAGGACGGAGTTATAAACGCGGCCTTGACCCACTCGGTCGAGATGCCGAGGGAAGCTCGCTGGATACCTCCAGTACGACGGCGCTCTTATTGACGGGTTGCAGGCACGTCCTGGGACTCGATTTGGCAGGCGATAGTCGTTCTCGGGGGTAGAGAGCGTGCTAGCCTGAACCATGGCTTCTTCGGCAGCGTCATCCCCTTCCGTTCCAGCAAAAGACGCTTCGACCCAATCGGTTGTAGCCGCACCGCGACTGGCCGACTACCGAGAGCAGCTCGCGGCATTCTCGCCAGATGACGCCGAGGCTTTCTACGTCCTCCTGCGACAAGGCATGGATTTGCTCGATCTTCGGTCAGTCGATCTCTGTGAGCAGTTCGACGTAACCAAGCCGAGTGTCCGCCATTGGCGTGAGGGTCACAGTGCTCCCCATCCGGCGGTCCGCGAGCTGGTCATCGGCTATCTCACAAAGTGCGCCGAGGCTCAAGGAGCGCAGGTTCCGATGAGTTACATCGCCAGCACGACTACTTAGCCCGAGTCCATTGGCATGGAGTACTGGCGTATTCCGCGTGGCCGCTATTGAGCCAGTACGCTCAGCAGCTTGACTGACTCGGCAGTACTGGCGTTGACGATCTCCCACGCGAAGTCGAAAGACCTCACGGCTGTTCTCGCCTTTCATCAGGCTCGGACCGATGAGTACCTGTGGCCCCGCGGCTATGAGTATTTCGCAAAGCTAATTGAGGAACGCCAGGTCTTCGTCGTCAAGGAGGGGGTCACCGTTGTCGGTATGGGCTACTTGGTCAACGAGGGCGATCGCTGGGAGTTTGGAGGCGTGTATGTCGAGGAACGCCTGCGAGCGCGAGGAGTCGCCTCAGCCCTAGCCTGTGTAGTGATCTCTACCCTCTACCTCACCGATGAGCCCAACGAACTGATCGCCCACGTTCACGAGTTCAACCAAGCCCCTCGAGGCGCCTTGAGGAGACTTGGATTTGAAGACACGGGAACACAAGAGCGGCCTCCCATCGAGCCACCCAAGAGCATGAGACGGAACGACAAAGGCGAAGTCGTGGGAGACCTGTTTCGCTTCAAGCGCTCAGCCCTCATCGCCTTCGCAGACTGGCTCGATGGCTTCGATGGCATGCTACACGGCAGGGATGGCGTGGAGACCCCGCTAACGATTCTTGCCAATGTTTGGACCCAGCGCACGACCCTTATCTCGGCCCTCCGTGAACTAGCCGACAAGTAGATCCCGACTCTTGCCTGGGCGGAAAGCCGCTGTTTGATTGCTGAAGCAGGACACCACTCCAAGGCTGTCTCCATAAGACGGGGTTATCGGGCGTTGGGCAGTGCCGAGTCGCCTCAAGAGGTCTGGTGGTTGGTTCGCAGGCAGGTCCAGCTGGAGAGATCTCCGTCCACTGCGTCCAGGACCCCCCCGTGAGGCAGATCTGGACACGATTGCGAAGCCTGTCACCAACTTTCCAGCGCTGAGCCGTTGCTATGTTCAAGCGATGGCGTCGCAGTGGGAGGAGGAGGAGGTTGGGATCCGTGCGCTCCGCGCCCGCCTCGGCTTCTATCTCGAGCAGGTCGAGCAAGGGGGAGAGGCCATCGTCACCCGACGGGGAAGGCGCATCGCTCGCATCAGCAGGCTCGGTGGCGATCCCCTCGGGCATCTTGTGCGCCGCGGCGTAGTCCGGATGCCGGTAGGGCGGCGATTGCCTAGGCGCGCCCGTGTGGAGGCCGCCGGCTCGGTATCCGACCTAGTCGCCGAGCAGCGCCGCTGATCCTCGACTGAGACGCCGCTGCCGCCCCGCCTAGAGAGTGGCCAGCACCGCTTTAGCTTCACGACGATGCCCAAGCTCGCCAGGGCGCTCGGCACCCATCTCGTCTACGGCTTTCAGGACGAGGCGCCCAATGCGAAGTTTCGCCGGACGCCGAAGCGCGAGCTAGTCATTTCGGCTAAGCCCCGGTCTTCTGGTTTGGGGTTCTTTAGTGGGTCGGCGCGGCCTAGTCCCGCGGCACGGCGTCGTTACGTCCTCAATGCGCGACGTGCGGCGGCCAGCAATCGGAAGTCGCCTCTTCGCTGATAGTCCGCACGGGCGCCTATTCTTAGACTGGCCGAGATACATATAGGACTTTGCAAAGACCAATTGGATGGATACATGGTTACTGCCCTGCAAATGGCTCGTCAGATTCGTCGCCCCAGCCCCGGAATGCCAGCTACGGCGACCGGGCAGCCTCCGGTCTTCATGACTTTGCCCACCACGATTGCCCGCAAGGCGATCAAGCTCTACCACCAGAAAGGAGCAGTCGCCTCAAGGAAATATGTAAGGGCCAGCAAGCTGGCTTCTTGGGCTCAGCACACGAATGCCAGCATGGCGACCGGTGCCCGCAATGTCATCGATGGGATAGATGCCTACTACGTTGCGGATCGAGTCGATGGTCGTACGATGGAATCGCTCGGGCGGACGGCGGTCGTACAACTTCCCTCCGGGCCTGTGAAAGTTCTTGTGGACGTCGTCCTCGAAGACGGTTCCGCATTGGCTGCGAGGGCTGTCTTTTGGGACGGGCCTGACTTTCAACCCGCTCAGGCGCCACTCCTAGCGGCCGTCTATTCGGCGGCGATGAGCCAGCTATATCCCGAACGAAAGATTTCGTCGATCGGCATCTGGCAAGGCAGGCGGCAAACGCGGGCGGAGATCTCCTTTCGTACAGCCCAAGCGCAACTTGCTAACGCCAATCGAATTCGATCTGCTTTGTAAGGGCTAGGGCTTTATTTCACGCGGCCAAAGTCCGACCGCGTCCCGACTCTCGTCAAACGTCCCATGGTGGTCAGGATCTGCAAGAGGTAGCGCCGTGCTGAAGAAAATCCACATCGAGAATTTCCGCGCCTTTCGAAAGTTCGACCTTGAGTTCCGTGACGGCCTCAATCTCATCGTCGGAGACAACGACGCTGGCAAGACGAGCCTGTTGGAGGCGATTCACCTCGCCCTGACCTCCCGCTTCCGGGGTCGGCCCTTTGCCTACGATCTCTCGCCGCACCTTGTTAACCAAGGGGCGGCCAAGTCCTACATCGCAGACGTGGCGGCTAACGGGGTGACCGCGCATCCACCTGTGGTTCTTATAGACCTCTTCTTTGAGGACTCAGACGAGTTCGCCGACCTGAAGGGCGAAAACAACCACTGCAAAGAGAACGCCCCTGGTTTGCGGATTCGAGCGGCTTTCGATCCTAGGTATTCGGCCGAGTATCAGAGCTTCATCACCAGCGACGCTCCGGTCTCACTCGTGCCAACTGAGTACTTCGAGTTCGAGTGGCTCAGCTTCGCCGGCAACGCGGTCTCCGGGCGTTCGGTCCCAGTAAACGCCTCCTTGATAGATGCCTCCGCGCTTCGTCTCCACGCGGGTGCCGACTACTACTTGCAGAAGACGATCGATGAGCAACTTGACGCTGCCGATCGGGTCGAGCTTTCCCGCGTCTACCGTAGCCTGCGCGAGATCTTCTCGAAAGACGAGGCGATCGCGGCCATCAATGAGAAGCTTGGAGAGACTCAGAAGGAAGTCACCGATAAGGAGCTCTCGCTCTCGATCGACGTCTCCCAGGGCGCTTCGTGGGAGAGCAGCATCGTCCCCCACCTAAATGAGCTGCCGTTGCAGTTCATCGGCGGAGGTGGCCAGAGCATGCTGAAGATCCTCCTCGCGCTCTACCGCAACCTGGCTAAGAGCCACGTGGTGCTGATCGAGGAGCCCGAGAACCACCAGTCGCCAGCATCCCTCAACATCCTCGTCGAGAAGATTCGCGAGCGCTGCGATGGAAGGCAGGTTTTCATTAGCACCCACAGCTCTTTCGTCCTCAACAAGCTCGGCCTCGACAACCTTGCCCTGCTCGGCGAGGGAAATCCGTTCCGGTTGACCGAACTGGACGCTGATGTCCTTGACTACTTCAAGAAGCTGCCGGGCTACGACACCCTTCGCGTTGTTCTCGCCGACAAGATCATCCTGGTCGAGGGTCCTTCTGATGAGCTCGTTGTCCAGCGCGCCTACTTCGACCGCCACAAAAAGCGTCCGATAGAGGATGGCGTTGACGTGATCAGTGTCCGTGGGCTCTCGACCCCTCGATTCCTGGCGATCGCCGCTCCGCTAGGCAAGACCGTGCATGCCGTAGTCGACAACGACGGGAAGGCTATCGCTGACGTAGAGGCGCGTTTCGCTGCTTTCGATCAGCACGCACAGATTCACGTCCACGTTTCCGATCCCACTGACGGCAAAACCCTCGAGCCGCAGTTGCTCAAGGCTAACGGGCGCGATGTGCTTAATCAGATCTTCGGCAAGGGGTTCGCAAGCGACGAGGACCTGGAAGCCTTCATGGCTGACCACAAGACCACCTGCGCCCTCGGCATCTTGGAGGCAAAAGAAGCCGTAAAGATGCCGCCCTACATCGAGGCGGCGGTTGGCTGAGAACCTGGCGATTATTGCGGCCGCTGGCTCCCTGAAGACGGAGACCGTGATCGAGCGAGCGCTAAAGGATCCAGGCAAAAGGGTCCTGATCACTACCTACACGAGGGAAAATCTGGCGCAGATAATCCGCCGGATTGAAGGCAGGGTCGGCGTTGTGCCGGCCAATGTCTCGGTGATGACCTGGTTTTCGTTCTTGATCAGCCAGGCAGTACGGCCATACCAATGTGCAGTGCTCGACCGCATCGGATTCGCGCGGGGGCTCAACTTCAAGGGCAAACATCAGAAGTTTGCCAAGAAGGAAGAGGCCGAACGCTACTTCTTCGACTCGAACCGCGACATATACCGCGATGGTGTCTCGGACTTCGCCTGTATTGCCGATGCGAGGGCAGGCGGATCAGTCATTGGCCGCCTCGAGCAGCGATTTGATCACATCTACATTGACGAGGTGCAGGATCTAGTGGGATACGACTTGGAGTTCCTTGACCTACTCTTCAAGTCGAAAATCGCGGTTACGGTGGTCGGCGACCCACGGCAGCACACTTTTTCGACTAACACCTCGATGAAGAACAAGAAGTATCAGGGAGTGGGGTTTCTCGACTGGCTCAAAGAGCGCTCTAGCAGCTGTGACTACGAGGAAAGGTCGACCAGCGCCCGTTGCAGCCAGGAGATCTGTGACTTTGCTTCGATGATATTTCCCGAGTTCGATCCTCTCGTCTCGACGAGGGAGTCGTCATACGGCCAAGATGGCATCCATATCGTCGCGCAAAACAATCTTGAGAGCTACGTCGCTAAGTATCGGCCAAAGGTGCTTCGTCATCGACGAAATGTCAATACCTGTGGCTTGGAGGCAATCAACATCGGCGTCTCCAAGGGTTGCACCTACGATCGTGTCTTGATTTTTCCCACCAAGCCGATGCGAACGTTCATTGAGGATGGCGATCCAGGAAAGCTGAAAGCGCCAGAGAAACTCTACGTGGCGGCGACCCGTGCCTGCTACAGCGTGGGATTTGTTATCTAGTAATGCCGATGTAACTCTGGCCTGATCGGAAGGTAGGTGCCGTCAGGAGAACGCTCTATCGACCTTGCCGCTCTCCTCGTCGCCTGGTTGTAATCCGCGTAGATCAGCGTCGTTCGGTAGTCGCGATGGGCCTATCCACTCCTGGATTTCGCTCATTGATGTCTCGGGAGAGGCGGCCATCCTTCTGTCGAAGGTGTGGCGAAGGTCGTGAAAGCGCACCCGGCGCACCCTTGCACCCCTCAGCGCCTTTCTGAAGCGGTGCAGCAGCGACGCGTGACCCAGCGGCTCGCCGGTGTTTGGATTGGCAAAGACAAGGTCCGTATCAGTTGGAGCTTGATCCCCGCACAGAAACGAGTCTTCGAGAATATGCGCGAGATTGCCGCGACGATCCGCGCATCTTCCTGCGTGCCGCCTATCTGCTCTGGGGAAGTCCGATCCATACCTTTCTTCTGATGCTCTACACTGATGCTCATGACCCGCACCACGGTTGATGTAGACGAGCATGCACTCGATGCCGCGCGGCGTGAGCTGGGCACCAATGGCCTCAGCGAGACGGTCAACGCGGCTCTGCGCGATGCGGCTCGTCGGCGCGTGTTGAAGGGATTCGATGTCGTCCGAGACGTGGACGGCACGCCGCAGGAAGTCGCCGCCGGCCGCGAGCGTAGTTAAAGCGGCGTGGCTGAGCTGGAGCTGCCACAGCTCGATCGGCCGGCGCTCTTCGATACCGGCGCCTGGACTTGGGTGCGCGATCGTCGCTTTCCTGAACTCGCGAGCTGGTTCAACGTAGCCGTGGAAGCGGGTCTAGTCCTGGTCTGCGACCTGGTCATCCTTGAGTTGACGCGACTTGCTCCCAATGAGCACCGTGCCCGTGAGGTAGCTGACCGACTCGCAGCCTTCGAGGCAATTCCGATGCCGAACGGGCTTTGGGCTCGGGCGAGACAAACTCAGCTGGCATTGGCGGCGAATGGCGATCACCGCCGGGTTCCGCCGGCGGATCTCCTTCTTGCCAGCGCGGCTGAGGAGGCCGGTGTAGCCCTAGTCCACTATGACCGCGACTACGAGCGGATCGCGGCGGTGAGCGGGCTTCGCCATCAGTGGTTGGTGTCGGACGGAACGCTGGCATGATGGTCGGGGCGCACTCTCAGGAGAAGGCATCGTCGACGGTGCCGCTCCCGCCCTTTTGCGGTTCGTAGTCGGCATAGATTTCCGTGGTGCTGATGCTGCGGTGTCCCATCCACTCTTGGAGATTCCGCATCGGTGCACCTGCGCCGGCCATCCTGGTCCCGAAGGTGTGGCGCAGATCGTTGAAGCGGAACTCGCGCAGACCGGCCGCTCTTAGCGCTGACTTAAAGCGTCGGGTGAGCTGGGAGTGGTCGAGCACTTCGCCCGTGCAGGGATGCCCGAAGACGAGGTCTTCGTCTGCGTCGTGGACGCTGCGCCGGCGCAGCTGCTCAAGCTCCCTCGCGACTCGAGTTCCGTGCGGCACCGATCGGAGACCCCGGCGGTACTTCGGTGTGCCCCAGTACCCCCGGACATAGTTACGGCGAACGCGAATCCTCTCCGCTCGCCAGTCGACATCTCGCCAGCGGAGCGCAAGTAGCTCCCCCTGTCGCATGCCGGTCATCGCTGCGGTCAGGAACATCGCTCGATCGACGTGACCAAGCGGCTCGCGTGCAATGTCGACGGCCTCGAGTAGCGCCTTGAACTCCTCTTCGTTGAGGAAACGGATGTCGAGAGTCGGTTCGACCTGGGGCCGATCCACTCGGGCGCAGGGATTGTCCGTGCACCAGCCGTTGCGCTCAGCAAAATGGAAGAGCTGGTGCAGCAGGACAAGTGCGTTCGCCCGGGTCTTGGCTGCCTTGCCGGACTCCTGCATCGCTGCCATCAAGTTCTCGACGTGCTCCTTGTCAACCTCACCCAGGGACAGAGCTCCGAGGGCCGGAAGGAGATGTGTCTCGAGAGCCGAGCGATAGGTGGCAAGGGTCGTCGGCTTCCTGCCGACTATCTCGAGGTGGCGCAGCAGCCGCTCGCCGACCACCGCGACGGTGAGCGAAGCGCGGTCCTGCGCTGCCCGCCCGTCGTGCATCAGGCGGCGCAGCTCTGCCTCGGCTTCGGCCCGCGTCAGTCCATCGGGTGATCCTGGTTCCCGCTTCGGCCCAATTGCGCGGCGGGCTCGTTGCCGCCGGAATACCAGCGCCCGTACCAGGACTTGCGACCGGTCTTTCCAGTGTGGGCATAGAGCGACCCCGTTCCGTAGCTTCGCCGTGCTTTGGCCATGGCTTCCCGTCCTCTCGGTTCGGGATTTGGGCGTAAGGCCGGCAGGCGCGAGTCGAGCGCTTCCCTCGTCACGCATCTTGCACGGATGAGGGGGCCTTAGCGCCCCCTTTCGGCTACAGAAGCACAAGGCCCAAAGCCTTGTCCATGCCTGCTGGGGACCCAAATAGGCCGAAATGGGCCGATTTGGCCCATTTCGCAAAACGGCCTGGCAACTATGTGGGAAGTTGCCAGGCCGTAAAAATGCCAATTTGCAGCTATTTCCTATGCGGCTGAATGGAGTCGAACCATCACGGGTGTTTCCACCCACAAGGCCCTCAACCTTGCGCGTCTACCAGTTCCGCCACAGCCGCTCGAGGGGCGACGATTCTAGATGTTTGGGGCTTCGGGGCGGTTCCGGTTGCGCCTGTCCGGGTTGCGCGGTACGCTTGCGAACAAGTGTTCGAACGAATCGATACCCGGCTAGCAGTCCTGGGAGGGGAGCGAGCGTGGAGCTTGATCTGACCAAAAGGCAGAAGGAGATCTTCGACTTCATCGGCAAGTACGCCGCCAAGACCGGCTACCCGCCGACGGTGCGGGAGATCGGCAAAGCGGTCGGCCTGCACTCGTCCTCGACCGTGCACGCGCACCTCGCCAACCTGGAGAAGATCGGCTTGCTGCGGCGCGATCCGTCGAAGCCGCGGGCGATCGAGCTGCTCTTCGACAAGGCGAAGCGGACGATCCGGCCCGGCAATGGGCTGCCGCTGGTCGGCCAGGTTGCTGCCGGCGAGCCGATCCTCGCCGAGGAGAACGTCGAGGAGTACATCGAAGTCCCCGACGTGATCGGCGGTGAGGACGGCGACTACATCCTCAACATCCGCGGCGAGAGCATGAAGGACGCCGGGATCTTCGGCGGCGATTACGTGGTCGTGCGCCCCGTCGACGATGCCGTCAACGGCGAGATCGTCGTCGCCCTGATCGGCGAGGAGGCGACGGTCAAGCGCTTCTTCCGCGAAGACGACCACATCCGCCTCCAACCCGAGAACGAGACGATGGAGCCGATCCGGACGACCGAAGCCTCGGTCATCGGCAAGGTCGTCGGAGTCTTCCGCAAGATCTAAGAGCGGCTACTTAGGCCACTTGCCGGCCTGGATCAGCTTCTTGTAGCGCCGCTGCTTCCGCCTCGCGTCGCGCATGACCCAGGGCAGCAGGCGCAGGCCGAGCCGGGGGAAGAGGTCGAAGAGGCGCAGCAGCGGGCCGCGCCAGCGGGGCAGGATCAGGATCGGGCGGGGGTGCTCGGTCAGCTTGCCGATCTCGGCCGCGACCTGCTCGGCGGTCAGCAGACGGCCGGAGAACGAGCCGGCCGCCTCGAGGTCGTCGAGCTTGTCCTCCAGCATCGGGGTCCAGATCCCGTCCGGGCAGACGGCCGAGAGCGCGACTCCCTCTATGCCCGCGCGCTGCAGGTCGAAGAGGGTGCCGAGGGTGAAGGCCATCGCCGCGTGCTTGCTCGCCGAGTAGGTGACCTCGCCCGGCGCGGCGACGATGCCGGCCAGCGAGATCACGTTGATCACGTGGCCGTGGCCGGTGGCGATCATCGGCTCCAGCGCGGCGACGGTGCCGTTC
>Ga0157375_10006176_pt1 | contig 10439 bp, 7 predicted proteins | sample M35metaG_FD_115311 | JGI IMG/M metagenome (GOLD analysis project Ga0157375, IMG submission 115311) | Miscanthus rhizosphere microbial communities from Kellogg Biological Station, Michigan, USA - M3-5 metaG | ecosystem: Host-associated > Plants > Roots > Rhizosphere > Soil | place: USA: Michigan... | reverse complement strand
TGCCCATTCGTATAGCAACGATTCTCAGTGTCAGTCGCATGGATTCCCGCGGTACTTCGCTGCGATACTCGGTATCGTCCATCCCCATGATCCAGCCGCGTTCGCTGGAGTCGCGAGCCTCTCGCTCAATGGGAAACTCGGGCAACGCGATCCCTCTGTCCATAAGTCACCGGGTCTGCGCTTTAACAGGAAGATAAAGAGGGGCCGCCCAGTAAGCCGGTGACTACCCCCACGGGGATTTCGGTGGGTGCGAGAACGGTGCGGACGGAGGTGTTGCAGACCACGAGAAAGGGAACGAGCAATCACACGAAGCCGACCGGGCCGGCAAAGGCAGTGACCGCAACCGCAAGATCTGATCCGCAACTGCAGTGACGCACCGAATACCTCACTCGTGGCGCAACGCAACCATGGGATCTGTCTTCGCTGCGCGGCGTGCCGGGATGTAGCACGCGACCAAAGCAACGGCAAGCAGCAGCAACGTGCCGCTGCCGAGGGTAAATGGGTCTGTGGGGCTGACCTCAAAAAGCAGACTACGCATCAAACGAGCCAGAGCGATTGCGCCGACCAGACCGAGCATGATTCCGGCGACCGACAGGCGGATCCCTTCACCGATCACCATCCAGAGGATGCTGGGTCTGCAGGCACCCATCGTGACTCGAATCGCCATCTCGTTACTACGACGCGTAACTATCGACGCAAAGAGTCCGTAAATCCCGACAGCCGCGAGCATCATCGCCATCGCGGAGAACAAAGAGATGAGGATCATGTACAGGCGCGGAGTGGCAACCTGCGAGCTGTGTATCTCTTCGAGGCTTCTTGCGCGGCCAGGTGGAAGATTCTTGTCGACGGACCAGATGGCCTCCTGCACGAGTTTCTGCGTACGGAGTGGCTCGCCCTCCGCCCTGAACACTAGTGTCGCGCTCATCCACGGAAGCTGTGCCCATGGAACGAGAATCTCCGGCTTGATCGGTTCTCCGGGAGCGTCCTGCCTCACATCGCTTGTAACGCCAATGATCTCGCGAGGAATCCGCTGGTTGTTGTAGGAGAGGACGATCCTTTGGCCGATCGGATCGCGGTCGGAAAAGTATTGCCGGGAAAGGCTCTCATTAATGATGGCGACTCCAGGCGAGTTCGGCGAATCCCGCGCGTCAAACCGGCGGCCGGCGACCAGTCGAGACTTGAGCACCTTGAAGTAATCGGGCGTCACGGAACTGTACCGGATGATGACATCGCCAGTCGGAAATGGCTGGTTCTCTATGTTGAAGGGAAAATTGAGTCCCCCGAAAAGGTCGTAGCTCATCACTGCCGCACTCTCAACGCCGGGCACCCCGTGAATCCGCTCCAAAACCTGGGCAACGAAAGTCTCGCGATTCTGGGCCGGCTGCGGAAGTCCCATGACAGAGAGACCTTGCGGATCGTATCCATAATCCACGTTCAACATACGAACAAAGCTTTGGACAAGGAGTCCGGCGCCGGCCAACAGAACGATAGCGCATGCGAATTGCCCCATAACCAGCAGTCTGTACAAACGATGCTCACGTCGCGTTTGGGTTTTTGGTCCTGCCGTTCGGAAGGACTCGACGAGACCAGCCTTCAACGAATCCCATACCGGCGTCAGCGTTAACACGACAGCCGTCAGCATAGACATTGCCACGGTGAACAACAGAACCGTACCGTCGAGTTTCACACCTTCACGGAATCGATTGAGGCTTGTGAATGCTGTTTCGGGAAGGAGTTGGAAGAGTGCTCCGATGCTCCACCGTGCCAGGAGCAGACCGGCAACCGCGCCAAATAAGGAAATCAGCAGACCTTCGACGAAGAGCTGGCGAACGATTCGCCAACGGTGTGCGCCGAGCGCCATGCGGGTCATGATTTCACGCCTTCTCGAGACGGAACGCGCCAGTATCAGACCCGCGACATTGGCGCACGCAATCACGATGACGAAGACAACGGCACCCATGAGAATCCACAGAGGATCCCTGACATCCCGAACTACTGCCTTGTCTAGCGGAACAACCTGGGCAGACCACCCCGAGTTATCTTTGGAATACAGCTCTCCGAGGTGTCGCGCGATGGCTTGCAACTCGGCCTGAGCTGTCTCCACAGATTGCCCGTCGCGAAGCCTGCCCACAGTCTGCCAGTAGCGGACCGCCCGGCGACCTATCTCGACGCAACAACCTATGGGAGTCCAAAGATCCGGAGAGCTGGGAAACTTGAACTCCGGCGGCATAACACCGGCGACCGTCAGAGCCCCTGACGCAGTCTGAATCTGCTTCCCGACAATCAACGGATCGCCGTCAAACCGGCTCTGCCATAGCCGATGACTCAACACGATGTTTGGCGTTTGGCTCAAGTCATCCGCCGGCTCGAATCCGCGACCAAGCATTGGCTGCACACCAAATGTTTCGAAGAAATTCGCGGTAACGCGAGACGCGCGGAACTCCTCCGTTCGATCGCCAAACCTGAGGGACAGGCTGCCGCTCGCGTATGCCGCGAGGTTTTCAATTGCGCGAGATTGCTCGCGCCAGTCGCGAAAATCGGCGGGAGCCGCAGGCCATAAACGGCCGCCGGGAGCCGCATTGACGGAATAGACCGCGATCAGACGATCGGGTTGGGGGAACGCCAGCGGCCGGAGCAACGCCGCATTAACGATGCTGAAGATCGCAGTGTTGACCCCGATTCCGCACGCGAGGGAAACAATGCAAACTGCCACAAATGCCGGCGATCGCCGAAACTGCCGGAACGCGTAGCGGACATCGTTCCACAAGCCATAGACCACATTGACCCGACGCTCGTCGCGACAGCCTTCGAGAACGGCCGGAGGCGATCCGAACTTGATCGCCGCTTGCCGGCGCGCTTCATCCGCGCTCATGCCGCGTGCAACATTCTTCCGGATCATCATTTCAACATGAAAATCCACTTCGCCCTGAAGCTCTTGCTCCATGCGGTTCCTGAACACAAGCGCCCGAAGTCTCAACCAGAGGTCCGACCATTTCATATCAAGCCATCCTTAAGATACGACCGATCGCTGCCGTCATCCGGTCCCACTGATGCGACTCGAGATCCAACTGCTTTCGACCGGATGCAGTGAGGTGGTAGAAGCGGGCACGGCGCCCGAGTTCAGAGGTACTCCATTCGGCCTTGATCCATCCCTCGTGTTCGAGACGGTGAAGCGCCGGGTAGAGCGATCCCTGGTTGATTTCGAGCACATGCTCGGAAATCTCCTCAATTCGCTCCGCTATCGCCCAGCCGTGCTGCGGCTCCTTTTGAAGCGTTCGAAGGATCAAAAGATCGAGAGTGCCCTGCAAGAGGTCGAGAGGTTGTTTGCGTTTTCCCATAGTGTCGACATTCTACACCATAGAATCGAACCGTTGGTGTAGAATGTCAACATTAATATCGCCACGTCGAGCTACGTAAATTCCTGGCGATCCTCCAAGGATTTAATGTAGTAGTCTACCTACTACTATCCGTGGTACGCTCTCGCGCTATGGCGAACAAGCTCGATATGCTGCACGGCACGCTGGACCTGTTGATCCTCAGGACCCTTCAGTGGGGGCCGCAGCACGGACACGGTATCGGGCAGGCAATACGGTCACGCTCCGGAGCCCTGCTTCAAGTCGAACATGGCAGTCTCTATCCGGCGCTTCATCGACTTCGTCGCGAAGGCTGGATTGAGTCCGAATGGGGAGTTACTGAGAACAACCAGCGGGCCAAATTCTATCGGCTGACATCTGCTGGACGGAAGCAATTGCTTTCCGAGGAGTCGAATTGGAAGCTCCTGGTGAAGGCCATCGCCCGGCTCGCACGTCCCTTGAAGTAATGCCATGGTGAAACGATTCCTTTGGTGGTGGCGGCGAAAGCAAGAGGCGATCGATCTTGAAGAGGAGTTGAAGGCTCACGTCGAGATTGAGGCCCACGAACAGCGTCAGCCGCACTCAGATCCCGAGGAAGCACAACGAGCGGCCCGTAAGGCACTGGGTAACGTGACGCGCATTACGGAAGAGGTCCGGGACGTTTGGCGTTTCGTCTGGCTCGACGACCTGTTCCGTGATTTCCGTTTTGGCGCACGTACGCTGCGGCGCAATCCGGGGTTCACGCTGGTCGTGATAATGACTCTCGCTATCGGCATTGGGGCGACCGTGGCAGTCTTCAGTATCCTTGACGCTGCCCTCTTGCGCCCACTGCCCTACAAAGACCCGGACCGTTTGGTCGCAATCTGGGGGCGCGGGACACAAGACAAAAGTCTTTCCAAGATATTTCTCGATTATGACGATTTCGAATCGTTCGGCACGAAGGGCAACGCGTTCGAAATCGTTGCGGCCGGAACGTGGGCGGGCTCGGCTGGGAGTCACGTACTGTCTGGACGCGGCCCCGCCAAACAAGTTATCGGCATTCCCGTGAGCGGGTCGTTCTTCCCGATGTTGGGTGTACCTCCGGCGCTGGGTCGAACTTTCACTGCAGACGACCAACGTCGAGGTTGTGCTGTTGTGCTTGCGCACGGCTTCTGGACAAGCACGTTCGCGGCAGATCCCGGTGTCGTTGGCCAATCGATCACGCTGGATCAGAAGGCATGTTCCGTGCTGGGCGTGATGCCTGCAAAGTTTGCCTTCTTCCCGTCCAGGACCGACGCGTGGATTCTGTTGGAGCGAGAGGTCGGAAAATTCGGTGTCGGTGTCTTTGCGCGACTAAAGTCCGGAGTAACGTTGGCTCAGGCCGAAGCCGAGGCAGCGAGATTGCATCGCGAACAGCACCCCACCGGAATGTGGAAAGACATCACACCGGAAGTTTACGACCTGCACGGAGAATTTGCTTTCCTTGCCAGCCGCACTCTGCGCACCACACTAATCCTGATGTTCGCGGCCGTTCTGCTGGTACTGAGCATCGCCTGCTTGAACGTCGCGAATCTCTTCCTCGCCCGCCTGGATGACCGAGAGCGTGAACTGGCGGTCCGCGCGGCCATGGGATCTGGTCGAGCACGCCTCGCTCGACAGGTTCTGACAGAGGCCTTGTTACTGTCATTGGCCGGCACGATCGCCGGAGTTGTCATGGCTTCGGCTGCCATCCGCTATTTTCAATCGGCCAGTCCCATCGAACTTACCGCGGGCTCCGACGTCACGATCAACTTTCGTGTGTTGCTGTTCGCGGTCGCGTTGTCTTCGGTAACCACACTTGTGTTTGGCTGGTTACCGTCGCTGCGTGCCTCTCGCGGGAATCTGATTACCAGGCTGCGGCGAAGCGGGCGTGGTTCGGTTGCCAACAATTCGGGAACTGGAATGACAAAGGCGGGAATCGCTTTTCAAATCGCGCTGTCGTTCGTGCTTCTCATCGGCGCTACCCTGCTGCTGAATAGTGCACTCCGGATGGGTCAAGTGGATCTTGGGTTCAACCCAACGAAGCTCTACGCGACATACGTCAGTTTGCCAGCTTCACGCTACGCGACGAATGAGCAGAGACTGGCGTTCTACGAGCGCCTCGAAGATCGGATTCGCGGTTTGCAGGGTGTTGCAGGGGTCGCTCTGGCTTCGAAATTGCCGCCCGATGCCGGAGGCAATCAGGAGATTGAGATACAGAGCCAGCCGTCGGAACCCGGGAGCAGGCCGCATGATGTCGGTGCGGATGCGGTGACGGCCGGCTTCTTTGAGCTGCTTCAGATTCCCCTCACGAAAGGACGGCAATTCGATTCCCGCGATCATCCGGACTCCGCGGCGGTCACCATCGTCAACGAAGCCCTGGCGGCAGAGTATTTCCGTGGACGTGATCCGATCGGGCAACAGGTCCGCATCGCCGACGCATCAGACAACCACAGTCCCTGGCTCACAATTGTAGGTGTTGTCGGCAATCTCAAACACTCCGAGCTAATGAACGAGATGCGATGGGCCGAAACGCCGATCCTCTATAGGCCGCTGCTTCAGGAGCCGCGCCCTGCGATTGGTATCGCGTTCAAAACCTTCACGACCGCGTTGTCGCATCGCGACATCGAGTACGCCGTCAACTCTCTCGATGTCGAGGTCCCCGTTGCCGAGATGGAAACGCTTTCCAGCCGTGCGTCGAAACTCATGGCTTACCCCAATTTCCGAGCCGTTGTCCTGAGTTTCTTTGCCATCAGTGCCCTGCTGCTTTCAGCCGTGGGATTACATGGCGTTCTGATGCAGATTGTGGCCCGGCGAACGCCTGAGTTTGCAATTCGCCGCGCGGTCGGCGCCCAGACCAATGACGTAATTCAGTTGGTTCTGCGGCAGGCGGGCCTTCCCATACTGGCCGGACTCTGCGCCGGTTTCGTATGCACCTTCGCATTCAGCCGGGTTATCTCGAATCTACTCTATGGCATCGAACCAGCGGATCTTATCGCGCTTGTCTTAGTCACCGTAACGTTGCTGGTGGCTGCGGGGGGCGCGATTGCGTTGCCCGCGATCCGAGCCGTGCGAATCGATCCGATGATCGCGCTCCGACAAGATTGATTGAAAAGGAGTCTTCGATGAAAATGAAACACTGGCTAATCCTGTTGTGTACTGGTCTGCTCAGCCTGTTTCAAACCGTGCAGGCACAATCGGAAAACGATCCTCTTCCTCGGCGCGGATACTTTGGCGTGGGTCTGGAGAAAGCAGACAATGGCGCGCGTGTGTTTTCTGTGGCGCCGGATTCCACCGCAGCAGCGGCCAAAATAGTCGTCGGCGATGTCATTGAGGCCGTGGACGGCCGTCCGAGCGTAACAACCGAAGCCGTGATCGCACTGATCGGACGCCACAAAGCTGGAGAGTCCCTCAAGATCGATATACGCCGGGACGGCAACCTCCGCACGATAGAAGCGATTTTGAAGCCGTATCCGCTCGAGCAGATGGCCAACGCTACACTTCAGTATCGTTCTGTTGTCGCCCTTCCCAATGTTCGCCTGCGAACGATCTTATCGATACCATCAAGTCCCCCAAACAGCCGGTTCCCAGCCGTCTTGCTGGTCCAAGGGGGAGGTTGCGGCTCGATCGATACACCATTCAGTCCCACCGTAGCCCAACCCGGCTTGATGCACTTGATCGGCTCGCAGGGGTTTGTCACGATGCGTGTTGATAAGTCCGGTGTCGGAGACAGCCAGGGAGCTCCCTGCGACTCGATTGGATTCAAGGAAGAACTTGCGGGTTATCAGGCCGCGCTTGCGGCGCTTCGGTCCCATCCCTCGGTAAATCCTGACCAAATCTATCTATTGGGGATTTCGCTTGGCGGCGTCTTCGCACCGCTGCTTGCGGCAGAAACAAAGGTGGCAGGCATCAGCGTGTGGGGGACGTCATCTGATCCGCCGCCCATATACCCAGGCCGAAGCGAGCGTTTCTTCCGGGAATTCGCTTCGGTTGATGTGGCTGGCGCGTGGACTAAAGCCAACACTCGCGTCCAGGTTCTTCAGGGCGAGTATGACAACGATCCCTATACCAATCGTGGCGTGGAAATAGTCGCAATCGTAAACAACTCCTCTCGTGGCTCAGCGACGTTCGCGAAACTCGCCGGGCTCGATCACTGCTGGAGCCAACACGCCTCGCTCGAAGCGAGCGTGGACAAATGCGGTCAAGGCCAACCCAGCACAGCTCTGAGCGATTCGATCCTGGCGTTCCTTCACTCCGGCAAGTAGCGCAGACAGGAACTGCAGCGCCGCAATAGTAAAGCCGGTGTCTTGATCAACTGCCGGAAAACGTATCCGACTTGATGGAGCAGGTTCTGCTCAGGACCGGCCGTCGATAGCGTGGGCGTCCTTAAGCCAACCATCAAAAAGATGAATTGTCTTGTTGCCGAACGCCGCGTTGGCCTCGGAGTGGGTCACCTGAATGATCGTCGTTCCCTCTTCGTTCAAACGTCTGAACAACTCCATGATCTCCCTGGCTTGATTCGAATGCAGGTTACCGGTCGGTTCGTCCGCAAGAATCAGCTTTGGCTTTGCGATCACCGCGCGTGCAACCGCGACGAGCTGTTGCTGACCGCCGGACAGTTGACTGGGTTCTTCTCTTTTCGCATGAGGGCTTCGTACTCGCCAAAGCGGGCTGAACAACACGTTAAGTGTTCGAGAATCCTTTCGCCTTCACTAGCTTCACACTGCTTCCGAACCACCGAACGCAGGGCGGTCTGGGACGGGCGTCAGGCTGGCTTTCACTTCGGACGACCACTCAAGAAGGATCGGCTTTTTTTCACTACCTTCGAGCGTCTCGAGAATAGTCGGTATAAGAGCGGTTTTTCAGCATCGGGTTGTCGGCGTCGCAGTGGGATTTTTGTGTGGGAGGGTGATGCCGCGGGCTCAGTTCTGTTAGCGGGTTGAAAGGGCACTTGACCTTCATCGGGCGCGGCCACGGTTGATACCGATCATCTCAGACTCGCCACCCATCTTTCGATAGCGCGTCGGACTTCACGACTCTGGTCAGGCATGGCTGCCTCTTGGGCGTCAAGCTGCGCCTTACGGAAGTGTTGCAGCACGCGCGGGGACTGGTTGAGTTCCATGAGCCGATCGTCCGTGGGCGCATAACGTGGCCAGTCCGGGGCACCTTCGCACACCGGCTTGCCCGTCTTTGCGAAACTCACCCAGCAAGACCGAATCATGCGTCCAACCGCCCTCATCTCGTCGGTGATCGGCGCCCCCGGCGCGAGCGCGCCCCAGCTTTCGAACAGGTAGCTCATCTCCTGCCCATGTGCAGCGCCGCGCACCTTTCCGCGGTTCTGTTGCGGAACATAGGAGAATAAGTAGAGGTAACTCGGCGCACCTGCCGCGGTCCTCGCCGCGGTCCAGCGGGCCGGGGCCCCGTTGTGGTTGTCGGTGTAGAGCTGGTACGCCAGGTCATCGCCGGTCTTGTTCTCCGCGGCATAAGCTGCCTTCACCTTGTCGCTCATATTGTCCACGACCGCCTGGAGGCCGTAACGGAGGGAAGAGCCGTCGAAGTCGTTCCATCCCACCATCAACGGCACGTCGATGGCTCGGCCCGCATCAATGATATCGGTCAGGCTTTCCCGCGCCATGCGGCCATCGATGTTGATCACGCCGAGCCAGGGCAGTGCGCCCATCGGGAGGGCGCGGAGCTGCGCCGCCGTTGCGTCCTTGCCAGGCAAGCCGGCACGGCTCGCCATCCAGCTCCCCACGATCTCCATCTCCGCCTGAGTTAAGGGCGAGCCCCAACCGGAGCCCGATTGGACAATCGCTTTGTCGAACAAGCCTTTGGCGCTCGAGATGGTCAAAAGCTGCAGGACCGAAGCGCCACCGGCGGACTCGCCGAATATGGTGACGTTGGCGGGATCGCCGCCGAAAGCTGCGATGTTCCGCTTTACCCAGCGCAGGGCCGCCATCTGATCCATCGTCTGGAATCGGCCAAAAGGTTCGTCCGGTCTGGCCTCTTTGGTCAGTGCGGGATGGGCAAAGATGCCAGTAGTCATCTGCCGGGAGTCGAGCGTGACCATGATGACCCCTGCCTGCGCGAATGCAGTTCCGTTCCACCAGGGATGGGAGCCGCCCGCAAGGGGCTGGATCCAGACCATCACGGCAGCGCGCCTCGCGCCGGCGGGAGCCCAGATATTGAGATGCAGACAGTCCTCACGAGAGGCCGGGTCTGGTGGAACGTTTTCCCACACGTCGTATCCGGGACCGTTGATCGCCACACCCTGCGACAGCTTGGTCTGATCGGCTAGTGGACATGGTGGCCCGAACGCGCTTGCATCGCGCTCACCGCTCCATCTGTCTGAAGGCTGTGGCGGCCTCCAGCGCAGCGGCCCGACGGGCGGCGCGGCGTAGGGGATGTTTTTGAACATCCTTATGCCGTCGACCAGGACGCCACGCAGCGCGCCCCCCTCGACGCGCACGCGCGGCGGGGTGGTCTCCTCACCACGCGCCGTCGATATCACCATCAATGCAACCGCCAAGACCAGGGCGCTCCCTGCCCATCCAGTCCCGCGGATCGACCGGAGCCATTGACTGCTCAAGTTCCTAACGAGTCGCGGGCGAACCAGCGCCGGCCCGGCAGAGACTCCACGGAATATCTTTGTTCCTCGATTCATCCGGAGGTCTCCTTGGTGACGAGCGCTTATAGATCCTTCTTGAACACCTTGTACGATGTCTCATGCAGTGGTCAGCGGCCTAAAGACTGTTAACTAACAATCACATAGATCCGCGACGATTACTAATGATTAATGCCGAAGGCTTACCCATCGGAGTTCTGAAGATCGATCAACATTGGGCGACTAGGCAGGATTAATCTCAGTTTCCGAGATGCCGTTAGCGTTGATCGGAAATCCGCGGCGAGACAAGCCGAGGTAGAGAGGAATGCCAGTCGCCGCGGATTTTCGATAACGAGGTATGAAGGAGGCCGCTGGTGTTTGCGGGGGACGCGGTCAGGTTATGGAGCTCGAAAACTCGTGCAGATCACGCCAGGAAGGAACGCGGCGCGATGTAGGCTATTGTCGGCGGCGACGGCAAGTAAGCC
>Ga0157375_10006173_pt1 | contig 10442 bp, 11 predicted proteins | sample M35metaG_FD_115311 | JGI IMG/M metagenome (GOLD analysis project Ga0157375, IMG submission 115311) | Miscanthus rhizosphere microbial communities from Kellogg Biological Station, Michigan, USA - M3-5 metaG | ecosystem: Host-associated > Plants > Roots > Rhizosphere > Soil | place: USA: Michigan... | reverse complement strand
GTGCCCGGCAGCCCGTCGCGCGAAGTGAATGCGGTGAAGTGATTGCCGTCGTAACGGTACAAGCCATCCTGGGTACCGACCCACAGGAACCCCGCGCGATCCTGCAACACGGCCTGGACCGCCAGGTTCTTGAGCCCTTCCTCTTCGCCATAAAACTTGAAGTTGTAGCGTTGAGCGAGCGCGGACGGCGCCGCGAGGCAGCAAGCCGCAAGGGCGATGAGCCAGACTGGATGCAGACGCAGCATTCGTACATCCTAAATTCGGCGGTTCTGCTTGAATTCATTAGGAGATACGGCGGTTTTGAGGCCCGCCATGCGCGGGAGTGCCACCCAAGCAGCGCCCAATCTTAACTCGCTATGCTGAATTGATGTCGGGACTACAGGCGTGAAGCCACGAGTAGCGGTAGCGGGCGCGGGAGCGTTCGGCAAGAATCATCTGCGGGTCATTCATCAGTCCGAACACGCTGAGCTTGCGGGCGTATATGACCTGGACCCGGCGCGGGCCGCGGCGGTCGCGGAGACGCATGGGTGCCGCGTGTTTCGCAGTCTCGACGAGCTGGCGCAAAACGCCGAAGCTGCGGTGATCGCGTCGCCCACTGTCACGCACTCGGAAGTGGGGTGCAAACTCATGGAGGCGGGCCTCGACGTGATGGTGGAGAAACCTATCGCGCATTCGCTCGAAGCTGCGCGCTCATTGGTGGACACCGCAGCGCGCCAAAAGCGCATTCTACAAGTGGGGCATCTGGAGCGCTTCAATCCCGCCGTCATCGCCCTGGCTGCAGCCATCGGCAAGCCTCTGTTTTTTGAGATTCACCGCTTGAGCGTATTCAGTCCGCGCTGTCTCGACGTAGACGTCGTGCTCGACCTGATGATTCACGATGTCGACATCATTCTGGCGCTCACTGGCGAGCGGCCGCAGGAAATCCGCGCCGCCGGCATCCGCATTCTCTCGGAGAAAGTAGACATCGCCAACGTGCGGGTACAGTTTCCCAGCGGCTGCGTCGCGAACCTTACGGCCAGCCGCGTCTCCACCGAGCGCGTCCGCAAGCTGCGCCTGTTCCAGCCGCATGAATATATTTCGCTCGACTACGGCCGTCAGGACGCCGTTCGGTACCGCGTAAAGCCGCCCATGGCTATCGACTTCGCCGCCCTGCCGGTAACCAAGGACGAACCGCTGCGTCTTGAATTAGAGGGGTTTTTCGAGAGCGTCACAACGCGCCAGCCTCCACTGGTGACAGGAGCACAGGGCTTGGCCGCGCTGGAGGTGGCTTTTGAGATCCTTGATAAAATTGAGGAACATTACCGCCTGGTGGAAAAAACGCTAGGAAGCACGTGAAAACCGACCGGCCCACTGATCTGAATGATCCGCCCAATGATCTCAATGATCTTGACGATCTGAATTTTCTGCGCGAGTGGCGTGAGCCCATCCCGCGCAGCAGAATCGCCCTCGCAGTCGTGGGAGCGATCCTATATCATCTGGCGGCGATCGGAGTGGTGGTCGCGGCCCTCAACGGTCCGCCGCCCAATCTTTCAGGAGACTTTCGAATCGACATTCGCAGGGCTGTGGTACTTTACACCCCACCCGACGTGATTCGGAAGCCGCCGGTCCCAAAGGACCTGACCCAGCGCGACCCCAACCGCGGCAAGATCACACATGACCTGGATGTCCGCAGCTCCGCGCCGCCCGCACCCGTTCCCCAGGCTCCTCGCTTCCGCGCGCCTCTACCCGCTCCGGTTCCGACCCCCGCGATGCCGGCGCCCATTGAGCCTCCCAAAATCGATGCCGAGGTGATCCCGCCACCGCCGCCAGCTTCGCCCGGAAATTTGCCGCAGGTCGCGCCTCCGCCCGCCGAAAAACCCAAGCTTGCATTTGAGCCGGTCGGAGCAGGCGGGGCTTCACCACAGCCGAATTCGAACCCCAACGTAAAGCTGCCGCCGATCGCCAATACCATTGCCGACCTGCTGCGGTCGCCGTCCGCCCCCGCCAATTCTCCGCCCCCTACGCCGGGCGGTGGAATCATGATCGGCGACATGGACGACATGCCGACTCTTGCCAGTCCCAACGCCCCTTCGCCCGGACCCGCACGCAGCAATCTGCAGCTCTTGAGCGATCCGGCAGGTGTGGATTTCAAGCCGTACCTGGTGCAGGTTCTGGCTGCCGTGCGAACCAACTGGCTTTCGGTGATTCCGCAGAGCGCACGCATGGGGCGCCGAGGCCGCGTGCTGATTCAGTTCATCATCAACCGGCGCGGCGGCGTCCCCAAGCTGGTCATCGCCGAGTCGTCGGGAACGGCAGCATTCGACCGCGCGGCGGTGGCCGGCATCAGCGCTTCCTATCCGTTCCCGCCCCTGCCCAACACCTTCAAAGGCGATGAAATTCGTCTCCAGTTGGCATTTACTTACAATCCCCAGGGCCGTTGAGACACATCCCAACATGAACCGGCGCTTCCTCTACGCCATGTTGACTTACGCAGCGCTCACGATTCTCGCGGTCTTCACCCTAGACGGAGTGATCCGCATCGCGACCTTAGTTCTTCTGGGCGGATTCGCGTTGAAGACCTATCTGGCTGTACTCAAAAGCCGTATCGGCTAAGCGTGCGACATATCCCTACGTCGGATTATTTTAGGCCTCATCTAGGGTCATCGTTCTAGGTACTAACTTACTCCCAACCAGTAAGCTGCTATAAAAGCCGGCGGATTTTAAACGAGAGACCGATCCCGGATCGGTTGCTCACGTTCCGGTTTGGGAGGGAAACGTGAAAAGTCGGTTCCAAAATGGTACGCGGGTAGGTCTGGAATGTAGGCCCCCAGACCGCATCGACCAGTCGCGCGAATGCGTGATCCCTTCTTCTTATCAACGAGTTAAAAAGCATCACCTCGGCCTAAACCCGGGATTTTCCCGGTCTACTAAGCCGAATGGAATAGAGCGTGCATTTTCAGGAACTTCGGAAAAACAATCATGAGACTAAAAACAGCAGCCGCCACCGCTCCCGCGCTTCAGGTTCACTCGCGTCCGACTCGGACCCGTCTGCGGGCGGTTTCCGGTAAGGGCACCGCAGCCAGAACCGCTTCCCCGAAGCCCATGGCGGCGAGCCCCTCGCTGCATAGCCGAACCGCGCCCCAGGCAGTCCCCGGCACTTCGGCGTTGAGTGCGGTGCCACGGAAAACGTCAGACCGTCCGAGCGTGGGAAAACCGAACGTTGCCCAACTGAGCGCGGCCCAGCAGACCGCCAAACTCGCCCGGCGCGACCGCGTGGTCCTGGAGCATTTGCCGCTGGTGAAAGCCATCGCGATTCGCGTGCATGAGAACTTGCCGGTCCACGTCGATGTGGATGATCTGGTGCACTCCGGCGTTCTTGGACTGTTCGACGCGGCCAGCAAGTACAACCCCGACAAACAAGTTGCTTTTTCGAGCTATGCCAAGCACCGCATCAAGGGCGCGATCCTCGACAGCCTGCGGCAGCTCGATTGGGCCTCGCGCGACATGCGCCGCCGCCACAAACAAGTGGAGGCCGCCACTCGCGAGCTAGCCGCCACGCTGCAGCGTAATCCTACCGAAGCGGAAGTCGCGCAGAAGCTAGGCATCGATCAAGAGCGCTGGCGCAGCATGATGCTGGACTTACGCAACGTGGGACTAGTTTCGGCCTCGACGCGCACCAATGAAAGCGACGACCTGCCGGCGCCGGATTTTCCGTGCAAGCCCGAGTCTCATCCGGATTCGATCTGCGCGCGGGAACAACTGCGCGGCGTCCTGGGCGTGGCCATGAAGACTCTGCCGGAGCGCTATCAGAAGGTGGTTTCGCTCTACTACAGCGCCGAAATGACCATGAAGGAGATCGGCGGCATTCTGGGCATCAACGAGAGCCGCGTGTCGCAGATCCACAAGGCCGCGCTCGAGAAGATGCAGGTGGTGCTTCAGACCAACGGCATCACTTCGCCTCAGGCGTTCTAACGGTTAAGGAAACGACAGGTCATGGACCTGTCCTCCATCGTGGGACCGGTCCATGGCCGGTCGTCCTCTTGCGGTAAGATCGCAAGATGCGCCCAACGGTTTCGCTCCTCTTAGTGGTTTTCTGCGCATTCACTCAAGCCCAAACTGTCGACTCCCCCCAAGTCAACGCCGAATTGTTGCGCCACTACCAGGCGCTGGTCCGCATTGACACCACCGATCCGCCCGGAAACGAAACTAAGGCCGTCGAATACATCCAGCAGGTTTTGGAAAGCGAAAGAATTCCTGTTATCGTGACCGCCAAGGACCCCGCGCGTGCGAATCTCATCGCGCGCATAAAGGGTAACGGATCGAAGCGGCCCATTCTGCTATTGGGTCACACCGACACGGTGCGAGTGGATGCCTCCAAGTGGACCTTCCCTCCGTTCAGCGCCACGCGTGACGGCGGCTACGTGTATGGGCGCGGAACACTCGACAACAAGTGGCAGGTGGCCGCCGGCATGATGACGATGCTGCTGCTGAAGCGCGGCAACGTCGCTCTGGATCGTGACGTGATCTTCGCGGCCGAAGCCGGAGAAGAGGCGTCGACTGGACCCGGCATCGAGCACCTAGTGGCGCAAAACTGGAGCGACATCGACGCCGAAGCGTGTCTCGCAGAGTCGGGGAGCGTCGTTCGCACCAACGGAAAGGATCGCTACGCCCTAGTCCAAACCGGCGAGAAGTTGCCCAACGGAGCGCGCCTGGTGGCCCACGGACCGTCCGGCCACGGCTCGCGCCCCATGCGCACCAGCGCCATTTTGCATCTGTCGCAAGCCGTCGAGAAAGTTGCGTTGTGGGATCCGCCCATGCGCTTTAACGACACTACCCGGGCGTACTTCGAAAAGCTGGCGACGCTCAGCACTCGCGAAGAGGCGGACCGTTACAACGACTTGTTCGACTCCGCGAAGTCCGCCGCGAGCCGGGAGTACCTGGCGGAGCACGAACCCGGCCGCTACTCCATGCTGCATACGTCCATTTCCCCGGATATCATCAGCGGCGGTTTCCAGATCAATGTAATTCCGTCGCAAGCCGAGGCCACGTTGGATATTCGCGCGCTGCCGGATGAGAACCTGCCGGCCTTCTATGACGCGATGCGCAAGGTGATCAATGACCCGTCGGTCGAGGTCATCCCGGAGGCCAAGAATGCCCGTCCCGGCGCGGCACCCTCGCGGATCGATTCCGAGATCTATCACGCTATAGAAGCCGCCCATCGGAAGATCTACCAGGTCCCAACCATTCCGACCATGAGCACTGGCGCCACCGACATGGCATTTCTGCGCGCGAAGGGTATGCAATGTTATGGCGTCGGAATCGCCGTGGATGACGAGGACGCTAATAAGGGCTTCGCCTCCCACAGCGACCAGGAGCGGATCCGCGAAGATTCGCTCTACAAATTCATGCAGTTTCAGTGGGACGTGCTGACGACGGTGGCGATGTCGAAGAAGTAGGCCCTTTTCCGGCGGCTGCTAAAATCGACGAGTAGGTGTCTCCCGCAACCAAACCGCTCACTGTACGCCAGTTCTTTGGCCGTAAAGGACTGCTTTCCGAGTGGCATGCGAATTACGAATTTCGCGCGGGGCAGCTCGCCATGGCGGAAGCGGCGGAATCTGCGCTGGCCGAAAAGAAGCATCTGATTGTAGAAGCGGGAACGGGCACCGGGAAAACGCTGGCGTATCTGGTACCGGCACTTCTCTGCGGCAAGCGCGTAGTGATTTCGACCGGCACTAAAAATCTTCAAGAACAGCTCTTCTTCAAAGACATCCCGTTCCTGGAGCAGCACCTGGGGCCGCTTCGCGCCTGCTACATGAAGGGACGCGGCAACTACGCCTGCCGGCAAAAAATCTACGATGCCGAAAAGGAGCCGATCCTCGACGGGCTAGAAGAGGTCGCCGACTTCCGCATCATTCGCGAGTGGGAGAAGACCACCGAGACTGGCGATCGCTCCGAGATCAAAACGCTGCCGGAATCGAGCACCGCTTGGGCCAAGATCGACGCGCGCAGTGAGCTGTGCTCCGGCCAGAAGTGTCCTCAATTTGAGCGCTGCTTCATCACCGCGATGCACCAGCGGGCGCAGGAGAGCGACATCATCATCGTCAATCATCACCTGTTCTTCGCGGATCTGGCGGTGAAGGGCGGGCCGATGGGTATTTCCAGGGGGGGCGAGCCCGGCGGCATCATTCCAGACTACGGGGCCGTGATCTTCGACGAGGCTCACGATATCGAAGATGTCGCGGGGCAGTATTTTGGTACGTCCGTCTCTACCTATCAGTTCGAAGAGTTGACGCGCGACGTGGCGGGACTGGCGCACCGCAAGAACTTTGGGTCGAAAGAACTGGATCGCATTCTCATCACGCTGGGCGAGCGCGCCGCGCAGTTCTTCGGACTATTCGGCGCCAGCGAAGGACGATCGGGTTTTCGCTCGCACGAAGCGTTCCTGATGGAGCACGAAGAGGCGTATCGCGACATCCTCGCCGCGCTTGAAATCGTCGCGTTACAACTGGAACTGTTGCGGGCCGCGCCGGAGGAAGCCATCCCCCTGGTGAATCGTGCGCGCGAAATCTCACGGCGGCTGCAGTTCTGGATGGAATCCGGCGAAAAGGCTTACGTCTATTGGATCGAGCGCCGCGGCCGCGGCACATTCCTGCAAGCCACCCCTATCGACGTTTCGCAACTGCTGGACGAAAAGTTGTTCGATGCCATCGACACCGCGATTCTGACCTCAGCCACCCTGGCTGTCGCGGGAGAGTTTGAGTTCACCAAACAGCGCCTCGGGTTACGCAACGCACGTACCCTGGTCGTCGAGAGCCATTTCGATTACAAGCAACAAGCGCTGCTGTATGTTCCGCAGGAACTGCCTGACCCGCGCAGCCCGGCGTTCACATCGGCAGCGGCGCGCGAGATTATTGAAATCCTGACGCTCAGCCGCGGCCGGGCGTTTGTCCTATTCACCAGCTACCAGCAGATGCGTTTGATATACGACAAAGTATCGCTCGAAGTCCCTTACCAGACGCTGCTGCAAGGGAGCGGTCCGCGCAGCGCGCTACTCGAGGAATTTCGCACAACGCGCAACGCCGTCCTGTTTGCGACGTCGTCTTTCTGGCAGGGTGTCGACGTGCCGGGCGAACAATTGAGCTGCGTTATTATCGATAAGTTGCCGTTCGCCGTGCCCAGCGACCCGGTGGTGGAAGCGCGCATCGCGGCCATTCGTAACGATGGCGGCGATCCGTTCGCGGGCTACCAGGTGCCGCAGGCGGCGATCGCGCTAAAGCAGGGTTTCGGCCGGCTGATCCGCAGTCGCACCGATCGCGGAGTGCTCACGTTGCTCGACAATCGCATCACCAAAACGCGGTATGGCCAGATCTTCTTCGATAGCCTACCGGATTACGCGTTCACTACCAAGCGCGACGATGTAGAAAGGTTTTTCGAGCATGTTTGAAGTTGCCGTGGAACAGAGCTTCGCGTCAGCGCACGCGCTGCGCAACTATAAAGGGCGCTGTGAGAACGTGCATGGCCACAACTGGAAGGTGCGGGTGGTGATTGAGGGCGAGAAGCTGGACCCGACCGGAATGCTGGTGGACTTCCTCGACGTCAAGAGCTTCATGGGCGAGATCCTCGACCGCATCGACCACCAGTTCTTGAACGAGATCCCACCGTTCGATACCATCAATCCGTCGGCTGAAAATATCGCCGAATATTTCTACCAGCAGTTGACCGGAAAGTTCGCAGAGACACCCGTCCCCGTGCGAGTTCGCGAAGTTAAAATCTGGGAGACGGAAATTCAGTCGGCCACATACCGGCCGTAGAGTTTGACTTCGTCCGCGCTAACGATTGAAGTAAGCCGCGTTTTTCTGTGCGAACTCGGCCCACTTTTCGGGAAGATCGTCGATGGCGAAGATGGCGGAGACCGGGCATACCGGTACGCACGCGCCGCAGTCGATGCACTCCACTGGGTCGATATAAATCAACTCTTCGTTCGCGAATTTTTCGCTATCTTTTTTGGGGTGAATGCAGTCGACCGGGCACGCGTCCACGCAGGCCGCGTCTTTCACTCCAATGCAAGGTTCCGCAATTACGTACGCCATAAATTCTATTTCAACCTTGGGGGTCGTCCGGGCGGGGTTGAACTAATACTAATAGCATAGCGTACTCAATCCGGGCAATTGAAGATCAGTGGGCGGCGCCGAAGGACGGCCAAAAGGGATCAGGCCCATTAAATGGCGCGATCGAGCCAGCTACCGAGTAGAGGTCAGATCCCGCTGGATGGCGAATTTCACCAGGCTTGCGACATCATGTAGGTCGAGCTTGCGCATCAGGCTGGCGCGGTAGGTATCGACGGTCTTTGGGCTCAGATCCAGGCGCGCGGCGATTTCCTTGGCGCGGGTTCCTTCCACCAGTAAAGAGAAGACCTGATACTCGCGCGCGCTCAGAGCCTCGAGCGGGTCGTCGGGGACCGATCTCTGTCCGGGGCTGAAGATCTTTTCCAGCTCGAGCGACGGAGAGACGTAGATTCCACCGTCCAGAATCTGCTCGAAAGCTTCGAGAAGATGATGGGCGGGCCCGGACTTAAGCAGGAACGCGTTCACGCCGGCGCGCAACGCCTCCACTACTGTCTTGCGATCCTTGCGCGTCGAGAGAACCACGATACGCGTCGCAATCTGGGCTTCCCGCAACTTGCGCACCATAGCCAGACTGAACAGGTCCGGCAAGTTCAGATCGAGAACCGCGATGTCCGGGCGGTTCGTTGTGATCGTGCGGAGGGCCGAGGCGCCGTCGGAACATTGGTCCACCACTCGGTACTGCGGTAGTGTCCGGCATAACGCAGCCAGCCCTTCCCTGACTAGCGTCAGTTCATCGGCCAGCAAAATGGAATAGGTCTTGGGCTCTCTAACCGGGACCATGAGTCTTATGGGAACCGCCCAATGCAGCGCGAAGGGCCCTTCCATATCCCTTCACTCACAGAGTGAACGACAGCCGCTCTAATTCTCTAATAATTCACGGGCGGACACTTCTCAACCCAGTTCCAATATGGTCCCCGCCCGCGCCACTCCGATCGCCGGTGCGCGAAATCCGCGCTCAATACTACTTGAAGCTCTGTACCGCCTTGGCTTCATCGTCGAACACTTCAAACACTGTATACAATTTGGTGATCTGCAACAAATCCTGGACGCGCTTGGTGAGGCTCAACAGCTTCACCACTCCGCCCTGATTGGCCACAGTGGTAAACCCTGAGACCAGCTCGCCAATGCCAGAGCTGTCGATGTAGGAAATCTCGGCGAGATTCAGCAGCAACTTTTTGTGGCCGGCTGCAGCCAGGTCCCGAATGGTATCCCGGAACATGCTGGCGCCCTCGCCTAACGTGATGCGGCCCGCCGCATCCACCACTGTCACATCACCCACCTGGCGGGTGGTCAGTTTCACACTCACAGTAAAACCTCCTCGTTGTCGTCGTTTGGAATATTGTGTTGGCTTATGTCGCTTTAGCTTTGTACTTTACCATTTTCACTTCGGTTCCTTGGGGCTGCCGTTGTGAGATCTGGAATTCGTCCATGAACGACTGCATCAGCATCACTCCGCGTCCCGAGCCCCGCAGTAAATTCTCAGCGTCCAGCGGGTCCGGCACCGCTTTCGGATCGAAGCCGTCGCCCTCATCCCCTATCACGATGGCGAGTCTGTCAGCGGTTCGCTCCACCTTCAGATGTACCTTCTTTCGGGAGTTGTAGCGGTTGCCGTGCACCACGGCATTAACCATGCATTCGCGAATCGCAATGCCCACGCGGTAAAGATCATCCTCATCCAAGCCCAGTGCCTGAGCCTCCGCGAAGACGAGCTGTTCAGCGCTATCTACACTTTCCAATGTGGACTCCAGCTCCCGTTCCAGGGTGTGCGCCTCCATACACTCCTCGTCCGCTTAAGAAATGAGACAACCTACCTGGATCACGTGCGGCAAGTCGAACCGCTACATTAGAATAGTGCAGCCCACAAAGTCAAGAGCCGGTACCGGCTTTGCGTCAAATCACGTGCGTGCGGTGCTGGCGCTGATTCTGTTCGCGAGCCCCATCGTCGCGCAGCTCACGACGGATCAGAAGCAGGCCAATGTCGCGTCGTTTGAGACCGTCTGGACCACCATCCGCGATAAACACTGGGAAACGAATCCCGGCGGCCTGGACTGGCAAGCGATCCACGCGGAATATCGTCCGCGGATAGAAGCCGCTGCTTCAAGCGAAGCAGCGCGCGCGATTATGCGCGAGATGATCGGCCGCCTCAAGCAGACTCATTTCGCGATCTTCCCGGCGACGGTCTACCAGGTACTCGACGCTGACGGTAGCGGCGACGGTTGGCCCGGCTTCGACGCTCGCGTGCTCGACGGCCGTGTAATCGTCACCGAAGTGCACCAGCCGCAAAGCAACATCAAAACCGGATGGGAAATACTACAGTCAAATGGCGCGGATCTGGCT
>Ga0157375_10006169_pt1 | contig 10444 bp, 6 predicted proteins | sample M35metaG_FD_115311 | JGI IMG/M metagenome (GOLD analysis project Ga0157375, IMG submission 115311) | Miscanthus rhizosphere microbial communities from Kellogg Biological Station, Michigan, USA - M3-5 metaG | ecosystem: Host-associated > Plants > Roots > Rhizosphere > Soil | place: USA: Michigan... | reverse complement strand
TCGACGCGACTTTGCAGAGTTGCTCGGAGCCGACCTTCTCGCCGACTTTCAGCGCCTCGATCAGCATCTCGCGCGACTTCTGCCAACTGCCGAGGCTGAACTCGATGACGCCGAGCATGTTCATGACGTAGCCGAAGACGATGTTCGGCTCGTTTGGATCGAGAAGTTCCAGCGCTCGGATGGCCGAGGCGCGTGCGGCCTCGGGATCGTCCTTCTCGCGATAAAGCATCGCGGTCCGATTCAACAGCTCGGCAACCTCGTTCGTCATGCCGAGACGTTCGAAGTGATCGATCGCATTCTGAAAGTACGACTGCGCCGCTTCCTGATCGCCGCGTTTTCCCAAGACCTTGCCGATCTTTTTCATGACCCGCGCAAGGTCAGCGTTCGGCTCATCATCGTTGCTGCGGGCCTGGATGCTCTTCAGCAGGAATTGGTAGGCCTGCATGGCCGCGCGGTTGTCGCTGCTGCGGTAGTACGCGTCGGCCAGTTTCTCGCGCACCTCCGCTTTGCGCCCTTCATCGGCGCCGGCGAGATCCATCAGCTCCAGCGCGCTGCGATAAAAGTCCGTCGCACCCTGATGCGCGATCGTGCTCATGGCCATGTCGCCCGCCTGGACCGCGTAGCGGATGCCTTTGGCCTTGTCGGTGGCGCGCGCGTAGTGGAACGCCACCTGCCCGAGCAGATGCGCGGCGCCGCCGAGCAGCGCCGGTTCGAGCGCATCGGCAACGCGCTGATGTAACTCCGAGCGCCGCCGCTCCGTCATCGCGTTGTAGACCGCTTCACGAAGATGAATCTGCGGGAAGGTGCTGACCTTGCCGTCGTTCGACTCGTCGAGCAGTCCGAATGCGACGACTTCGCGCAACGCCCGATACGCCTCCTCCTGCGAGCGCGACGCGACGCTCGTGACCAGATCGACGCTCGATGATTCGCCGACGACTGCCGCGGCTTCGAGCACCTCGCGAAGCTTCGGCTCCAGCGACTCGACGCGCTCCATCAGGATCGACGCCGCGCCGCCGGGGATGCGAAGCCCCTGGATGCGGTCCATCTCCGCGACCCATCCGTTCGCCTCCCATCGCAGATATCCGTGCGCGATGAGGTAGTCGACGACGCGGCGGATGATCAGCGGCGAGCCGGCCGATTCCCACAATGTCCAGCGGACGAGATCCTCGGAGACGTCGTCCTCGCCGAGGAGCGATTGCAGATGCTCGCGAACGAGCGGCTCGCTGAGCGCGTCGACGCGGATGATCGGGAAGTTTCCTTCGCGCGCGCGAAGCTCCCAAGCCGCCAGATGCGCGCCCGGTTCCGTGGCGGCTTCGCTGGACGAATCGATCGTCAGCGTTCCGATGACCAGCAGCCGGTTTTGACGCGCTTCGCCGATGAGGAATGAGAAAAGATCGGCCGTCGATGGATCAGCCCACTGCACATCGTCGATGACGAGAATGAGCGGCGACGCGCTGACCTCGCCCTCCGGTGAACTGGCGCTGAGGAACCCGTACATGTCCTGCATGGCCTGCACGATGCGATTGAAGAGGCGGTACTTCTGGCCGGCCGCCGGTGCCGCGTCCTCCCCTTTTGCGGCCAGGACGAGGGGACGCAGAAGCCGCCGGATTTCGGCGGAGACGTCGGCGTCGGGATTCACCGCCATCAACATCTGCTGAAAGATTTCGAAGAACGGCGCGTAGATGGTCTTGCGATTGATCGGGCAGCGTCCGCAGAAAACGCGCGCTCCTTCGAGCTGCGCGCGCAACGTGGCGTCGCGCACGATGCGGCTCTTGCCCATCCCCTCGGCGCCGGCGACGATGACGCCGTTCCCGCGTCCTTCGCGCGCTTCGTCGATCAGCGACGCGAGCTGCGTAACCTCGCTCTTCCGTCCGATCAGCGGCGCGGCGAACAGTTCGCCGCGTCCGACCAGCAGTTCGCCCGCGTCGGCATGCTTGCCCGCCGCGGCCGCAACGTCCTGCAGGAGTGCAGCGGCCGAGGGGTAGCGATGCCGCGGATCCTTTTCGAGCAGCCGCATGATGATCAGCTCGAGCTCCGGCGGCACGCGCGGATTGATTGACGACGGCGGACGGATGTCCTCGTCGAGGTGCATCCGGATCACTTCGATCGACGGCTTTCCGTATCCCGGCAGCGCGCCGGTCACCGTCTCGTACAGCGTCATGCCGAGGGCGTAGAGATCGGCGCGCGAGTCAACGCGATCCTGTTTCAGCACCTCGGGCGGCATGTAGTGCAGCGATCCGCGAATCTGCCGGTCGAGCACCTGCCGGCTCTCCACCGCCACGCCGAAATCCATGATCTTCGCGTGGCCGCGTTCGTCAACGAGGATGTTCGACGGCTTCAGATCGAGATGAATGATGCCGAGGTGATGGATGTGGTGAAGAGCGGAAGCGATCTGCAGGATCACGTCGTACAACGCCGGCCAGCTGTGTCCGTCGAAGTACTCCGAGATCTTCTTCCCCGCGAAGTACTCCATCGTGAAGTACGGGAAGCGGTCGTGCAGCAGCCCGTACTCGCGAACCTTCACGATGCTCTCGTGTTCGAGCGAGGCCAGCGTCGAAAATTCGGTTTTGAATCGGAGGAGTTGCTGCGGCTCCGACAGCTCGTGGCGCAGGATCTTGATCGCTTCGTCCTGCTGATCGGCGACGTCGAAGACGCGGTAGACGCAGGTGGCCGGCGTTTCTTTCAGGATTGCGCGAAGCTGGTAGCGGGCGGGAAGCTGCAGCGCTGGATCGGTTGTCGGTTCGGCGGATGTGGTCATCAGGCTCTGATACGTTTCTGTTAACGGGTCAAATATAACCCTGCCTACGGAAACCGTGGTCAGAAAGTTGACCATGACTCGCGTCGTACAATGCGCGCGTTCCGTGTCCGACCTCCCGCAAAGCGTTGACCGCTTCGATGTTGTCCGCATTCTCGGCAAGGGCGGGATGGGGACGGTGTACCTCGCGCGCGACCAGCGCCTGGACCGCCTGGTGGCCATCAAGGTTCTACACGCTGAAGACCTCGCTGCAGAAGACCGCCGCGCCCGTTTTCTCAGAGAGGCCAGAACCGCGGCAGCCATCCGCCACGCGAATGTCGCCACGATTTACGAAGTCGGCGAGACCGGCGAAGGCGTTCCGTTCATCGTCATGGAGTACTGCGAAGGCGAAACGCTTTCGCAGCGGATGCGGCGGCGGCCGATCGAAGCCGGCGAGTTTTTGAGCATCGCGCGGCAGATCGCGGCGGGCGCGGCGGCAGCGCACGAAGGCGGCATCGTCCATCGCGATCTGAAGTCGGCCAACATCATGATCGAGCCGACCGGACTGGTAAAGATTCTTGACTTCGGTCTGGCCAAGACGCTGCCGACGGAGTTGACGAAGTCGCGGGAATCGTCGGCCAGCCGGATGTTCGGCACGCTGCACTACCTCGCGCCGGAGCAGGTGCGCGGCCAGCCTGCCGACGCGCGCACCGATCTCTTCTCGGTCGGCGTGATCTTTTTTCAGATGGCCACCGGCCAGTTGCCCTTCAACGCCGACGCGCCGCTGATGGTCCTGGAAAAAATTCGCGACGCCGAGCCGGAGCCATTCGTGGCGCGCGATCCCGCATTTCCGGCCGCGGCGACGAAGATCATCGGCAAGCTGCTGAAGAAAGATCCCGAAAATCGCTACCAGACCGCGCGCGATCTGCTCGCCGATCTCGAAGAGCTCGATACGCCCACCGCGCGCTTCCCGACCTCAGCCAGCCGTTCGCACTCCTCGCTCGGCCGCACGCGCGCGCGGCCGCGGTGGATGCGTCTGGTCCTGACGATCCTCATATTCGTCATCGGCGCCGGCGCGATCGTCTACTTCAATCGGCACACGACACCGCCCGATCCTCCGCCGCCGTCATCAGCGCCGCCGCCGATTCGTTCGATGGCGGTCATGCCGCTCGACAACATTTCGAACAACACCAAGGACGACTTCCTGTCGGTCGGTTTAGCTGACGCGCTCGTGACCAAGCTGCAGCAGATTCCGTCGCTGCAGGTGCGGCCGACGTCTGCGATCTCCGGGTTCCACAACAAGAAAGTCGATACGAAGACCGCCGCCGATCAGCTGCACGTCGACAGCGTTCTCGAAGGGCACTTCCTCGCCGCCGGCGACCTCGTGCGCGTGAACCTGCAGCTCACCGATTCGCGCACCGGCTACAACGTCTGGGCCGACACGATCGACGGCAAGCGCGCCGATCTCATCAAGCTGATCGACGACGTCTCGTCGCGCACAGTGGCCGGCCTCAATCAAAAGTTGGGCGTTCAGAAATCGGGCAACGCCTCGGAGCCTCGGTCGTCGAATCCGCGCGCGTACGAGGAGTACCTCCGCGCCCGCGCCACCAGCGGCAGCCTCGTGCCCGCCGAACATCAGGCCGAAGAAGCCGCGCTGCGGCGCGCCATCGCCCTCGACTCCAACTTCGCCGCCGCGTACGCCGATCTCGCCATCGCCATGTCCCTCGGCCAGGCGCGCGGACTCGACATCGGCGCCGACGTCACCGAACGTGCGGAGTTCTACGCGCGCCAGGCCGTCCGCCTCGATCCGAATCTCGCCGCCGCGCACCTCGCGCTCGGACGCGTCTTCGTCCGCTTGCCCGACCGTTTCCGCGAAGCCGTCCGCGAGAATCTCGCGGCGCTGCGGCTCAATCCGAATGACACGACCGCGCTCAACAACGTCGCCAACTACTACGTCTCAGTCGGCGACACGCAGCGCGTTCGTTGCGTCGGCGATCGCCTGATCAGCCTCGATCCGAACGCAAACGAGGCGAAAATCCGCGGCTACTGGTACGTCAACGCCGTCGATCCCGACGGCGCGCTCTCCAATGCGGCGCCGGCGCTGGCGGGCAAAGATACCGAGCTGGCCGGACGCGACATCCGCGCCAATGCCTTCATCCTCCTCGGCAACCTGCCCGCCGCGGAAGCGGAGACGGCTCGCATCACGCAACTCGTTCCGCAGCACTACCTCGGCAAGAGTCTTCGGGCCATGATCGCCGCCGCGAAGGGCGACAACGCCACCGCCGAGGCCGCGCTGAAATCGTTCGAACCGGACGCCAATCGCCTGCACTGGGCCGCCATGCGCCAAGCCCTCGTCTACGCGAAACTCGGCAACCGCGACGCGGCCATGCACTGGGTCAATCGCAGCGCGGACCTCGGCAACCACAGCTGGTTCGCATGGGTGAAGCATCCCTGGACGCAGTCGCTGCAGACCGATCCCGAGTTCCAGACCATCCTAGGCAAGATGAAAGCGGACCTCGATGACGTCGGCGGCGACGTGGTCGGCGTGTATCAGCTCATCTGCCGCCCAAGCGGACCGGCGGTGTAGCAGAGGCTTTCACCACAAAGGCACAAAGGACACAAAGAGATCTCTTTGTGCTCTTTGTGCCTTTGTGGTGAGAAGCCTTTTCATTTCCGAAAAATCTCGCTGCGCAACGTCCCCCCCTCGGTCGCATCGAACATCCGCTGCAGTGCGCGGTCGGCGGGAACCCGGATGTCCTCCGGCACCTCGATTTCGTAGCGCATGTACTTCAGCGAGTCGCGCACGTCTTCGAGCGACGTCACCTTCATGAACGTGCAGAGCTTGCAGCCTTTGACGAAGGTCTTGTCCGGCACTTCCATCGCCAGGCGATCGGAAAGGCCGCACTCGGTGACGACGAGAAAGCGCTTTGCCGGCCGCTCCTTCGCGTACTTCACCATCCCCGAGGTGGAGAGGACGGCGTCGGCGAGCCTGGCGACGTCGGCGCGGCATTCCGGATGGACCAGAATCTCAATCTCCGGATCGGCCTCGCGGATGCGCGCCACTTCATGCGGCGTGATCTGCTGGTGCACGTAGCAGAAGCCTTCCCACGGAATGATGTTCTTCTCCGGCACCTGTTCGGCCACGTGCCGCGCCAGGTTGCGATCGGGAACGAAGAGGATGTTCTTGTTCGGCAGCGTGCGCACGACTTTGGCCGCGTTGGCGGACGTGACGATGACGTCCGAAAGCGCCTTCACCGCCGCGGTCGTGTTGACGTAGCTGACGACGGCGAGGTCGTCGAACTCCGTCTGCAGTTCCGCGACCCGCTTCTTCAAATCCTCGGCCGGCGCAGAGTCGGCCAGCTGACATCCGGCGGCGAGATTCGGCAGCAGCACCGTCCGCGAGGGATTGACGATTTTGGCCGTCTCCGCCATGAAGTGAACGCCGCAGAAGTCGATGACGTCGGCGTCCTTCACCTTCGACGCCATCAACGCCAGTTCGAGCGAGTCGCCGACGAAATCGGCAACCTTCAGAATCTCAGGCCGGTAGTAGTTGTGCGCAACGATGACCGCATTGCGCTCCTTCTTCAGCGCCCGAATCTCCTCATGCAACGACTCGAATCCACGGACATCCTCCTCCGTGTACTCGTACGTCTTGACGCGGCTCAGCTCTTCAAAAAGGGTCGACATGCTGGCGCGAACTCTAGCGGATTCGGGACCATTAAGGTGACTGCGTCATCCAGTTCGTTTTCAGGCGCTACGCGCCGCGTAGGACGCCGGAGGCGTCCCGTATGGTAGCCGGCGGTCCGAGCGTCAGCGAGCGACCGCCGGGAAGCCGGACGGCGAGAGGGTTCCGACTCCGGCAGGAGTCGCGGACAATGCTCGCGCTGCGTTTGATGTAGCGCGGCTTCGTCAAATGTATCGCGAGAACGGTACGCGACCCCATCCGGGGTCGGGTGGATGCGACACTCGCGTTTCCGGCGGTCGCTCGCTGACGCTCGGACCGCCGGCTACCATACGGAACGCCTCCGGCGTTGCTTCGCTCATTCGCAAGAGGGCCATGAGCAAACAACACCCTACTTCAGCACCACCACCGTCGCGCCCCACCCGCCCCCACTCCCGTCCGCGTCGTGGAAGGCTTCGACGAAATCGAGGGACGCGAGCAGCTTGCGGATGTTCTCGCGCTGCATACCGATGCCGCGGCCGTGGATGAGGCGGACCTGGCGGAAGCCGCGCGCGTGCGCTTCGAGGAGGTACTCGTGGGCCACGTCGCGGATTTCGTTCGGGCGGAACGGGTGGAGGTCGAGCGTATCGGTGATCGGGATTTCGATCGGATCGTCGACGTCCTCGGACATCGCTCGATTCTACGGTTAGAACGACGCTGGCGCTGGAACCTGGGGCAAGCACGTTTTCCGCCGGCGTAGCCGGCGTAAGAGCCGTAGCCCCCGGTTTTAACCGGGGGAAATCCGTTCGCGCAAAACTGGGAGCGCGCTTTAGCGCGCGATAGAAAGCTTTCTTTCGCCCGTTAAAACGGGCTCACAAATCGGGCGGCCTCGAAAGTCCCCCGGCTCGAAGCCGGGGGCTACGGCTCCTACGCCGGCTACGCCGGCGAGGCGATCGCGTCCAATCCGTCGCACTTTGAATACCCCTGCTCGCGCGGAAATCGCAACCAACGCCGCCGGCCGTGCCGGCTGTGCGATACTTTGCGACCCGAGAAACCGATGGTCCTTTTCAATCACGCGACGCGCGAGATGACTGCCAAGATCGTCTACTACGGTCCTGGCCTTTGCGGAAAGACGACCAACCTCATGGTCATCTTCGACAAACTCGATCCCAGCCAGAAGGGAAAGATGCTGTCGCTGGCCACCAAGACCGACCGCACCCTCTTCTTCGATCTGCTGCCGGTCGACATCGGCCGCGTCGGCGCGTTCAACCTCAAGATCCAGCTCTACACCGTGCCGGGGCAGGTCTTCTACAACGAGACGCGCAAGCTCGTTCTGAAGGGTGCCGACGCCGTCGTGTTCGTGGCCGACTCGCAGCCGTCGATGATCGATTCCACGCGCGAGAGTTTCGCCAACCTGCTCGAAAACCTCGAGCAGAACAACATCGATCCGAACGACACGCCGATCATCGTCCAGTTCAACAAGCGCGACATCCCGGGTGTGCTGCCCGTCGATGAACTGCAGGAAGCGCTCGGGCTGGAAGGCTATCCGTACACCGAGGCCTCCGCGATCAAGGGCGAGGGCGTGATGGAGACCTTCCATCTCGTCTCCAAGATCACCGCCAAGCACTTGTACGCGCGGCTGCAGGGGAAACCGATTCCTGTCGAGAAAGCGAAGCCGGCCACGAAAGCGGAGCCCGAGCCGGAGCCTCAGCCAGAGCAGGCGGCGCCGAATCCTTTCGCCGATTCTGTTCCCTTCCCTGAGTCGCAGATCGACAGCAGCTACGATCGGATGGAAGAAGTCTCGCTCGAACAGTTGCTGTCCGAGGGACGCGAACGTCCGTCCACGATGGCCGGAAATGTGGCGGTGCCGGTCGACCTCGACGGAGTCGAAGAATTGGACGCTGATGTCGAAGAGTTGGACGCCGAAGCGTTGGTCCCCGTCGAAGACACCGCCGTCGCCGTCATGGACGAACCGGTTGCCGATGACCAGGTCGCCGTCCTCGAACAGAAGGTGACCTCGCTGCAGTCGGAGCTCGATTCCGTTCGCGAGTCGCACCGCGTCGAAATCGAGGAAATCCTTCGCGACCTCGGCGATCTCACGTCGCGCCTGCGCCGGCTCCTCGAATCCTGACTTGCCAGCGGTCGCCTCTCAATTTACAATCGCTCAACATCTTATTTGGAGGAACAAAATGCGCCGGACTCTTTCCGCGGTACTCATGCTGTCAATGGCCCTCGCGGGCTGCAAAGCGAAGGAAGCATTCGACAAAGCGAAGATCTCTCAGGACCTCGACAAGCACGGGACGATGGACCTGATGAAGGACGTTTCCAAGGACAAGTACAACCCTCCCTCGGACGGAAAACTGACGGACGGACAGATGCAGATGTACCTGAAAGTGCGCGAACACGAGAAGGACATCGCGCAGGTGGCCCGGAAAGAAGCGCAGGCCCACGCCGACGCCGCGAAGAAGGCCGGAGAGAAGTCGATCGCCGGCATGATGGAAGGCTTCAAGACCATGGGCTCGGCCGCCGACATGCTCACCGCTGACATTCGCGCCGCCAAAGACCTCGGCTACAACACGCAGGAGTATCTCTGGGTGAAGGCCCAGGTCATGGCCGCGAGCAGCGCCGCGATGATGGCGAAGATGTCCGAGGCCACGAATGCGTCATTCGACAGCGCGTACACGCAGATGAAGAAGTCGTACGACGAGGCCAAGGACGACCAGTCGAAGAAGATGTACAAGGAGATGCTCGACAACTACGACAAGCAGCGCGCCGAAATGAAGAAGGATTCGGCCGCCAACATCTCTCCCGCCGTCGCCTACAACCAGCAGCTCATCGCCAAGTACGACGGCGCGCTGAACGCCGTCGCCACCGAGATGGCGAAGTGGGAAGAGAAGCCGGGCGACGCACAGAAGTCGATGGACGAGTTCGCAAAGGGCGTCGACAAAGCGGTGGCGGACGCGAAGAAGGGCCAGTAACCGTTACGCGATTGATTTGAAAGGGCCGCCGTTCGGCGGCCCTTTTTGTTTGTCTCAGCCGCTTCATCTTGCCAAAGCACAGACAGGAGTGTCTGTGCCACACCATCTGCCTTCTCTGCGTCATCTGCGGATCACAAGCGGCCTCTGTGCACAGACACTCTTGTCTGTGCTGCTGCTCGGGGGAACTGAGCGTCACATCCACGGATGCTTCGTTTTGAAGCTTGGATGCTTCGTTTTGAACCATCGATGCTTCGTTTCGAACCATCGATGCTTCATTTCGAACCATCGATGCTTCGTTTTGAACCATCGATGCTTCGTTTTGAATCATCGATGCTTCATTTCGAATCATCGATGCTTCATTTCGAATCATCGATGCTTCGTTTCGAATCATCGATGCTTCGTTTTGAACCATCGATGGTCTGTTTGGAAGCATCGATGCTTCGTTTTGTATCATCGATGCTTCGTTTTGAAAGTTTCGCTACCGCATTTGGAAGCATCAAACTGGATGTCGAACCAATTGCCTGTCCACCCCAGTGTTCGGATTGACAGGGCAGCCGCTCCATCTTGCGAAAGCACAGACAGAGTGTCTGTGCCACCATCTGTCTTTCTCTGCGCCATCTGCGGATCACGTTCCTCCCGCTGAGTTGGTGTCATACGATGCCCCCCAATGACCACACGCCGTTTCCCCGCTCAACTCGCCTGCTCCCGGTGCGACGCAACGTTCGCCATTCGGGAGCTCATGAACCTCTGTCCGAACGATGGCGCGCCGCTGCTCGTTCGCTATGACATCGCGAAGTCGCCGGAATTGCGCGATGAGATCCGTACGCGTGCGGCGACCATGTGGCGTTATCGCGAAGTGCTTCCGATCGACGACGAGAGCGAGATCATCACCCTCGGCGAAGGCATTACGCCGCTTCTGCAGTCGAAGAACTTCGAGAACGTCTGGATCAAGGACGAGTCGAAGAATCCGACGCGCTCGTTCAAATCGCGCGGGATGGCGGCCGCGGTGTCGATGGCCAAACGCCTCGGCGCGCGCAGTCTGGCCGCGCCGACGGCCGGCAACGCCGGCGC